>Ga0075362_10000012_pt1 | contig 106760 bp, 99 predicted proteins | sample EndMetdeltDD1762_FD_71397 | JGI IMG/M metagenome (GOLD analysis project Ga0075362, IMG submission 71397) | Populus endosphere microbial communities from Tennessee, USA - Endosphere MetaG P. deltoides DD176-2 | ecosystem: Host-associated > Plants > Roots > Endosphere | place: USA: Tennessee...
GCCGCCGCGGCGGCCAATGCCGAAGCTTTCCTGCGAGAGTTGCCACAAGGGCTCGACACTTTCCTCGGCGAGGATGGTGCGCGGCTTTCCGGCGGACAGCGCCAGCGCATGGCGATTGCCCGAGCGCTCCTGCGCGATGCCCCAATTCTTCTGCTCGACGAGGCTACCAGCGCGCTGGATGCCGAAAGTGAGCGGCTGGTGCAGGATGCGCTCGACCGCCTGATGGCCAGCCGCACCACTCTGGTTATCGCCCACCGACTGGCGACTGTCCGGCAGGCAGACCGCATCGTCGTCATGGACAAAGGGCGAATCGTTGAGGAAGGCACGCACGATTCGCTCTCACGCGCTGGCGGCCTCTATGCACGGTTGGCGGCGCTGCAATTTGACGACCGGCAGCCGCTGGGTGCCAAATAGTGTTCATCGAACGGTAAGTCGCGCCGGGTTCTTTTGACAGACCCCATTTCCGGGCCCGCCTTGCCGGCCCAGTCATCATCCGGAGTCACCATGCCACCGTCCAGAAACCGGGTTCTCGCCGCAAGTCTGTCTGCATCCCTTTGCCTCTGGGCCTTCGCCGCTTCGGCACTTGCCGCTCCTGCGCGGCCTGAACAAACCCGCGCGGAAGACTGGGGGCCGTTTGGCCTGCAGCTGCAGAATGTCGATCCCTCGGCGAAACCGGGCGATGATTTTGACCGCTATGTAAACGGCAAGTGGAACGACACTGCTGAAATCCCCGCTGACAAGTCGCGTATCCTGGCGATGACCCGGCTGCAGGACATGTCGGACGATCTTCTGCGCGGCATTCTTGAAGGACTGCAGCAGCGCAAGTGGCCGGCCGGCTCGGCCGAGGCGCGGCTGGCCGGGGCGTATGCGGCGTTCATGGATACCGCCGGGATTGCAGCGCGGGGCATGGCTCCCGCTCGACCGTGGCTGGACCGGATCGCAGCCGTGAAGGACCGCGCGGACTTGCTCGCGGTCTTTGCCGCGCCCGGCTATGATTCGCCGCTAGGCATCGGCGTCAGCGCGGATGAGAAGGACAGCGTGCATTATGCGCTGAATTTTGCGCAGGGCAGCCTCGGGCTGCCGGACCGCGACTATTACCTTGTCGACAGCCCCAACAACCTCGCGTTGCGGGCAAAGTATCTCGACCTTGTTGCCTACATGCTTGGCAAGGCCGGACATCCCGACCCAAAGGTGGGCGCGGCGGGCGTGCTGGCGCTGGAAACCGATCTGGCCCGAGAAATGTGGGACCGCGCCGTGGCCCGCGATCCCGAACTCACTTACAACAAGCTCACGCTCGGCGAACTCGAGGCTCTGCCCCAAGGAGCAACGGCGCGGCGATTGATCGACCTGATGGGCGGCGGCAAGGCGCCCTACGTGCTCGTCGCCCAATTGCCGCCCAGTGCGGAGAAAGTGGCACGTGCCAGGTTGACGGACGAGCAGCGTGCCAAGCTGGGCGGCGGCGTGCCCGGCACGGCGCGGCTGATCGAGCAAGCGCCGCTCGACCGCTGGAAGGACTGGCTGACCTTCCACTTCCTCAGCAACCATGCCTCGGCCCTGCCGAGCGACATCGACGATGCCAATTTCGCGTTTTACGGCACTGCGCTCAGCGGCCAACCGCAGCAGCGGCCCCGCTGGAAGCGCGGTATCAGTGCTGTGGAGAGCCAGCTGGGCGAACTGCTCGGGCAGATCTATGCGCGGCGCTATTTCCCGCCCGCCAACCGCCGCGCGATGGGTCAGTTGGTGGGCAATCTGCGTCAGGCACTGTCGGCGAACCTTGAACAAATCAAATGGATGGGGCCTGACACGCGGCGCGAGGCGCAGGCCAAGCTTGCGGCCTTCGCCACCAAGATCGGCGCCCCCTCGCGTTTCAAGCAATATGAAGGGCTGGCGATTTCCGCCAGCGATCCGCTGGCCAACCGCATGGCGGCGGAAAAGTGGGGCAACGATTACTATCTTGCGCGGATTGGCAAGACAGTTGATCGCAGCGAATGGATGATGCTGCCGCAGAATGTGAATGCCTATTACTATTCCTCGTTCAACGAGATCGTGTTCCCTGCAGCGATCCTGCAGCCGCCCTATTTCAACCTCGCCGCCGACCCTGCCGTGAATTACGGCGCGATCGGCGCGGTGATCGGGCATGAAATGGGGCACGGCTTCGACGACAACGGATCGAAAAGCGACGGCGCGGGCAACTTGCGCGACTGGTGGAAACCGGAAGACCGCGCCGCCTTTGACAGCCAGACGGGCAAGCTCGCCGACCAGTATTCGGCTTTCTGCCTTTTCGACGAGACTTCTCCGGGCGGCAAGGCCTGCGTCAACGGCAAGCTGACGCTGGGCGAGAATATCGGCGATATCGGCGGGCTGTCGATCGCCTACCGGGCCTATCACATGTCCCTGGGCGGAAAGCCCGCGCCGGTTATTGCCGGCACGACTGGCGACCAGCGATTCTTCATGTCCTGGGCGCAGGTGTGGCGGGCCAAGGCGCGCGAACAGACGGCGCGCCGCCTGCTGATAGTCGATCCCCATGCACCCGACCGGGTGCGGATAAACGGCGTGGTGCGCAATTTCGATGAATGGTACCAGGCTTTCGCCGTCAAGCCCGGCGACAAGCTCTATCTACCGCCTGAACAGCGCGTGCGCATCTGGTGATAAGGCCGGGTGGGCGCGGCGGTCAGCTTGACTTGCCAATCGCCCCACCGCCATTTCCCCGATCATGGACCTCACACTCACTGCATTCCTGCTTGGCATCGTCGAGGGGCTGACCGAATTCATTCCGGTCTCCTCCACCGGCCACCTGATCCTGGCGTCCGAGATCTTCGGCTATGATGCCGAACAGTGGAAGGTCTTCAACGTCGTCATCCAGCTTGGCGCGATCCTCGCCGTGGTGGCGCAATATTGGCGCACGTTCTGGGCGGTGGGCATCGGCCTGCTGCGGCTGGCGCCGCAGAGCATCGCTTTCGTGCGCAACCTGCTGCTCGGATTTCTGCCGTCGGCCGTGCTGGGCCTGGCGCTCAAGAAATATATCGACATCATGCTCGGCAGCCCGATGGTGGTCGCCTGGGCTCTGGTGGTGGGGGGAATTGCCATTCTTGCCATCGAGCGGGTTGCGAAGCCCGGTCCCAAAAGCGGCGTTGCCGAATTACCCGCGCGCCAGGCACTGGGCGTAGGCGTGCTGCAATGCCTCGCCATGATCCCGGGCATCAGCCGGTCTGGCGCGACCATCATGGGCGCGCTGGCCATGGGCATCGAACGCCGCACGGCAGCTGAATTCAGCTTTTTCCTTGCCGTGCCAACTATGATGGGCGCCACAGCGCTGGAACTGTGGGACAATCGCGCGGCACTGGCATCCGGGCTGGGGCCGGTCGGCTGGAACGAGATTGCCCTGGGCTTCGTGGTTTCGTTCGTGGTCGCCCTGGTGGTGATCAAGGCTTTCGTCGCCTATGTCAGCCGGGCGGGCTTCGCGCCGTTCGCCTGGTATCGCATAGCCGCCGGACTGATCGCGATCGGCTTCCTGGCCGTCTGAACTTGACTTTGCCCGGCCAATCGACGAAGGGCGCGGCTTCACCGGGCGGCGCGCCACCAGCGCCGCTCGATTCGTTTTTACAGTCTTCAGGAATGCGCCATGGCGAAGCCCGCAACCGTCAAGATCCGGCTGGTATCCACTGCCGACACCGGATTCTTCTATGTCACCAAGAAGAACCCGCGCAACACAACTGAGAAGATGAGCTTCCGCAAGTACGATCCGGTCGTGCGCAAGCATGTCGAATTCAAGGAAGCCAAGATCAAGTGAGGTTAAGCGGCTGTTCAATGCCAGGGGCCTAGGGGCCGGGCATGAAAAGCACATCCTCACTTTCGATCAAGCTCGCAGGCGCCGTTGCCCTGGCTGCGGTTGCTATGTCTGCCATACCGCTTCCGACCAGGGCCGCAGCGCCGGCAGCAGCGCCCACAACAGCCAATCCCGCAATCGCAGAGGCTGTCTCCGCTTTACGCGCGATCTCCACCCTGCGCGCCGATTTCACCCAGACCGACCGCAACGGCCAGCGCACCACGGGTGTGCTCACACTCAAGCAGCCGGGGCGCATCCGCTTTCAATACGCACCCGGCATACCGATGCTGATCGTGTCGGACGGGCGGGCGCTGACTCTGATCGACTATGAAGTGCGCCAGGTGCAGCGCTGGCCCATCGGCAACAGCCCGCTGGGCGCACTGCTCGATCCCCGGCGCGATGTCGCCCGGTATGGGCGGCTGCAGCAAACCGGCGACCCCAATGTCGTCAGCATCGAAGTGCGCGACCGCTCGCACCCGGAATATGGTGTGATCACGCTGATCATGGTGCGCAAGGCGGGCGCGCCGGGCGGAATGGAACTTGTCAGCTGGGTCGCGCTCGATTCGCAGAACAAGCGAACGACCATTCGTCTGGCGAATCACAGGTATGGACTTGCCGTGCCTGACAGCACTTTTCGCTGGAACGATCCGCGCGTCGCAGGACGCCGATAGCCACTCGTCGACAGGGGGCAACGCGTCACCGCGCATTGTGCCGAAGGTGCGACAAAGTGCGACAACTTACCCCGCCCGTTCACTTGGCAGCAAGCCAAAAGTCCCTACATATGATCTCGACAAGGCGGCTTGAGGCGGGTTTCCCCCCTGTTGCCCGCGCCTCCTGGTGGGCCGCCATGTCGCTGCGTGACGAACGCAAAAAGGAACCCTCGTCCCCATGCCCCCGGGACGAGGGTTTTTTGATTCCTGGTGCATGGAACGGGTATGGCAAAGCCCGCCCCTTGCGCGGCACCGGCCGTGAGGCTGGAAAAGACCGCACAACACACTTAAAGCCCTCCCATGCTCACTGTCGCCACCTGGAACATCAATTCGGTCCGCCTGCGCATGTCGCAAGTCGAGCGCTTCCTCACCGAGCAGGCGCCCGATGTGCTGTGCCTGCAGGAAATCAAGACCGTGGAGGACCTGTTTCCCCACGAAGCCTTCGAGAAGCTGGGCTATGTCCACCGCGCGGTGCACGGGCAGAAAGGCTATCACGGGGTGGCGACTGTCAGCCGCATTCCTTTCACCGAATATTCCCGGCACGACTGGCAGGATAATGGCGAAGCCCGCCATGTCGGCATCGAACTGGCAAGTTCAGGCCTGGTGATCGAGAATGCCTATATCCCCGCAGGCGGCGATATTGCCGACCGGACAGTCAATCCCAAGTTCGGCCAGAAACTCGATTTCCTCGAACGGATGACGCGTTGGGCGGACAAGCTGGACCGCCCGACTCTGCTGGTTGGGGATTTCAACGTGGCCCCGCTGGAATGCGATGTCTATGATCACAAAGCGCTGCTCAAGGTCGTCAGCCACACGCCCATCGAGGTCGAGACGCTGGGACGGCTCACTGATGCCCATGGCTGGGTCGATCTGGGGCGCAAGCACATCCCCGCGCCGGAGCGCAACTGGTCGTGGTGGTCATACCGCACCTACTGGCAGGGCAAGGATCGCGGTCGCCGGCTCGATCACATGTGGGCCTCGCCAGACCTTGCCGCGCAGTCCCGCGCGCACCTGGTCATCGAGGAAACCCGCGTTTGGGAGCAGTGTTCGGACCATGTACCACTGATTACGGAATTCGACTTGTGAGCAGTCCGGTGCCTAGTGGTTCCAGGCGCGTTGCCCTGGCGATTGATGCCTTGCGCCATGGCTGGCCGATTGCCTTCGAAGGGGCTTTCCGCCTCCTGCCCGCCGAAACCGGCTTTTCCGAAGGTGCGGCATCGCAGCGCATGCTGATTTCGGCAGCGCGAGCGGCAACGCTGAAACTGGCCAACCAGCGCGAAGCTGCGCTTCCCCAGGCCCCCGTGGTGATCCGCGCGGCGGAAGTGTTCGACCTGCCACTGGCCCGCGCGGTGGCCGATCCTGCGCTCGATCTGGTTTTCCCGATGAAAGGCCCGTTTCTCGCCGAGCATCTCGATTTTGCGGACGAGGCGGAGGCGGCGATGGAACTGGCGCGGCTGGCAGGCGTACTGCCCGCCTTCCTGATCGATCCCGATCCTTGCGGCCAGGCGCAGCCTGTCAGCGCCAGTGATCTGGCCGCCTGGAAAGACACGTCCAACCTTGCCGTTGCTGCCCGCGCCAGGCTGCCAGTCGAGGCATGCGATGAGGCCGAGATCGTCGCCTTCCGCTCTGCCGACGATTTGCGCGAGCATATTGCGTTGATTATCGGCACGCAGGCCGGCGACCGCCCTCCGCTCGTGCGGCTCCATTCCGAATGCCTCACGGGCGATATCCTCGGCAGCCTGAAATGCGATTGCGGACCGCAGCTTCATGCCGCGCTGGCCGCCATGGCCGATGAGGCCCGAGATGGCTCGGGCTGGGGTGTGCTATTGTATCTGCGCCAGGAAGGGCGCGGCATTGGCCTGATCAACAAGCTGCGCGCCTACCGTTTGCAGGATCAGGGCTTTGACACGGTCGACGCCAACACCCGGCTCGGCCTGCCGGTTGAGGCGCGCGACTTTCCGGTGGCGGCGCGGATGCTGGACCTGCTCGGCGTCCGGTCAATCCGGCTGATGACGAACAATCCGGGCAAAGTCGCGGCGCTGGAAGCGGAAGGTGTGCAGGTGGCCGAGCGCGTACCGCACCAGCTTCCACCCAATCCGCACAACGCCCGCTATCTCGCCACCAAGCGCGACCGGACGGGGCATTTGCTTTAGACCGAACCTACAGCTTGCGCCGCTCGTAACGCTTCAGCCCCTCGCCGATCACATTCGCGCCCACCGACAGCTGGTCGCCCGACCAGTCGACGACGAAACCGGTAGGGAAATCGACGCCCGGCGCCATGCGGGCATTGTTGCCTTCGATCACCAGACCGGCTGAGGTATTGACCCGCCCTTCGGCGGCAATCGCGATGATCGCTGTGCGGTTTTCCTTGTTCTTGCCCTGGACGAACCAGTTGCCGACGATCCGCCCGGTGGCTCCGGCAGGCAAGTCGATCATGTAATTGGTGCCTGTGCCCGCCGAATCGTCGAAGCTGGAATCGCGCACGTCAATCAGTCCCGCCCGGCTTTTGAGGTAATGTCCGCCCGCGCCCATTTCAAAGCGGCTGCGCGTGACCGAGAGCGAGCCATAGTCTCCGACGTAGATCGAATGGGCACAGCCGCCCGAGAACTCGCAAGTGCCAAGCCGCGTGAATGTCGACTTGTCGATCTTGATGGCGCCGCGCGGACCATTGGCGGTGAGAATCCCTTCCTGGCTGTCCCGAAACCAGGACTGGCTGATCTCAAGATCGCCCTGTTCAAGCCTGATCCCCGCGCCATTGCCGTCGCTCGATTTCATGTTGGCGAAGACGAGACCCTCGATCCGCGCGCGTCGACCGCGCAGCACCAGCGCGGCTTTGTCCTCGCAGACCGTGCCATCGAAAATCGCCTGACCGGGAACAGCGGCCGTATAGAGGATGTCTCCGCCTTCCTGCACGGCGCAGTCGGCAAAGCGGAATGCGGCAATGCGGATCGTGCCCGTGCCGCCGCCAATGGCATTCACTGCGTCCTGCAACCGTTGATAGGCTTTCCCGCTTTCGACCACAGTGTAGGGCGCAGTAGGCTGAGCGCTTCCCGGCAGGGCGGGAAGAAAGGCAAAAGCGAGTGCAAGGCCGACAATGGCCTGTTTTGCGAGGTGTTTCATGCCAACTCCTTTAGCCCGCGCGGGTTAATAGGCAGCAAAACACCGCGCGATGCGAAAAAATTTAAGCCGGCCTCTTGAAGCACTATCGAGCGATATCCATTATGTCAGTTGCGGACCGGGCCCCTCTGGCGCGGCGCGCTTGGCCTCTTTTGGCAAGCCGCCTCGTGATGTCGGACCGCATCGGATGTTGCCGATGCTGTGGGCCTGGTGTTGATCCCCCTCCCCCCTTCCGGCACGATGGACCACCATCGGCACATCCGATCGAACCACAACTCGTTCGAAAGGGATGAATGCCAATGTCACTCAGTGTTTACCGTCTGTTGGAACGCCATCAGCGGCTCGATGAGCGGTTACGTCTGGCCCAGGCCCGGCGCGTCGTCGATCAGCTCGAAGTGGGCAGGCTCAAGAAGCTGAAGCTGGCGGTCAAGGACCGGATCGCCCGCATCGCCGGCCTGCGGACTGCCGCGCGCTGACGCGGCGGACCTGCCGGCCCGCCAGCATATGGCGGGCCGGCAACCTGGCCCTTGCGGCGCCTGAAATCGGGATCTGACTTATGGAATTTCTGACCTTCGACTGGCTGGGAACGCCGGTCTGGTTCTGGCTGGTTTTCATTGGACTGGTCATTGCCCTCACGGCCTTTGACCTCGGCTTCCTGCACAAGGAAGACCGCGAAATGGGGATTGGCGAAAGCCTGAAACTTTCCGCCTTTTACATAGCCATCGCCATGGCTTTCGGTGCCTGGATCTGGGCGGCGAAAGGCGCCGAGCTGGGCATGAAGTATTACACCGGCTATTTCATCGAGAAAGCGCTCTCGATCGACAATGTCTTCGTCATCAGCCTGATTTTCACTTACTTCGCCATTCCCCGCATGTACCAGTATCGCGCTCTGCTGTGGGGCATTGTCGCAGTGATCGTCTTGCGCGGCGCGATGATCGCAGGCGGCGCGGCGCTGGTCGAGAACTTCTACTGGACGCTCTACCTGTTTGCCGCCTTCCTTATCGCCACCGGCATCAAGATGTTGTTCGCAGGCGAGCAGCAGTTGGACGTGGCCAAGAATCCAGCCGTTCGCTTCATCTCGAAGCACATGCGCGTGACGAACGAACTCCATGGCGAACGCTTCTTCGTGAAAGTGCCGGACGCGAAGACCGGCAAGCTGGTCAACGCGGCGACGCCGCTGCTGCTTTCGCTCGTGGTGATCAACCTGGCCGACATCGTCTTCGCGGTCGATTCGGTTCCGGCAATCTTCGCGATCACGACAGACACCTTCATCGTATATACCTCGAACATCATGGCGATCCTCGGGCTGCGCGCGCTCTATTTCGCGCTCGCCGCGATGGTGCACCGCTTCCACTACCTGAAGTATGCACTGGCCATGGTGCTGGTGTTCATCGGCTCGAAAATCTTCGTCGCCGACTTCCTGCTGGGCGGGGACAAGTTTCCCCCGCTGGCCAGCCTTGCCGTGACATTCGCCCTGATCGGTGGTGGGATCGGTTACTCGCTGTGGAAGACGAAAAACGACGGTGCGATCAGTACTGCCGGATAACCGCGAGAAAGGCCTCGCCGTAAGATTCCAGCTTGCGCGCTCCGACTCCGCCGATCTTGCCCAATGCGGCAAGGCTGGCGGGGCGGAGCGAGGCCATTTCGCGCAAAGTGGCATCGTGGAAGATCACGTAAGGCGGCAAGCCCGCTTCGGTTGCAAGCTCGCGGCGCAGAGTCCGCAGCGCATCGAACAGCGGATCGCCCACCGGGTTTGCCCCGCCGCCCCGCTGCTTGCGGCCCCGCTTTTCCGGCTTGGCCGCAATCACCAGCGAGACACTGGCATCACCTTTCAGGATCGCGCGCGCATCCCCGGCCAGCATCAGCCCATTGTGCTCGGTCGCCGCCAGACTGCCGCGGGCCTGCAAGGCGCGGGACAGCGGGCGCAGCAAGTGCGCCTCCTCGCTCTCGACGATTCCGAAGACCGACAGTCGGTCATGCCCGCGTTGCAGCACGCGCTCGTCGGCCTGGCCCAGCAGCACTTTCTCGATATGGCCAAAGCCGAAGTTCTGCCCGGTGCGATAGACTGCCGATAGCAACTTGCGCGCCAGCTCGGTGCAATCGTGCACGCCAGGCGCTTCGAGGCAATTGTCGCAATTGCCACAAGTCTCGGGCGGGTCTTCGCCGAAATGGCGCAGCAGCAGCGCTCGGCGGCATGAACCGGTTTCGACCAGCCCGGCCAGCGCATCGAGTCGTTTGCGCTCGCCCGCGCGGCGCCCCTCTTCCACTTCATCGATGCGGCTGCGCGCCAGCACGAAGTCACCCGCCGACCAGTACATGACCGCCACTGCATCATCGCCGTCGCGCCCGGCGCGGCCGGTTTCCTGGTAATAGGCCTCGATCGATTTGGGCGTGCCGGCATGGGCGACAAAGCGCACGTCCGGCTTGTCGATCCCCATGCCGAAAGCCACCGTGGCGACCATCACCATGTCTTCAGAGGCGACGAATGCCGCCTGGTTGGCCGCGCGCACCTGCGGATCGAGCCCGGCGTGATAGGGCAGCACCGGCCGCCCGGTCGCCGCTCCGAGTTTCTCTGCCAGTTCCTCCACTTTGCGGCGGGTCTGCGCATAGACAATGCCGGGGCCGGGCTGCTCGCTCATCAACTGGGTCAGCTGGCGCAGCGCGCTTTCGCGGTGGCGAACTATATAGCGGATGTTCGGCCGGTCGAACCCGGCGACGATCAAGCCGTCTTCGCCAATCCCAAGCTGCGCGAGAATGTCGGCGCGCGTATGGCCATCGGCCGTCGCCGTGAGTGCAAGGCGCGGGACTGCCGGGAACGCATCCATCAGCGGCCTGAGCGCGCGGTAGTCCGGGCGGAAATCATGGCCCCATTCGGAAACGCAGTGCGCCTCGTCGATGGCGAACAGACAGAGCGGGGCCTTGGTGAGAAGCTCGCGAAAATGCGGCTGCGAGGCGCGCTCGGGCGCGACATAGAGCAAGTCGAGTTCGCCCTCGCGGAAACGGTCGATTGTCTCCTCGCGGTCCATGTCGGCGCTGGTCAGGGCAGCGGCGCGGATGCCGTTGGCCCGCGCGCCCCGCAGCTGATCGTGCATCAGTGCGATCAGGGGCGAAATGACCACGCAAGTGCCCCGCAGCATGACTGCTGGCAGCTGATAGGTCAGCGATTTGCCCGCGCCCGTGGGCATCACCGCCAGAGTCGACTGCCCCGCCAGGACCCGTCCGACCACCTGATCCTGCACCCCGCGAAAGGCAGCGAAGCCGAATGTCGCGTGCAGCGCGTCGAGCGGCTCAGTCAGGTCAGGTGCGGCAAGCATTGCGCCAGCGAATGGCGCAATTCCCCCGCCATGGGGAGAGGGCCTGCGCTCAAAGCTGTGGCGAAATGCCCTGATTTGCGATCAGGCGCCGGTTTCCGCCACCAGTCCCGCCGCGGCGATGCCCGCCAGCGCGCAAATTTCATCATTATCGGACGTGTCGCCCGTGACGCCGACTGCGCCCAGCAGCGTGCCTGCTGCATCGCGGATCAGCACTCCGCCCGGCACTGGCACGATTCCCTTGGGGAAAATGCTGGCGACGGCAGTCATGAACGCTGGCATGTTCGCCGCCCGCTTGGCGAGTTCGCGCCCGCCAAAGCCCATGGCGAGGCAACCCGCCGCCTTGCCCGTGGCAATTTCGGGACGCAGGATCGAAGCGCGGTCATCCCGCTTGAGCGCAAGGGCATGTCCGCCGGCATCGAGCACGACCACGCAAAGCGGCGCGAAATTGCGGGCGGCGCCTTCCGCCAGAGCGGCATCGACGATTGTGGCGGCCTGATCGAGTGTAAGCGGCACGAAAATATCTCCTGTCATGGCAAAGGATGCGTCCGGAAAGCGTTCCAAAAGGCATCCGGGGCTTTGGCCGCTGTTTGCATATGGGAGCCAGGCGGACAACTCATCAATCGTTGCAGAGCAGCCAAGGCCGCTACATGACCAGACGATAGCCTATACCGGGCTCATTGATGATGCGTTCGGGCTGGGCTGGATCTCGTTCCAGCTTTTGGCGCAGTGCGCGCACCGCGACCCGCAGATAGTCGACATGATCCTGCTGCGCCGGGCCCCAGACCGCGCGGAGCAGCTGGCCGTGGGTTAGCACTTTGCCGAGATGCTTGGTGAGCTCAGCCAGCACCGCGAACTCCTTGGGCGTCAGATGCACCTGCTTGCCGTTCCTGGTCACAGTGCGGCTGTGCAATTCAATCGCGATGTCGCCAACTTGCACGGCTTCATGCTGCGTGCCGGGGCTGACGTCGACGAGATTGTCGATGTGGCGCTCAACCCGGGAGACTTCGCTGTCGAGCTCGGCAACAGTTGCGCGGTCGCACTTTCCCTCGCGCCGGATCGCGCGCACGGCGGCCTGGATGGTTCTGAGCCGCGGTTTGACATCGTCACCGATCGACGTGAGGAATGCCGACCGCAGCTTGTCCCGCGCGCGCAGGGCCGCCGTGTCGCGCGCTTCCTCGTCGAGCCGGGCCCGTTCCAGCGCGAGGGCCATCTGGTCGAGCAGGCTTTCCAGCAGAAGAATGCCTTCCTCGCCGACCGGCGGGGCACCATCGCTGCGGGCAAGGCCAATCGCGGCAATGACTTCGTGGCCGGTCGTGACGGGATGAAATTGCCAGTCCGCCTGCGCCGCCCGCTTTTCACCGCGCCCCGAACGCTCTCCCGAAAACAAGGTGAACGACGCGGCCGCCAGATCGCCGGGACTGAGTGTAACTCCGGAAGGTGTGCAAGCCATCAGTCTGGCCTCGTCCTTTCCGGTCAGGATCGCGACATGGCATTCGAACAGCCGCTGCAGCTGCGTGATCCCGGCGTTCGCCACTTCGGCTTCGTTGCGCGATGAAAGCAGCCGTCTTGCGAAGCCGGCAATAGTGGCATTGCGGGCGGCATGCTCGGAAGCGAGTTGGGCCTGTTTTCGAACCGATGCCGCCAGCTGACTGCACACGACTGCGACCAGGAACAATACCACCACGGTGACGATATCGGCCGCGCTGTGAATGACGAATGTGTGGACCGGCTCGGTGAAGAAGTAATTGTAGGCAAGCGCCGATGCCACGGCCGCAGTGAAACCCGATCCCAGCCCGGCGTAAATAGCCGAGGCCAGCACGGGCAAAAGGTAGAGCATGACAACAGCCGTGCTGCCCCATCGCGAGGCGATCACTGTCGCGGCGACTGTAGTGATTGCGACGAGCAGCATGGCGCCCGCGTATCCGGCGATGCTGACCGCGACGGGACTGGTCCGGTCGCGCGATACCAGGAAGTCTGTCTTCATGCCCCGAAGATGGACTTCGCTGGCGGCTGCGTCGAGAAATTATGCCAACCTTGCACAAAATCCACATGGAATCTTTATGCGGTAAAGGCCCAGTATAAAGCCATGCCTACAGCCATCACCGCATCGCCCGCCGCTATTGCCGCGCCTGCCCCCTCACCGCACAAGGACAGTCTTGCCGTACTGATGGTTGGCGCAGTGGGGGTGGTGTTCGGCGATATCGGCACATCGCCGCTTTATGCGATGAAAGAGACGTTCATCGGTCCGCACCCGCTTGCGGTTGATCCCCTCCATATCTTCGGGGTGCTCAGCCTGATCTTCTGGTCGCTGCTGCTGATCGTGACAATCAAATATGTGCTCGTCGCCATGCGCGCCGACAATCGCGGCGAGGGTGGCTCGTTCGCATTGCTGGCGCTTCTCGTGGGTCATCTTGATGGACGGCGCAAGGCGATGTTGCTGATGCTGGGCGTCCTCGCCGCCGCGCTGTTTTATGGCGACAGCATGCTGACGCCGGCGATTTCGGTTCTGTCCGCCGTAGAGGGCCTGACTATTGTCGAGGCGCGGCTCGAGCCGCTTGTCCTGCCCATCACTGTCCTGATCCTGATCGGTCTGTTTCTGATCCAGTCGCGCGGGACGGCGCGGGTCGGGGCGCTGTTCGGCCCTGTGGTCCTGGTCTATTTCGCGGCACTGGCAGCCCTGGGCCTCACCAACATTGCCGCGCGGCCCGAGATTCTCACGATTTTCAACCCGATGTGGGCAGTGGAATTCTTCCGCCACGATCCGCGGCTTGGCTTTCTCGCGATGGGATCCGTGTTTCTGGCAGTGACCGGCGCCGAGACGCTCTATGCCGATATGGGCCACTTCGGCCGCAAAGCCATTGGCATGAGCTGGACCATGCTGGTGTTTCCCTGCCTCATGCTCAACTATATGGGCCAGGGCGCGCTGTTGCTCGACAATCCTGCAGCGGTTGAAAATCCGTTTTACCTGATGGCCCCCGAGTGGGCGCGGCTGCCGCTGATCGGCCTTTCCACTTGCGCCACGATCATTGCCAGCCAGGCAGTGATCTCGGGCGCCTTTTCAGTGACTCACCAGGCAATCCAGCTCGGCTTCCTGCCGCGCTTCAAGATCCTGCACACCAGCGAAAAGGCTGCCGGGCAGATCTATGTGCCGACAATCAACTGGGGCTTGTTGATCATGGTGCTGCTGCTGGTCCTGGGCTTCCGCCAATCCACCCGCCTCGCCTCGGCCTACGGAATTTCCGTGGTCGGCACGATGCTGATCACAACCGCCATGCTTGCCTTCCTGCTGTTCAAGGTGTGGCGCTGGAATCGCTGGCTTGCCGCGGCGACGATCGCGCTGTTCACGGTTGTCGATACGACCTTCTTCCTGTCGAACATTGCCAAGATCGCCGATGGCGGCTGGGTGCCTCTGCTGGTGGCTGGCGTCATTTTCACTGTGCTGACAACCTGGGCAAAGGGGCGCGGCATGCTGCGCGATCATTTGCTGGCAGATGCCGTTCCGCTCGATATCTTCGTCAAATCGACGGCCAGGTCGGTGCACCGGGTCAAGGGCACTTCAGTGTTCCTGACAGCGACGAGCGAGGGCGTTCCCGCAGCCCTGCTGCACAATCTGAAGCACAACCAGGTGTTGCACGAGAATGTCGTGCTGCTCACAATCGAGGTCGGCGAGACACCGCGCGTTGCGCCGGAGGACCGGCTCGAACTGCACGATGCCGGGCAAGGATTTCACCGCGTGATCATGCATTATGGCTTCACCGAGGAAATCGACATCCCCCGCGATCTTGCGCCGATCTGCAAACACGGCATCGCGCTTGATCCGATGCGGACCAGCTATTTTCTCGGCAGGCAAAAGCTGATTGCCGCAAAGGAAGTCGCCGGGATGGCGCTCTGGCGAGAGCATCTGTTCGCCTGGATGCTCAAGGCCTCTGAATCGGCGATGGATTACTACCGCCTGCCGGCAAACCGTGTGGTCGAACTGGGCAGCCAGCTGCGGATCTGAGTGGCGAGCCGTTGGCTGCGGGCGGTCAGTCAACTTGGTCGCGGCGGCTGGTGCGCGCAGACAGCATGTAGTGCACCACTGACCAGACGAGCATCGTGCACGAGATCAGCAATGCATATCGCAGGCTTTCCTGGCCCAGGGTGGGAGCCAACAGGTCACTGAAAGTTCCAATCAGAAACGGACCCAGCCCCTGACCGAGCAGTGCCGACAGGAACACCACCAGCGAAACGGCTGTGGCGCGCCGGTGCGGTTCAGCGAAGGATTGTATCGTGGCGAGCGCCACGCCGCTGCCAACCGCGCCGAGAAAATTGGCCGCCATTTTCATGGTTATCGCCAGCCAGGCTACCGGACTGAGGCACATCAGCACGAACATGGGCACTGAAGCGCCCATGGTGATCGCGGGCAGCCAAAGCTCCCACCGCGCGTCGCGCTTGACCAGCCCTGCCACCAGCACACCCCCAAGCAGCAAACCCGCAACCGAGCTGATCAGCGAGGCGAGGCCTGACCAGGCGCCTACCGCAACCATGCCCATCCCGAAACTGCGCATCAGGAAGCTAGGCACCCATTGGATGATGCCGAAAGTGCAGATCGATCCAATGGAATAGGCCAGCAGCAAGTGGACGAACGCGCGCCGGCCGAGAAGCGCAGTGAGCGCCTGCCGGGCTGACTCCCGGGTTTCCTGAGCAGTTTGCGCGCTGCGCGTATCGCGCAAAGTCAGCAGCATCAGCGCGGCCAGCGGAAGCCCGGCCAGGCCGATGACCTGAAATGCCGCCCGCCAACCGAAGCGCTCCCCCAGAACGCCGATCACCAACATGCCTGCGCTCAGGCCCACCACCGCTCCGCTCTGGAAAATGCCAACACCCAGCGCGCGCTTCTCGCGCGGGAACAAATGCCCGATCAGCGAGTGTCCGGCGGGAACGCAACCGGCTTCGCCCACGCCCACGCCCATCCGCGCTATGAACAACTGATTGAAATTGCGGCAATACCCGCTTGCCGCAGTCATGATGCTCCAGGCGACAAGGCACACGGCGAGCAATTTCGGTCTCGATATGCGATCGGCCAGGCGCGCCAAAGGTATGCCTAGCACCGAATAGAACAGCGCAAAGGCCAGGCCCAGCAGAAGCCCCATCTGCTGGTCGGTGGTATGCAACTCCGCCTTGATCTGCTCCTGCAGCATGGCGAGCGCCATCCGGTCACCATAGGCGAACATGTTGACCAGAAAGAGCAATGCCAGGGCATACCAGCTGGAAAGCGGAATTTTCGCACTGGCACCAGCGCCAGACGAAGCGCCGTCGTGCGACTCCTCAGTTTGCTCCATCGCGACGACGCCTCTCCCTTTGGCCCAACCTAGACCACGCTGCATTCCGTGACCAGCGCGGCCCCACGGCTCAGTTGCCGAAGCGGACCTTCATCCGTACCCCGGCCATGCGCGGCTCGCCAATAATCACATAGTCGGCACCGATGCTTTGCAGACTGTTGACAGCGCCCGTGACATATTTCTGCTTCGTCACATTGGTCACGAACAGCGCCAGATCGATCGGCTTGCCGCCAACGTCGTTCCAGTTGACGTTGAGGTTAAGCAGGTCGGTCGCAGGCAAAAGGCTGGAGTTGTACGGAACCAGACCCGCCGCGAAGGCATGGTCTGCCGAATGCGATGCATACTGGCTGTCGGTGTGTGTGAATGTGGCCCCGATCGACAGGCGGCCAAGCTTCTCGTCCAGCGGCAGGCGATATGTCGCCGTCAGGGTCAGGCGGTTGCGCGGGGCGAAAGTCAGGACATCGCCCGCCAGCGGGAATACGCCGTCAACGCAGTTGTAGGCGGAACTGTCGCATGGCCCGACCGAAGTCGACTTAACCTTGGCATCGAGAAATGCGTAACCCAGTTCGAACCGGAGGCCCTCGATTGGCTCGATCATCGCATCGACTTCCACACCCTTGATCTGCGAGTGACCGACATTCTGGACGCCTGCCACGCCGACGGGCGCGCAGGTTGGCTTGCCAGTACAAGGCGGGATGCTGAGACTGACCTGCTGATCGCGGAAGTCATTGAAGAAGCCGGAGACATTGATGAAGCCGCGCAACGCGCCGGACAGGCTGGCCTTCACGCCGATTTCATACGTATCCAGCTTTTCCGGCTGCCAAATCTCGTTGTTGACGGCCGTCTGGTTGACGCCGCCCCCGCGATAGCCGCGCGCATACTTCGCGTAGAGAAGCAGGTCGTCGGTCGGCTTGTAATCAAGGTCAATCAGCCAGGTCGGCCTGCTCGAACTCTGGATGAATTCGCGGAAACAGGTGCCGTCGGTGTCCGCCGTAGCGCTGGTCAGGCGCGCCTTGGTGATCGGGTCGCGCTTCTGGGCGCAAGTGAAAGTGCCGGTCCTCCCAAGTGCCGACGGTGTCCCGGAAAATCCGTCACCTGTCGTCCTTGCCCAATCGTAGGTGTAGCGAAACCCGCCGGTCACGCTCAATTGCGGAGTGATCTTGTAAGTGGCCTGGGCATAGCCGGCATAGTCACGGAAGAAATAGTTGTTTCGCGCGACCAGCACGGTGGAACCAGTGCAGATGAAGCGATAGATGTCCGAGCAGCGGGCCGAAGTTGAAGTCCACTGCTCCTGGCTGCCGACCGGATTGCTGTGTTCCATGTAGAACCCGGCTTGCCAGACCAGGCGATCATCCGCGGCGCTGCCCTGAAACTGCAGTTCCTCGGTGAAAGAGTACTGATTGCCTTGCGGTTTATCCGGGCCGGGATAGGTCGTAACGAACGGATTGGCGACATTATCGCCAGTAACATTGACCGAGTAGGACTCGCGCGCCTCGCCGTAGCTGACGATATTCTTGATCGTGAGATTATCCGTCGCTTGGAACGTCGTGGTGTTGATAAGCTGCCAGATGCGGCCGCGCACGAAAGGATCGGGATTGGAATTTTCCGCCTGGTAAAAACCATAGGTCGCGGCTGCATCGACTTTCGCGCAATTGGCCAGCCGCGTTGCTGACGAGACGTTGCCGTCAATGCCGGTTCCCCCGCCAGTGCGGTTGCAGATGGCAGCCTTGCCGAGCGGGCCGTGGGTGTCATATTTGCTGTAAGTGGCGATGAAGTAATTTTCGAGCCGGTCTGACAGCTGACCAACGATGCTGAGGCGCGCCGCAGTGTAATTGATATTGTTGAAGTCCTTGGGGCCAATGCCTGAAACGCTCTCGATATAGCCATCGCGCTGATTGCGATCGAAACCCAGCCGCACGCGGAAATTGTCCGACAGCGGCACGTTCACCACCGCCTGGAGCCGCCGTGCTCCGTAATTGCCCAGGGTTCCCTCGACATAGCCTTCGAACCGGTCCGTCGGCTTGGCCGGGACCAGCAGGATCGCGCCGCCGGTCGTATTGCGGCCAAACAGCGTTCCCTGCGGCCCTTTCAGCACCTGGACGTTTTGGAGATCGAACATCGAGCCGGGTCCGGCGCCGTTGCCGCTGGTGGTGTTCGATACCAGCCGCGGCGCGACGGCATCGGCAAAATAGACCCCGACGGTCGGCAAGGTATTCAGGTCCTGCGAGAAGCCCCGGATTGCGAATGTCGCCTTGTCCGGGCCATAGCGCGTGTTGATCGCGAGCGAAGGCGTATAGGTGGCAAGATCGACAGTGCTGGTGATGTTGCGATTGGCCAGCTGCTCCTGATTGAACACAGTGATCGAAATCGGCACGTCCTGGAGCCGTTCCTCGACCCTGCGCGCCGTAACGACGATCGCATCGGCATCGCTGGCAGTGGTTTCAGGATTGTCCTGCGCGAAAGCGGGCGTCGAAAGCGCCGCGCTCAAGGCTGTGGCAGCCAGCATCATCTGCTTCGTGGAAAAGCAATTCATCGCACCCTCCCCGGCCTGCCGGTTTTTCCGGCAATGCACCCAAATACATTTCAGTAAGTCTGAGCCTCGCAGACTTTCCTATCTGGCCCGCCCTGTCCATGATCCGATTGGTCTTACGTCAGGGCATCGTCACCTGACCCACGGACATGCCCCGCCTGTCGACGGCTCAATCAATTGCCATCCGGATGCACCGGGCAAGACGCACTGGCTCAGAACTTGTAGCCGACCCTGACGCCATAGCTGGCAGGCTTAGCGTAAGTTACCGCAGCTGCCGTCGCCGAGATCAGGATGCCTGCGATATAGGTCTCATTGAAGATGTTGTTGCCAAAGACCGTGAGCTGCCAGCGGTCATCTGGCGTGGTGTAGCCAAGGCTGGTGTTGACCACAGTGAAGGACGGCTGGATGAAGTTGTTCGAGACATCGTGATACATCTTGCTGGTGTGCGAAGCCGTGAGGTTGAAATTCGCTTTGCCGCCGTTGCCGATTTGCGTTTCGTAGGCGACGGTGCCGTTCACCTGCCATTCGGGGGTACGGATCATGCGATTGCCAGTTGCATCAAAATTGAATGCCGTGTTGCCACCGATCGGAACACCGTTCGCATCAGTGGCAATGCGGAAACCTTGCGCGCCGGGGAAGCTCTTGTATTCGCCGTGCACGTAAGCCAGCCCGCCGCGCAGCGTCAGCCCTGCCAGTGGCCGCACATTGAGATTGGCCTCAAAGCCATAAATCTCTGTCTTGGCGGCGTTGCGCAGGATCAAGGTTGAAGGCGTCGTGCCGAATGAAAGCTGCTGCTGGTTCTTGCCAGAATAGTAGAAGGCAGAGGTGTCGAACGAAAGCGCCGACGAGACAGAGCCTTTCACGCCGATTTCGAATGCATCGATCGTTTCCGGCTTGACCGCTGTCGGCTGAAGCCCGTTGACATTGTAGACGCCCGATTTGAAGCCGCGGCTGTAGCTGGCGTAGGCGTTTATCATCGGCGTCAATGCATAGCGCAGCGCGACGCGAGGCGTGAAGCTTGAGAAGGAGTCGGATGGATTGACCAGCGCGGCCTGGTTGGGAATGCCGGTCGTCACGTCGACTGAGGTGCCACGATAGGAAATCCGATCGTTGCTGAAACGGCCACCAATGACTGCGGTCAGCCGGTCGGTCAATTTGTAGGTCAGTTCGCCGAAAAAGGCGAAGGCCTTGATATCTACGTCGGGGACATAACGCCCTGAAGTCGGCGGAGGCGAATTCGACGGAACAAAAAGTCCACCGTAAGTGGTGCTGAAAATGAAGCCGTGTTCCTTGTAGTAGTTCGCGCCAGCCAGCCAACTCAGCCGCCCATCACCCGTCGAAGTCAGCGTCAGATCCTGCGAGATCATGTCAGTGCCGAAATTGATGTCGGACATCAGATTGGCGACAGGCGTGAGATCGCTGTCGGTCCGCACGAACTGCCGGGCATTGGCGAAGGCAGTCAACGAAGTCAGATTGGCAAAGCCAAGATCCCTCTCGATACTGATACTCCCGCCATAGACCTCAACCTTGTTGACGTTCTCGACGCTGAGCGCCGAGGTGTTGGGCGTGTTCGCGAGCAACACGTTCGGCACAGTGCGGCGGATCACCGTATTGCCATTCAGAGGCTGATTGCCAAAGCTGCTGAGGTCATTGCTCCAGCGGTAATGGCCTGTGAGCAGGACCGTAGTGCGATCATCGGGTTCGATCAGCAATTTGGCGCGCGCGCCGCGCGAGCGCAGGTAGCCGACATCGATGTTGAGATTGATATCGCGCCGGAAGCCGTCGTTCTCGGTGAAATTGCCGCTGAGGCTGACCGCCGCCTTGTCCGAAAGGGGAAGTGACACAAATCCGTTGAGTTCCACTTCATTGAAGCGGCCATAGCTCGCGGAGAACTTGCCCGACGCCTCGCCGAGCTTCGGCTTGAGCGTGGTAATACTGATCGCGCCGCCAGCAGCATTGCGGCCAAACAGCGTCCCCTGCGGCCCCTTGAGCACTTCGATACGGTCAAGATCGCTGAAGCGCAGGAAATTGGCGGCCTGAAATGGCTGATATACCCCATCGATGTAGATCGAGACGTTCGAGCTGTCGCCCACGCCGCCGCCAGTCGAGCCGATGCCGCGGATCAGCGGCTGTGCGGATGAGCCGAATTGCTGGAAGTTCAGACCCGGCGTGATCTGCATGAGGCCGCGCGCATCGGTAACACCGGTCTTCGCCAGGCCATCCGCATTGAAGGCTGTGATCGAGATCGGCACATCGCGATTGAGCTCGTTGCGGCGCTGCGCCGTGACCACGATATCGCCAACGCCCGCCCCATCAGCAGTATCGTCCTCCTGGGCGGTGCCACTGGCTGCCGTGCCAGATTGCTGCGCGTAAGCCGGTTGGGCCAAGATGACCGCGCCCGAAATCAAAAGCGAAGACAGCACAAGACACCGGTTTGACATCAAATTGTCCCTCCCAAATCCGAACGATATTTATCGTCTCAGCTGTCGCCATTCGGGTTTAGTCAATGGGCAACGTCAAATGCGTTGGTGACATGGTGCAAGATAGATTTCATGTGAATGAGTGCGATCCGGACAACTGGCTGGGCCACGTCCATTGTCGCCTATGTTTTTGCCGCATAGCAGATCTATGCGTCCTCGGCTGGACAGCTATTGGAGCGGGTAAGGGGAATCGAACCCCTCTAGCTAGCTTGGAAGGCTAGTGCATTACCACTATGCTATACCCGCCCGCCCGGACTGCCATACACTGCGGCATGGGCGCCCCTATGCGCCAGAGCGCGCGGCGGGTCAATCGCCCTGCGCGCGCAACGAATTGCGTGGCAGGCAGGCTGGCGCAGGCTTGCTGCGGATTGTCCGGTATGGCCTTGTAACATAATTGTCAGTACCGCCGTGGTACACGCGATTCGCCGAGACTGGCGGAGATGCTTCATGTTATGGACCCGTATATTGGACATGCCCAGAACCAGCCTCACCGTTCCGCCCGGCAAGAATGCCGCCAGTTCCGCGCGCTGGCGCGGTGCTCTCGATCTCGTCATGGCTTCGCGGCTGGGCAAGCTGCTCGGCCGCATCGGCATTGCCCCGCGACCGGCCAGCAGCGACGGCCTGATCGATCTGGCGGGCGCACTGCTGTCGCTGCGCGGCAAGGCTTCGGGACCAGCACTGGCCTCTGCCCTGTTCGATCTTTACGAAGCCTGCAACCTGACCGAGCGCCACCGCTTTCTTGCGCGGCTGCATCAGGTCTATCCGCGCGATGCGGGTGCAATCGATGCCGCAATCATTCACTGGCAGGAAAAGCGTGACGAAGCCTCGGCACAGGCGCTCGCTGAAGCCAGCCAGTCGCCGTGCCTCAAGCTGATCAACCTGCTCAATCTAGCGCCGGAAGGTACGCGCCGCCTGCTGGCGATGCGGACTGACTTGCTGAGCGCCACACCCGGCAATCCGGGACTGGAAGCGCTCGATGCCGAATTCGAGGATGCTTTCGAGGCCTGGTTCAATGCGGGCTTCCTCGAACTGCGGCGGCTGGGCTGGGATACGCCCGCATCGGTGCTCGAAAAGATAATCCGTTACGAGGCTGTCCATTCGATGGCTGGCTGGGAGGATCTGCGGGCGCGGGTCGAGCCGATCGACCGTCGCTGCTATGGCTTCTTCCACCCCCAGATGCCGGACGAGCCGCTGATCTTTGTCGAAGTCGCGCTGACTGGAGAGCTGCCCGGTTCGATCGGGCAGATCCTGTCCGACGGCCGCAAGGTGGTCGATCCGCGCAATGCAAGCCACGCGATCTTCTACTCGATTTCGAATTGCCAGGATGGACTGCGCGGCATCCCCTTCGGCAATTTCCTGATCAAGCGCGTGGTCGGACTGCTTAAGGATGAATTGCCCCAACTCAAGACATTCGCCACGTTGTCGCCTCTCCCGGGATTTGCCGGGTGGCTGAAGAAAAGCCGCGGAGACAGCGCCAAAGCACCGGCTAGCGGCCAGCTGCGGGCGCTGGCCGCGCGCTATCTCGTTGTCGAACGCAATGCCAAAGGCACAGTGGTGGATTCCGTTGCGCGGTTCCACCTGGGCAATGGCGCGAGGCTGGAGGCGATCCATGCCGGTGCGGATGTGTCTGCCAAAGGCATGGCGCAGTCACACGGGGTGATGGTCAATTATGTCTACGATCTCGATGAGATCGAGGCGAACCATTTCCAGCTTGCGGAACTGGGCACTGTGCCCGCATCAAAAGCCGTGCTCTCGCTGGCAGGCGTAGAGCCGGTGAAAGAAGCCAAACCGGCCAAACGCGCGGCCTGACGCCTTCCGCCAGGTAATCTTCAGGAACCGCGCGTTGGCGTCTCGAGGGATCAGTGGCCGGGAAATTCCATCAGCGAGGTGCAGGCAATGCCCGCTTCGCGCAATCGGTCAGCGCCGCCGAGGTCCGGCAGATCGATAACGAACAGCGCCGTATCGACAACGGCGCCGGCCTGACGCAGCAATTGCGCGGCGGCGAGTGCGGTTCCGCCCGTGGCGATCAGGTCGTCGATCAACACGACACGTTCGCCCGCGCGCACCGCGCCAGGATCGACTTCAAGCGTGCCAGTGCCGTATTCCAGGGCATAGTCGAGCGCGATGACTGGGACGGGAAGCTTGCCGGGTTTGCGCACCGGGACCAGGCCGAGCTCCAGCCGGTCCGCCACGCCCGCTCCGAATATGAACCCGCGAGCCTCGATGCCGGCAATAGCCTGCGCGCCGACCTTGCGCGCCGCGTCAGTGAGCATGCCGACAGCCGCCGCCATGCCTTTGCCATGGCCGATCAGCGTAGTGATATCGCGAAACAGGATGCCCGGCTTGGGAAAGTCCGGAACCGTCCGGATCAGAGTCTTGAGGTCGTCTGCAGTCATAACTCCCCTCCCGCTTTCGGGAGGGGCGGGGGAGGGCGTGTAGTTGCCACTCCCTTAAACATGCCCTCCCCTGACCCCTCCCGCAAGCGGGAGGGGAAAGTAGGGCTCAGTGCTTCTCGTTGGCCCAGACGTTGCGATAGGCCATGAATGCCAGGATCGTGGCGAACAACAGGAAGCCGAGCACGGCCCAGCCGGTCTGGTTGCGCTTGGCAAGCTTGGGCTCGGCAGTCCAGACCAGGAATGCGGAAACATCCTTGGCCATCTGGTCGACGCTCGCCTTGGTGCCGTCCGAATAGGTCACCTGACCATCACCAGTCAGCGGCGGCGGCATGGCGATGTTGAGATTGGCGAAATAGGGGTTGTAGTGCAGCCCGTCCGGCGTCTTGGCGTCGGGATACTTCTTGAGCAGAGCCGCAGGCTGCTGGGCATAGCCAGTCAGCAGCGAATAGACGTAAGCCCCGCCGCCGTGCCGCGCCTTGGCAATCAGCGACAGATCAGGCGGCGTGCCCTGGCCGCCATAGACTACCGGCGGGAAATGGTCGGTGGACAGACCGGGCTTGGTCTTCACTTCACCGGTCTTGGGGTCATAGGCGGGGACTTGCGCCTTGGCGGCAATCGCCTTCACTTCGTCCTCGTTATATCCCAGCGCAGAAAGGTCGCGGTAGGTAACCTGGCTCAGCGCATGGCAGGTGGCGCAGACTTCCTGATAGACCTGGAAACCGCGCTGCAGCTGCTGGTTGTCGAAGTGGCCGAATGGGCCATCGCTCGCCAGGTGCAAGTGCTTGGGATGTTTGATGTGGAATTCGCGCTCTACCGACTTCGGCATGCCTTCCGAGGCGAAGTTGATGCTGCCCCAGAGCAGCGACCAGGCGAGTGCGGCCACGAAGAACAGGCCACCGAGGATGGAGATCAAGCGGATCATGGGATTCTCTTTCCGTCTCGCTGGGTTTCAGGCCGACTTGCCAAGAGCCGCGGCGTCATCCTTGCCGAGCACGCTTTCCGTGATCGAGAAGGGCAGCGGCTTCGGGCGCTCGATCGAGGAAACGATCGGCAGGATGATGAGGAAGTGCGCGAAGTAATACAGCGCGGCGAGCTGGCTGAGCATCACGTAGGGCTCTTCCGCCGGAGCGCCGCCGCAATAGAACAGCACCAGCATGGCAGGCACCAGGCCGAACCAGAAGAACTTGCGGAACAGCGGGCGATAGTGACCCGAACGCACCGGCGACTTGTCGAGCCAGGGCAGGAGGAACCATACCAGGATCGCGCTGAACATGGCCAGGACGCCAAGCAGCTTGGCCGGAATGAACAGGAAGTCGAACGTGAAAGCGCGCAGGATCGCGTAGAACGGCCAGAAATACCATTCGGGCACGATGTGCGCCGGCGTGCTCATCGGATTCGCCGGAATATAGTTGTCCGGGTGGCCGAGATAGTTCGGCGCGAAGAACACCATCGCGCAGTAGAGGAACAGGAAGGCCAGTGCCGCCCAGCCATCCTTGGCGATGAAGTAAGGGAAGAAGGGGATCGTATCGCTCTCGCTCTTCACTTCAACGCCAGTGGGGTTCGACGAACCCGGAATGTGCAGCGCCCAGATGTGCAGCACGACGACGCCGACGATAACGAAAGGCAGCAGGTAATGCAGCGAGAAGAAGCGGTTGAGCGCGGCATTGTCGGGCGAGAAGCCGCCAAGCAGCCACTGCTGGATCGGCTCGCCGACCAGCGGGATTGCGCCGAACAGGCCAGTGATCACCTTGGCGCCCCAGAAGCTCATCTGTCCCCAGGGAAGCACATAGCCCATGAAAGCCGTTGCCATCATCAGCAGGAAGATGACCACGCCGAGCAGCCAGACCATTTCGCGCGGCGCCTTGTAGGAACCGAAGAAAAAGCCGCGGAAGATATGGATGTAGATCACCACGAAGAAAGCCGACGCGCCGTTCGCATGGGCATAGCGCATCAGCCAGCCCCAGTTGACGTCGCGCATGATGTGCTCGGTCGAATTGAACGCGACCCCCGCGTTGGCGGCATAATGCATCGCCAGCACGATGCCCGTGACGATCTGGATACCGAGGCAGATCATCGCCAGGAAGCCGAAGTTCCACCAGTAGTTGATGTTGCGCGGCACGGGATAACCGGCACCGACAGCATTGTACACGAAGCGCGGCAGCGGCAGGCGCTCATCCATCCACTGCATGAACGGGTGGCTCGGCGTGTATTCCTTGGCCCAGGGAAAGCTCATCGTAAGTTACCTCAGCCGATCTTGACGACAGTGTCGGATGTGAAGACGTATTCCGGAACCTCGAGGTTCTTCGGCGCGGGGCCTTTGCGGATGCGCGCGGCGGTGTCGTAGACCGAGCCGTGGCACGGGCAGAAATAGCCACCGAACTCACCCTTGACTTCGCCTTCGCCGGCGCCCTGCGGCACACAACCGAGGTGAGTGCAGACGCCCATGGTGATCAGCCAGTTGGTCTTGCCTTCCTTGGTCCGCTCTTCCAGCGTCTGCGGATCGCGCAGGCTGCTGACATCGACCTTGTCGGCCGCAGCGATTTCCGCCGGGGTCAGGTTGCGGATGAAGACCGGCTGCTTGCGGAACACGCCCTTGATGGCCTGGCCCGGCTTGATCGCCGAAATGTCGATTTCAGTCGAGCTTTCAGCCAGCACGTCCGCCGAGGGCGCCATCTGGCTGATCAGCGGCACCAACGTCGCGACGCCGCCAACGCCTGCCGCAGCGACTGCCGCGATATTGATGAAATCGCGGCGGCGCACGCCTTCCTCCGCAGCATGCTCCGGAGTGGCCCCATCAGTGATTGCCGGGCCTGCATCTTGTGCCATGATCGACCTTGCCTTGCTCTGCTGGCCGACGCCGCAACCGAGGCGAAGGCCGAAATATCGAAAAGTTTTGCGCCAAAGGAGCCCCCCCGGGCGCCTGCCCCGCATTGCCAGCCGAAACTGCCCAGCGGAACCGGTTTGGCGCGCTGATAGACGCGAAAATTCCGCCTGCCAACCGCCTTTTTGGCCTTTTTCAACGATGCCGGTCTGTGCGGCTTATTCGAGGCCAATCAATGAAATCTGGCGGCCATAGGCAGGCTGTCCGGCAAGGCAGGCGCGGCGATAGGAAAAGAATCGCTCCGGATTAGCCAGCGTATCGAGCCCGAGGGGTTCAATCTGGCCAATGCCCGCCGATTCGAGACGCGCGGCGACATAGGCTTCGAGATCGAATTGCCAGTGCCCTGCCCGGCCTTCGGCGAAGAAGCGGGCATTGTCGGCTGCGCCCTCGGCAAACCGAGCGCGGAAGCCATCGTCGACTTCATAGCTGGCCTGGGCAATGCACGGGCCGACTGCGGCCGCGATGCGGCTGCGCTTTGCGCCGAGCGCTTCCATGGCGGCAATCGCGGCGTCCGTAACGCCGCCGATCGCGCCCTTCCAGCCGGCATGCGCCGCTCCCACTACGCCTGCCTCGCGGTCGGCCAGCAACACTGGCGCGCAATCGGCCGTGAGAATGCCCAGCAGCAATCCTGGCCGATCGGTAACCATGGCATCTGCCTTGTGCCGGTCGGCATCGCTCCACGGCTCATTCACAGTGACGCAGAGCGGCGAATGGATCTGGTAAAGCCCGACAAGCCGCGCGCCCGGCAGCACGGCATGGGCCGCCCGCGCGCGATTCTCGGCTACTGCGGCAGGATCGTCATCAGAGCCCAGGCCGGTGTTCAACCCTGCAACCGCGCCTTTCGAGACACCGCCGCGCCGACCGAGGAAGCCATGAGCGACACCTTTCAGCGCCGCGGCGGTGATGACTTCCGGCGCGTCAGCCAAGGCTTTTGCTCACCTGCTCGCGGGTGTCGCGCGAAAGTCCGGTGCTGGCGGCAATGCGCTCGAGCTGCTGACGCATCATGGCCGAACGGGCGGGTTCGATCCGCCGCCAACGGCCAAGCGGGGCAACGAAACGCGCGGCAGTCTGCGCATTGAGCGGGTCGAGCGCGAGAATGAGATCGGCAATGAGCCGGTATCCCTCGCCGCTGGCGTCGTGGAAGGCCTGGGGATTGACGGCCATGGACATCCAAAGGGCCCGCACACGGTTGGGGTTGGTCATGGTGAAGTCCGGATGATCGGCCAGCGCCTTGACATGGTCGAGCACCCGGGGGTGGAGCGAGCCGGCCTGCAGCGAAAACCACTTGTCGATCACCAGCGCATTGCCGGCGTGGCGCGCGTGGAAATCGGCCAGCGCCGCCTCGCGCTGCGGACCCTCAAGCCCGCACAGAACCATCAGTGCGCCCTGCCTGTCAGTCATGTTGTCAGCGCTGGCATACTGTTTGGCCGCACGGTCAGCCGCTTCGGCTGGCATACCGGCCGCAAGATAGACCAGCGCCTGCGTCTTGAGCTTGCGCGCGCCGCGCGCAGCCGCATCGCGCGAATAGGGCACTGCGCTGACCCGGTCGTGCAGCGCCATCAGCTGTTCTGACAGTCTCGCGCCCAGCCATGCCTTCAGCGCCTCGCGCTCGGCATGGATCGCGGCCGGATCGGCCACGTCGAGTTGCTCGGCGAGGTAGGCCTCGGACGGCAAGACCATCAGTTCGCCGCGCATCAGGTCGTCCAGCGACTCATCCTCAATCACTGCCGCAAGCGCCCGGCCGATGGAATCTCGGCCAGCCTCGCGTTCCGCATCGCAGAGCATGCCCCCGCCCACCGCCGCAATCAGGTGCTGGACAACAAGGCTCTGCATCGCTTCGTAGCGGGCGAAAGAATCGTCGTCATGCGCGGCAAGGAACATGAGATCCGCCGCGCTCTGCCCGGCATCTACCGCCACTGGCGCGGAGAAGCCGCGGTTGATTGAAAGGACCGGCGGCGCGGAGAAGCCCGGAAACCGCAACGTATCGCTCGCCTTGTCCAGCACCACCAGCTGTTCGCCATGATGCTTGCCGCTGGCCCGATCGAACAATGCGAGCCGCAGCGGGATCGGCACGGGCTGCTTATCGGACTGGCCCGGGGTCGGCGGCACCCGCTGTTCAAGGCGCAATTCTGCAACGTCGCCCGAATGGCTCAGCCGCGCCGTGACCTGCGGTGTGCCGGCCTGCGAATACCACCGCCTGAATTGCCCAAGATCGAGGCCCGCGCCATCTTCAATGGCCTTGATGAAGTCCTCGCAAGTCGCCGCCTCGCCATCGTGCCGTGAAAAATAGAGATCGGTGCCGGCCCGGAATCGCTCGGGCCCCGCCATCGTCCGCATCATGCGGATCACCTCGGCGCCCTTGTTATAGACCGTCGATGTGTAGAAGTTCGAGATTTCCTGATAGGCATCGGGCCGGATCGGGTGGGCGAGAGGTCCTGAATCCTCCGGAAATTGCGCCGAGCACAGCACCCGCACATCCTCGATACGCTTGACTGCCTCGCTGCCCATGTCGGCGCTGAACAACTGGTCGCGCAGCACAGTGAAGCCTTCCTTGAGGCTGAGCTGGAACCAGTCGCGGCAAGTTACGCGGTTGCCCGACCAGTTGTGGAAGTATTCGTGGCCGATCACGCCTTCGATGCCGTCATAATCCGCATCAGTCGCGGTTTCGGGATCGGCGAGGACATAGCGCGTGTTGAAAACGTTCAGGCCCTTGTTCTCCATCGCGCCCATGTTGAAGTCCGACACCGCGACGACATTGTAGAGATCGAGATCGTATTCGCGGCCAAACACTTCCTCGTCCCATTTCATCGAGGCGACCAGCGAATCCATCGCATGGCTGGTGCGGCCTTCATCCCCGGGGCGGACCCAGATGTTGAGCTCGACCTTGCGGCCGCTCATTGTCGTGAAGTGGCCGGTGTTGGCCACAAGGTGCCCGGCTACGAGCGCGAAAAGATAGGCGGGCTTGGGCCATGGATCGTGCCACTCGGCCCAGTGGCTGCCATCCATGCCTTCGCCCTTGGCAGAGCAATTGCCGTTCGACAGCAGCACCGGAAACGCTGCCTTGTCGCCGCTCATCCGCACCCGGTAGACCGAGAGTACATCGGGCCGATCGGGAAAGAAGGCAATGCGGCGGAAACCTTCCGCCTCGCACTGGGTGCACAGCATGCCGCCCGAGGCATAGAGCCCCATCAAATGGGAATTGGCGGCGGGATTGATCGCTGTCTCGATCGCGATCTCGTGCGCATCGCCATCGAGGTCGATCAGCAAATCCGCCCCGTCCATCCGCCACTTGTTCGATTCGCGCCCATCAATGGTGACGCTTCGCGCGGCCAGCCCATCGCCATTGAGGCGGATCACAGCTTCCGGCACGGCATCCGGATTGCGCCGCACCGAGAGCCTGCTCCGCACGGTGGTCGCATCGATGCCCAACGCGAAATCGAGTGAAACCTCCGGCACCAGCCAGGCGGGCGGTCGGTAATCCTCGCGGCGGATGGTGACGTGCGGCGTATCGAGAGGCTGTGCGGGAATATCCATCAACCCTCAATGCCGTTCGTGTCGAGCGAAGTCGAGACACGATGCGCGCAATGTCTCGACTTCGCTCGACACGAGCGGCATTGAGGCAAGGTGAAGCGCATGTTCATCTTCGGCCTCGGCTACACCGCCAGCCGCATCGCGCAGGCGCTCGAGGCGCGCGGGTGGGAAGTCGTCTCGACCGGGCGCGATGGCACGCTGTCGTTCGATGACGAAGGATCAGTGCGCATGGCTCTGGCCGACAGTGGCCATGTGCTCTCCTCGGTGCCCCCCGGCGGCGAAGGGCTGGACCCGGTGCTGGATGCCTATGGCGATGCCCTGGTGGGCAAATGGCTGGGCTATCTTTCCTCGACCGGCGTCTATGGTGACACTGGCGGAGCCTGGGTGGATGAAAGCGCGCCTACAGGCAAAGGCCGCCGCACTGCGCGCGCAGAGTGCGATGCCGAATGGCTGGCGCTGGGCGCGCGGGTGTTTCGTCTGCCGGGGATCTATGGCCCTGGGCGCTCGGCGCTCGACCGGGTGCGCGAAGGCAAGGCGCACCGCATCGCGCTTCCCGATCAGGTGTTCAGCCGAGTGCATGTCGATGACATTGCCTCTGGTGTGCTGGCCGCGCTGGACGCTCCGCCCGGTGCCTACAACCTCGCCGACGACCTGCCATGCAGCCAGAACTTGGTGATCGAAGAAGCCTGCCGCCTTCTGGGCATTGCGCCGCCGCCGCTGCTTTCGCTGGAAGAAGCCAACCTCTCGGCCATGGCGCGGGCCTTCTATGCCGAGAACCGGCGCGTGGCGAACGGGAAGGCCAGGCGGGTGCTGGGCTGGCGGCCCCGCTATGCGACATATCGCGAGGGATTGCGGCATTGCCTGACCACCATGCCATCCCCACATTGACAGCAAAGGAGCTCTGCATGGAAAGCGTCACGATTACAGCCCACGGCAACGAGGATGCGGGGGAATATCACGCCCATGTCCAGGGGTACGAAGCTTTCGGTCGGCTCACCTGGGTGCGGCGCGGCGATGTGCGGGTTGCCGATCACACCATTGTGCCGCCCGAAATCGGCGGGCGTGGAGTCGCCGCAAAACTGGTCGAGGCGCTCGTCGCCGACGCACGAGAGCAGGGATTTCGCATCAAGCCGACGTGCTCTTATGTCGCCGCCGCTTTTGATAAACACTCCGAATGGGCGGATTTGCGAGCCTGACAGTCAGCCCCGCCGCTTGGCCAGCCGCCACAGCGTGAACAGTCCGACCGCCAGCCACACAACATTGAGCGCGGTCGATGGAATCGCGCCGTGCCAGCCGCTGTTGACGACAAATCCGGCTGCGCCGGCGATGTTCATCCACTGGTAAGCGGCCGACTGGCCGGTGAGCTTTCCCGCCGAGACGAGAATGTAGGAGCCGAGGATCAGCAACGCGCCGGCCCATCCGGCGGCTTCGATCAGCAGCTCCATTGTCCCGTCAGTTTTTCGCTCAGGACGCCAGCTTCCTCAGCACGTACTGCAGGATGCCGCCGTTCATGAAGTATTCGACTTCATTGGCAGTATCGATGCGGCACAGCGCGGTAAACGTGAACTGGGTTCCATCGGCGCGGGTGACGAGCACGGCGACGTCCTGGCGCGGGGTCAGGTTGGCCACGCCCATGATCGTGAAAGTATCATCGCCAGTCAGGCCAAGGCTGGTGCGGCTCTCGCCGTCCTTGAACTGTAAGGGCAGCACGCCCATGCCCACCAGATTGCTGCGGTGGATGCGCTCGAAGCTCTCGACGATCACCGCGCGCACGCCAAGCAGGTTGGTGCCCTTCGCGGCCCAGTCACGGCTGGAGCCCGTGCCGTATTCCTTGCCTGCGACAATCACCATGGGCGTGCCATTGGCCTTGTGCCTCATGGCGACGTCATAGATCGGTTCGGGCGTCCCCTGACCGAAGCGGCTCATGCCGCCTTCGACACCGGGAACCATTTCGTTCTTGATGCGGATATTGGCGAAAGTGCCCCGCATCATCACTTCGTGATGGCCGCGGCGCGCGCCGTAGGAATTGAAGTCCGACTTGGCGACCTGATGCTCCATCAGCCACTTGCCCGCCGGGCTGTCGGCCTTGATGTTGCCGGCCGGGCTGATGTGGTCAGTGGTGATCGAATCGCCGAGGATGGCGAGCGGCTTGGCCTCGACAATGTCGGTCACCGGGGCCGGTGTCATGCTCATGCCTTCGAAGTAGGGCGGGTTGGCGACGTAGGTCGATCCGGCGCGCCAGGAATAGGTTTCCGAGCCTGTGACATTGATTGCCTGCCAATGCTTGTCACCCAGATAGACGTTGGCGTAGCGGGCCTGGAACATGGCGCGGTCCATGCACGATGTCATCGTTGCATAGACTTCGGCGTTGGTCGGCCAGATGTCCTTGAGGAACACGTCCTGGCCATTGCTGCCCTTGCCGATCGGCGTGTTGACGAAATCGTCGATCACCGTGCCCTTGAGCGCGTAGGCGACCACCAGCGGCGGCGAGGCGAGGAAGTTCGCGCGCACATCAGGCGAAACGCGGCCTTCGAAATTGCGATTGCCCGAAATGACAGCGGCGGCGACCAGCCCATTGTCATTGATCGCCTTGCTGATCGGCTCGGCCAGCGGGCCGGAATTGCCGATGCAAGTGGTGCAGCCATAGCCGACGAGATTGAAGCCAATATTGTCGAGGTGGCTCTGCAATCCGGCCTTGTTGAGGTAGTCAGTCACCACCTGGCTGCCGGGGGCAAGGCTGGTCTTGACCCAGGGCTTGGGCTTGAGGCCCAATTCGTCCGCCTTCTTGGCGACGAGGCCTGCGGCCACCAGCACGCCCGGGTTCGAGGTGTTGGTGCAGCTGGTGATCGCAGCGATCACGACGTCGCCATCGCCAATGTCATGATCCTTGCCTTCGACGGGCACGCGCGCGTTGGCTTTCTTGTAGGTCTCGGCCATGTCCTTGGCGAACACTTCGTCGACTTCGGTGAGCGAGACGCGGTCCTGCGGGCGCTTGGGGCCGGCAAGGCTGGGGACCACGGTCGAAAGATCAAGCTCGAGCGTCGAGGAGAAAATCGGATCGACCGACGGATCGATCCAGAAGCCCTGCTCCTTGGCATAGGCCTCGACCAGCGCAATCTGGCTTTCCTCGCGGCCCGTGAGGCGCAGATAGTCGAGCGTCTTGTCATCGATACCGAAGAAGCCGCAAGTCGCGCCGTATTCGGGCGCCATATTGGCCAGCGTCGCGCGGTCGGCCAGCGTGAGGCCAGCAAGGCCCGGGCCATAATATTCGACGAAACGGCCGACGACGCCGTGCTGGCGCAGCATGGCCGTGCAAGTCAGCACGAGGTCGGTGGCGGTCACGCCTTCCTTCAGTTCGCCAATGAAGCGGAAACCGACGACTTCGGGGATCAGCATCGAGACCGGCTGGCCAAGCATGGCCGCCTCCGCCTCGATCCCGCCGACGCCCCAGCCGAGCACGCCAAGGCCGTTGACCATTGTCGTGTGGCTATCTGTGCCGACGCAGGTATCAGGATAGGCAACCATTTCGCCCGACTGGTCCGTGCTGGTCCAGACTGTCTGGGCAATGTTTTCCAGATTCACCTGGTGGCAGATGCCAGTGCCCGGAGGCACGGCGTAGAAATTGTTGAGCGACTTGGAACCCCACTTGAGGAAGTCATAGCGTTCCATGTTGCGCTGGTATTCGATTTCGACGTTTTCCTCGAAAGCCTTGGGGTGGCCGAATTCGTCGACCATCACCGAGTGATCAATCACCAGATTCACCGGCACCAGCGGGTTGATCTTCGAGGTATCGCCGCCCAGCGTGGCAATGGCATCGCGCATTGCCGCCAGATCGACCACGCAGGGCACGCCAGTGAAATCCTGCAGCAGCACGCGCGCCGGGCGGTACTGGATTTCGTTCTGCGATTCCTTCGGGTTCTTCTGCCAGTCGACCAGCGCCTGGATGTCGGCAGTCGATACTGTAAAGCCGCCATCCTCGAAGCGCAGCAGGTTTTCGAGCAGGACTTTCATCGAGAAAGGCAGGCGCGAGATATCGCCCAGCTTGGCCGCGGCCTTCTTGAGCGAATAAAAAGCGACCTGCTTGCCGCCGGCATTCATCGTGCTGCGCGTGCCGAGCGTATCCTGTCCGACCTGAGTCATGTGGCGTTTTCCCCTATATGTCTGGGCTCCGGCGCGGCGCACGAATGCTGCGCTGCGGGAGAAGAATCGTCGCGCCGCCGATGCGCGCTCAGCGCCGTGAGGTCAAGAGTCAGTGCGCCGATTGCGCTGCTCCGCCTCGCGCAGGCCCCAAACCTGTCCGCGCGCGTCACTTCGCGCCGCCATCCAGCAGGCGCCGATGATCAGTGCGACACCCGCCACTGTGGTCCACGTCACGGCCTCGCCAAACCACAGCCAGCCAAACAGCGCCGCCCAGGCAAAGCCGGTATACTCCACCGGCAACAGGACTTGCGCCTCCGCGCGCGCATAGGCCCAGGTCAACAGCAGCAGCGATACGACGGCCAGCAACGCCGCCCCCGCCACATGCACGGCGACTGACAGTTCGATCCCGCGCAGCAGCCACGGCGCAGCCGGCAGCAGGAACAGGCCGACCAGCAGGTTCTGGAACAGCGCCACTTCCACCGGCCCGGCAACTTGCGCCTGCTGCCGCTGAAGCACGAGATTGAGAGCATAGAACACTGCCGAAGTGAGCACGGCGGCAATGCCCCAGCCATTGGCCGTGCCCGCCATGCCATCACCCAAGCGGGCAGCCACAATAATGACCACGCCGCCAAAGCCGATCAGCGAGGCCAGGATCGACTGGACCCGGATCGCTTCGCCCAGCATCGCGGCGGCAAGATAGAGCGCGATCAGCGGCGCGATGAACGAAAGCGCAATGGCTTCCGCGATCGGCATGCGCACCAGGCCCCAGAAAAACAGCGGCGCCATGATCGCTACGGTGGTCGACCGCTTGATATGCAGTGTCATGCCCGCCCGGCTCGGCAGGCGCGCGCCATTTTTCAGCCAGAGGGGCAGGATTGCGATTGTGCCGAGCGCGTTCCGCAGCACCAGCGCTGTATAGACACCCGCCGCCAGCGAAGCGCCTTTCATCACAGCGTCCATCGCGCTGAAACTGGCAATGCCCAGGCAGGCGGCCAGAAAAGGAACAAGGCGGGATCGGCGATGCATGCCCCCCGCGGCCTATGCAATTCTCGGCGCTTCGTCACGTTCTTAACGGGCAAATCGCAAGCATTGCCCACTGCATTCAGCGCCAGGCAAGGTACGCCGCTTGAAGATTGGCGCGGGACTTGGCACAATATGCCGCAACGCGGCACCCCTTGTGCTGCAGAGGGAATTCATCGTGCGAAAATTGAGAAATATCGTGGGCTTGACTGGTGTCGCTGCGGCTTTGACAGCGCTTGCCTTGGGCTCTGGCGGTGCCCTCGCGCAACCGGTTCCCGGGGCTTCGACACAGCCTGTCACGCAAGGCGCGACGCCGTCCCCTTCCGCCAGCCAGGCTCCTGCTCCGGCGGCGATCGCCACTCCCACGCCGCCCGCACCGCCGCCACTGCCGAGCAACCCGGTCATGGCTTGGAATCTGGCCGATGCACGGGCGCTGCTCGATGTGATCGTCACGGTCGACGGCGAAGGCCTGATCCCGGCTGATTACCAGCCCGATGCACTCAGCGCAGCCATTTCCAGAGGGCCGGGGCCCGAACTGGATGAAGCCGCGAGCAAGAGCTTCACCTGGCTGGTGGAAGACATGCGCGATGGCCGCACGCCGATGACCTCGCGCCTGCAGTGGTTCGCAGTCGATCCGGATATGGACCGGAACCCCACGGCCACGCTGATGGCGCGGGCGCTGGAGAGCCATGATGTCGCCGGGGTTCTGGCAAGTCTGGAGCCGACTCACAGCGATTACCGCGCGCTCAAGGCCGCGCTCGCTGCAACACCCAAGGCCGAGACGCGAAAGCGCGCGATGATTCAGGCCAATCTCGATCGCTGGCGCTGGCTGCCGCGCGATCTTGGCTTGCTCTACCTGATCACCAATGTGCCCGAATACCAGCTTCGCCTCGCCACGCGTGACCGGATCGTGCGCACCTATCGCACTATCGTCGGCAAACCGGGGCGCACTGCCACTCCGCAGCTCGCTGAAACTGTCCAGGCAGTGGTGTTTAATCCGACGTGGACTGTGCCCCAGTCGATTGTCGTCGGTGAAGGCCTGGGCGCCCGCCTGCTGCGCAGCCCCAATCCGCAATACAAAGTCACCCGCAGCGCCAATGGTGTCGTGAACGTGGTGCAACAGCCCGGACCGAGCAATTCGTTGGGACTGATGAAGATCGACATGCCCAACCCGCATGCGATCTATCTGCATGACACGCCTAACCGCAATCTGTTCAATGCCGTCAACCGCGCCTTCAGCCATGGCTGCGTGCGCACGGAGCGGGCGCAGGAACTCGGCATGACCATGGCCATCCTCGGCGCCGACCTGACGCCTGACAAAGCCATCGAGCTTGCCGACTCTGGCAAATACAACAAGGTGCAGATGACCAAGACCTTCCCGGTCTACATCACCTATTTCACCATGGGGCAGGACATCACGGGCAAGCTGACGACCTTCAGCGACATCTATCAGCGCGATGCGCCAGTGCTCGCCAGCTTCAACCGGCCCCGCGCACTGAAGACCACCCAGCGCAGCAGCAACGAAGCCATCATCAAGCTGGATAACCCGCTTTAGGTCAGTGCGCATTGCACCTCTCCCCGCCGGGGAGAGGTAGCGCAGCTTGCTGCTTCAGCAGCTAGCGCAGCTGGGAGAGGGTTTACAAACCGCTCAAAGGCAGTCACCCTCTCCAACTTCGGCTAGGCGCAATGGCGCCGAGCCTTCGTATCCTCTCCCCGACGGGGAGAGGATAGACTGGCAATCAGGCCACTGCCGCCTTCAGGTCCGTCACCAGATCCGTGCGTTCCCACGGGAAGAAGTCGCCTTCCGCCGTGCGGCCGAAGTGGCCGTAGGCGGCGGTCTTGCGGTAGATCGGCTTGTTGAGCCCGAGATGGGTGCGAATGCCGCGCGGGGTCAGGCCGCCCAGCTTTTCGATGCCCATGATCGCCGATTCGATCTTGTCATCACCGACGGTTCCGGTGCCGTGCGTATCGACATAGAGCGACAGCGGCTTCGACACGCCAATGGCATAGGCGAGCTGAATGGTGCAGCGTTTGGCAAGGCCGGCGGCAACGATGTTCTTGGCTAGATAGCGGGTGATATAGGCGGCCGAACGGTCGACCTTGGTGGGGTCCTTGCCCGAGAAGGCACCGCCGCCATGCGGAGCCGCGCCGCCGTAAGTGTCGACAATGATCTTGCGGCCGGTGAGGCCCGCGTCGCCGTCAGGCCCGCCGATCTCGAAGCTGCCGGTCGGGTTGATATGGTATTCGGTCGCATCCGAAAGCAGTTCGGCAGGGATCACGTCAGCCACGACCTTGCGGACATAGGCCTTGAGCTCGGCTTCCTTCTCGCCCTGGTCGTAACCCGCGGCATGCTGGGTCGAGACGACAATGGCCGTCGCGGCAACCGGCTTGCCGTCCTTGAAGCGCAGGGTGACCTGGCTTTTGGTGTCCGGCTCGAGGAACGGCGCGGCGCCCGAGTGACGGTCCGCGGCCATACGCTCGAGGATTTTGTGGCTGTAATAGAGCGTTGCCGGCATCAGGTCGGGCGTCTCATCACAGGCAAAGCCGAACATGATGCCCTGGTCGCCCGCGCCTTCATCCTTGTTGCCGCTGGCATCGACGCCTTGCGCAATGTGGGCCGACTGGCCGTGGAGGTTGTTGAGGAACGTCAGCGTCTGCCAGTGGAAACCTTCCTGCTCATAGCCGATGTCCTTGACTGTCTGGCGGACAGTCGCCTCGATCTCTTCCTTCGCGCCCGGCGCCCAGGTGCCATTTTCATAGACGCCTTTGCAGCGGATTTCTCCGGCCAGCACGACCAGCTGCGTCGTCGTCAGCGTTTCGCAGGCAATGCGCGCCTCGGGATCCTTGGCGAGGAAGAGGTCGACAATGGCATCGCTGATCTGGTCGGAAACCTTGTCCGGATGGCCTTCGGAGACGCTTTCGGAAGTGAAGAGATAGTCGCTGCGCATGATTGGTCCGCTCCAAGAGAGATATAAAGAAACCTTTATGTGTGCCTCTCCCCCTAACCGCGTCGGCGGCGCGATGCAACAAGACTCAGCACAAGAAGAGCTATCGCCCAGCCAAGCGGAAGCACATTGCCCAGCCGCGCAAACAGTGTGGGCGGCAGAGCCGGGGGAACGACGCCGTCGATCCGGCCTGCCGTCTGCCGGGGCAGGGCATGCAGGACCCGGCCCTGGGCGTCGATCACTGCGCTGATCCCTGTCGTCGTCGCGCGCAGCACTGGCAGCCCTTCCTCCACCGCGCGCATCCGCGCCTGCGCCAGATGCTGCGGCGGGCCCCACGCACCGAACCAGCCATCGTTGGATGGATTGAACAGGTAGTCAGGCCGATGGGCGCGATCGACGACCTGGCCCGAGAAGATGATCTCGTAGCAGATCTGGAATCCCGCCTTGCCGAAAGCACCGAGATCAAGCGTCTGCGGGCCTGGTCCGGGCAGGAAATCGATACTTCCCGGCACCAGGCGGGAGGCGCCCAGCGGTTCCAGCAGCCAGCGCAGCGGCAGGTATTCGCCGTAAGGCACCAGATGGGCCTTGGCATAGGAGCCGCGAATTGCGCCTGTGGCGTCAAGCACTGTGACGACATTGCGCGCGCCCGCGATCGTGTCGCCGCGAATGTCGAGGTCCACTGCGCCGGTCAGCAGCATTCCGTCCCGTCCCGCTATGCGCGCCAGCCGGCCGCGCGCAAGCGCCGGGTCCTGTCCGAACGTCGAATCCCAATAGAGCGAAGGCGGGTAGCCATCCCTGAGATAATCCTGCACGCCCGATTCGGGCCAGAGGACGAGGCGACGTCCCGGCGGCCGGGCCACGGTTTCGCGCGCGACACGGGCGAAATTGTCCTCGTAGTGCTCTGGCTCGTTGAGTAGCTCTTGCGGGATGTTGGGCTGGACCAGTGAAAACGCGACGGCCCCGGGGCGTGCTGCGGGGGAAAGCGGAGCGCCAATCGGAAATACCATGGCCAGCACTGCCACAAACAGCCCCGCAAACGCCGCAAGCCGGACGCGCAAGGTCAGCGACGCTGAAAAAACGGCAATGACGAGACCGGCCAGCACAATGACCAGCCCCGAAAGTCCATAGGTTCCCAGCCATGGCGCAAGCCGGGCAAGGCCAGCGTGCTCGAATGGGCCCATCATTGCCATTCCCAATGGGTTCCAGACAAAGCCGGTGAACACCCAGCTTCTGAGCCATTCAGTTATGATCCAGCTACCCGCGAACGCGATAGGCAGTGCAAGTCTGCATGCACGGCCGAGCCGCCAGGCGCCCCATGTCGCCAGCGCGGGATAGACCGCCAGGTATACCGCCAGCGCCACGACAGCGATCCAGCCCAGCCAGGCCGGCATCTGCGCCTGATAAGTGAAAGCCGTCGCAATCCAGGTGTTGCCGATAGTGAAGTGGCCCATGCCGAACAGCCAGCCCCAGAACGCAGCCTGCCTGGCGCTCTTCGCGCGGCGGATCAGCAGCGTTTGTCCCGCCAGGGCCAGCAGGGACAGCGGCCACAGGTGCAGGGGTTCAAAGCCCAGCGCGGCAATTGCGCCGAGCGCAAGGGCGCACCAGACTGGGTGCGAAGCGATGCGATCGAGAGTGGCCATCGCAGGCGCTTGTGACCGCTGACATTGCTCCAATCAACCAATCATCACCGGGCGTTGGCAAAAACTCCCGCTCCACGTTTCCCAAAAAAGGCAATGGCGGGAACAATGCCATATGCCAATCGTTTGACTTCTCGCGTTTCACCGCAGCCATGTCCGGGCCTGTGCCTGGCTATGGTTCCATTTTCCTTGGGAGGAATACCATATGCGCCGCACTCTAGCTCTAGCCATGATCGCCACCAGCATGGCGTTGACGGCTTGCTCGGAAAAGACTCAGGACGCCGCCGAAACCACGGCTGCTTCCGCGTCTGAAGACGCTGCCAATGCCGCTGCCGCCGCCGGCGAAGCTGCCAAGGAGACTGCCACTGCCGCCGCGAATGCAGCCGACAAGGCCGCTGCCGCAACAGACGAGCTGGGCGACAAGGCGGAGAACGCCCGCGCCAAGGCCGAAGCTTCTCTGCACAACGAATCCACAGCCGAAGCGAAGCGGGACTAACTCCCCCACTCACCATTCTAAAGCGGTTGCGCCACCGACGAATGTGGACCTCGTCGGCGGCGTTGCCATGTCTGGCAATCTCGCACCATCGAGGCGCAGGCGTGGACATCCGGCTTTCCCTTTCGCCGCGCCGTGCCTATAGCTGCCCACGCCGGGCCGTGCGGGCGTGGCGGAATCGGTAGACGCAACGGACTTGGATCACATCGACCGGGTGCTCTTCCGGGAAACCGGAGATGCAGAACTGCTCAAATTCGGGGAACCCTTCGATCCATGGGAATCCCGAGCCAAGCCTGACGGCCGAGGCCGAAGGGAAGGTGTAGAGACTAGACGGGCAGCGCCTAAACCCTCGCGAAATGCGGGGGCACGGTGAAGGGATAGTCCAGACCCCGAACGCCGCATGTTGGTGCGGCGGCGGCGAAAGCCGTAGCGGGTATGAAAATTCGTCGGGCTTTGCCCGTGGGGGTTCAAGTCCCCCCGCCCGCACCATTTATGCATGGATTGGTTCGGCTTGAGGCCGAACCTTGCGCGGAAAACCAGTCTCTCAATTCTGCTTCAGCACCATGCGATTACCCTGCATCTCCAGCGTGCCAAGCTTGGAGATCACAGAGCGCCCCAGCAGGTTCACTCCCAGCCCTTCGATAACCATGGCGTCGACATCGCGGAAATCCTGGCCGCCGATGGTAAGCCGTTCGATTTTGACTGCCGCTCCGTTACCCACGCCCGAAGCCGTTTCCACCACGGGCTGGAGGTTGTTCGGATCCACCGGAATGCCGAGCCGGTCCGCGTCGGCCATTGTCAGGGCGACTGTATCTGCGCCGGTGTCGAGCAGGAAACTCGCATCTTCGCCATTTACTTCGGCAGCAAGATGGAAACGGCCCGAAGGATCGCGAACAAGCTCGATATCATCGCCGCCCGATTTGGCACTGCTGGCGGCAGAGCGGTGCACTTCAGGAGCAGCAGTTCCGTTCGACATGCCGCCGAACATCAAGGCGACTATCGCCATCACGACGATCGAACCAAATGACAGGCCAAGCAGGCGATTCATGGCGGCACTATGGACGCGAGGTCTTACCACACCGTTAGTATCGGCCGTTTTTCGCCACTTACTCGGCAGCAAGCGCCTTTTCAGCTTCGGCTTCAAGTTCCTCGGCCTTCGCCTCGACCAGCGAAACGATGTGATCGAGCATGGCGTCGCTCTGCACGTGGTGATCGGTCACGCCCGAAAGATAGACCATGTGCTTGCCATTGCCGCCGCCAGTGAGGCCGATATCGGTCTCGCGCGCTTCGCCCGGGCCATTGACCACGCAGCCCAGCACCGAAAGCGAAAGCGGGGTCTTGATGTGCGACAGGCGCTTTTCCAGCGCTTCCACTGTGCGGATCACATCAAAGCCCTGCCGCGCGCAGCTGGGGCAGGAAACAATGCGCACGCCGCGCGTGCGCAGACCCAGCGCCTTCAGGATCTCGAAACCGACGCGCACTTCCTCTTCCGGCTCAGCCGAAAGCGAGACACGGATGGTGTCGCCCACGCCCGCCCACAGCAAGTTGCCTATCCCGATCGCGCTTTTCACCGTGCCGCCGATCAGGCCGCCTGCCTCGGTAATGCCAAGGTGCAGGGGGCAATCGACAGCTTCGGCCAGCTGCATATAGGCAGCGACGGCAAGGAAAGTGTCGCTGGCTTTCACTGCCACTTTGTATTCGTGGAAGTCGTGGTCTTGCAGCAGCTTGATGTGATCGAGCGCGCTTTCCACCAGCGCATCGGGGCACGGCTCGCCGTATTTTTCGAGCAGGTCTTTCTCGAGGCTTCCGGCATTCACCCCGATGCGGATTGCGCAGCCATTGGCCTTGGCAGCGCGGACCACTTCGGCGACGCGGTCGCTGGAGCCAATGTTGCCGGGGTTGATGCGCAGGCAGGCGGCGCCCGCATCGGCAGCTTCAAGCGCGCGCTTGTAGTGGAAATGGATGTCCGCGATGATCGGCACGCGGGCGGCGCGAGTGATCTGGCGGAATGCCCGGGTCGAATCCTCGTCCGGGCAGGAAACACGTATCAGGTCTGCCCCGGCATCCTCGCAGCGGCGGATCTGGTCGATCGTAGCGGCTGCATCGGAAGTCGGCGTGTTGGTCATGGTCTGCACCGTGATCGGCGCGTCGCCGCCCACGGGAACAGCACCAACCATGATCTGGCGGCTTTGGCGGCGCGCGATGTCGCGCCAGGGGCGAATGGAAGACATAGGGGTGCCTATAGGCGCATCGTGTGACGCGGGGAAGACTCCTATCCTAGCAAGCGGGAGAACAGGAATTCCTCGTCGATATGTTCGCCCACGCGGAACGTCACGTCGGCCACCTTGGCAAAGCCGTGCCGGGCATAAAACCGCTGCGCATCATGGTTTTCGCTCCACACTGACAATTGCATTTCGTCATAGCCGCGCACGCGCGCCAACTCGATTGCCCATGTGAGCAGGATCGTGCCAATGCCGTGCCCGGTCATGCCCGGTGCGGTATAGAGCTGCTTGAGCTCGATCGTCCGGCTGCCCTGCGCGAGTTCGGGAAAGCCGCAGACAAGGCCGAGCTTGCAATAGCCCGCCAGATTTCCGCCAACCTCGGCAAGGCGATAGAGCCGCGCGGAATTGGCCATTTCCGCCGCAATGGCGCGGGGCGAGAAGGCCTCGTCCAGAAATGCGTCAAGGTCTTGCTGGCGATAGAGATGGCCGAATTTTGCGACAAAGCTTTCCTCGCCCAGCCGGGCCAGGGCGGCAATGTCGTCGGCCCTCGCCGGACGGTGCGAAACAGCATTCATCACTGCCTCAGGCGAACTTGTCGGCCTTGCGCCGACCCATGCGCATGCCGGCTTCCAGTCGCGCGCGCAGCTGGGTGTAATAGCACTCAAGGAATAGACGTTCATCGCCGCTGCCCACTTGCCAGCCGATCTTGCGGCAAATCGCCTCATAGACTTGCCTGAGCGATTCGGGCCGGTTCTCGCGCAGCACGCGCTCGAGCGTCTGCAATTCGTATTCGCCATAGACCGAAAGTTCAGCCTCGCCGAAGCGGTAGGCCGGCGTGGTCGCTTCGGACTGTGCCGCACTGGCCGCGCCCCTGGCGGACGTTGCCGCAGACATGGCCGCTTCCAGCTTGCGCTTGGGCGCCTCGACCACCCACGTTCCGGCAATCAGATCGCCCGCGCGCATGCGATCCTTGTTGAAGAACGGAAACAGCGCGAAAATCAGGAACCACGCGAATGCCGCGAGGCTGGCTATGCCCATATCGCCGCCGTCACCCGCCGAAGCGAGGAACACCAGCGGCAGGAACAGTTCGATATCGCGCAGCAGATTGCGCGCGATCACCATTTCCGCGGAAAGCCGGCCGCCATCCCGGGCAGCGATGCGAATGCCGGTGATCCGCTTGCCAGGCGTCGCGCCGCGTGGGCCAAGCTCGAACAGCAGGAAGTAGGCATTGCGGAAGAGGAACATCGCGGCAATCCATACCACTGCGAGGAATTCGAGCGCATGCATGGCATTGCCGCCCGATCCATCGCCCGCCGCGGCAAAAACCGCCGTTCCGCCCGCAATCGAGATCAGCACCATGGTCGTGCCGAACATCAGCAGGACAATGAACATCAGGTCGAGCACCAGCGCGCCGAGGCGCGTGCCCCGGCTGGCGAGCGTCAGCGGCAGGGCAATGCCTTCGGGCGTGATCATGATTCGCTCGCGGTCCGAGCGCGTCATGCGGCCCAGGCGGACAGCACCGGCGGCGGCGGTATTCATGGTGCCCTCAAGGCGTTGGCACTTGCCCGACCGCCCGGACGCAGCGCGTAGAAGTAGGTCAGCCAGAGCACCAGCATGAACAGGCCGATCGTCAGCCTGCCGCCAGTCGATCCGACGAGCTGGCGTGGGAACGCCTCGAGCAAGGCGGCAACCACCAGCATCAGCACGACCCCGGTCATCACCAGCGCAGCGCGGCGCCCCGCTTCGGCAGCAGCCTGCACCACCGGGCGCTCACCGGGAAATGCCATTGAACGTCCGATGTGCAGGCCAGCCGCCCCTGCGAGGAGAATGGCGAAAAGCTCTGTCGTGCCGTGGACAGCAAGCCAGCCGATAAAGTCGAGCGTCAGCCCCTGCCCGTGATAAAGCCACAGCATAGCGCCCAGAATGGCGGTGTTCTGCACCAGCAGCATCAAGGTCGGCAGTCCGAAGGCAAAGCCCAGCGCGAAGGCCATGATGGAAACCTGGGCATTGTTGCTGAACAGGTAGGCGGCAAAAGCCGACAGTCCGGTCTTGCCCTCATTGCCGAACAGAGTGCCGTACAGCACTTCGCGGCTGGCTCCAGGCACGCGGGCGTCTGCAAACTGCCCAGGCACCAGCGCGTGATACCATTCGGCATCGTTGGCCACGAGCAGCCAGCCCACGACGGCTCCCGCCACCATGACGGCAAGCGCGATCAGCACATCCAGCCCGATCTGGCGCACGGCCTCGCTCCAGCCGCCGCCCAGGAAGCGGCGCAGCCATGCCCACAAGGTTACGCGTGGACCATAGACCAGGAACCAAGCCCGCTGGGCAAGGCTTTCAAGGTAGGCCAGCGTCGCAGCATCGAGCGAGGTTTCCCGCGCAATCGAAAGGCTGGAAGCAACCGTACGATAAAGTACCGGCAGCGCCTGGACATCCTCGTCCGAAAGTTTGCGCAACCGGCCCTTCTCGATTTGCGTGACAATCGCCTCCAGCCGCTGCCAGTCCGCCTCGCGCTCGAGCCGGAAGCGGTCAGAGCGCAGCGCTGCGCGTTCGATCGAGCTGACTGGCGCAATTTGTCCGATCATCCGATGACGCCTTTGCGTTTGATGCCAAGATAGGCATCGATCAGCCGCGTGCCGATCCGGTTATAGGGCGCTTCAAGCACGTCGACGCCGAGCTGGGCCAGACGCCGGGTCACCAGCGCGCGCTGACGCAGCAGCGAATCGGCCGTTACTGACATGGCGAGTGACTGCATGTCGCCCGGCGGGGCTGTCGCAATCGTCTCCAGCTCTTCATCGGCCAGTGTCACGAACAGCACAACGTGCTTCGCCACCAGCCGTCCGATTGATTCGATCATCAGTTCGGCGCTGGTGGGATCGGTGAAATCGCTGAACACGACAATCAGCGAGCGGCGCTGGAGCCGACTGGCCAGCGTCGCCAGAGCGAGAGTGAAATTGGTTTCCTGTGCGTGATAATCGAGCCGCGCGGCATCGCTTTGCAGGCGAAAGAAATCGCGGGTGTCAGTGATGAAGGGCGTCATCACTTCAGGCCTTGCGGCAAACCCGAACAGCGATACGCGGTCACCGCTTTTGAGCGCGACGTAAGCGGTCAGCAGGGCGGCGGAAACGGCGCGGTCGATGCGCGGCATGCCGGCAATCGGCTCGCACATCGCCTGCCCGCAATCTATCGCGAAAACGATTTGGTTGTTGCGTTCGACTTCATTCTCGCGGGCGAACAGGCTGACGTGGCGGGCCGAGCTTTTCCAGTCGATCCGGCGGCGCTCCATGCCGGGGCGAAATTCGCTGAGCGCCTCGAACTGCGTTCCCTCGCCGCGAATGCGCCGGGCGATCAGGCCCGTCTGGGCATCTCGCAGGAATGTCTGCAAGGCAGGCGAGCGCACCGCGGCAATGTTGGGCCAGACCCGCACCGCGCGGCTTATCTCGGTGCGGTGAATGCGCGCGCCCAGCCCCAGCGGGCCAGTCCAGCGCAGCCACACTGTCTCGATGTTGCCCGTGCCCCGCCGCCCGGGCGTGAATTGAGCCTTGCCCTGCCAGCTTGCTGACACGCCATCGAATTGCAGTGCGATTTCCGCGCGCCCACCCGGCGCAAGCCGCGCATCGAGCGCCAGCGCTGCCGTCATGCCGCCGGCGTGGCCGCCCGCGAGATCGGCCAGCACGGCCAGTTCGAAAGCCTCGCCCACTTCACAGTCCGCCGGGGCGACGATGCGCATGTCGACCAACCGCCCGGCCGAAGCCGCATCGATCATCACCAGAAACAGCAATGCCAGCCCCAGCACCGGCGCAATCGTCCAGGCCCCGGGCGCCACTGCGGCAATGACCAGCGCGGCAGGCGCCGCCAGTGCAATCAGCACGGCAGCGCGGGTCGTGGGGACGATGCGAGGCATGGCGAAATTCATCGGATCAACGCGGGGCCTCGGTCTGCTCGACGAGTTCGGCCACCAGCGTTTCGACTTGCTTGCCCTCGATCTCGGCGGCGGGGCTCAGCAGCAGACGGTGGCGCAGCACTGACACGGCGAGCGCCTTCACATCGTCGGGAACCACATAGTCGCGCGCTTCCAGCGCCGCGCGCGCGCGGGCAGCATTGGCCAGCAGAACGGCGGCGCGCGGACTGGCGCCCGATGCCAGATCCGCCGCATCGCGCGTCGCGCGCACCAGCCGCACGATGTAGTCGATCACGGTATCGGCCAGTTTGACTTGCCGCACGGCTTCGCTCGCCGCGTTCAGCCGCGCCGCATCGGCAACGGCGACAATGCCTTGCTCAGCCGCGCGCGGCGGCCCGCCGCCTTCACCAAACCGCGCGACGATCCGCGCTTCTTCCTCGTGGCTGGGATAGGCGACCAGCAGCTTGAACAGGAAACGGTCCAGCTGGGCCTCGGGCAGGGGATAGACCCCCTGGCTCTCGATCGGGTTTTGCGTCGCGACGACCATGAAGTGATCCGCCAGTGCATGGACATCACCGTCCAGCGTGACGCGGCGCTCCTGCATGGCTTCGAGCAGTGCGGCCTGGGTCTTGGGCGGGGTGCGGTTGATTTCGTCTGCGAGCAGCAAATCGCAGAAGATCGGCCCGCGCGTGAGCGTGAACTCGCTGGTCTGGAAATTGAACAGGCTGGAGCCGAGAATATCGCCGGGCAGCAAATCAGGCGTGAACTGGATCCGACCGAAATCAAGCCCGATGCTGGCGGCGAAACACTGGGCGAGGAAAGTCTTGGCCGTTCCCGGCGGGCCTTCGAGCAGGACATGCCCTTGGGCGAGCAGGGCAATCAGCAAGTGATCGACGGTCGATGTCTGCCCGACGATGGCCTTGGCAATCTCGCCGCGGATCGCGCCCGCCAGCTGGGCGACTTCGGGCAATGTCATCGCAGGGGCCGCGCCGGGCGCCGGGGTCTCGCTCATTGTATTAGTGTCCTTTCAAGCGAATGGAGGTCTTGCGCAGCGCGCACGATGTCGGATTCGCGCCGCGCTGCGCGCAGCCGCGCGGCCAGCACCGAAAAAGTATTCTCGGCCTTGGTCCGGCCCGCCACAGCGCGATCAATCAACTTCTCGGCAGAGGCGGCGTCGAGCCCGCGCGGCAGGGCGAGCGCGCGTGCCAGCCGCTCGCGAACATGATCGGCATAGGGTCCGGCAATCAGGTGAAACCGGCGCGTGCGGCGAATCAGGCCGGCAGAGTTCGAAATCAGCGCCTGCTTGCCAAAAGCAATGGCCCGGCTTGCCGTGCGCGGCGGCCCGAAGCGCAAGAACGCGCGCCAGCCAATGGCAATCGCGGCAATCAGCAGGCACAGGGTCGCGGCAAGAAATGGCGGGGTGAAAGCCAGCGACAGCAGGTTGGCCGAGCGGCCAAGGCCGTTGAGCGTGAGATCGAAGATCACGGGCACTCGCCTGCCTTCCGTGGCGGCATTGATCAGGTCGATGGCCAGCCGCGCGCGATCACGGTCGGCCATGCCATAATTGTCGAGCAGGTCCGGTTCGGCGACTACGATCAGCGGGAAGAGATCATCGTCATCAGCCTCGCCCGGCGTGACCTCTGCCAGATCGTCGAGCATGGGATAAGTGCCGTGGTCGTCGACAAAGCCCACCAGCATCTCGCCATTGCCGTCCCGCACGAGGCCCACGAGTGCGCCCGACGCAATCGACTGGACCGCTTTGGGGTCGGCCAGCGGCCCGCTCGATCCCAGACCATGCCATATCGCGCCTTCGCCGTGCCGTTCGCCCAGCTTCATGTCGAGATTGCCAACCGACGGTATGCTCGCGGCCCAGGGCGGCGGCGAAGCGCCGGCAAGATAAACCCAGCCTTTGCGCCCCTTGCCTTGCGTCAACGCGGGTGGCGCGGCCATGGCCTGCCATTTGGGCATCACCAGCATGGTCGGCCCGATATTGCGGCGCTTGGTGATGATCTCCTCGATATCCTTCGCTTCGGCACCGTGCGGCGGCGTAAGCACGAGCAGGCCCGGATCGTCGAGACGGCCCTCACTGCGCGAACGGCTCACGGCGTAGCCCCGCCGCTCAAGCAGATCGGCCAGGGCAGCAAAGCCGTTGAGTCCCTTGCCGCCGGCATGATTGCCGCCATCGTTGGTCGAGCCGCCTGTCATGCCCGAACCGATCATCCAGAGCAGGACAACGAACAGCACCGCCCCGAACAGCACCACGCCTATCGCCGCCTTGGGATTGAACGGGCCGGCGCTGCTCATGCGGCAGGCTCCGCCCCGCGGAAATCCTGCAGCGCAAAATCGGAATAAGCCGCGCGGGATGCCTGCCAGTCGCCCAGATCGAGATCGCGCAAGGCAAAGAGACTGCGCTCCACTCGCGCAGCAATGATGGCGAACGCTTCGCGCGCGCGCAACGGCAGACGCGGCAGGCCGGCAATTTCGCGCGCAGTGGTGGCAGGTTGCAGCCAGCCGGGCTGGGCTTCGGCAATATGGCCCACGCTGCGCTGGAGCAGAAGCCGCGCGGCCTCGCCGTAACGCCCCTCAGCCGCCAGCTTGTCTGCATCGGCGAGCAGGGCCATGGCCTGATCGCGCGCCGGCGTCCATTCGGGCACCTCTTCCACTGGCTTGGGCTGGCGGCGCGCGGCGAGCAATGGCTCGATCACCAGCCGCCACAACATATAGGCCACGCCCAGCAGCAGGAGGCCAATCAGGACCTTGGAAAGCACCGGCCATGAAAGCCCCAAAGCGCGGCCCAAAGGTTCGAACATGTTGCGCAGCCAATCGCCCAGCGTTTCGAGCCAGCCGGGGAGCTTGGGCGGTCCCGGCGGCGGGGGCAAAGGTGCATACTGGATATCGTCCAGCGCCCGCATTGCGTCCCAGTCGCGCGCGCTGTCAGCCGCGACGGTTGATCCCGCAATGGTCGATCCAACAATGTCTGGGCCCGCTCCGCTCACGGCCGCTAGGTGGCACGCGCGCGCGCCCGACGCAAGCTGGTCAGCGGCGCTCTCAGCCTCTGGCGCGCGCCTGCGGGTAGGTGCCCAGCAGCCTGATTTCCTTGCAATGAAATGCCAGCTCCGCCAGCGCGCGATCAATCGCGGCATCGCCCGGCGCGCCTTCGATATCGGCATAGAAGGCCGTCGCGGCAAAGCTGGAGCCGTGCTGATAGCTTTCCAGCTTGGTCATGTTCACGCCATTGGTGGCAAAGCCGCCCAGTGCCTTGTAGAGCGCGGCAGGCACGTTGTTCACTTCGAAGACCAGCGTGGTCATTGCCGTCTGGCCGCCGAGGCTCGCCGGATCGAGCGCCTCCTTCGCCAGAATTACGAAGCGCGTGGTGTTGTCCTGCGCATCCTCGACATTTTCCGCCACGACCTTCAGGCCATAGAGCTCCGCCGCGATCGTCGGCGCAATTGCGCAGGCCTGGATGTCGCCTTGTTCCTTGATGAAAGCAGCGGCGCCGGCCGTATCGGCATAGCTGATCGGCACGATGCCACGCTCGCGCAGATAGTGTCGCGTCTGGCCAAGTGCTTGCGGGTGGCTGTAGGCAGCGACAAAAGGGCCGTCCGTCAGACCCATCAGCGTGTGATGGATTTCCATGAAATATTCGCCGACTATGCTCAGCCCGCTTTCCGGAAGCAGGAAGTGAATATCGGCGACCCGGCCATTCTGCGAATTTTCGATCGGGATGATCGCCCGCGCCGCCAGACCGTCTTTCACCGCATCGAGCGCATCCTCGAAACTGAAGCACGGCAGCGGCAGGCACTGCGAATCGTATTCCTGTGCCGCACGGTGGCCATTGCAGCCGGGCGCGCCCTGGAAAGCCATTGCGCGCGCCGGATCGGTCTTCGCGGCAGCGGTCATCTGGGCCACAAGGGCCATGGCGGGCTCTGGAAAACTATGCATTGCGGCTGCGCGCTTAGGGTTTATGCGCAAATCCCGCAATGGGCCTTGCACTCGGCAAGAGCGATCACTAGAGCGGCGCGCAATTGCACGAACCAATCTCCACGGGGCCTTTTCGATGGCAGACAATTTCAACACCATCGCCGGATGGACACTGTTTTCCGGCATTGTGGCACTGGGGCTTGCCAGCATCAGCGGCCACCACTTCGGCGCAGACAAGCCGCACCGGCCGGAGACCATGGGCTACAAGATCGCCGGAGTGGTCTCCAGCGAAGGCGGCGCAGCTGAAGTTCCGATCGAAACGCTGCTTGCCAAGGCCGATCCGGCCAAGGGCGAAGGCACGTTCAAGAAGTGTGCATCTTGCCACACGATCGCCTCGGGCGGCGCCAATGGCATCGGTCCGAACCTTTATGGCATTCTGGGCAAGCCGATCGGCAAGCATGCCGCCGGCTTTGCCTATTCGCCTGAACTTGCCGCGCACGGCGGCAACTGGGACTTCACCTCGCTCAATCACTGGCTGACAAGCCCCAAGGCAATGGTCGCGGGCACCAAGATGACTTTTGCCGGTCTCGACGATGGTCAGGAGCGCGCCAACCTGATTGCCTATCTCAACACGCAGGGTTCCAATCTGCCCCTGCCGGCGGCTCCTGCCCCGGCGGCGGCGGACGCGGCTCCTGCCGCAGGCGCGGCAGCGCCGGCAGCTGGCGCATCGGCTCCGGCCGAAGGCGCGGCACCGGCCACTGCTGCATCGCCTGCTGCGCACTGACATTTCGCTCGGATGGTAATGGCAAGGGCGGGGCTTCGGCTCCGCCCTTTTGCTATGAGGCGGGCTGGGTCACTGCGCCCTTGAAACCTTGCGCGATCACATACCATTCGGACGAATCCTTGCGGCTCGCCGGCGGTTTGGCATGCTTGACGCTGGTGAAATGCCGCTTGAGCAGCGAAAGCAGTTCGGCATCGGTTCCCCCGGCCAGCACTTTGGCGACGAAAGCGCCGCCGGGCGCGAGGTGCGTTATCGCGAAATCGGCTGCCGCTTCGACCAGACCCATGGTGCGCAAATGGTCGGTCTGCTTGTGCCCCACGGTGTTGGCCGCCATGTCGGAGAGCACCAGGTCGGGCGGACCTTCCAGCGCTTCCGCGAGCACGGCGGGGGCTTCATCGGCCATGAAATCCATCTCGAAAATGGTCACGCCGGGAATGGGATCGGTGGGTAGCAGATCTATCCCCGCCACGGCCGCGCCCGGCCTGCGCTGGCGCACGATCTGGCTCCAGCCCCCCGGCGCAATGCCCAGATCGACCACCCGGTGTGCCCCCTTCAGCAGAGCGAACCTGTCGTCCAGTTCGGCCAGCTTATAGGCCGCGCGGCTGCGATAGCCTTCGGCGCGGGCCTTCTTCACATATGGATCGCCGAGCTGGCGGGTCAGCCAGCGGGTCGAGCTGCCTGTGCGCCCCTTGGCCTTGCGCAGGCGCTGGCCGGCGCCCTTTTCCTCGCCTCTCATCGGCTTTCCCGGCGCGCGCGCATGACTTCGGCGCGCATACGCTCGCCCGTGCCGCTGGCAGCGATCAGGCTGCGCAGAATGCCCTCGCGAATGCCGCGATCGGCCACCCCGAGCCGGTCTGCCGGCCAGAGATCGAGAATGGCTTCAAGAATGGCGCATCCCGCGACCACGAGGTCCGCCCGCTCCTGCCCGATGCAGGGCAACTGCTGGCGCTCGCCCATCGACATGCCAGACAGCTGACTGCTGATCGCACGCATAGAATCGGCCGGCACGATCAGGCCGTCGACCGCGCGGCGGTCATATTGCGGCAGATTGAGATGGAGGCTGGCCAGAGTCGTGACAGTGCCACTGGTGCCAAGCAGACGCAGCACGCCGCCCGGCTGCATCTGCTTGCCCTGCTCCGCCGCCCGCTGCGCGAAAGCGGCGAAGCTTTCTGCCACGCGGTCGCGCATGGCTGCATAACGCTGTTGGCGTTCGGCGCGATCACCGCTTTCAGGACCGAAAGTCTCAGTCAGCGAAACCACGCCCCAGGGCACGCTCTGCCAGTCGAGAATGCGCGGCACGGTGTCTGTGCTCTCGATCAGAACCAGTTCGGTCGAGCCGCCGCCGATATCGAATATCATGGCAGGGCCGTTGCCCGGCTCCAGCAGCACGTGGCAGCCCAGAACCGCAAGCCGGGCTTCCTCGCGCGCGGTAATCACATCGAGCGAAATGCCGGTTTCCTCGCGCACGCGGGCAATGAAATGCTCGCCATTGCTGGCCTGCCGGCAGGCTTCGGTCGCCACCGACCGCGCGAGGTGAACATTGCGGCGGCGCAATTTGGCGGCGCACACGTGGAGCGCGGCCAGCGCCCGATCCATTGCCGCATCGCTCAGCCGCCCGGTCTGCGCGAGGCCTTCGCCCAACCGCACCACCCGGCTGAATGCGTCGACGATGGCAAAGTTTTCGCCCGAGGGCCGTGCAATCAGCAGGCGGCAGTTATTGGTCCCCAGATCAATGGCGGCATAGGCCTGGCGCGAGGCAGGAATATAACGCCCCGCCTGGCCCTGCGAATCACCATAAGTCCGCACCGGCGCGGCCTGAGCGCCTTGTGTCGCCTCGGCCCGCATCGCCGGCGGATTCGATTCCGCCATGATACTTGCACTCATTATTGTTTTCGCGGGCATTGGCTCGCGTACCTGACAGGGTTTCTAGCCGCCGGGCCCGCTTACGGCAAGTGCGAAGCCTTGACGCCCCGGCCCGGCATGCCTAGAGGCCCGAGCCGATTGCCCCGTCGTCTAACGGTAAGACAACGGACTCTGACTCCGTTTATCGAGGTTCGAATCCTCGCGGGGCATCCAAATTCCACCTATCGCGAATAGCTGTCGAGCACTCTGCGCATCTCGTCGATCGCTTTCTGCCGGTCTTTCGAATCGCGAATGTTGCCCAGGCGGCGCTTCAGGCTCGTGGCAAGGTCCGCATAATTGTTTTGCCAGTCCCGCCCGATGGCCTGCTGCAATTCCGCCCTGGCGGTGCGCGTGCGTTTTGCTGGCTGACCTGATGTGAGTTCGTAGCTTTCCCCGATTTCCGGCACGATGATCGAGGCGGCAAGCTTGCGGCTTTCGGCCAGCTTGCGAAGTTCCTCGATTGCCGCGCTTTCTCCGTGATCGAGCATCAGGCTGCCCGCGATCGGTGCGCGCTCGCTGATCCAATTGAGCAATTCGGACTGGTCGGCGTGGGCCGAATAGCTGTCGATCCGGCGAATCTGTGCGCGAACCATGACATCGCGACCGGAAATCTTCACGCGCTGAGCCCCATCGAGGATCACGCGGCCCAGAGATCCTTCGGCCTGGAATCCGACGAACAGGATCGTCGAATCGCGGCGAGGCAAGTTGTAGAACAGGTGATGGCGAATGCGACCTGCCTCGCACATGCCCGATGCGGCAAGGATGATCGCACCGGACATGGAATTGAGCCGCATTGATTCGGCCACATCGTTTACATACTGGATGGACGGATGGCCGAAGACGTCCCGGCCGCCCATATCCTCGAGCTGATCGGCATATTTCCGGAAGACGCCTGTCGCGCGGTTGGCAAGCGGCGAATCGACAAAGACCATGGCATTGCCAATGCGGCCCGAGCTCGAAAGCGTGGCGATGTCGAGCAGGAGTTCCTGGGTCCGTTCCAGCGCGAAGCTCGGCACCACCAGATTGCCGCCCATTGCGCGGGCTTGCAGAATTTCTGCTTCCAGCAGGCCGCGCCTTGCCTCGATCGAAACTTTCTCGCGCGACCTGTCCCCATAGGTGCTTTCGCAAATCACATAGTCAAACCCTGCCGGCGATGCGGGATCGGCATGGAAGGCCTTGTTGTCCGGCCCGAGATCGCCGGAATAGAGCAGGCGAACGCCGCCTGCTTCAACCTCGACTGAAGCGGAGCCTAGGATATGACCGGCATTCCACAGCCTGATGCGGAAGCCTTCCGCCGGTTCGAACCATTCCCCCAGTGCCATCGGGCGCGTCTGCTTCCAGGCGGCAATGGCATTTTCCTCGGTATAGATTGGCGCGAATGGCTCTTCTCCCACCCGGTCGCGCCTGCGATTGCGACGTTCGGCTTCATACTCCTGAATCCGCCCCGCGTCAGCCAGCATCACTTCCAGCAGGTCCGACGTTTCAACCGTGCACCAGATCGCGCCAGTGAAGCCTTCGGCAACCAGGCGCGGCAACAGACCGCTGTGATCTATATGCGCGTGGCTGAGGACCACGGCATCGATGGCTTTGGGGTCAAATGGCAAGGCTTCATGGTTGAGCGCCTCCAGCGAACGTGAGCCCTGAAACAGGCCGCAATCGATCAGGATTCGCGCATCCCCGCACCCCAGTTCGAGGCACGATCCGGTTACAGTGCGCGCCGCGCCATGAATCGAAAGCTTGATTGTCACGCGGCTATCCGATCCTCAAATTGGTCCCAGTGACCAGACGTTACATCGCGATCTTGCCGCCATCGACGGGAATGACCAGCCCTGTCACGCCGCTGGCCGCATCGGAGCAGGCCCACAGGCAAGCATTCGCCGTCTCGGCCGGGTCGATCATCCGGTTCATCGGCACGCGCGCCGCGCGGGTCTTGCGTGATTCTTCGTCCGGAATTCCTGCCAGCAACTTCTTTGTCGCAGTGAGACCGGGCGCAATCACATTCACCCGCACGCCCGCAGGGGCATAGGCGATCGCGGCAAATTTGCTGAGGCGGATGACACCGGCTTTGGCGGCGGAATAGGCCGCGGTTGAGAATTCCGACCATTCCATCCCGGCGAGCGAAGTCAGATTGACGATCGCTCCCTTGCCCGCTGCGAGCATCGGCGTCAGCTGATGCTTCATGCCCAGAAAGCAGCTGGTGAGATTGAGGTCCATGGTCGCCTGCCACGCTGCAAGGTCGGTTTCGTGAAGTCGCCCGCGGCAAGTGTCGCCACGGGTAATTCCGCCGACATTGTTTATCGCCATATCGAGGGAGCCCCGGATTTCCAGCGCGGCTGCGACCAGCACCTTGACCTGCCCTTCGTTGGCGGCGTCACTGACAAGGAAGCGAACATTCGCGCCGGCGCGGCGCAGCTCGCTCTCAAGCGCCCGGCCGCCGGCCTCGTTGACATCGGAAAAGACGACGTCCGCCGATGCCGCCGCGAGCTGGCGAACAATCTGCTCGCCGATTCCGCCGGCCGCGCCAGTCACAAGCGCGGTCTTGCCGGAAAAGTCCCAAATCGCGCGGCTCACCCGGCGCGTTCCATCTGTGTTTCGACTATGGGAATTGTCAGCGAGGCACCGCCATCGGCGGGCACGGTCATCCCGGTCACATATTGGGAATCGCTCGAGCCCAAAAACACGGCTGCCCCGCCGATGTCTTTGACCAGGTCGCCCGGCCGTTTCATTGCCGTGACTGAAGTACGGTGATCGACTTCGGCCGGATTGCGCTCACGAAACGCGCGAAATCCCGGCGTGTTGGCAAATGGCACGAGGAGGTTGGCGCGCACCGGGCCCCACTCGGCCGCCACCGCCCGCATCAGGCCAGTGCGCGCATGATAGCATATCGTGTAATCCGACCAGCCGCCTTCGGAGAAAATCCCGGCGGGCGAATGAACGAAGATCACGCTGGAATTGCCGGCGGCGCGCAGCGCGGCCTCGCTGGCCTGCAGCGCAGTCAATGCCCGGATCACGAGCCTGTCTCCGGCTATGCGCAACTGATCGACCGAAAGTTTCGAGACAGGTATCCAGTCCTGCTCGGCCGGTATGTCCGCTCCGCCGAGAAGCAGGATGTCCAGCGAACGTCCCGCTGCCTGGCGGATCGTTTCGCGATCGGCGTCGACGCTGTCTGCGCCAATTTCGATCGCAACCACGCCAGGCGTGGCGTCAGCCCCGGCAGGCAAGCCATTGCCGATCAGCGTTACCGCCGCACCCTCGGCTGCATAACGCGCCGCAATGGCGAGAGTGACGGGATCCTCCCCGATCAGCAGCGCTGTCTTACCGTCCAGGCGATTCATCTTGGCATTCTCCTGTAATCAGCTCTCAACAAGGGCTCTTGGGTCAGAACTGATCCGACCAGGCTTCGGTCGCGGAATGCGTGCGCCGCAAGTAGAATGCGCCGCCGCTGCCGTCGAACGTCTGGCCGGTGATGAAGCGCGCTTCTTCGGTGACCAGCCCAAGCGCCAGCGCGCCAAGGTCAAATTCGGGGTCCCCCGCGCGTTTCAAAGGGTTGGCCTGCTGTGAGCGCCGCGCCGCCTCGGGGTTGGCTGCCTCGTATTTTTCCCAGCTCTTCGATTTCGAATAAGGGGCGATGACATTCACATTGATGTTGAAGCGGCCCCACTCGTTCGCCGCGCTGCGCGTGAGCGCCTCGATCGCGGCCTTGGTTGCGGCATAGTCGCTGGAATTGGGCGGAGCCTGCCAGGCCCAGCCAGATGTCATGTTGACCACGCTGCCGCCGCCCTGATCGCGCATGGCAGGGAAAGCGCGCTGCATTGCCCACTTGGAGGCAAAGAAGCCGCCATTGAGCGAGTTTTGGTAATCCTCGTCGGGCTTGACCATGATCGGCTTGACCGTGACGAGCCGCTGGGCGTTGTTGACCAGCGCGTCGAGCCGTCCGAAGTCCTTGATCGCGCGGTCGATGACCGCTTCGACTTGCTCCTTCACGCTGACGTCGGCCTGGACGTAATGCACCTCCCCGCCAGTCGCCAGTTCGCGCAGCAGTTCTTCGGTCCGTGCACCGACGTCGGGCTTGCGCGAATTGAAAATCACAGTCGCGCCTTGCTTGACGAAGGCTTTTGCCGTGCCCAGACCAATCCCTGCGGTTCCGCCTGTAATCACCGCGACTTTTCCGGCCAGCCTGCCCGCCATTCCCGGCTCTCCTCTCTCGCCCATCGTATATTTGAGCCCAGTCTGTCCGCAATTACGCCAGCCCGCAAGCCGGGACGGGGCGCGGGCGGTGCGGTCAATCACCGTGCGAATTGCATTGGCAGGCCGATCGCGCGAAAAGCGGGGCATGAACAAGCCAGAAAAACGCGTTACCCGCCGCCGCTTCTACAAAGCCGAGCAGGAAGCCACATTCGCCGAAGCATTCAAGGTCGATACCCCGCAGACGCAGAACCCTTCGTACCGCCTCGCCTTTCGCGACACCGATTTCCTGCTGCGCGAAGAACTGCGACCGGTTCGCTTCCAACTGGAATTGCTGAAGACCGAGATGCTGCTCGACGAGGCAGGCATCGGCTCGACCATCGTGGTCTATGGCTCGGCCCGCATCCCCTCGCCGGAGCAGGCAGCCACGCTGATCGATGCCGCGCCCGACGCCGAATCGCGCGCCATTGCCGAGCGGCTCGCGGCCAAGTCGAAATATTATGACGTCGCGCGCGAACTTGGCCGCCTGGCCAGCAGCTGCGGCGTGGTCGAGAAAGGCATGCGTCAGTTTGTTGTCTGTTCGGGCGGCGGGCCGTCGATCATGGAAGCCGCCAATCGCGGCGCGCACGATGCCGGGTCCGACACAATCGGGCTCAATATCGTCCTGCCGCATGAGCAGGCGCCAAACCAGTATGTCACGCCGGGGCTGTCATTCCAGTTTCACTATTTCGCGCTCCGCAAGATGCACTTCCTGCTGCGCGCCCGAGCAGTTGCCGTGTTTCCCGGCGGATTCGGCACGTTCGACGAATTCTTCGAACTGCTGACTCTGGTCCAGACCGGCAAGATGAAGCCCATGCCGATCCTTCTGTTCGGCCGCGAATTCTGGAACCGGATCATCGATTTCGACGCACTGGCCGACGAAGGCGTGATCAATCGCTCAGACCTGCGGCTGTTTCACTGGGTGGAAACTGCCGAGGAAGCCTGGGAGCTGGTGCGCGAGTTCTATTCACTCGATTGACGGTGAGGCGGCCCCCTGCGTTACTCGGCAGGTGCGCGGCGCGTGCGGCGGCCCGAGAACATCGATGGCACGTAGCGGCGCTCTTTCGGCTTGACGACAGGAGCGGGCATATAGGCCGTTCCATTGCTGTCGCGCGGCACATCCTGCGCCATCGCGGCCTGGGCTTCAGCCTCGCTGTGGCCGACGGTCGATGCCGGATAATACTGCAGCGCGCGCGCGCCGACGATCACTTCGCCGCGCTTGGGCGAACGGCCCGACAGGATTGCCGGGGCCACTGTCTCCACATGCGGCGGGACGATCTCGAGCTCGCACTTGTCGCGGATCGGGCGGCCTGAGAACATCGATGGCACGAAAGCCTTGCACTGCACGGGCACCGGGCGTCCTTCGGCAACCGCACGGTCAAGCTCTGCCCATTCGGTCGCGGCATAGCCGCGCTTGCGGCCAGTCAGAATCGCCGGAGAACCAAGATGCGCTGCTTGCGGTGCCACTTCAGGCGAGGCGAACAGGACGGGGGCGGCAATCAGAAGCGAGAGTATCATGGCGGCAACTCCGGGAAAAATTCGCGCAGGCGCCCTCCCGGCGCCAGTGTGCTGCAATTGTTAGGCGAAGGCCGCATACAAGGCAATTCCCCCTCGTGATGGGAGGTTGGGCGGATTTACGTCAATTTATTGCGAACGAGTTGCAATTGGCCTGCCAATCTGGCAGCGGCGGCGCATGACGCTTGATCTCGTCCCGATTGGCAAGTCCGCGCGCATTGTCGCGATCGACTGGTCGTTGCTGGCAGGCGAGGAAGGACAGCGGCTGCGCGCCCTCGGCATCGATCAGGGTGCGGAACTGGCGATTGCCCATCGCGGCGTATTCGGCGGTGGCGATCCGCTGGCAGTAACTATCGGCCGCATGACTGTGGCCCTGCGGCGAAGCCACGCGCGGGCGATGACAGTGGACATGCTGGCATGAGAGACCCCCAGGTAAAGCGCCTGAACAGTGCGGCACTGGTCGGTAACCCGAATGCCGGCAAGAGCGCATTGTTCAACGCGCTGACCGGCGCGCGGCAGAAGATCGCCAACTATCCGGGCGTCACGGTCGAGCGCAAGGCAGGACGTCTGGCGCTGCCTTCGGGCGAAGTGGTGGAGCTTACCGATCTCCCCGGCTCCTATGGCCTCAATCCCACCAGCCCTGACGAGGAGGTCACGCGCAAGGTCATTCTCGGGGAATTTCCGGGAGAGGACGCGCCAGACGTGCTGGTGGTGGTGCTCGATGCCTCGAACCTCGAGCAGCACCTCGTATTCGCGCTGGAAGTGATCGAACTCGGCAAGCCCACGGTGGTCGCGCTCAACATGCTAGATCTGGCCGAACGCGACGGGCTGACGATTGATCCCGCCGCGCTGGAAAGCGAACTGGGCGTGCCTGTGGTGCCGACTGTCGCCGTGCGGCGCAAGGGTCTGGCAGAGCTGGCCAAAGCGATTGCCGAAGCGGAACGGCGCGAGGCCGAGCCGCCACGCGGCCACGAATTTCCCCATGAGCGCCGGCTCACCGCCCATGCCATTGCAACGGGTGCGATCCTGGCGGAAACGGCAAAGCACCGGCTGCATGCCCGGCTCGACCGCTTGCTGCTGCATCCCTGGCTCGGCCCGCTGATTCTCTTTGCGCTGCTGTTCGTCGTCTTCCAGGCGGTGTTCGCCGGGGCGACGCCTTTTGCTGACGCACTCGAAAGCGTGGTTGCCAAGCTGGGCGATCTGGTGCGCGCGGCCATGCCGCCGAGCCTGCTGCGCGACCTGATTACCGAAGGGGTGCTGTCGGGCGTCGGCTCGGTGGTGGTTTTCCTGCCGCAGATCATCATCCTGTTCTTCTTCATCCTGGTGATGGAAGCGACCGGTTACATGGCACGCGCGGCTTTCCTGATGGACCGGATGATGGCCGGAGTCGGCCTGTCAGGACGCAGTTTCATTCCGCTGCTGTCCAGCTTCGCCTGCGCCATTCCCGGCATCATGGCGACACGCTCGATCGCCGATCCGCGCGACCGGCTCACCACGATCCTGATTGCCCCGCTGATGACCTGCTCGGCGCGGCTGCCGGTCTATGCCGTGATCATCGCCGCCTTCATTCCCCACCGCACTGTCGGACCCGGCATAGGCTTGCAAGGTCTGGTGCTGTTCGCGCTCTATGTGGCAGGCATTGTCGGTGCGATGATTGTCGCGCTGGTGCTGCGCAGCTCAGTCACCAAAGGCAATGCCAGCGGCTTCATCATGGAACTGCCGAAATACCAGCTGCCCGCGATCAAGGATCTTGTGCTCGGCCTCTACCAGCGCGCCTGGATCTTCCTGCGCCGCGCCGGCACGATCATCTTCACGGTCTCGGTCGTGCTGTGGCTGCTGCTCAGTTTCCCGCGTGCGATGCCAGGCGAAAACCAGGTCGATGTTTCGATTGCGGGCCGCATCGCCAATGGCCTGGCCGTGGTGGTGAAGCCGATCGGCTTCAACCGCGACATGGCGCTGGCCCTGATCCCGGCCATGGCGGCGCGCGAAGTGGCAGTCAGTTCGCTGGCGACTACATATGCCGTTTCCGCCACGGATGACACGCAAGCGGCGCTGAAACTGGGCGAGCAATTGAAGGCCCGCTGGAGCCTGCCCACCGCGCTCGCTTTCCTCGCCTGGTTCGTTTTCGCGCCGCAGTGCCTATCGACAATTGCAGTTGCCCGGCGCGAGACAAATGGGTGGAAATGGCCAGCCTTCATGCTCGCCTATCTATTCGGATTGGCCTACATCTTTGCAGGAATCACCTATTGGAGCGCGGTCGCTCTGGGGTTGTAGGAACACGAGGAATTCATGGCAGGCAGCGTCAACAAGGTTATTCTGATCGGCAATCTCGGGGCCGACCCGGAAGTCAAATCGTTCCAGAACGGCGGCCGCATTGCCAACCTGCGCATCGCGACCAGCGAAAACTGGAAAGACAAGAACACCGGCGAAAAGAAAGAGCGCACCGAGTGGCACTCGGTCGTGCTCAATTCCGATGGCCTGGTAGGCGTTGCCGAGCGATTCCTGCGCAAGGGCAGCAAGGTCTATATCGAAGGCCAGCTGCGCACCCGCAAATGGCAGGATGCCAGCGGAAATGACCGCTACACCACCGAAATTTCAGTCGGCGGCATGGGCGGGGTTCTGACCATGCTGGACGGTGCGCCGGGCAGCGGCGGCGGGCAGCGCTCCGGCGGCGGTGGGAATGACTGGGGCAGCAGCGGCGGCGGACATCGTTCGGGCGGCGGCAATGATTGGGGCGGCGGCTCCAGCAAGCCCGCTGCCGGCGGCGGCGCTTTCGCCGACGATCTTGACGACGATATCCCGTTCTGAGCCAGTCGGCGCTTCGTTCAGATCTTTTTCTTGAGCGCCGCCAGCGCCGCAAATGGCCCTGCCTCGCCTTCGCCAAGAATACCCGCACGGCGGCGCGCCTCTTCCGCGCCCGGCCCTTCCGCAAAGGGATCGATTGCCAGCGCAAGGCTCTGCGCCACGGCTTCGCCCACATCGATCATGGTGCCTTCGAATTCGATTTCGTCGCAATCGTCGGCTGCCAGCTCCACTTCCTCGTCGGGACTGTGCTCGCTGCTGGCGGGCACGAAACGGAAGAACAGCGGCTCCGAAATCGTGACCGGCAGGTCATCGCCCGAAACCGCGCAGGACTGGACGATTGACGCGTCAAGCTTTCCTCGGGCCTCCACGGCATCACCATCGCGATTGAGCAGCAATTCTGCCGTCAGCCGGTCGATCCGCACCAGACCAAACCGCTCAGACAGCGCGGCGCATTCCCCGGCGCTTGCCGTCAATTGCATGGCCTTGCCCTGCGCCTGACGCACATCGACAGGGCGCGAGAACTCGGGCGGGTTCATGGGGCGATGCGCCCCGCGAGCAAATCAGCGGCGGTGGCCTTGTTCACCGCCTCCGCAATCGCGCGCAGCCGCGCAGCAATGGCTGCCGGTTCGGCACCTTCGCGCAGAGTGACATTGCGCCGCACCACGTCCGTCAGCGCGGCATCGCTGGCCGCTCCATCCGCACTGGCTTCGCGCAGCGCGCCCAGCCTGCCGCCAAGCGCGCCCATCAGCTTGCCGATGCGCTTGCCGACGACCAGATCGCCCACCCCGCTCTGGCGCAGCTGCCCGTCCATATCTTCTACGAACAGTTCCGACAGCAGCGCCGAAGGGCCGATCAGCGCTTCCTCGCGCTCCATGCGCAGCAGAACCACGGCGAGCACCAGTGTGAGCATGTCGAAGCGGCCTGGAGTAGTGTCCGCCACGCCGAGCCTGGTATACCAATCCGGATCGCGCGCCAGTTCGATCACGCGGTTCCACAGCGGCCGCAGCGCCTCGCGGCTATCGTCGGGCTTGCCCAGTAGGCGCGAAATCAGGCTCATATCCGGTGCATCCTGGGGCCTTGGTCCTTTCGTTCAGCGGCAATTCAACCACAGGTCATCAATGGCTGGCCCCTTGGGATTGCGATACCAGACGCGGGGCAGTAAGGCTTGCGGTGTAATAAGCGCTGCCGTTACACAGGTGGGCTGGCGGCTGGCAATGGAGTTTTGAAGCGATGAGGCATTTTGGGCGGCCAATGGCGTTGAGCGTGTTGGCACTTGCCACGCTCGCGGCGATGACGGGCGGCTGCGCTTCGATCCGCGATCACCGGGGCTATCTGGTCGACAGTGCGCTGGTCGATTCGGTTCAGCCTGGCGTTGATAACCGGCAGTCGGTGGAACGCGCGCTCGGCCGGCCGACCTTCATCAGCCAGTTCGGCGAAAAGGATTGGTACTACGTTTCGCAGGATACGCGCCAGACCGCGTTCAAGCGCCCGCAAACCAAGGACCAGATCGTGATGCGCGTTCGCTTCGATGCCGCCGGCAATGTCGCCGGCGTCGATCGGGCGGCAATGGAGCACGTTGTCCGCCTCGATCCCGATGGCCACAAGACCCCGACGCTGGGCAGGAACCGCGGCCTGCTTGAAGACCTTTTCGGCAACATCGGTTCGGTCGGGGCGCCGGGAATGGGCACGGGCGGCGGCGGTGCGGGCGGCGGTCCCAACGGCAGCTGAACTGCGGCCTGACTTGAACGCCGCACAGTTGAGCATATATCGCCGGGCATGAACGAACATGCGGCAAGCCACGGCCTGATCCAGTGGCACGGCACGACCATCATCGGCGTGAAGCGTGGCGGCAAGACTGTCATCGCGGGCGATGGCCAGGTCTCGATGGGCAACACGGTGATGAAGCCCAATGCCCGCAAGGTTCGGCGGATCGGCGAGGGCGGTAATGTGATTGCCGGTTTTGCCGGCGCGACCGCCGATGCCTTTACGCTTTTTGAGCGGCTCGAAAAGAAACTTGAACAATATCGCGGCCAGTTGCTGCGTGCTGCAGTGGAAATGGCCAAGGACTGGCGGACCGACAAATATCTGCGCAACCTCGAAGCGTTAATGATCGTCGCCGATGCCGAAGTGCTGCTGGTGTTGACCGGCAATGGCGATGTGCTGGAGCCGGAAGCCAGCAACGATACGACCATTGCCGCCATTGGCTCAGGCGGGAATTACGCCCTTGCAGCCGCGCGCGCGCTTTCCGATTATGAAGACGACCCCGAAAAAATCGCCCGCCGCGCCATGGCTGTTGCCGCAGAAGTCTGCGTATTCACCAATGACCGGGTGACGCTGGAAGTGATTGAAAGCTGACTGGTTCCCCTCCCGCTGGCGGGAGGGGAGAAAGATTGAAAAGCATGGACAACCTCACTCCCAAAGCCATTGTCGCCGCGCTCGATGAGCACATCGTCGGTCAGGCTGATGCCAAACGCGCGGTCGCCGTGGCGCTGCGCAATCGCTGGCGGCGTCAGCGCCTCAGCCCCGAACTGCGCGATGAAGTGACGCCGAAGAACATCCTGATGATCGGGCCGACAGGTTGCGGCAAGACCGAGATCAGCCGCCGTCTTGCCAAGCTGGCAGAGGCGCCGTTCGTCAAGGTTGAAGCCACCAAATTCACTGAAGTCGGTTACGTCGGCCGCGATGTCGAGCAGATCGCCCGCGATCTCGTCGAGGAAGCAATCCGGCTCGAAAAGGAACGCCGCCGCGAATCGGTGCGCGAGGCGGCGAGCCATGCGGCAATGGACCGGCTGCTGAAAGCGCTGGTCGGCGACGGCGCTTCGGAAGCCACCCGCGAGAGCTTCCGCCAGCGCATCGTCGAAAACGCGATGAATGATGTCGAAGTGGAGATCGAGGTCGAGGATTCGGGCGGCATGCCGATGGAGATCCCCGGCATGGGCGGCGGCATCGGCATGATCAACTTGTCCGACATGATGGGCAAGGCCTTCGGGAAGCAGAACCTCAAACGCCGCAAGCTCAAAGTGCCTGACGCCTGGGACAAGCTGGTCGATGAAGAAGCCGAAAAGCGCATGGACCAGGACGATGTCGCCCGCGTCGCGCTGGCCAATGCCGAGACCAATGGCATCGTCTTTCTCGACGAGATCGACAAGATCGCGGTCAGCGATGTGCGCGGCGGTTCAGTCAGCCGCGAAGGTGTGCAGCGCGACCTGCTGCCGCTGATCGAGGGCACGACTGTTGCCACCAAATATGGCCCGATGAAAACCGACCACGTGCTGTTCATTGCCTCGGGCGCATTCCACGTCGCCAAGCCCAGCGATATGCTGCCCGAACTGCAAGGCCGCTTGCCGATCCGGGTGGAACTGAAAGCGCTGACCGAAGAGGATTTCGTGCGCATCCTCAGCGAAACCCGCGCCAATCTGGTCGAACAGTACACCGCGCTGATCGGCACTGAGAAAGTCACGTTGGACTTTACCCCGGCGGCCATCCGCAAAGTCGCCCAGATCGCCGCGCAAGTGAACGAAAGCGTCGAGAACATCGGCGCGCGGCGCCTGCAGACGGTGATGGAAAAGCTGCTCGAAGACCTGAGCTTCGAGGCCGAAGACCGCGCGGGCGAGACCGTGACGATCGACGAGGATTATGTGGCGGTGAGGCTTGAGGGCCTCGCCCGCGACAGCGACTTGTCCAAATATGTGCTCTGATTGGCAGCGCTCGCAATGATGAGAGTTTGGCGCTAAAAGATTTTTCATGCACCAGACTCCCGATGACCGCCCGATTTACCGCCTGCTTACCGGCAAGGACGACCGCGCCTTTTGCGAGCGCGTGTCCGAAGCCTTGGCGCAGGGCTGGCGGCTCCATGGCTCGCCAAGCATTGCCTGGGATGTGGAGAACAACTGCATGAAAGCAGCGCAGGCCGTAATCTGGCACGAGGCTGACGTTATCGCTAAAAGCTAGTCGGCGGCCAGTGCATGCGGGTCGCCAGCCACTTCCTCCTTGGGCGGCAGCGGCATGGCATCTTCCGCATTCCGGCGATGCAGCATGCGTTTGTAGAAGCTGCGCGCCAGCAACAGAAACAGCCCCGCTCCACCGCAGATCGCCGCGTTGAGCAGCCAGAACTTTTCCGCCCCCATGGTCTCGAACAGGCTGCCCATCCGGCCACTGATCAGGCTTGCAGCCGAGACTGACAGGGCATTGAGACCGACCAGCGTACCGCGCCAGGTGTCTGGCGCGCGGGTGGCGAAAAGCGCGAGCATTACCGGAGCAAAGTAGATCGCCGCGAAATTGGAAAATACATGGAACAGCACCGGCAGGAGCAGCGGCGCTTTGCCTTGGTCATTCGCGAGCAGCGGCCCGAGCGCCAGCATTGCCACGCTGGCGCCGAACATCATCGCGCCGAATGCGAGCTTGCCGAACTCGTCCGGTTCGCGCCCGCGCGCAGCTTGCCGCGCCCAGATCCAGATCGCCACCGGAGTGAACACCGCGGGCGCGAGGCCATCGAGGGATTGCATCCACGGCACTGGCACGGCGAACGTGCCGACAGTCATGTCCACCGTATCGCGCAGCCAGACGTTGTAAACGTTCCAGATTTGCGCCTGCGCGGTCCAGAAGGCGACGCTGACCGGCCAGATCAGCAGCAGCCCGAAGACCCGCCGCCGTGCATCGGCGGCAAGCGGCGCACGCGGCGTGGCGGCGACATCGGGCTTTGCTCGCCGGTCGACCGGAAGCCAGCGCGCGCCGGACAGATAGACGATCAGCCCGATCAGCATGCCGAAGCCGGCAACGCCAAACCCCGCGTGCCAGCCCCACACTGCCGCGACGGCACCAGTGACAATCGGGGCAATGAAGGCGCCGATATTGACCGCGAGATAATAGTACTGGAACGCGTTGGTTTCGCGCGGGTCGCCATCGGCGTATAGCGACTTGATCTGCGGTGAGAGATTGCCGCGCAGAAAACCTGCTCCGGTCATCAGCAGCACCAGCGCGAGCAGGAATGTCGCATCGAAGGCCATGGCAAAATGGCCGGCGGTCATCAGCGATGCCCCAAGGCCGACCGCCAGCCGCCGACCGGTGACCTTGTCGCCCAGCCAGCCGCCAAGCAGCGGCAGGCCGGTAACGAAAGCGAGGTAGATGCCAAAGGTCTGGGTCGCCAGCCCTTCCGGACTGAGTGCGCCGCGCGCGCCTTCGATCAGGCTGCGATAGGCCGCAAAGCCGATGATCCGCTCCATCCGTTCAGGGTGGCTGAGCAGGTCGCCGGTCATGTAGAGCACCAGCATGGCCTGCATGCCGTGGAAGGAAATCCGGTCCCACAGTTCAGTGCCAGCCAGGACCCACAGACCCTTCGGCTGGCCGAAGGCTTCGTTCCCGTTCGCTGGTGCCGTCATGCGGTTCTCTCCCGAGGCAAGCGTGGGAGAGTGAACGAAATGACGGGATTGGCAAGTGGGTGGTGGACAGACCTACCGGCCTATTCCGCCGCTTCCTTTGTTTCTTCCACCTCGCTCGCCTGCCGGTTCCACATTTCGGCATAGAGCCCGTCCCGGCGCAGCAGTTCGTTGTGGGTGCCGCTTTCCGCGAGCCGGCCTTGATCGAGCACCAGGATCATGTCGGCGTCGGCAATCGTCGAGAGTCGGTGGGCGATGCTCAGCGACGTGCGTCCTTCGGCCACCGAATGCAGTGTCGCCAGAATATCCTGCTCGGTGCGGGTATCGAGTGCGCTGGTTGCCTCGTCGAGCAGCAGGATCGGCGGGTTCTTCACCAAGGTCCGGGCAATAGCCACACGCTGTTTCTCGCCGCCCGACAGCTTCAGTCCGCGCTCGCCCACTTCGGTCTCGAAGCCTTGCGGCAGTCGGTTGATCAGATCCATCAGCGCCGCCGACTTCGCAGCCTGCTCCACTTCGGCAGCCGTCGCGCCGTCGCGGCCATAGGCGATGTTGTAGCCGATGCTGTCGTTGAACAGCACTGAGTCCTGCGGCACGATGCCGATGTGGGCGCGCAGGCTCGCCTGCGTGACGGTCCTGATATCCTGACCGTCAATCAGGATCCGACCTTCCCACGGATCATAGAAGCGGAACACCAGCCGGGCGATGGTGCTCTTGCCCGCCCCCGACGGTCCGACCACGGCGACCTGGCTGCCGGCCGGCACTTCGAAGCTGAGCCCGCGCAGGATCGTCCGATCGCGTTCATAACCGAAAGTCACATCATCGAAGACGAGGCCGGGGCGATTGACCACCAGCGCGGGCGCGCCCGGTGCGTCTTCCACTTCGACCTCGGTATCGATCAGCTTGAACATCGCCGCCATGTCGATCAGCCCTTGGCTGATGGTGCGATAGACCATGCCGAGCATATCGAGCGGCCGGAACAGCTGGGTGAGGTACGTGTTGACGAAAACCAGATCGCCGACCGTATATTCGCCTTTCGACCAGCCCCAGACAGTGTAGCCCATTGCGCCCGCCATCAGCAGGTTGACCACCAGCGCCTGCGCGACATTGAGCGCGGCGAGGCTGTTTTCGCTGGTCACGGCGGCCTTGGCATAGGCGCGCGTCGCCTGGGCATAACGGGCCTGTTCGCGCGCCTCGGCCCCGAAGTATTTCACAGTCTCATAGTTCAGCAGGCTGTCGACCGCGCGGCCCAGCGCTTGCCCGTCGAGCCGGTTCATTTCGGAGCGCAGCGCATTGCGCCATTCAGTGATCGTCCGCGTCACCCAGGCATAGGCGACGACCGAGACGGCGGTTGCCGCCACCAGCCCCCAGCCGAAGTGGAAATAGAAAATGATCGCCACTGCGGTCAGTTCAAGGAATGTCGGCGCGACATTGAACAGCATGAAATAGAGCATCACGTCGATGCTCTTGGTGCCGCGCTCGATGACTTTGGTGACTTCGCCAGTCCGCCGCGCGAGGTGGAAACGCATCGAGAGGCGATGCAGCCGCGCGAAGACGTCTTCCGCCAGAGCCCGCGTCGCATCCTGGCCGACTCGCTCGAAGACCACATTGCGCAAATTGTCGAACAATATGCTGGCAAAGCGGCCGGCCGCGTAGGCCAGCACGAATGCAAAAGCGACAGTGAACAGCGGACCCGCCGCTTCCAAAGCCGCCCCGGCGCCCCTCGCCCCCATGGCGTCGATCGAGCGCTTGTAGGCAAAAGGCAGCAACAGAAGCGTGGCTTTGGCAGCCACAATCAGCAGCATCGCGCCGACAATGCGCAGACGCAGGCCCGGATTGTCCTTCGGCCACAAATAGGGAATGAACCGGCGAAGCGTGGCCCAGCCTTCATGGCGCGCGTCGGCAGCAGGAGCAGCGTGGTGTTGGGCGGGATGCATGCGGCCCTAGTGGCACGGCGCGGGGGCAATGATCAATCACCGATTGGCCTCAGGTAAAGCACACTAGTGGGCCGGAATGCGGGTGCATTGGCCGGAAAGCTGTGATAGGCGCGCGCGCCATGACCCGCTTTGCAAATGCTTTCACCCCCGGCCGCGCCGCCCTCGTCTGTTTCGTCACAGCCGGTGACGGTCCGACTGGCGAAATCCTCGACGCGCTGGTCGACGGCGGCGCAGACGTGATCGAACTGGGCATGCCGTTCACTGATCCGATGGCGGACGGCCCGGCGATCCAGGCGGCAAACTTGCGGAGCCTCGGCCACGGCACGACCACTGCCGATATCTTCGCCATGGCGAGCGCGTTCCGTGCCCGGCATCCGCAAGTGCCGCTGGTGCTGATGGGCTATGCCAACCCGATGACCATCCGCGGCAGCGACTGGTTTGCCAACGAATGCGCCAAGGCCGGGGTCGACGGGGTGATCTGCGTCGACATTCCGCCCGAGGAAGATGAAGAACTTGGCCCCGCGCTCCGCGCCGCGGGTATCTCCCTGATCCGCCTCGCCACGCCGACCAGCGACGAGGCACGCCTCAAGACCATCCTCAAGGATACCTCTGGCTTCCTCTATTACGTCTCCGTCGCCGGGATCACCGGCAAGCAGCAGGCCGCGCTCGGCTCGATCGAGGAAGCGACTGCCCGCCTCAAGGCGGCGACCGACCTGCCGATCGCAGTCGGCTTCGGTGTGCGCACTCCCGATCAGGCGGCAGCCATCGCCAAAGTGGCGGACGGTGTGGTCGTCGGCTCGGCGCTGGTCGATCTGGTCGCCGAGCATGGCAAGGATTCGCCTGCAGTCATTCGCGATGCAGTGAAGGCGCTGGCCACAGCGGTGCATGGCGCGCGCGGCTGACAGGCGGGCGTGAAAGACTTCGCCACTTCCGGCAATCCGCTGGTCCAGGCCCAGCTGGACCGATTGGCCGCGCTCTCGCTGCCGCAAGGGCGCTTCGGTCTTGAAACGATAACCGCGATCTGCGCGCGGCTGGGCGATCCGCAGATGCGCCTGCCGCCCGTGTTCCATGTGGCTGGCACTAATGGCAAGGGATCGACCTGCGCCTACCTGCGGGCGATGCTGGAAGCTGGCGGGCTGACGGTCCACACCGCGACCAAGCCGCATCTGGTGCGCTACAATGAGCGCATCCGGATTGCCGGACAGTTGGTTTCGGACGAAGAGCTGGCCAGCTTGCTGGCAGACGTGCTGGATGTCAGCAAGGATCTGGGGCCGAGTTTTTTCGAAGTGACCACGACGGCCTGCTTCATCGCTTTCGCGCGGCATAAGGCCGATGCCTGCGTGATCGAAGTTGGCCTGGGCGGGCGCTTCGATGCGACCAATGTGATCCCGGACCCGGCGGCATGCGGCATTGCCACTCTGGGCATCGATCACGAAGCCTTCCTGCTGCGGCCGGAAGAAGGCGTGCCCCTGGAGCCACTGGCGCGAATTGCTTTCGAGAAGGCCAGCATCGCCAAGAATGGCGCACCACTGGTGACGCAGGCCTATCCCAGTCCGGCGGCGGAAGCGGTCGTGGCCACGGCGCGCAGTCACGGTGCCGAATTGTTGATGCGCGGCCGGGCGTGGGAAGCCGAAGTAAGTGCCGCCGGAATTGCCTATCGCGACCGGCTGGGTGCATTATCGCTGCCGCTGCCCGCGCTGGCAGGCAGACATCAGGCCGACAATGCCGCGCTGGCGGTCGCCATGCTGCGTCATCAGGACCGGATTATAGTCTCGCCTGAAGCCATGACAGCCGGGATCAAGACAGCGCGCTGGCCGGCGCGGCTGCAATTGCTGAAGGCTGGACCGCTGACCGCGCTTGCTCCCGGTCGGCAGGTCTGGCTCGATGGCGGGCACAATCCCGACGCCGGCGCGGCGATTGCCCAATTTTTTGCCCAACGTCGTCGCGGACTTGGTCCGGGACCGCTGGCGGATGCGCGCAAGCTGGCCGACCTACGGACACCGGTCCCGGATCAAGCCCGGGACGACAACAAATTCCACCTCATCATCGGCATGCTGGCGAACAAGGATTCCACCGCGATCGTCGCGCCACTGGCAGGCCAGCTGGCGAGCATTACCGCCGTTCCCGTGCCGGGGCATGAGTGCCATGCCGCAGCCGCATTCGGCGCACCGGCGCGCGGCGCAGCTTCAGTGGAAGCAGCACTGGCAGATCTGCCGCCCCATGGCGATGTGCTGATTGCCGGTTCGCTCTATCTCGCCGGAGAAGTGCTCAGGCGAAACAACCAGATTCCAGACTAGGAGCCTATCGAAGCCTGCGCTGCCTGCCCGTCGCCCTGCGGCGCGGCGAGGATATCGCGCGTCACTTCGCCCTTGGCGACGGTGTTGGTCTGCGGATCGCCGACGGCCGAACGAATGCCTGCGGCAGGCGAACCGGCGCGGCTGGTGGTGTTGCGTTCCAGCTCGCTGCGCGGGCTCTGGCCGCCGAACAGCGCGTCGAGCGTCTGGCTCTGCGTGTTGGTGTTGGCCGGGCGCGGCGCGCCGGGCTGAGGCGGAGTCAGCGCGAAATCGGGCGGAACGGCCAGCGGCAACTGGCGCTGCACGGCGAACTCGTCAGGCCGGTCACGATTGAACAGCCCGCCGCCGCCGCCGCAGGCAGAAAGCATGGCAGTGGTCGCAGTCGCGAGAAGAATGGCAGAGATTTTGCGCATGGTTTCAGGTTTCCAATGTGGCTGACGGCTTTTCGCGCATGAGAAGCGAACGGGCAAGGATAATCAGAACGCCGATGGTGATAGCGGCATCGGCAATGTTGAAAATCAGGAATGGGCGAAACGTGCCGAAATGCAGGTCGGCATAGTCGACCACATGGCCGAAGCGCACCCGGTCAGTGATGTTGCCGAGCGCCCCGCCCAGCACCATGCCCAGCGCCAGAATATCGCCGCGCGCTTTCTCGCGCAGCATCCAGATCAGCACGGTAATCGCAATGGCGGCAGTGATGGCAATGAGCACCCAGCGCCCGGTTTCGCCATCGGCAGTGAACAGGCCCAGCGAGACGCCGTAATTTTCGGTCCAGCGCAAGTCGAAGATCGGCAGCAGTTCGATCACGCCAAGCTCGCGGAGCATCAGCGGACCGATCATCAGCCATTTGACGAACTGGTCCACGGCATAGACCAGCCCGGCAAAGGCAAAACCGAAAGCGTGGCGCGGAGCGAGGTTCACGCGGCGTCCATGGCGCTGACGACATTATCGCAGCGTGAACACAGCGCGCCGTCCTCGCTGACGTCGGGCAGATGACGCCAGCAGCGGCCGCATTTGTGGTGGGTGGTCTTCCCGGCAAAATCGATAATGCGAGTTTCAGCGATACTGTCATCGGCAAAACCAGTTACCGATACGCTCTCGGCAATACAGACTTCTGCCAGGTCGACTGTGCTCGCTGCCTCGGCAAGGCTGGCTGCCTTGACACGAAGTTTGATGACTGCCTCTAGACTCGAACCCACAAGCTTCTCCCGACGCATGGGTTCGATTGCATCCGTAACCGCCGACCGGACTTCGCGGATGTTATCCCATTTGACGAGGAGCGTCCCTTCGTAATCGTCATCGACTTCCGGCCACTCCAGCAGATGCACTGACCCCGCATCAGGAAACCGCGTTCCCCAGACCTCTTCAGCCGTGAACACCAGTACCGGCGCGGCGTAGCGCACCAGCGCGTGGAACAGCGTGTCCAGCACCGTGCGATAGGCCATGCGTTTCCGGTCATCCACCGCGTCGCAATAGAGGCAGTCCTTGCGGATATCGAAGAAGAAGGCCGACAGGTCCTCGTTGCAGAAATCGGTCAGCGCGCGGACATAGGTGTTGAAATCGAAGTCATCGACGGCTTGCCGCAGCGTCCCGTCCAGCTTCGCCAGCAGCGCCAGAACATAACGTTCCAGCTCGGGCATCGCCGCCACATCCACCCGTTCCGCCTCGCTGAAGCCATCGAGCGCGCCCAGCAGGTAGCGGAAAGTATTCCTCAGCTTGCGGTACTGGTCCGCCACGCCTTTGAGGATCTCGTCGCCGATGCGGTGATCCTCGGTGTAGTCGACCGACAGCGCCCAGAGACGGATGATGTCCGCGCCATTGGTTTCCATCACCTTGATCGGATCGATGGTGTTACCGAGGCTCTTGGACATTTTCATGCCCTTCTGATCCATGGTGAAGCCATGGGTGAGCACCGCATTGTATGGCGCGCGGCCGCGCGTGGCGCAGCTTTGCAGCAGACTGGACTGGAACCAGCCGCGATGCTGGTCGCTGCCTTCCAGATAAAGGTCGGCGGGCCATGTCAGGTCCGGCCAGCGTCCTGATTCCAGCACGAACGAATGGGTGCAGCCGCTGTCAAACCAGACGTCAAGAATGTCGGTGACGCGTTCGTAGTCTTCGGCCTTGTAGTCGCTCCCGAGATACTCCTGCGCACGCGCTTCGCTCCATGCGTCCACCCCGCCCTCGCGAATGCCTGCGACGATCCGCGCATTGACCGCAGGATCATCGAGATACTGGTTGGTGCCCTTCTTGACGAACAGCGTAATCGGCACGCCCCAGGCGCGCTGGCGGCTGAGCACCCAATCCGGCCGGCCTTCGACCATCGAGCGGATGCGGTTCTCGCCCTTTTCGGGCACCCAGCGGGTGCGGCGGATCGCGTCGAGCGCGGTTTCGCGCAGACTGGGCGAGCCGGCATGGGCCTCCTCGTCGATTGCCGTGTTGCCGCCCTCGTTCTCCCAGCGCTGCTCGCGCGGGCTGAGCATGGGCAGGTGTGCCAGCGCCGTATCCATCGGCACGAACCACTGCGGCGTGCAGCGGAAAATCACTTTGGCCTTGGAGCGCCAGGAATGGGGGTAGCTGTGCTTGAAGTCGCCGTGCGCCAATAACGCGTCGACCTTGAGCAGGTCCTGAAGGATCGGGCCTTCGCCCGAATTGAACTTGGGATTGATGACACTGCCCAGCCCGCCCAGCCACAGCCAGTCAGCGCGGTACTTGCCGTCGCCTTCCACCGCGAAGACCGGCTCGATCCCGTGCGCCTTGCACAGCAGGAAGTCGTCCTCGCCGTGGTCGGGAGCCATGTGGACGAGGCCGGTGCCGCTCTCGGTGGTGACGAAATCGCCGGGGAGGAATGGGCGAGGCTTTGCGAAGAACCCGCCGAGTGCGTGCATTGGGTGGCGGGCGATGGTTCCGGCTAGGTCGGAGCCTTTTCCAGACCAAATTTTTGGTCCGGATCGTGGCTCTTCGCGCAGCGCCAAGCGGAAAAAGAAATCAAACTCACGCTCCACCGCGATTAGCAGTTTCTTATCGCCGGTGTCGATCAACTCATACTCAACTTCAGGCCCATAGGCCAAAGCCTGATTGACCGGGATCGTCCAAGGCGTCGTCGTCCAGATCACCGCGTGCGCGCCGACAAGCTCGGCAATCGGCGATTCCACAATCTCGAACGCCACATCGATCTGCGTCGAGGTGATGTCTTCATACTCAACCTCGGCCTCAGCCAAGGCCGTCTTTTCCACCGGCGACCACATCACTGGCTTGGCCCCGCGATAGAGCTGGCCGCTTTCCGCGAACTTCATCAGCTCGGCCACGATTGTCGCCTCCGCCGCAAAATCCATCGTCAGGTAGGGATTGTCCCAGTCGGCATTGACCCCCAGCCGCTTTAGTTGCTCGCGCTGGGTATCGACCCATTTCTGCGCATAGGCGCGGCATTCCGCTCTGAACTCCACTGGATCGACCTGATCCTTGTCGAGCTTCTTCTTGCGATATTGCTCCTCGACCTTCCATTCGATCGGCAGGCCGTGGCAATCCCAGCCGGGCACATAAGGCGCGTCCTTGCCGAGCAATGACTGCGTGCGCACCACCATGTCCTTCAGGATATGGTTGAGCGCGTGGCCGATGTGCATGTCGCCATTGGCATAGGGCGGGCCGTCGTGGAGGATGAACTTCTCGCGGCCCCGGCGGGCATCGCGCAATTGCTCATAGAGGCCCTGTTCCTGCCAGCGCGCGAGAATGCCCGGCTCTTTTTGCGGGAGCCCGGCCTTCATCGGGAAATCGGTCTTCGGCAGGAAGACAGTGTCTCTGTAGTCGCGCGCTTCAGTCATGGCGCGGCGCTTAGGAGTTTCCTCGCTTCCTCGCAATCCCGCTGCATCTGGGCGACCAGTTCATCGAGGCTGTCAAACTTCGCCTCGCCGCGCAGGAAGTGGTGGAAGGCGACTTCGATCTCCTGCCCATAGAGATCGCCGGAGAAGTCGAAGAAATACGGCTCGAGCAGTTCTTTCGGCGGATCGAACGTCGGCCGGACACCGATATTAGCCGCGCCCTGCAGAATGCGGCCGTCGGGCAATCTGCCCGTAACAGCATAGATGCCATAGAGCGGGCGCAGGAAGGAGGCGAGATCGAGATTGGCGGTCGGAAATCCGATGTCACGCCCCCGCTTGTCACCGTGCTGGACCACACCCCGGATGGCGAAAGGGCGAGTCATCAACCGAGCGGCCTCATGGCAGTTGCCTTCCTGCAAGGCTGTGCGAATCCGGCTGGACGACACCGGGCCGGGCCCATCGATCACGGCGGAAACCGCGCGGGCCTCGATTCCGCGCGCGCGCAGCAGATCGGGATTGCCGCCGCGCCCTTTGCCGAAAGTGAAATCTTCGCCCGTCACCACGCCCGCCGCGCCGATGTGCTGGCGGAGCATGGCTTCGGCCCATTCTTCCGCCGGCTGGCTCGCCATGTCGCTGTCGAAATGGAACACCAGCATGGCATCTGCGCCCGCCGCCGCGAACATTTCCTCCCGCTGATCTAGCGTGGTCAGGCGAAAAGGCGCGGTCTGGGGCTTGAAATGACGCATCGGATGCGGATCGAACGTGGCGACGATGCAGGCTCGGCCTTGCTCTCTCGCCCAGGATACCGCCTCGCCCACCACCGCCTGATGGCCAAGGTGAAACCCGTCGAAATTGCCCAAAGCCAGCACTGCGCCGCGCAAGTTTGCGGGGATGGACTGGCGGTGATCGAGGCGCATCATCCTCCCCTCCCGCTTGCGGGAGAGGTCGGGGGAGGGTCTGTTGCAGGGGAGGCGGAAAACACGCCCTCCCCTAGCCCCTCCCGCAAGCGGGAGGGGAAATCGCGCCTGAGCGTGGTGAAGGCAAAGGCCGGGCGGCCTGCTTCAGCGGCATGATCCTCGCGGAAAGTCTCGTCCCAGCCCTCACCCAGCTGCGGCATGTGGGCATCGCCCGGATAGTCGGCGTGGATCTCGGTGAGTTCGATCCGGCTGGCATGCGGCAGCGCGAGGGCATAGATTTCCGCCCCGCCGATCACGGCGATGTGCGGTGCATTGGCCAGTGCCAGCGCGGCCTCAAAGCTGTGCGCCACTTCCGCGCCTTCTGCGGTCCAGTCGGGATCGCGCGTTACCACGATATGCCGCCGACCGGGCAGCAGGCCGGGCAGCGAATCAAAGGTCTTGCGGCCCATCACCATCGGCAGGTTCATGGTCAGCGACTTGAATCGGCGCAGGTCGGCCGGGATATGCCACGGCATCGCCCCGTCGGCGCCGATGGTGCGATTGGCGGCCATGGCGGCAATCAGGAACACTTCTCTGCTCATGGGCGGCTCATGGGCGGATCAATCCAGCACCAACCGGGTTACGTGGCCCATCTTGCGGCCAGCACGCGCCTCGTCCTTGCCATAGAGATGGAGGTGGTTGGCGGGATCGGAGAGGATCGCTGCCCAGTTCCCAGCTTCATCGCCGATGAGGTTGCGCATCTCGGCTGCCGGAACGGCAAGGCGCGTATCGCCCAGCGGCAGGCCGCAGATCGCGCGCATATGGTTTTCAAACTGGCTGGTGAGCGCGCCTTCGATCGTCCAGTGCCCCGAATTGTGCACGCGCGGTGCCATTTCGTTGAACACCGGGCCCGCATCGGTAGCGAAGAATTCTATGGTCAGCACGCCGACATAGTCCAGCGCCCCGGCGACCTTTGCCGCCAGCGCGCGGGCGGCGGGCACTTGCGCAAGCACGCTGGGCCGGGCTGGCACGGTCGAGGTTGCGAGGATGCCATGCTCGTGCACGTTTTCGGCGCTGTCCCAATAGGCGATGTCGCCGTCCTGCCCCCGGCAGAGGATCACCGAGAATTCGGCAAAGAAATTGACGAAGCCCTCATAGATCAGCGGCGTGCTGGGCAGGTCGAGCGCGGCGGCGTCCTCCAGCGAGGCAATGCGCCACTGGCCCTTGCCGTCATAGCCATCGCGCCGGGTCTTGAGAATGCCGGGCGCGCCGAGCAGGCGGATCGCGGCGGCAAGGTCGGCATCGCTGTCCACTGCGGCGAAAGGCGCGGGCGTGCCGCCAAGCTGGCTGACGAAGCGCTTTTCCGCCAGCCGGTCCTGCGCGGTTTCCAGCGCGCGCGGATGCGGCAGCACCGGCACCGGAGCAAGCACATTGAGCGGGGCAACCGGCACGTTCTCGAACTCGTAAGTGATGACGGCACAATCCTGCGCAAAGTGGGCCATGGCCTCACGGTCATGCCAGTCGGCATTGGTGAATGCAGCGCTCACTTCGGCGGCAATGCTGTCGGCTTCGGGCGCATAGATGTGGCAGCGATAGCCAAGCTGGGCGGCCGCCATGGCCAGCATGCGGCCAAGCTGGCCGCCGCCGAGTATGCCGATGGTCTCTCCCGGGGAAATCATCGTCTCAGCTGGGCCTTTCCGCCACGCCGTCGCTCTGCGCCGCGCGGTAGTCTTTGAGCCGCTCGGCCAGCGCGGGATCATTCGTCGCCAGGATCGCGGCGGCCAGCAATCCGGCATTGGTCGCGCCGGCATCGCCGATGGCCAGGGTGCCGACGGGAATGCCTGCAGGCATCTGGACGATGGAAAGCAGGCTGTCCTGCCCGGAAAGCGCCTTTGACTGCACCGGCACACCCAATACGGGCAAGTGCGTCATCGAGGCGACCATGCCCGGCAGGTGCGCCGCGCCGCCTGCCCCGGCAATGATCACCTTGAAGCCCGCGTCCGCCGCGCCTTTGGCGAAGGCCACCAGCCGGTCAGGCGTGCGGTGCGCCGAGACAATGCGCACATCATGCGCCACGCCCAGCTTGTCGAGCGCCTCGGCCGCGCGGCTCATCGTCGCCCAGTCGGACTGGCTGCCCATCACAATGGCGACTGGCACGTTGGCGACTGGCACGTTAGCGACTGGGGCTGACATGTTCACCGCTCCGAGAGGTAGTAGCGCTCCTGCGCCGCGAGGGCGCTGTCGAGCTCGTAGACGATTGGCTGGCCGGTCGGAATTTCAAGACCGGTAATGTCGGCATCCGAAATGCCTGACAAGTGCTTCACCAGGGCGCGCAGCGAATTGCCATGGGCGGCGACCAGCACGGTCTCGCCGCTGCGCAGCGCCGGCGTGATGGCGCTTTCGTAATAGGGCAGCACGCGGGCGATAGTGTCTTTCAAGCTCTCGGTCGAAGGAATGGCGATCCCGGAATAGCGGGCATCGCCCGATAGGTCGAACTGCGAGCCTGCTTCCAGCACCGGCGGCGGAATGTCGAAGCTGCGCCGCCAGACCTTGACCTGTTCCTCGCCATGCTTCGCGGCTGTCTCGGCCTTGTCCAGCCCGGTCAGCCCGCCATAGTGGCGCTCATTCAGACGCCAGTCCTTGGTTTCCGGGATCCAGACGCGCCCGGCAGCTTCCAGCGCCAGATGCAGCGTGCGAATCGCGCGGGTCTGAACCGAAGTGAATGCCACGGACGGCAGCATGCCCTTTTCCGCCAGCAAGGCCCCGGCGGCGCGCGCCTCGTCTTCGCCCTTCGGCGTGAGGTCGACATCCCACCAGCCGGTGAAACGGTTTTCCAGGTTCCACTGGCTCTGGCCGTGGCGAACGAGAATCAGACGAGGCAAGGATCGTGGCTCCGGGTATAGAAGAAAGGGACAAACTGGCGGGAGCGCCACGCCCTAAAGCGATTTCCGCTGAATGGAAACATTTCACGGTGCTGAAATGGCTGCTGCTCACACGTTTTTCGGCGGCAACCGGGCAAGTTAGGCCTCATCACCATCCGCATTTGACGGCGAATCCCCTGCCGGTGCCCGCGAATCTCCGGCGAGTGCGCGCGCCTGGGCTTTCCTGCGCTTGAGGTTCTCACGCAGCTGCGCGGCGAGGCGCTCCTCTCGCGAGAGGGGTTTTGGCAACTGTTCCATCGCCACTGCCTTGACATTACCGCTGCCCACGCACAATAGCGCGCGCCTGCCCTGCACCTGTGCCTCAGGTGTCAATGCCGGGCAATCCGGCGCTGCTGTAGCTCAGTGGTAGAGCGCACCCTTGGTAAGGGTGAGGTCGGGAGTTCAATCCTCCCCAGCAGCACCACTCCCCTCTACTCATGACATGCCTTTGCGGATCGGGCGTTCAGTCCCGTGTCAACGCCCGCCGAAAGTGCCGACGTAGAGCCCACCCTTGCCGGCATAAGTGCCGGTGGGCGGCGCAACCATGGCGAATACGATCCGGCGGCCGTCGCGGGAGGGCGATGACTGGTGCGCTTTTCCGCCAATGTCGCTGACGAATGTCAGGCGCCGACGCTTACCGCTTGCCCACTCATTGACGAACAAGTCGAACTTGCGCCCGCCATAGCGCTGCGCCAGCTCTTTGGCGTCAGCTCGCCCCGCCCTGCGCAAGATTGATTCGACCGCCCAGACCGGGTGACCGGTCAAGCCACGGATCGGGCTTGAGAGATCGGAGGCGCGATTGGATTCTTCCAGCCCGAACCGCTCATCGCTGAACAAGTGCGTTTCGTTATGGTAGCCGTCTGTCGGCATGCGGGTCATGCGTCCACTTTCCAGATCGATCATGTGCATGCCCTGGCTCAGGTTGGTTTTTTCCATGGTGAAAAACAGCACCGACTTGCCGTGATCGGCGAAATCATAAGTTTCCGTCATGGTGACCAGCGAATTGCTGTCGGCAGGCGGATAGGCATAAGCGATCACGCGATCGGTCAGCACGGCATTCGCGTGGTCATGCACCAGGCTGCCCGTGAGCATGCGCGGCTTCTCGCCAAATTCGCCCCAGGCGATCTGGATGGAGCCGTCTGCCGACATTTGCGGATTGATGGCAATTTCACCTCCCGCGTCAGCGTGGAGCGGCTGCGGCGGCATGCTGGCAGCGGCATCCATCCAGAACAGGGCCGTTGCGCCCTGCGCGCGCCGCGCCCGCTCGCTGCGAACCGCCGCTGTCGTCGCCAGCTGCGGGTCGGCGAGCACGAGATAGCTGTTGTCTGGCAAGTAATAGATCCGGGCCACTCGGCCATTGGCGCCCCAGCGGCAAGTCAGGCAGCGCACTTTGCGGCTGCGCAAGTCGAGCTCGTAGGCGGGGCCATCGCTTTTGTCGTCGGGCAGGAAGGCGATGCGGGAGCCGTGCGGCGACCACACTGGCCGCTCACCCCAGTCAAGCACACGTTCGAGCGTGAAGGGGGCATTGAGATAATCGATGCTGGCTACCTCGGCTTTGCGCGCCGCTTGTGCCGCGGGCGGGGCTGCCGATGCCAGGGCAGCCGTCATGCACAGCGCGGCTCCAAGCAAGTTTGCCGGGCCCAGTAGCTTTGTAAGCCGCTTCATGCCGGCCGCCTCCTCTGTTGCCTTAATCACCTGCCCATGGCCTTCAAGGGGCCCCACGCGTCACAACCTGAGCAGCAATATCCCGTCGCCCCGTCCCGCATTGCCCTCGCCCTCTTCCAGTGCGGCATTCGAGGAGGACAGCACCATCCATTTGCCATCGGGGCTGATCACAGGATTGTTCGCCTTGCGCCGCGAGTTGGCCTGCGTGCCCTTGAACAGCAGGCGGTAGGGACCATCCTCGGTCAGTTCGAGCCGGCAGATGTCGTTCGGCGCGAGCCCCTTGTCGATCCGCGCGGTGCATTCGACTGCCGTCCACGATCCGTCCGGCGCAATGCCTTCGACTTCGTTGTATTCGTCGTCCCGGTCGCGGTAGCGCGTCACTTTGCCGCTGGCGATATCGACCCCGTAAACCCCTGCCTGCTCGCCCCGGCCAGCCTCTCGCCTAGCATAGCAAGTGAACGTGATTTCCCGGTCGGCATTTCGGAAATCCTGCGTCTCGCCCATGCATGGTTTCTCGCGGATCACACGCTGCCTGTTGACCAATCTTGCCTGCCCGCCCTGATAGGCAATGTCGGCAGTATAGAATTCGCTGGTGCTGTTGCCTCCGGGAAGCTCGGTAAATGCAATCCGGTTGGACCGGCGGGACACTGCCACCCCTTCCATCACCAGCTGATCGAGCGGCATCAGGCCATGCGCCAGGTCGCTTTTCAGGACCCACAATCCGGCGCCCTTGAAACGGGTTTCAGGGCCCAACAGCATCCGCGGTGCGGTGAGCAGAAAATCCCCGTTGGGAAGGTATTGGACCCGGATGATTCCCTGATGCGGCAGATTGCCAGTCAGGTTTCGGATGCGGCGCGTGGCAATGTCGATTTCGAAGGCATTGCCGAACTGCTTGTCGACGAATGCCACCCGCTTCCCGTCGGGCGAGAAAGTGGGACGCTCGCCGAACCAGGACAGGACTATCGCATCTTCCCATTGCTTTGCCGCAGGCACTGGCTGTGCGTGAGGCGAAAGGGAAGCCGGCGGCGCGGCGTGGCCGGGAAGGCATATCAATGCCCCTGTAACCGCAGCGAAGCCCACTATTGCCTGCCGGATCTTGCGCATTGCCATTATCTCCCATTCATTTTTGAAATTATTGTCAGAACAGCGCGACGAGCCGGACCGGAAATCCCGTCGCGTCCTTCACCGGGGCGGCGCCCACGATCAGCACCGCGCCCGCCGCGTCAGCTTTGGAATCCACGACTGGCCCGCCAGCGACGGCAGCGAGGCCCAGGCCCAGCAGAAAAGATCGTCGCTCTACCATCGCAAATTTTCGGCACCCCGCTTTCCGTCAGCCTCGCAAGAGGCTAGCCGCAATGGCTATCCGATCAAGCTGTCTAAATCGGTTCATGTTGCGATTCCATGATGCGGAACACGCGGCATTCAGAACCCCAGCGGGCTGACGAATACGCCACATCCGGCAATTTCGAAGCGGGGTCAAATCGCTTACCGCCTCTCACTTATTCACCAGACCTAGTGCGCCGCGCCCCAGCTGTCGCCAGTGCCGATCTCGACACCCAGCGGCACAGACAGCTGGACCGAAGGTTCTGCCGCCAGCGCCATTACGCGCTCGATCACCGCGCTGGCTGCGGCAACGTCACCCGCGGGCACCTCGAAGACCAATTCGTCGTGGACTTGCAGCAACATGCGCACCTGGCTCAGCCCGGCTGCCGACAGCTCTGCGCCCATGCGGGCCATGGCGCGTTTGATGATATCGGCGCAGGTGCCCTGGATCGGCGCGTTGATCGCCGCGCGCTCGCTGCCCTGCCGCTCGGCCTGATTTCCCGAGGATATCCGCGGGAACCAGCACTTGCGACCAAACAAGGTCTGCGAATAGCCGCAAGTCCGCACGCTCTCCAGCGTCTCGTGGATGTAACGCTGGATGCCGGGGAAGCGCTGGAAATAGCGGTCGATCATCGCCTGTGCCTCGTCCGCCTCAGTTCCCAGCCGGGTCGCCAGCCCCCAGCGCGAAATGCCGTAGAGAATGGCGAAGTTAATCGTCTTGGCACGGCCGCGCGTATCCCGGTTCACTTCGCCGAACATTTCCTGAGCCGTGCGCGCGTGAATATCCTCGCCATTGGCAAATGCCTCCTTGAGGCTCGGCACATCGGCCATGTGCGCGGCAAGCCGCAGCTCGATCTGGCTATAGTCCGCCGCAAGGATCACATTGCCCGGCTCGGCGACGAAGCAGTCGCGGATCTGGCGGCCGATTTCGGTGCGGATCGGGATGTTCTGCAAATTGGGTTCAGTGGATGAGAGCCGGCCAGTCTGCGCCCCGACGAGGTTGTAACTGGTGTGGACCCGGCCCGTAGCCGGATTGATCGCCGCCTGCAGCGCTTCTGTGTAAGTGGAGCGCAACTTGGTCAGCTGCCGCCATTCGAGCACCTTGCTCGCCATTTCCACGCCTTGCGCTGCGAGGCCTTCGAGAATGCCGACATCAGTCGAATACTGTCCGCTCTTGCCTTTCCTGCCGCCTTTCAAGCCCATCTTGTCGAACAGGATGTCGCCCAATTGCTTGGGGCTGCCGATAGTGAAAGGCTCTCCCGCAAGGCCGTGGATCTCGGCTTCGAGCCTACCGGTTTCGCGGGCGAATTCGGATGACAGTCCCGCCAGCTTTTCCCTGTCGACCCTGATGCCATGCCGCTCCATGTCAGCGACCACGGGAATCAGCGGCCGGTCAACACGCTGATAAATGCGCGTAGATGCCTCGTCAGCCAGTCGCGGGCGGAGCACCTGATGCAGCCGCCAGGTGACGTCGGCATCCTCGGCGGCATAGGCGGTGGCGCGGTCCAGCGGCACTTCGGAAAAGGAAATCGCCTTCTTGCCAGTGCCGCAGATGTCCTTGAAGGCAATGCAGGTGTGCCCCAGGTGCCGCATGGCGAGCTCATCCATGCCGTGGCCCCAAAAGGCATTGGCGCCAATGCCATCGATGCTCCGTCCCGCATCGAGATCGAAGCTCATCACCATGGTATCGTCAATCGGGGCAACCTGGATGCCATGGCGGGCGAGCACATTGAGATCGTACTTGGCGTTCTGCCCCACTTTGCGCACCGCATCGCTCTCCAGCAGCGGTTTCAGCCGCGCGATCGCTTGTGCCATGTCCACCTGCTGGGGCCGTTCGGAGAACATGTCGCTGCCGCCGTGGTCGAGCGGGATGTAGCAAGCCTGGTTGGGTCCGATGGCCAGACTGATACCCACCAGCCGGGCCTGGATGGCATCGAGCGCGCTGGTTTCCGTGTCCACGGCCACCAGCCGCGCGGCAAAGGCCCGTGCGATCCAGCTGTCGAGCGCCTCGAGCGTTGTGACGCATTCATAGGCTTCATAGTCGATTGGCGGCATGTCCGGCAAAGGCTGGCGCGCGGCGCCTTCGGCTGAAGGTGCGGCCGTTGTAACGGGTTTGGCCGGATTGAGCTGGGTCTTGCGCTCCGGACTGCCGGCGCCGCTGCCCAGCCGCTTGAGCAGACTGGTGAAGCCGTGCTTCTGGAGGAAGGCCGCGAGCGGGTCAGGCGGAATTTCGCCCAGTTTGAAATCGTCCAGCGGGATCGGCAGTGGGCAATCCTCGCGCAGTTGCACCAAAACGCGGCTGAGGCGGGCCATTTCGGCATGGTCAATCAGCGAATCCCGCAATTTGCCGGGCTTCATCCCTGGCGCGGCGGCAAGCGCTGCCTCAAGAGTGCCATTCTCCTGGATCAGCTTGGTCGCGGTTTTCGGGCCGATGCCGCGAATGCCCGGCACGTTGTCGGCCGAATCGCCCATGAGCGCCAGCACGTCGCCCACTTTCTCGGGCCCGACGCCGAATTTCTCCTCGACCTCGGCGACATCGATCCGCTGGTTCTTCATCGTATCCAGCATGTCGACACAGCCGCCCCCGGCATGGCGGCCAACCAGCTGCATCAGATCCTTGTCTGACGAGACGATAGTCACGTCCCAGCCGCGCGCGGCAGCTTCGCGCGCATAGGACGCGATCATGTCGTCCGCCTCGACATCCGGTTCCTCGATCATCGGCAGCGAAAATGCACGAGTCGCGTCACGAATGAGAGGAAACTGTGGCACCAGGTCTTCTGGCGCAGGCGGGCGATTCGCCTTGTATTCCGCATAGATATCGTTGCGGAACGAGGTTCCCGCCTTGTCGAGCACGACGGCGAGGTGAGTCGGGCCATCGGCCTTGTGAAGATCGTCGGCCAATTTCCACAGCATTGTCGTATAACCGAAAACCGCCCCCACCGGGGTGCCTTCCGGATCGGTCAGCGGCGGCAGGCGGTGATAGGCGCGGAAGATGTAGGCAGATCCATCGACCAGGTAGAGGTGGTTTTTCGGCTCCATTTCCGGCTTCTAGCAAGACTGCGCGCAAAGATAAGCCCGGTGCGCGCGTTTTCTCCAGACCCGCGTTCTGCCACAGGTTGGACACATTTCGCCGCTATATGGGTGGCGGAAAATAAATCCATTGCGCACACCCCGCGATACTAGTGCTTGCATCTGCGCAACAAGATGAGTAATTGGCGGCGAAGTCTACCGATGCGGTAGGCTTTGAGCTCAGCCTTGTGCTGTGCTTGGTCCACTCGCTGTTCAAGGATTACCATTCATGCGCAAGATCGTTCTCGCCGCTGCCGTTGCCGGCGCCGCTCTGACCCTCTCGGCCTGCTCGAAGCCCGCTGACGAAGCCGCCTCGGCTGCCTCGGAAGCCGCCACCGACGCTGCTGCCGCCGCCACCGAAGCCGCTTCGGGTGCCGCTGCTGCCGCCACTGAAGCCGCTGCTGCTTCGACGGAAGCCGCTGCTTCGGGCGCCGCTGCTGCTGCTTCGGGCGCTGCTTCGGCCGCTTCGGACGCTTCTGCTGCCGCTTCGGACGCTGCCAAGAAGATGTAATCTTCGCCTTTTGGCAAAGTTCAGAAATTGGGCGCGCGAACTTCGGTTTGCGCGCCCTTTTCTTATTCAGAACCCGCGCATGAACGTGATGCGCGGACTACGATTTCCTGGACACGCTCGCCGCCTTTTTTTTTGACAAGACGTGGCACAAACACCGCCGAACGCTGACAAAGCCTTCCTTCGCGGCAGCCCGAAGGCTAGGCAGTCAAATAATGACGCATGCCATCGCGCCTTCCAGCGGCACTCTTGAAGCCGGGGTCCATCGATTCGCCGTGCGCGTCTACTTCGAGGACACCGATCTTTCGGGTGTTGCCTATCATGCAAACTATTTGCGCTGGTGCGAACGCGCGCGGACCGAGATGTTGCGCATGCTCGGCATCGAACAGCGCAGCGTGATGGATGCAGGCGTCGGCGCCTATGCCGTGGCCGAACTCTCCATCCGCTATCTGCTGCCCGCCCGTCTGGACGACAGCCTGACGATCGAAACACGCGCCGAGGAATTGCGCGCCGCCAGTTGCCGCATGCACCAGCAGGTCTGGCGCGGGTATGAACTTCTCGCCGAAGCGCGGCTGCGCGTCGGTTTCCTGGGCCCGGACGGCCGCCCGCGCCGACAACCCGACGCCTGGAGACAGGCATTCGCCACACTTACAACCTCACAAGGAAATTCATGACCTCGCTTTCGCTTCTCGCTGCCGCGCTCGACGCCGCGGCCCGGTCGACCAAGCTCGATCCGGTCGCGCTGTTTCTCGGCGCGGACATTGTCGTACAGGTAGTGATTGGCGGGCTGCTCATTGCGAGCATCTGGGTCTGGGCGCAAATCATTGCCGTGGGGCTGCGCTTGTCACGCGCCCGTCGTCGCTGCGATGCCTTTGAGCGGGACTTTTGGCGTTCGGGCCAGGACGACAGCGAAGCAAGTCCGGATGCCAGCGCCACGGCGACGGCGCGCGTCGCCCAGGCAGGGATCACCGAGTGGCGACGCTCGGGCGGCACCAAGCTGCGCGACCGCGCCCGCAGCCAGAGCAACGAAGGCGCGCGCCAGCGCATTGCGGCCGCACTCGACAGCGCTGTGGCTCACGAAGCGGATCAACTGGCACAGCCGCTCAATTTCCTGGCTACGGTTGGTTCAGTGGCGCCATTCGTCGGCCTGTTCGGCACGGTTTGGGGCATCATGAACAGCTTTTTCCAGATCGGCGAGCAGCAGAACTCGTCGCTCGCAGTCGTCGCACCGGGCATTTCCGAAGCCTTGTTCGCCACGGCCATCGGCCTGTTCGCGGCCATACCTGCCGTGATTGCCTACAACCGTTACAGCCACCGCGTCGGCCAGTTCGAGGCGCGCCTCCAGCGTTTTGCCGACAAAGTGCAGGCCAGCCTGACTCGCGAGATGGAGGCTGAATAATGGCGTTTACGTGCATTGATCGGACCAGCAATGCTGGTCCTTGCGCGGCACCGGCCCACGCCCCCCGCTGTGCCGCTTCCAGCCGTCAGGCTGGGCAATAATGGCTTTCGGTTTGCACCACAGCGCAAGGCGAGGGCGCTCCCGCCGCGCGCCAATGGCGGATATCAACGTCACGCCGCTGGTCGATGTCATGCTGGTGCTGCTGATCGTGTTCATGGTCACGGCGCCGCTGCTGAAAGCCGGCGTACCTGTCGAACTGCCCGACAGCCGCGCAAAGTCGCTGGCGGAGAGCGAGGCGCCTGTCAGCCTGTCGATCACGCGGGAGGGCGAAGTGTGGCTGGATGACGTCCCCGTAGCACAGGGCGAGCTCGCTTCCCGGTTGGCGGCGATTTCGCCCCAGGCCGACGGCAAGCCCCGGCCGGTAACCCTGCGGGCCGATAAGGCGCTCGATTATGGCCGTGTGATTGCGGTTATGGGCGAGCTCAACCGGGCGGGCTTCAATTCGATTGCACTAGTCACAGGCGTTGCCAGCGCCGAACCAGCGGTCACTGCGGGTTCAGAAAAGCGGGAATAGGCCGGCGTCATGGCTTCACGCGCACTTCATGGCGAAGATTATGCCGGATTGGCAGCGGCGCTGGCGCTGCACGGCGTGCTGCTGGCCGTGCTGCTGCTCCAGCCAGCATCGAAACAGCCGCCGCCGCTGCCTGAGCGAATGACGGTAACTCTTGCCGAGGATGCGGCGCCGCAATCGACCTCGCCCGAGCCGCAGGCTGAGGCTGCCGCGCCAGCGGCGCCAATGCTCGCGCCGGAGCTGGAGCCAGAACCCATGCCTTCCGCCGCCCCGACGCAACTAAAGCCGCTGCCGAAGGCGGTCACGCAGCTCCGCCCTGCCCCTGTGGCAGTGCCTCAGCCCCGGCCTGTTGCCCGGCCCCAGCCGCGTCAGCCGCCGACGCCGCCCCCGCGCGCGGCTGCGCGACAGCAGGCGGCCCCGGCACAGCGGCCTGCTGCGCGGCCAGCAGGGGCCAGCCGCATTTCTGACGATTTCCTCAAAGGCGTTCCGGGCGCATCGGCCAATGGGGAGGCGCGCAATCCCCCTGCGGCAGTGATCGGGCCTGCGGTGCGATCGGCACTGGCGTCTGCGATCTCGCGTGAACTCAAGCCGCACTGGGCCGCGCCGCAGGGCGCGGAAGCGGAACTTTTGGTGACGATCCTGACTTTCGATCTTGCGCGGGACGGTTCGCTTACCGGCGCGCCGCGCCTGGTCCGCCAGGAAGGGATTACCGATGCCAATCGCAGCCAGGCCGCCCGCCACGCCGAACAGGCCATGCGCGCCGTGCGGCTCGCTGCACCGTTTGACCTGCCCCCACAATACTACGACGCTTGGAAGCGGGTGACCGCTTTCCGATTCGACAGAAGGCTCTCGCAATGAAATCGATCGCAATCCTCCCTCTGCTCTTGGCTGCAAGCACGGCCCAGGCGCAGGACGTCGCTCCGCCCGCGCCGCCTGCGGCGGAGGATGGCGGGCTCTCCGGCTCGGTATCGGACGAGAACGACTGGCAGGATACATCGATCGCGATCACCGATTTCGCCACGGACAATGATGTGCCGACTGCGACCAATGCCGGTTCGACCGTACAGCTCGGTCGGGGCCTGTCACGCATCATTGCCGCCAACTTGCGCAACAACGGCTTGTTCAAGCCAACCGGGCCCGATGGCCTGCCCCAGCCGGCATACGGCGAAGTGCAGGCGCCCAATTTCGGCCTGTGGCAGGGGCGCAGCGCTGAAATGCTGGTGCAGGGGTCTGTCCGCGCAGTGGGAGGACAGATCGCCGTTGGCTGTTACTTGTTCGATGTCGCGCTGGGCCAGCAACTGACTGGCGCAAGCTGGACCGTGCCGCCGGGCGAATGGCGCCGCGCTGCGCACAAGTGTTCCGACCTCGTCTATTCGCGGCTTTCGGGCGAGAACCCGTTCTTCGACAGCCGGGTGGCCTACATAGCCGAGACTGGCCCGAAGAGCCGCCGGATCAAGCGGCTTGCGGTGATGGATTCGGATGGCGCCAACCACCGTTTTCTCACCACCGGCCAGGCCATGGCGCTCACCCCGCGCTATTCGCCGGACTACAAATCGATTCTCTACCTGTCCTACCTCAACGGTAACCCGCGCATCTATGTCTACGATCTCGCGTCAAATTCGCAGCGGCTGATAACCGAGAGCCGCAATCCGACATTTGCCCCGCGCTGGTCCCCCGACGGGCGCTGGATCCTCTATTCCATGGCGATTGCCGGCAATACCGACATCTACCGCATTCCCGCCTCGGGCGGGCCAAGCCTGCGTCTGACCAGCTCGCCGGGCATCAGCATCGGCGGCAGCTATTCGCCCGATGGCAGCAAGATCGTGTTCGAGAGCGACCGTTCGGGAACGCAGCAAATCTATGTGATGAATGCCGATGGCAGTGATCAGCGCCGGATCAGCTTCTTCGGCGGACGCGCGGCGACTCCGGAATGGAGCCCGCGCGGCGACCAGATTGCCTTCACCCATATTGCCGGCAACTTCCGCGTCGCCGTGATGAGCCCGGGCGGCGGCACGCTGCGCTATCTCACGGATGGCTGGCAGGACGAAGCACCGAGCTGGGCGCCCAATGGCCGCATCATCCAGTTTTTCCGCACCGAGCGGGGCAGCGGCAAGGCATCGCTGTGGCAGGTCGATCTGACCGGCCGCAACGAGCGCCGCCTGCCGACTCCGGTCGATGGCTCTGACCCGGCCTGGGGACCAATCCGGCCCTGAGTGTCCGTAAACGATACTGGCCCGGAACGTTGTTGCAGGGGTTAAACGATTTTGCGGGGGCGAAATTGTCACCTGAAAGGAAACTGCCATGAAACGCATGACCACCCTGATGCTGCTGAGCAGCGCGCTTGCCCTGTCCGCCTGCGCCAGCAAGGCGCCCAAGCAGCTGCCGCCCGATCCGGGTTCCGCTGTCGGGACGACAACCGATAGCCAGGCCCCGGTGCCCGGCAGCCAGGCCGATTTCGTGGCCTTCACACGCGGTCAGGACACGATTTACTTCGAGACCGATCGCTACAATATCGATAGCGAGGACGTCGCCGCGCTGACCACCCAGGCCCAGTGGCTGATGCGTTATCCGGCCAAGCGGGTAACGTTGGAAGGCCACTGCGACGAACGCGGCACGCGCGAATACAATCTTGCTCTGGGCGAACGGCGCGCCAATGCGGCCAAGAGCTATCTCGTCTCGCTGGGAGTGGACGCGGCGCGGCTTACAACTGTAAGTTATGGCAAGGAACGTCCGGTGGCACTGGGCTCCGACGAGGAAAGCTGGGCCAAGAACCGGCGCGCGGTGACAGTGACAATCGACTGATTAGGGTCAGGAGCTATCAATCCGCGGTGAACGGCAGGCTCACCCGGGGCGTGAAATCGCTGATCGCATAGGCGGGAGCGTGGAGCTTTTCGATCCGCAAAGCGACCTGACGCGCGTCTCCGCTCAGCACGACGTAGCTGGCCATCAGAAAGATGGATAATGCAGACGAAACCGCCAGCCTGTCACTCATTTCACGCTCCAACTTGCTAACCTAGGTCACTATAAGCATGTCTTGCTCTTATTGCAATGCAGCAAATAGGGTGCCCACGTTAAATTTCAATGACCCGCGAAGAGATTTTACCGCAGGGGTTGCGCTGGCGCTGTATGGCCGCCTATTTCGGACCTGATGGCCAAACCCCGCGGATCAATTGACTGGGGCTTTCCCCGCTGGCGCGGCTATGGCGGCTCGCGCGAGACAGTCCAGGTGCGCCTGTGCGACCGGGTGGGCTGTAACGAAGCTGGCAATTGTCCCGCGCCGAAAAGCCCCAACAGCCCTGAGCGCTGGTATTTCTGCCAGCGCCATGCCGCAGAATACAATTCCGGGTGGGACTATTTCGCCGGACTGACGGCAGAGGAAGCAGCCGCGCGCGAGAGCAGCGAGCAGAGCGAGAATGCTGGTTATCGCGAAAGCGCGCATTATGGCTGGGCCGGATCGGGTGACGGCAGCCGCAGCCGCGATGAATTGCGCGCGCTGGAATTGCTCGACCTCACTCCTGATGCCGAATTCGACGCCGTGAAAAAGGCCTGGCGGGCCAAGGCCAAGCTCGTCCACCCCGATGTTCGCCCGGGCGATGCCGACGCCGCCAAGGCGTTTCAGGCGCTGCAACTGGCTTACGAAGTGCTCCGCGCGGCGGAGGAACGACGGCAGTGGAGTGGGTAGAGCACGATTTGCGCTTCCCTGCGGCAAGCTGCGACGGCGCGGCGGCGGCGAGCGGCCTTGGAACGCGATCTGAATTTGAGCCAGATGACAATACTTTGATCCACCATGATTGCGGCTGGAAGCTCCTCGGCAAGGAGTGTCGCGCAATGCGGGCTGGTGGGCAGTACCAGCGACACGACGCTGTCCGAGAGGCTTCCAGCCGCAACCCCTCCGGGGCGGGCCGATTTTGGCCCAGCGCAGCGTTGCTCGTCGATCACTATGCTAAGGCATGGCTCTCTCCTCGCGTTTCGCGCTGGGCCAAAATCGGCTCCGTCACGGTGGGTCAAAGTATTGTCATCTGGCTCTAAATCACCGCGGCGACGGCCCAGATCACGCCGACAATCAGGAACACCCCGGCAAGGTCCAACAGGAAGCCAGCCTTCAGTACGCGGGGTAGTGCGATATGGCCGGTCGCCCAGGCAATGGCGTTTGGCCCTGTGCCCGCCGGCAGCATGAAACCCCAGGTGGCGGCAACTGCGGCAGGCAGCGCCAGCAGCACAGGATCGGCATGGATCGCGGCAACCAGTGCGGCGACAACGGGCATGATCCCGCTGGCAACGGCGATGTTGCTGGCGAATTCGGTAATCAGGATCACGACCGCGACAAGCACCAGCGCGACAATCGGCAACGGCACCTGGCCCAGCGGCAGCAGCATCTGACCGATCCAGCTGGCAAGGCCCGATTCAGTCATGCCCATGGCCATGGCGAGGCCCCCGCCGAACATCAGCACCACATCCCACGGCGCGCGGTCCGCCTCGCTCCACACCAGCATTGGCCGGCCCGTGCCATCGGGAAGGACGAACAGCATCATACCGGCAATCGTGGCAATCGTGCCGTCCGTGAAGCTGTTTTTCGGAAGTAAGGGTTCAATCCATGGCTGTGCGATCCAGGCGGCCAGCGCCAAGGCGAACACAGGCAGCAGCCGCTTCTCGGCGCTGGTCCAGGCATCAGAATGAATGATCGCCGCGCGCGCCGCGGCAGGATCGAAACGGTCCTGCGCAAGGTTCTGGACTTTCGCGATGATCCAGGCGGCCAGCGGCACGCCCAGCAGCACCAGCGGCACGCCGAACATGCTCCATTCGAGGAAGCCGATTTTCGTGCCCAGTGTCTTGCCGATCAGCCCGGCGGCAATCGTGTTGGTGGGCGTGCCGATGATTGTGCCCAGCCCGCCAAGCGAGGCGGCAAAAGCCACACCCATCGGCAAGGCGCCGGCGATGCCGCTCTGCTCGCCCTCACCCACACCGCCCGCACGCAGCATGGCCAGTGCCATGGGCATCATGATCAGCGCGGTCGAAGTATTCGAAATGAAGCTGGAGAGAATGGCCGTCGCCATCATCACCGCGAGCAGCAAATGCCAGGGCCTAGGCCCGGCAAGCCCCATGATGAACAGCGCCAGCCGCCGGTGCAGGCCCGTGCGTTCGATGGCGAGCGCGAGGAAGGCGCCGCCAATGAACAGGAAGATGATCGGCGAATAATAGGCCGATGCCGCCTTGTTCCCGTCGGCTATGCCCGTGGCAGGCAGGGCCAGGAACGGAAGCAGCGCCGTGACGTAAAGCGGCAACGCTTCGGTCATCCACCAGACCGCCATCCACCAGACGAGACCGGCGCAGCGCCAGCCGGCCAGCGGCATGCCTGCCGGAGCAGGCAGCACGACGGTCAGCAGGAAACCGGCAATGCCAAGGGCAAGGCCAAGGCGCTGGATGGTCATGGCCCCTGCCCTCCCCCGGCCGGCTGCGACGTTATTTCGGTGCGACGACCATCAGCATCTGGCGGCCTTCCAGGCGCGGCCAGGCTTCAACCTTGGCGATATCGGCAATGTCATCCTGCACGCGGCGGAGCAAGTCCATGCCCAGCTGCTGGTGCGCCATTTCGCGGCCGCGGAAGCGCAAAGTGACTTTGACTTTATCACCTTCCTCAATGAAGCGGTGAACGCTGCGCATCTTCACGTCATAATCGTGATCGTCGATATTCGGACGCATCTTGATCTCCTTGATCTCCTGCGTCTTCTGCGACTTGCGGGCGAGGTTGGCCTTTTTCTGGGCCTCATAGCGGAACTTGCCGACATCGAGGAACTTGCACACCGGCGGATCGGCATTGGGCGATACTTCGACCAGATCGAGGCCGACTTCATTGGCCTGCTCGATCGCCTCGTTGGTCAGCATGACGCCAAGGTTCTCGCCATTTTCGTCGATCACGCGAACTTTGTCGACGTTAATCATATGATTGAAACGTGGCCCGCTCTTGACGGGGGGCGCCATCATGCGCCGGGGTGGGGGTGCTATAGTGTCTGCTCCTGATGCGTTTTCATCTCGCCGCGTCCTTAGAGCGATTCACCGGGCGAAAGGAAGGGGAAAAACCGAATGCGGCGCGTTTTGCCGCGGACGGTGGCCTGCCGGTCACAGGCGCGCGCAGCCCGTCAAGCCCCGCCATTCGCTGTCTGGCGCCATAGCGGAAACTCCACCAGTCTTTCCCCCGCCGAGGCAAGCGCGTCGATCGCTGCCGCAGGTTGCAGCGCTGCGATGATCTGCGGCGATGCGGCATCCATGCCCCCGGTCAGCGCGCCGAAGGAGGGCAGCACCAGCCGGCTTTCGCTGCGCACCGCACAAGGCCGGACAATCCGCCGTCCGCGCACCACCAGGGCGAGCTTGGGATGGAAATGGCCGGAAAGCTCTGGCCGGGATTCGCCGCGCCGCGCCTGATGGCGCAGCACCAGACCGCCGATATCCGCCTCTTCCAGCGCAGTTCCCATGCCCGCTGCGCCATCGTGATTGCCCGTGATCCACACCCAGTCGAGCGCACTGGTGAGCGCCGCGAGCATGCCGGCGGCATAGGGCTCCAGCCGATCCTTGCCCTGGGCATCGTGATAGTTGTCGCCCAGGCAGAAAATGCGCCGCGCGCCGGTTTCGCGCACGGCCAGTGCCACACGCTCCAGCGTCTCGCGGCTGTCATAGGGGGGCAGCATCTGGCCATGGCGCGCGAAGAAGCTGGCTTTCTCGAGATGAAGATCAGCCACCAGCAAGGCATTCTCGCGCGGCCAGAACAGAGCTCGGCCCTGTACCAGCCGCAGCTCATGGCCATGAAAGGCGAAGCCGTGAGCGAACGAAAGGTGAACCATGGCTTTCCCTTGCCGCAAGCCGATTCGCTTGGCAAGGGACATGCAAAGCCCAAAGGGCCGTGCAAAGCCAAGGAATCGCATGACTGACTGGACCCCCTATTCCGCCCGCGCCAGCCAATGGTTCGCCGAACTGCGCGACCGGATTTGCGCCGAATTCGAAGCGATCGAGCGCGAGGCCGGGAGCGATGCCCGCTTCGGCTATACGCCCTGGCAGCGCGAAGCGGTGGAAGGCGGCGCAGCAGGAGAAACCGGAGGCGGAACGCGCGGCCTGATCAAGGGAAAGGTGTTCGAGAAAGCAGGAGTCAACATTTCCACGGTCCACGGCGCACTGTCGACGGACTTTGCCGGCACGATCAACGGCGCCAGCGCCGAGCAGCCGTCATTTGCCGCCACAGGCATCAGTCTGGTCGCCCACATGGCCAATCCGCATGTCCCCGCCGTCCATATGAACACCCGCTTCCTGACCACGACCAAGGCGTGGTTCGGCGGCGGCGCTGACCTCAATCCGCCGCTGCCTTATGATGAAGACACCACCGAATTCCACGCGGCTTTCAAGGCTGCCTGCGATGCCAGCGACCCGGCCTATTACCCGCGCTACAAGAAATGGGCGGACGACTATTTCTATATCCCCCACCGCAAGGTGCATCGCGGCGTCGGCGGGATTTTCTACGATCACCTGGAATGTTCCGAAGAGGCCGCCTGGGAAGCCAATTTCGCTTTCACCCGCGCGGTAGGCGAAGCCTTCCTCGCTGTGTTCCCGATTCTGGTGCGCCGACGCATGAGCATGGAATTCACGCCCGAGCAAAAGCGCCAGCAACTCGAATGGCGTGGGCGCTATGCCGAATTCAACCTCGTCTACGACCGGGGCACTCTGTTCGGGCTGAAGACGGGCGGCAATATCGACGCGATTTTGATGAGCCTGCCGCCTGAGGCCGTCTGGAGCTGACTACGCAGGCGGGGCAAGGTGCTGGCGGAACCAGTCGGCAAGTTCATCTTCGCTGAGTTCGCCTGCGGCGAGGGCAAGTATAGCAACCACGAGTTCTGCATCTGTCGCCGTCAGTTGCCAGCCGTTGAGGACCAAGAAGGTTTCGCTGATCACTGCCGCTGTCCGCTTGTTGCCATCCACGAAGGGATGATTGCGCGCGATGCCATAGGCATAGGCGGCAGCCAGCGCCGCCACATCCGGCGTGCCATAAAGCGCCAGGTTTCGCGGCCTTGCCATGGCACTTTCCAGCAAGCCGGGATCGCGAACACCTTCGCCGCCGCCGTGCTCGGCAAGCTGCTCCGCATGCGCCGCCTCGGCCACCGCGAGGGCGACCCAGATCCAGTCCTGACCCATGCTTACTTGGCCAGTTCGCGAAGTGCGCGTTTGCGCCGCGCCATCACTTCGCGCGCCGCCGCCATCTGGGCCTCGAAGTCAGGCTCGGCGGCGGAAAGCTCAAGCCCACGCGGTGTGGTCACAACAGACAGTGTCTCGCCCACCTCGGCCTTGAGGTGCGCCAGCAGCTCCTTGGGCAACACGATCCCCGCGGAATTGCCGATTTTGGTGATCTTGAGCGTCGTGTTCATACGAATGTTATAACATGGTCTCCACGCGGAGCAAGTGCCTTTATCCTTGCCCTCTCCCCGCCCTCTCCGCCACATAGTCGGTGATGCTGCGTCAGTATGAACTTGTCGAACGCGTAAAAGCGTATGAACCCGATGCGGACGAGGCCGTCCTCAACCGCGCCTATGTCTATACCGTGCAGAAGCACGGCACCCAGAAGCGCGCCTCGGGCGATCCCTATTTCAGCCATCCGGTCGAAGTCGCCGGGCTGATGACCGAGCTGCGGCTCGACCTGGAAACGATCGTCACTGCGCTGCTCCACGACACGGTCGAAGACACGCTGGCAACGATAGAGGAAATCGAGGGCCTGTTCGGGCCCGACATCGCCCGGCTGGTCGACGGCGTCACCAAACTGTCGAAGATCGAGACTCTGACTGACAACGAGCGCGCGGCGGAAAATCTGCGCAAATTCTTCCTGGCAATGAGCGAGGACTTGCGCGTGCTGCTGGTCAAGCTGGCGGACAGGCTGCATAACATGCGCACGCTGCATTTCATCAAGAGCGCCGAGAAACGCCTGCGCATCGCGCGCGAGACGATGGATATCTACGCCCCGCTCGCCGAACGCGTCGGCATGTACGAATACATGCGCGAGATGCAGTTGCTCGCTTTCGAACAGCTTGAACCGGAAGCCTACAAGACGATTGCCCGACGCCTGGCCCAAATCCGCGAGCAGGAAGGCGGCCAGGTCGATGCCATCGCGCTTGCCATCAAGCAGTCGCTTGCCGAAGCGGGGCTGCGCGTCGAAGTGTCGGGCCGGGAAAAACACCCCTATTCGATCTGGAAGAAAATGGAGGAGCGCCACGTTTCCTTCGAACAGATCACGGATATCATGGCTTTCCGCGTGCTGACAGAAACCCCGGCAGACTGCTACCGTGCGCTGGGCATCCTGCACACCACCTGGCAGATGATCCCAGGGCGGTTCAAGGATTATATCTCCACTCCCAAGGCCAACGGCTACCGATCGCTGCACACTGCCCTGATCTATGAAAATTCGATGCGCATGGAAGTGCAGATCCGCACGCGCGAAATGCACCGCACCAATGAATTCGGCCTCGCCGCACACTGGGCCTACAAGCAAGGCGAGAGGCCGGACGGGCAAGTCGGCTGGCTGCGCGACCTGATCGAGATCGTCGATGCCAGCCACGATGCCGAGGAACTGCTCGAGCATACGCGCCTCGCCATCTATCAGGACCGGATCTTCGCATTCACACCCAAGGGTGCGCTGCATCAGCTGCCCAAGGGCGCCACGCCGGTTGACTTCGCTTATGCCGTGCACACCGATCTCGGCAATTCTGCGGTCGGCGCCAAGATCAACGGCCGTCACATGCCACTGCGCACGACGCTGAGCACCGGCGACGTCGTCGAAATCATTCGCAGCCGCAGCTCCTCGCCGCAGCTCTCGTGGCTGGGGTTTGTCGTCACGGGCAAGGCCCGCGCTTCGATCCGCCGCGCCGTGCGCCAGAAGGAGCGGCAGGAAGTCGCCGCGATCGGCCGCAAGCTGTTTGACGAGATCGCCTCGCGCCTGCCTTCGCGCATTGGCAAGAAAGCGATTGCCGATGCCACCAAGCGCCTGAACCTCGGCGGCGAGGAAGAGCTGATGGCGGCGATCGGCTCTGCCAAGCTCACGGACCGTGACGTGATGGAAGCCCTCGTCCCCGGCAGCGCCAAAGGGCTCGCCGATCCGGAAGACTGGCCCCAGCAGGCCCGCGCGATTTCGATCAAGGGCCTGACGCCCGGCCTCGCCTTCCACCTCGCCGATTGCTGCCATCCGGTGCCGGGCGATCGCATCGTCGGATTGATGCAGCCCGGGCTGGGGGTGGAAGTGCATTCGATCGATTGCATGTCACTGGTCAATGGCACGGATGTAGACTGGCTGGACCTGTCGTGGGGCGAAAGTTCGACCGGGGCCGTGGGCCGGATTCGCGTCGTGCTTTATAACCGCCCGGGCACGCTGGCCGAGGCTACCGGCATTTTTGCCGGCAACCGGGCGAACATCGTTCACCTGACCATGGGCAATCGCGACGAACTTTTCGGCACTTACGAAGTCGACCTGGAGGTCTCCGATCTCGCGCATCTGACCCGCATCGTCAGTTCGCTGCGGGCGAGCGACGCAGTGGCAGAGGCGGAGCGGCTCTAGACCTCCAGCACCACCTCGACCTCATCTCCCTCACCCAGAGCCTCGGCCTTGCGCACTGCCGCCTTGACCGGGAGCATCCAGCCGTCCTCGCGCGACGGAAACACCGAAGTCTGCCACTGGCTTGAGCCGATAGTCGCAGTCACTTTCAGCGAGCCAAAGCCCCGGCCAAGGCCTTCGAGCCGGCGCATCAGCGCCGTGGCGGACAGTGCCTCGCCTGCCTCGCCACCAATGGTCACGAAATGCCAGCTTCCCGCCGCCTTGCCCCCGGTCCAGCGCCAGAGCGCGGCAGTGCAGAAAAGGCGCTCGCTCACGCTGCGGCCTCCAGCGCGGCCATGTCCGCGTCGCTGAGGCCGAAGTGATGCCCGACCTCGTGGATCAGCACGTGGGCCACGAGCTGCTCAAGGCTCTCGTCGCCGCGTGCGATCCATTCGTCGAGAATGGGCGCACGGAACAGCCGGATGCAATCAGGCAGAGCGCCGCTCGCCGCGATCGACTTCTCTCCCAGCGGTACGCCCTGATAGAGCCCGGTCAGTTCAAACGGATCGCCGATTCCCAGTTCAGTCAGCGTTTCCTCATCGGCGAATTGCTCAACCCGCACCACCACATCGCCGAGGTGCGCGGCGAACTGCGCAGGCAGCCGCCCCAGCGCTGCCCGCGCAATGTCCTCGATTTCGACCGCATCAGGGGCCGTCCCGAAAATTCGTGTCATGGACAGACGATAGCCGCAAGCGGGCCCGTTCGCCAACGCTTGCGCTGGGCCGCACTCAAGGCTAGGGCGCTGGCCTTCCAGTGCATGCGGAGCGGTGGCCGAGTGGTCGAAGGCGCTCGCCTGGAAAGTGAGTATACGTCAAAAGCGTATCGAGGGTTCGAATCCCTCCCGCTCCGCCAAACCCCTTTCCTCAGTCGTCCTGAGGTGTCTAAATCCTACCCCACATTGGGAGCTTTCGTGGCTCGACAGATCAACCGGCTCGTTGCCCGGACACTATCCGGGCTCAACAAGCCGGGCCGCCACAATGACGGCGGGGGGCTATACCTGAACGTCAGCAAGCAAGGCGCGAAGTCGTGGGTTGTCTTGTACAAGCAGGGAAAATGGAGAGGAGAGCGCAATCATGGCCCACGAAAGCCCGGCGTATTTTCCAGCTTTCCGTAACCCGACAGGCCAGTGGATTTGTCCTCTCGCAATGCCTGAGTAGACTGCATTTGTGAATCGGCCAGCGTGTAGTCCCCGTCCGGGACGGCGATGCTTCTGCGCTCGCCCGACTAAGGCTCTGGTGTTCGCCTAAACAGTGCCTGCGCAAATTTCTGGACTATGCGAGAAATCAATAGGAATGTCGGCTTGGTTGGACGTTCCGGTAGGTCTGCTTCGGGAACGCGATATGCGATAAGCAGCCATTCCCGCTAATTCGCCATAAGCGTTGGCTCCACATCGATGAGAGTGTCGTCAGACGAACGAGGTATCGATGGCCCAAGCAGGGCTCATCTTCCAGCACCGGGACTGTGCTCGGAAGACCATGGGAAGTTCATGTATCGGTCGCGGCTATCGTAGCAGGTGTTGCCATACATCCTCAAATAGGAATCGCGGCGCGGTGGATCGAAAAGAACAGCCCTGGGGTCAGCGACGTCGCGTTCATATTGTCCGATATTGGAAGACGTCAGGGCCTTGGGAAGGATGTCCATCGCCTGAGGCACGGACTTCCCGTCGAGCCAGTCGGAAGCGAAGTTCCCCATCGCATACCCGAAAATGGGAGAGGCCAGACTGATGCTCGCCTTATATGGGCTTCCTGCCTTCTTTAGCTCGGCGACAGCTTCGCGCTCTCCGTCGATGCCACCAAGAAACTGGGTTGATCGTGCCTTGCCTGTTTCGCGCAATGCGTCGAGCGCACCTAGAACAACAGTGTCGGCGCCCAACACCACGTCGACTCTTGGGTGCGCAAGCAGGATCATTTTCATCGTCCTGTATCCGCCTGGCCTGTCGATTGTGGCGGGCGAAATGTCGGCGACGATGGTTACCCCCGGCAGCTGCCGCAACGTATCGCGCATCGCAGTGAAACGCGGCGCGAGGAACTGCAAGTTGTCGTGCGTCAGTAATATGACCTTGGCCTTGCCGCCCAAGCGAGTGCGTATGTACGCAGCCGCAGTTTCCGCCAACACCCTGCCGGTCAGGTACTGCGGCGCGTTCAAAATCGTAGTGGCGGGCGGGGGCACGATCGCACCGACAAAGGCCCCGCTCCGGATCACCCTTTTCAGACTCGGGCTCAGCGAGGGTGGGTCTATAGGAGCAACGACCATCGAGCCTGTCTTGTTGGCAAGGAGGCGATCGATCTGATTGACCATCAGCGCCGCGTTATTGTTGGCGCGCAGCATACGGTACGGCAGCCGTCGGTCCAAGGCGGCCAATTCCAATCCGCGCCCGATGCCCTGAACGAATTCACGGTCATTGTCCTGAACGAATACCAGCTCCCTGCGCAGGCCTCTTGGCTTGGCACAGCTCGGCCTGGTTGGATCGAAGGCCGGAAGGATTATTGGCCTGGTTAGGCCATTGCCTTGCGCGCCAGCGGCCAACTGCGAAGTTAGGACGCTAAGCGCCGCCAGCAAGCCTCGCGCCAAATGCCTGATGCACGCGCGCCGCCATGATCGCATCGGCGTTGATGGAGCGGAACTATTCATGCCGATTGGGCGGTCGCGAATTCCAGCCGGGCTGCGGTTCCCGGCTTTCGATCGATATACTCGACCTTTGTTTTCAATCCCGCTGTCATCGCGGCAATGATTTTCGATCCCAGCCCCGTTCCCCCTGTTCGCGCGGCCTTGGCTAGCCCGATTCCATCATCCTGCACAACGAGTTCGGCCCGCCCGTTCGAAAGCTTTCGCAACATGACGCAAATATCGCCCGATTGCCCGTTCGGGTAGGCGTATTTGAAGGCGTTTGTTACCAATTCCGTGGCGACCACTCCAAGACTGACGCTCTGGTCTGTCGGCAAGAGAACTGGGTCGAGCTCACTTACAAGCCGGGCCGTGTGGCCTTCATTTTGCATGGCCACACCAAGATTGTCGAGCATCGAGCCCAGATAGTCGTTCAATGCAACTGCTCTTACATCGCTCGACGTATAAAGGCTTTTGTGAATTTGCGATATTGCCTGGATGCGCGTCTCGGTTTCCATCAGCGCGCCCTTGGCCGAATCGTCAGTAACGGTCTTGGCCTGCATGTTGACAAGTGTAGACACGAGTTGGAGACTGTTCGCGACACGATGATTGACTTCGGACAGCAGGACTTCGGCGCGTTCCCGAGCAAGCGCTAGCTCCCGCGTCCTAGTTTCAACCCGCTCCTCCAGCGTAAGGTTGATTGCACGCACCTCGTCACGCGCCTGTGAGATCTCTTGCCGATTGCGATAGACCGTGAGTGCTACCGCAGCCACGACAAACACGATGACGAAGGTGGCGAAAATGGATACCCACCGCAGCATGGCGGCATAGTTCTGCTGCTCATCCGCGAATAGAGTGGATGTTTCGTCGGCGTTTAGCATTGCGCCATACAGGAATACGTTGATCTCATCCATCAGCGCCTTGCCGCGATTGCTGCGAACGATCGAAAGGGCGTCCGCATCCAACCCGGCGCGCTTTAGGGCAACGCTCTGGTCCATTTCGCCCAGCTTGTCATCAACAGCAGCGCGCAGGCTATGGAGATAGGGGGGCGGCTCGGGCGCGGTGCTGAAACGCTGTTCGAGATTAGCCATGTATTGCCGGGCGCGCTCATTGGCCGTGTCATAGGGAGCCAAATAGATTTCATTGCCGGTTAGAAGATAGCCCCGCTGGCTGGATTCCGCCGTTCGCAACGAATCGCGCAGTTCAACCGCGGCGATGCGCATATCTCGCTGCACGGCCGTGGCCTGGAAAATTTGATTGGATCGTTCGCCAAGCCATAGCGTCATCCCCACGATGGCGAAGAGCGCGAGAAAGCCAATGACAAGGCCTCCGGCAACACTCACAGCGAGGCGTCTTCTTGCCATTTCGTCGACTCCTGATGCGAAGCGTCCCGCGCGGGACGGTTTGCCAACGCTAAGCTTGGATATCATCAGGTCGGTTAGTCAGCTAGCAAGTCGTAGGCGGCTAGTCAGGCGTTGAACCTATTGCATCGAAGGGCGCCATTTCACGTAGGGTGCAACCAATAGGCGGATCGGCGGATGATAAGCAATAATTAGAAGAAGGCCCGCTTCACCGTTTTCAATCAATTGGAAGCCGACAGTCGGATACCGGGCCAGGAGGCGCCATAATCCCCGCGTGAATGAACGGCCGGTTTTGTTGGCTGACCATGGCGTCGAGAACGTCCGCACTGTCGGCGAGAACTGACAGAGCAGAAGGTTGAATAAAGGTCTACAGCCCAATAATTATTGCGGGGCGTTCCCGGCCTGTCGCATTCGATGACACACTCGCTAGACTGCGCTGTGACTCCAGCCGGTTTTGGAGACGAGGCGTGAATAAGTTTGTGAGCCACGGTCAAGACTGGGACTCGATAGACTCCGGTAAATTTGCCGATGAGGCAGAAGTTGTCGCACGCCTTCTGGCGGTCCTCCCGCTGAACTCAATTGACCGGAAGGATGTGGTCGCCAAAGCCATTCGTCTTGTCGAAGGCGCGCGCTCATCTGCGAGAAAGTGCGGCGTTGTCGAAGGCTTTCTCAAGGAGTTCTCACTTGGCACGCGCGAGGGACTGGCGCTCATGTGCCTGGCAGAGGCCTTTCTGCGGACGCCTGACGACGAGAACCGCGACCGCCTTATCGCCGAGAAGATTTCGCAGGGCGACTGGGCATCCCATCTCGGCCATTCAGACAGCCTGTTCATCAATGCCTCGACTTGGGGCCTGATGCTTACCGGCAAACTGGTCGAAGTTGAAGACGATGCGAAGAAGGACTTGGGAGGGTACCTGAGGCGTCTCACCGCGCGCATCGGCGAACCGGTAATTCGCCAGGCGGTTTCTGCGGCCGTGCGGATCATGGGCGAACAATTCGTCCTCGGCCGAACCATCGGCGGCGCGTTGCGACGGGCAGAACATGACGGCTTGTTATGCTCGTTCGACATGCTGGGCGAGGGAGCGCGAACTGCCGGGGCGGCCGAGCAATATACGCAGACGTATGCCGAGGCGATCGAAGCAGTGGGCAAGGCAGCCAGTGGATCCGGTCCCGAGTATGGTCACGGCGTATCGGTAAAACTCTCGGCGCTGTGTCCCCGCTATGAAGCTACACAGGAAGCCAGGGTTTGGGACGAACTGTACCCGCGTCTCAGGCAACTGGCCCTGTCTGCAGCTCGTCACGATATCAACCTCGCCATTGATGCGGAAGAAGCCGACCGGCTGGTGTTGTCGCTCAAGCTGGTGGAACGCCTGGCGCAGGAGCCCAGATTAAACGACTGGCGCGGGTTAGGCGTGGTCGTTCAGGCCTACCAGAAGCGCGCGCTGGCGGTGATCGAAGGCCTGGCATCGCTGGCGCAGCGCACTGGCCGGCGGATAATGGTCCGGTTGGTCAAGGGTGCCTATTGGGACAGCGAGATCAAGCGCGCACAGATGGCGGGAATGCCTGACTACCCGGTATTCACGACCAAGCCCGCGACCGATCTCTCCTATCTTGTCTGTGCAAGGGCATTGATCGCGGCCAGTCCTCATCTCTATCCGCAATTCGCGAGCCACAATGCCCATACGCTCGCCGCAGTTCGGCAGATGGCAGCAAATGCAAAGGTCGGGATCGAGCACCAGCGGCTGCACGGCATGGGCGAGGCGCTCTACAAGGCCGCCGAAGCTGAATATGGGCCGCTTATAGTGCGCACCTATGCGCCCGTCGGCAGTCATGAAGACCTGCTGCCCTATCTGGTACGCCGTCTTCTGGAAAACGGGGCCAACAGCTCATTTGTCCATGACATGCTGGATGAAAAGGTGGCAGCCGCCGATGTGGTCAGCGATCCCATCGCGCGCGCCGAAGCACATCCTGTGCGACATGCGAAGATATGCTTGCCGCGCGACATCTACGGCCTGGACCGCGCCAACCCGCAGGGCCGTGACGCCAGCCAGGCCTCTGTTCGCGAAGTTCATGCCCTCGCTATCGCCTCTCAGGCTAAAGCACATCCGGTTGCGGGGCCAATTATCGGCGGCAAGCTCGACGGCACGGATGCTCGTGCCGTTTGCAGTCCGGCCGACACGAAACGAATAATCGGCAAGGCCGCCAGTTCGGGCGCGCATCATCTTGAGGACGCGGTCAAGCTTGCCCGGACCTCGCAGTCGGCGTGGGATCTCGCGGGCGGCGGCGCTCGCGCGGCCATGCTTCGGCGCATGGGTGACGCGCTCGAAGCCCAAATGGATCGGCTGATTGCACTGCTCGCGCTCGAGGCAGGCAAGACATTCATGGATTCGGTGGCCGAAGTGCGCGAGGCCGTCGATTTCTGCCGCTACTACGCGTGTCTCGCCGAACGGGAATTCGAGACGCCACTGACCCTTTCAGGGCCGGTCGGCGAGTCCAACCAATGGCAGCTCTTCGGCCGGGGGGTCTTTGCCTGCATCTCGCCCTGGAATTTCCCGCTGGCGATCTTCACCGGGCAAATTGCGGCGGCACTGGCGGCGGGAAACGCCGTGATCGCCAAGCCCGCCGAACAGACACCGCTGATTGCCGCAGAAGCTGTAAGGCTGTTCCACGGCGCGGGCCTGGATCCCAACCTGTTGGCCTTGCTGCCCGGTGAGGGCGCCAGCGTCGGTGCATCACTGGTTGCCCATAATGGCATCGATGGCGTCGCCTTTACTGGCGGTACCGAGACGGCATGGACGATCAACCGCATCCTCGCGGCGCGGCAGGGGCCAATCATTCCCTTCATCGCCGAGACCGGCGGATTGAACGCCATGTTCGTCGATACGACCGCACATGCCGAGCAGGTAGTCGACGATGCCGTTATCTCCGCATTCGGTTCGGCGGGGCAACGTTGCTCTGCGCTGCGCATGCTGTTCCTGCCACATGAAAGTGCGGACGGGATCATCGAAATGCTGACCGGCGCACTTGCCATGTGCAACCTTGGCGATCCGGCACTGCCCTCGACCGACATTGGTCCGGTGATCGATGCGGAGGCACGTAAAAGTCTCGAGGCGCACGTCGCGCGCCTCGAGCGCGACGCGCGTGTCATTGCGCGCCATCCGGGTGGCCCGGACACCGGCCATTTCTTTGCCCCCCTGATTGCCGAGGTTGCCGCCCCGGATTTTCTCGAACGCGAGGTGTTCGGTCCGATCCTGCATATATGCCGCTACGATCGGGCTGACCTTGCCGACTACGCCACGCGCCTGGCTGCCCGCGGTTACGGCCTGACACTTGGCATCCATAGCAGAATCGACAGCTTTGCTCGCGAAGTGCAGGCCCTCGTTCCTGCCGGTAATATTTACGTCAACCGCTCGATCATCGGTGCAGTTGTGGGCGTCCAGCCGTTCGGCGGTCTCGGCCTCTCTGGCACCGGGCCCAAGGCAGGCGGCCCTCATGCCCTTCATCGATTTGCCAACGAGCGTGCCATCTCGGTCAATATCATGGCACAAGGCGGTGATCCGGCATTGTTGCAACTGGGTTGAAGGTGATCTCAGAATCGGGAAATGGGAAATGGGAATTGGAAAGAACCCACCTTCGTCATTCTCCAACCAACGACCGGTATTGGGGAGTTGATTTAGCCAGTTGAGCGTCCGAAATGTTGGCGCTAACGGCACAAAGTTTCCACGATACGGCTTTCGGCGGAAACGGCTTCGGCAACCAGAACACGAAGAGCTTTGGCTACGTCTTTCAGAAGCTCTTTGCTCACGGGCCGCTCGCCATTTATGAATCGCCGGATGGCCCGCTCATCTATATCAAGACGCCTCGAGGTGGCTGGAATTCCGCCAAACACCATGACGCAATGGGCGAATTGATCTCGCCGATCCTCTGACGTATTTGGCTTTATCACTGTTCTTTCGTGCTTCCTGTTTAGCGTGAAGATTAGCGTTGTTTCTTGGCCGGCGGCGCGGTGAAGTCAGGGTCTTTGTTTGCCACCCAATCGACGAATTTGCGAACCGGCGGGTTAGCCAAAAGGCTTTCAACGTCCATCCCGTAACGCTCCAGTTCTGCGTTCGTGAAGTTCGCGATCAGAGTTTGCTGGCAAATCGGGTGCATCAGCACGACATCACGCCCGCCCCGGCTCTTCGGAACCGGGTGATGCCAGACAATGGTTTTGCCGGTCGGGCGGCCGCATAACCAGCATGGTGCGATCTCAACAGGTGCTTTGATCTCGCCATACAGGTCTTCAAATGATCCGTGCTTCGAATGTTTGCGGGCCATATGTCTGCCTGGATTTTGAGATCTTGCGCAGCCGCGCCTAGTGTGAAGACGCCGAAATTGCCACAACTGATCGCGCGATGATTCCGAGATCAACCAATTTTGACGACCGAGTTCGCAGCGACAAACGGCGGCAATGTCAGCGACAACGGCCTAAAGCTTCAGTGGCGCAGGAATTCGACATGGAAGCGAACTGCTCCATTAGTCTCAACATGATGTTGGATGGTGGGTTCGACGATGCCCGGGACGCTTTCCGATGTCAGGAGCCACTCGGACCTTGGTCGGCGGGCATCGGTCACGATGTAACGCAGGCTTCCTTCCTCAACGTGGATCAGGCCCCAGGTGCCTTCCTTCGTGAAATGGTCCTTGAGCAGTCCTTCTTGCACGCTCGCCTCGGTAAAGGTCGGCGTGCGCTTATAGCTTGTGAGGCCTTCGGGTAGACCGGTCTTCATGTCAGTATCCATCCATCACCGGCAGGGATCCCTGC
>Ga0075362_10000013_pt1 | contig 99793 bp, 96 predicted proteins | sample EndMetdeltDD1762_FD_71397 | JGI IMG/M metagenome (GOLD analysis project Ga0075362, IMG submission 71397) | Populus endosphere microbial communities from Tennessee, USA - Endosphere MetaG P. deltoides DD176-2 | ecosystem: Host-associated > Plants > Roots > Endosphere | place: USA: Tennessee...
GATTCAGATTAGAGGGTGTCTACAAAGTAAGGGTTCGTCGCTTTTTTGGATTATTTTGGCTGATTTTCGATTCAAATTTAGAGGGCAATATACTGATGTCGATATTGCCCTCTAAATTTGAATCGAAAATCAGTTCAAAAGAACCTAAAAATCGACTGAACCTTACTTTGTAGACACCCTCTTAGCCCCTTGGATTTTAACTCTCTTTAAACGAGCGGTATGGCCGCTGATGATTTCGATTTGCGATTTGGCGATGTCAAAAACCTCAGCTAGAAAGGCAATCAGCTCTTCATTGACCCGCCCTTTTTCAGGAACGCCGCGAATCCGAACGCGCAAGACGCCCTCTTCGTAACCGACGATTCGATTCTCTTTCGCATTCGGAGTCACTTTGATTAAAAGCAGAGTTGCCATATCGCCTAATGTAAATCGGCTTTACATTAAAACCATAGAGAAACGCCCTAGATGCCCCAAGCCTATTTTTTTTTCATCAGCGCGGCGTCTCCGCGCTGATGAAAAAAATAAGACTGAGGTTGTCAATATGCTTTTCATGTCGTTGAAATCATCCTGTCCAAAAAAATGATTTGGGCAACAAAGCTATTATTTTAAATTCTCTTTTTTGTTTGCGTTTAGTTATTATGGTTTCTCTATTTTAGAAACAGGGTTTTAAAATGAGAAGGATTGCATTTGCATTCGTGTTGTTTCTTTCTTCTTGTTGTCATGTAAATTCCTCGTTCACTCCTGATCTGCCGATTTCAATCCAGTCTAAACGGGGGCTGGAGGAAGTGGCCTATTTGTCCAAAAAACCAGGGAATGCCTCGTTACGGATCGGCCTGATTGCGTCTCGAGGGAATGGGGGTACGACTTTCAGGGATTTAGTCGAGGATGCGAGAAAGAAGGCGGCCGAGTTGGGCGGAGATTTCATTTTAGAAGAAAAGTCGGGGGTGGATGTGAGCACAGTCCATTCTCCTGGGTATACAACTTTTGAGGCGGACGCCCATGAGAGCCGCGAGAAACGGTCCGGTCATGGCACTAGCAAAACGAAGGCCTATTCGGTGGCCCCAAGCGTTACAACGGTGCATCATCCTTGGAGTCGGTTTTCAGTCTGGGTTTATTCCCCTTCGCAATTGGGGATTCGGTTCGATGAGGACCACCTCATTACGGGGTTTCATCTCAACAGCAATGCGGAAAGAAGAGGCATTCAAGAGGGAGACAAGATTTTGGGGATCGATGGAGCGGATGTGTTGGAACCGAATTTTGTTCGCCGCCTCCTGTCGATCCAACCTAACGACGAGGTCCGGGTGACCCTCCAAAGAGGGGCGGAACGGCTGGACTGTTGGATTACTGCGTTACCTAATTAAGAGGTTTATTATGTCCTTTTCTTTATCGACTGCTGCTATTTGTTTCATCGCATGTCATGGCGGGCCTGCCGATCATTTTGCTACGTTTGCAGAAAATTTGACGAACAAGGGCTATCAGGTGCAAATCTATGCCGCCGGCCCGGCTTTGAAAAAATTGCAAGATCGCCGCATTGAAGTGATCCCCTTTTGTTTAGAAAATCAATCTGCTGAAGAGGTGGCTAAAAAATGCTCGGGAGCGGCAGTTGTCATCACGGATGTCGGAAATGATTTTGGTGAGGTGTTACACAAATCATTGGGCGAGTTTGCGTCAAAGAGTGCGCGGTTCGCTTATTACGACAATCCTGAAGCTTACGTTCCGGGTGGTTATTCTTCTTCCGCCGCGAAGGTGATGCGGGCGGCTCAAAAAGTACTGTTCGCGAATGCAAATTTAGCAAAAGCTCCGATTTATGAAGCTCCGTCGCAGGAAATTCTTTTGCCCCAAGAAAAGAAAGTAGGGCTTGGGTATTACCCCACTTCCCAAGCAGAAAAAATCGCGCAAAGGAGAGTCGTAGAGGGCAAAGAGATGCGCTCTCGGATTTTCTCTCAAGCTTCGATCGAGGATCGAGGGCAGAAGCTGCTGGTCTATGCAGGGGGAAATAACGATGAGTATTTTTCTAAAGCTTTTCCGGCGTTTCTTCGTTTTTTAGATGAGATTTCTCAACAAAAAGATCTGTCCGATTATGTCGTAGTGCTTCAGCAGCACCCCGGCGCGAAAGATCGGAATTTAGATGGGAAATTTCTGGAGGAATGGACAAAAAATCAGAAGGTCCAAGCTTCTTTGGCTCCTTTGACTTGGCGTTCCGAACTGAACTCGGACGATGCTTTAGTTGCTGCCGATGCGATGATTTATTACCAGACAAGCATGGGGCCTCAATTTGTTCTCGCGGGAATCCCGACGATTCAGGCGGGGCATATAACGTATGAGGACATCCTTGTCCGAAACAAACTCTGTTCGACGGCCACAGATGCCGATCAGTTGGGAGTTGCGTTGACACGCTTGCAGACGGGCAGTGCCAACGTCGAGGCGATTCGCGAGGGACTGGGACTCCATGCCGATTGGGATCTCAGATTGGAAAAAGCCTTGTTATCCGAGTAAAAAAACCTGCAGTCAGGGCCTGGGTTCAGTGGATTGGGAAAAAGGAAGGGAACGGAGCGGCCGAGTCATATAGAGCCAAGATCTTCCGGGTGAGTTGCTCGATGCTTTTGAGATAGAAAAGGTCCGGATGGGAGATCTGGCGGCGGCGGCATGCGCCTGCTGCGAATCCATGACAGAAGGTAGGGCATTTGAGAGTCGGCTGGTTTTCAAGTCTGACGCAGAGGTCTTTCGATAAAGAGGGCAAGCGAGACTCCAGGAACTCCGTAGCACGAATATCCTGAATGTTCAATAAATCCGTCTGGGCCCCTTTCTAGGCCGAGTCGAAAAGGCCAAAATTGCTCAAATGTTTTGATTGTCCGTCGCGTTGAAGCCAATCGACGATCGTCCGAATCGCTTTTTTGAGTTCAGATATTTCGACATTCGACACCAAAAAACTCCTTTTTCAAAGCAATTGAGATAAAGGCCTGGCTTTTTGGGACATCAGATTGAGTGTCTCGGGAGAAAGTTTAGGAAGTCTTAATAAAATTTAATCAACCTCAAATTTTAGAGAGCTGATGATTTCATCCTCTTGCTAAGAAAAGTGTTTCCAAGTACCTTTTCGTTCCATGAAATGATTTTTTGGAGGAACCATGCGAATTTGCGTTCCAGGCGGCGCAGGGTATGTTGGATCGAGGCTTGTCCCCGAACTGCTAGAAAAAGGACACGATGTCGTTGTTTTAGATCTTTATTTGTATGGGGATGACGTTTTTCCCGATCACAAAAACAATCCTAAATTAACCCAAATGAAAGCGGACATCCGCGATTTCAAAGCGGTGGAAAAGGCCTTGGTCGGCTGCGACGCAGTGATCCATTTGGCCTGCATTTCGAACGACCCCAGTTTTGAGCTCAATCCAGAGCTCGGCAAATCGATCAATCTCGATGCCTTCGAGCCGTTCGTCAAATTAGCGAAAAAACAAAAAGTGAAGAGGTTCATTTTCGCATCCTCTTCTTCCGTCTATGGAGTCAAATCGGAACCGAATGTAACAGAAGAAATGGTTCTCGACCCGTTGACCGATTATTCGAAATTCAAGGCCGATTGCGAAAAGATCCTTCTCAAATATCAAGCGGACGATTTCGTTTGTACGATTTTGCGCCCCGCTACCGTGTGTGGATACGCACCCCGGCAAAGGCTCGACGTCGTCGTCAATATCCTTTCCAATCTCGCTTATCACACAGGCAAAGTCAAAGTTTTTGGCGGCGAACAGATGCGGCCGAATATTCATATCGAAGACATGGTCCGGGCTTATCTCCACGTCCTCGAATCTCCGAAAGAAAAAATCCAGGGCGAGATCTTCAATGTCGGCTACCACAATCACACCGTTTCTGAATTGGGTAAAATGGTTCAGAGGATTGTTGGTAAAAAACGGCCTGTCGAACTTGTCGTTGAACCGACGAACGATAACCGCTCCTATCATGTATCCTCCGAAAAGATTGCTAAAAAATTGGGATTCAAGCCGAAGCATTCGATTGAAAACGCAGTGGAAGATCTCGTGGAAGCATTTGAGAGTGGAAAACTTCCCGATGCGATGAACGATATCCGCTATGTCAACATCAAAACAATGAAAGCGGTGAACCTAAAATGAAAGTCCTTGTCACAGGAGGAGCCGGGTTCATCGGCAGCCATCTTACGGATTTACTTCTAGCAAACGGCCACACAGTTACCGTTTTCGACAATCTCTGCGGCGGTTGGATGAAGAACCTGCGTGAGGCGGAGAAAAATCCCCGTTTCCGTTTTGTCAAAGGGGACATCCGCGATCCAAAAGCTTTTGAGGGACTCTTTGAGGGAATCGATTGGGTTTTTCATTTAGCGGCGCTGGCGGACATCGTTCCTTCGATCGAGAAACCGCGAGACTACTTCGAGACCAATGTCGACGGCACTTTCAACGTCCTAGAAGCTTCTAAAAGAGCGAATGTGAAACGGTTCCTCTACGCCGCGTCCTCTTCGTGCTACGGGATTCCTTCTCAATATCCGACACCGGAAACGACGCCCGCCTCGCCTCAGTATCCTTACGCCCTGACCAAATATCTCGGTGAACAGCTTGTTCTTCATTGGGCTCAAATTTATAAACTGCCCGCCCTTTCGCTCCGTCTTTTCAATGTTTTTGGACCTCGTTCCCGCACGACCGGCGTTTATGGCGCTGTTTTCGGTGTTTTCCTCGCCCAAAAATTGCATGGGAAGCCCTACACGGTTGTGGGCGACGGCAAGCAAACCCGCGATTTTACTTACGTCGCCGATATTGCCGATGCCTTTTATACCGCAGCCCAGTCGGATCTCTCTGGCGACTTTCTCAATGTCGGCAGCTCGGGCCATTACAGTGTAAATCGCCTCGTGGAGCTTCTCGGAGGCCCTGTCATCTACATTCCTAAACGGCCAGGCGAGCCTGATTGCACCTTTGCCGATATTTCCAAGATTTCGCAGCGATTAAACTGGAAATCGAAAGTACCGTTCGAAGAAGGGGTCCGTAGGATTTTGGATAGAATCGACGATTTTCGCGATGCGCCGCTTTGGGAGCCAAAAGGTATCCAGGAAGCGACTAAAACTTGGTTTCAATACCTACAAAAATAGGAAATCCCATGTTTTCTAACCGTTTTAAAGATTTGGCAGGAGCCCTTGATTCTTGCAAGTATTCAACACAGGAAAAAAGTATCGATGAAAACGAAGCCCTGCAATTGGCCTTTAAAATGATTGGGTTCACGCGGTTTCAAAATGGTATTGTCTATGTCATAGGAAATGGAGGAAGCGCTGGAATTGCATCCCATTTCAGCACGGATCTGATCAAATGTCTGCAAATTCCTTCGCAGACTTTTTATGATTCGAATTTAATGACCTGTCTTTCGAATGATTATGGATATGAAAATGTATTTAGTTATCCTTTAGAAAAACTGCTCAAGCCTCATGATCTAGTAGTTGCAATCAGCAGTTCTGGAAAATCTCCTAATATTATCAAAGCTGCGGAAACGACTCTTGCGCGGAAAGCTTCCCTCTTCACACTCAGCGGATTTTCAGAACAAAATCCCTTGCGCAAGCTGGGACAACTCAATTTTTGGGCCGATCGATGCGATTACGGCCTGGTAGAAACCGCTCATTTTTTTCTGTTGCACGCGATCATTGATTTATGGAATAAAAATCCAATTACAGAAATGGAATATGCAAAAATATTTAGAAATGCCAATGCAAAAAAATAATTCTGATCTGAGAAGAACAATCGTCGAAATGATCTACCGCTCGAAAGAGGGGCATATTCCCAGTTCTTTTTCGATTGTAGACCTGATTGAGTTTTTGTACGCTAATGTCCTCCGTTACGATTCGAAAAATCCCAGTTGGGAAGAACGGGATTATTTTATTTTAAGCAAAGGACACGGTGCTGCAGCGCTCTATGCTGTGCTTAAAAAATATAAATTTATAACTGAAGAAGACCTTCTCGCTTACAGTAGCAAATGCGGCATTTTAGGGGGACACCCAGATACGACTAAAGTTCCTGGAGCAGAAGCATCCACTGGATCTTTAGGACATGGATTCCCTATTGCGGCTGGAGTCGCGCTCGGATTAAAAATCAAAAAAAAAGAAAACAAAGTCTATGCACTCATGGGAGATGGGGAATGCAACGAGGGGACTATTTGGGAAACCGCTCTCGTCGCAGCCAGACAACAGCTCGATCATCTGATTGCAATCATTGATTTGAATGGGTCTGCTGCTCAAATTTTGCCTGTTGATCCTTTGGCCGATAAGTGGAAGGCCTTTGGATGGGAAGTCACAGAAATAGATGGACATGACCCTCTTCAAATGGAAAAAGCTTTAGGGACAAGTCATTGGAAAGCAAATAAGAGGCCCAAAGTGGTGATTGCTCATACAATCAAGGGAAAAGGTGTGAGTTTTACTGAAGGGCATGGAAAATGGCATCACAAAATTCCAAACGAAACAGAGTTGCTGTCGATTTTTGAGGAATTACGATGAAAAAACTACGCCAAGAATTTGCCGATACAATGTTAGAGATCGGTCAACAAGACTCTAAACTTGTAGTGATGGTCGGAGACATTAGCCATGGGATTCTCACCCCTTTTGCTTCAAAATGCCCAGATCGATATTTTAACATAGGGATTTGCGAGCCTACAATTATTGGGCTTGCAGCGGGTGTTGCCAAAACAGGCTTAATCCCTGTGGTTCACACGATTGCGCCTTTCATCATTGAACGAGGGTATGAGCAAATAAAATTAGATTTCGGCTACCAACAACTGGGCGTAAATCTAATCAGCGTTGGGTCGGCTTTCGATTATGCTCAATTAGGTTGCAGCCATCACTGCTATACAGATTTTTCCCTAATGAGCCATTTTGCCCAAGCCCAAGTCTTTTTTCCTGGTTCTCCGTTGGAATTCAAAGTTCTTTTTCAGAAAGTATATAAAATAAATAAGAAAATAAATTATTTTCGCCTTCCTGAAAAAACTCATGATGTCGAATTTACTCCAGAGCAAATACAAGTTGGCAAAGCGATTAAAATCACAGAAGGAGCAGATCTCACTTGCGTTGTGATTGGATCTCTTTTACGAAATGCATTGACCGCTTTTGAAATGCTCAAGAGTAAAGGGATCGAGATGGAAATATTGTATTATCCGACGATTAAACCTTTTGATGCAGAAAGGGTAGCGACAAGTGTAGCAAAGACAAAAAAAGTCATCGTGATAGAAGAAGCCTCTTCTCATGATGGGATATTTAATTCTGTGCTGCGAGCGACGCGTTCTATTGACGGAGTTCAATACCAGACGATTTCCATTCCTGATTTTATCTATGGTTACGGCACTTATGAAGACCTTTGCGAAAGAATAGGCATGGATCCAAATGGGATTGTAAGTACAGTAATAAACAGTTTTCATAAATTAGGGCGGCTTCTGCAGGTATGAAAAGGCCCTTAGAAACTTGTTATAAAGAGCTCCCTTCAAATGCGAATGTCTTGGATATCGGCTGTTTAGGTTTTTATCAGAGGTCTTTAGGAGAGAAAATCCGCCCAAGAGAACTAAATTATTTTGGAGTAGATTATTGCGAAACTGCGGATCTGCCTCCGAATTTTGTCTTCAAAAAAGCGGATTTAAACCAGGATCCCTTGCCGTTTGACGATGACCTCTTTGATTTCGTTATAGCCACTCATATTATTGAGCATCTCAGAGATCCCATCTCTTTCTTTGGCGAATGCCTCCGTGTCTGTAAGCCGGGCGGGTTGCTCTATTTAGAAGCCCCTTCTGAAAGAAGTTTATTGCTTCCTCAAATGCCTTTCCAACACGATCGGTTTTTTAGCCTTTCATTTTTTGACGACCCAACTCATCTTTCTAGGCCTTGGTCGCCTCAGTCGTTGTATCGATTAACCAAACTCTATTCTTGCGAACCGATCAAATGCGACTACCTCTATTCGATCAAACATCGAATCTGCTTTCCCCTTCTTCTTCTCTATAGCCTCATCACGAGAAATGGAGGGATGCTCCAAAATACAGTCTGGCAAACAGTAGGATGGGCAGCCGGCTTGCTAGCCAGAAAGCCTGTAAATATCTCAGGAAAGCCTAAATTCAATTATTACATCCCCGAAAGGTAGTTAAAAAATATTTTGGCAACGTCATTACAAATTAAACTGATTCAATTCATGGATGACTTACGCCTTAAGGGCATAAGAATACCCAGAATTATTAAGGACTTGAGACTGGGTGTATTCCACCTTCTGAATCTGTTTTTCAAGCCGATTTATTTACGGTTTTATCAAAAGAAAATTAATGCGTTGGACTCGAATGTTCAGCTTTTTTTTGTTGGAAGAAACGATTTTGGCACACAACTCTATCTCTTGAATTATGTAAAAGTATGGGAGGAACAACGCGGCCCTACGTGCATTGTCATTTTGACAGGGGATTTTTCAAGGATCCAACAATTGGCCTCTATCATTACGCCAAATACGATTCTCATTTATCCTAATCAATTCTCAGTCGTTTTTCCCATCATTCTTTTCGGCACAAATACGATTCACTATTTTACCTTTCATAAGGTTTATCCTTTTTTGGCAAATAGTAGGCCGGACGGACTTAACCTTTTTTATTTAAACGGGAATGGGATTACTGAATACAATTCTTTTTTAGATAAAAATTTTATCAAACATTCTCCGCAACATTCTGCCGATTTTATTAAAGCATACAAAGCTGTAAGAAAACAGTTTGATTACAGATGGAATCTCTTTGAAGATTTTTATGAAACCTATGCAGCCCATGAGAGGCCGCAAAGAAAGATCCAATCAGATATTTTGGCTCAAATAGGCATTTCAAAACCTTATGTAATTTTAAATGTTAATTGCAAAGATTATAAAGATACGAACTCAAATAGAAGGCGTATTCATTATCCCGAAAGGTACAATGTTCTGATTGATCGCCTCCTTTCAAAAGGGTATGAAGTGGTCATTCAGGGACGAGGAGAGCAACCGGTTTTTATGCCTCGAGAGGGATTGATTGATTATTCAAAGAGCAAGTGCGTTTCTGTTAAAAACGATTTATTTCTATTTTCAAACTGCGAATTTGTCATATCCAGCAAATCAGGCATAGAAATATTTGCCTCGATCTGCAATGTGCCCATCTTGGGACTGAATTACACGGAGCTCTTAGGAATGCAGCCTGCTAAAAAAATGAGGTTTTATCCAAAATTTTTGCGCCACAAGGCTACAGGTAGAATTCTTTCATGGAGAGAGCATCTCGAATCCGCTTGTTTTTTCGAAATTGGAGAAAACAACTATACTCATAACAGCTATGAATATGTGGATATGGAAGAAGAAGACATGGCAGAAGCTCTTGAGGAGTTTTTGCTCCTATTGAAAGGCTCAGAGAAGGAATGGCTGGGCTATACCCCCCATCAAGAAGCGTTTAAGAAATCCTTGACTCCTTTGCACTTAGAATTATTTCTCGTCAAAGGAGTTCCTTCAGATCATTATTTGAAGAAAACTGAATCGCATTTTTTGAGATATGCGTCGCAAGGCACAGCGTTGGAGAGATAGAGTTCCATATGAAGTGGAGTTAGCTTTGCTTTGAATTCTTTCTGCCGCTCCGTATAGTTTGTCCAATCTTCCTCGGGGGACTGGATACCGAAATAACCTGGACAAGGGGCTTTTGACTGCGGCAGCTTTGCAGCAAATTTTTGGTCTTCATTCGCGCTGTCAAATTCCCGATTGTTCAGGTTATCTCGGTATAAAAGCGGCAAAAATTCGTGGAGAGCAGCCATCATTTCCTCTTCTTCCATATCTATATATTCAATGCCTTGGCTATAGACATTGGTGCCAATTTCAAAGAAATTCGGGGATTCAAGGTGTTCCCTCCAGGAAAAAATTTTGCCGGTCGAGCGATCGTGTAAAAATTTCGGATAAAAGCGGATTTTTTTTGCCGGCTGCATGCCCAGAATCTCTGTATAATTTAAACCTAAAACGGGGACATTGCATATCGTGGCAAAGATCTCTACTCCTGATTTGCTGGAAATAACAAATTCACACCCTGCATAAAGAGCTAAGTCATGTTCAATCGAATAAAAAGAGCTTTTACTGTAATCGATCAATCCTTTTCTCGGCTTAAAATAGGGCTGTTCTTTTCGGCCTTGGAGAACGACGTCGAATCCCTTAGCGATCAAGGCATCAATCATGCAGTTATATCTTTCGGGATAGTAAATCGTCCTTCTTCCTGAAGCGTAGAGATAATTCTTGGCATTTACATTCAATACTACATAAGGATTTCTAATATGCAGGTTATTTTTTAATGGATTTAAAATATGTTCCATTTGAATTTTAGGAAGATGGGTGCGGTAATTTAATAAGCAGGCATCAGAAAAAACATTCCATTGGTAGTCAAATTGCTTTCTAACAAGTTTATAAGATTCTATAAATTTACTCGAAAAGGCTGCGCAAGAGATGTTAGACAAATTTGGATCCAAAAAAGCATTGTATTTTGCATAAGGCGATTCTGCTAAATCAAACATATGAAGAAAATCGGGGCGTTGAGCCGCTAGATGAGAATAGACACGCAGCAAGGTATATAAAAAAACATAGTGATGTCCAAATAGAATAACAGCGAGATAATCTATTAATCTATTTGGGTGAATAACAGATGTTGTGGGAAGGAGTAATTTCGCAATTTTACAAATATTATCAGGCTCTTTTGTAAAAACAAGCAAACTTACTTTTCCTCTGCATTCTTGCCACAATCTTAAATAATGAAGTACATAAAGATGTGTCCCAAAGTCTCTTCTTCCTATGAAAAAAATTTGGGTGTCTTTAGATAGGGTATTTATATGTCGGTTATAAAATCTCAGGACGCTGTGATAGTAAAAGAAATTAAAAAGTGAATAAATGGGGTAAAAAATTGCATGCCCAAAAGGAGAGTCGACCCACTTTATATATTTATGTCGATTATAAAGTTTATGGTACAAGAAATAGCTAAGCTTTTCGAGAAGCGTTCTTTTTTTCATCTTATGAACAGGGAGAAGATAATAAATTGTCTTGGAAATGAAGGGCCTTGACTTCTTCATCGATAGCTGTGATTTCTTTTATGTCTAGCGGGGGGTCTAATTGTTGCAAACCGGATCCAAATTTAAGGATAGGAACGATTCTATGTGCAGGGTCGATTTCTAAACGACAGAGAAGCGGTCCGCTAGACTCCCAAAGGGTCGTTAACTGTTCGGCCACCTTTGAGTTTTCTTTTAAATGAACATAAGGAAGGCGAAAAGCTGCAGCAAGGGTTTCGTAATCAGGAAAGGAAAGACCGCTTTTTTCATCGACCGCGACATAGTGGGCTTTTAACCAAACCTCAAGGGTTTGCTTCATCGTCGTATGTCCTTGATTATCAAAGATAAAGATCTTAATTGGAAGGTTGTAGCGACGCACTGTGGCAAGTTCCTGAAGGCACATCATTAAGCCTCCATCGCCAATCAGGCAAAGGATCGGTTTTCCGGTTCCTAAAGCGGCTCCGATGCTGGCAGGCAGGGAATATCCCATGGGGGTGTGATTCCAGGCCGAAAAGACCCTTTGATTTTTTTTTGTTTCAAAAGCTTGCATCATCCAACAGATATTAGCGCCGGTATCTGTTACAATAGTCTGATCGGCACAGGCAATCTTTGACAATGCTTTGATAAAAACATATGGATTCAGTAATCCTTTTTTTTGTTGATCCGCAGAAGTGCATACTGGGTAGCGGCTTTTCCATGTTTGAATCAATGATCTCCAAGCAGAAAAAGCATCGTTCCTCTTTTCGTGGTAGAAATTTTCAAATTCTTTGAAAAAAGCATTTAAATCGGAATGAATCGCCAAATCTAATGAAAAGGGCTGTTTAACGAACTTATTCAGCTCTTCTTGATCGATGTCGATCATGACTTTTTTAGCCTGCGGAGCAAATAATTCTTGTTTGCCGCCTGTAATCTGCTGAGATAACCGAGTTCCGAGAGCGATGACAAGGTCTGAGTGCTGAGCTGCAAAATTACCAGCGCGAGGACCGCAAACGCCCATAGTTCCCATATTTAGGGGATCTGAACTGCAAAGAAGATCGGCCCCTCCCCAAGTAAAGAGAACGGGAATTTTAAAATACTGGATCCAATCAAGAAAGCGCTTTTCTGCTTTTGCAGCGCGAATTCCCGCGCCAACAACGAGAACCGGGCGCTTCGCTTCGCTGATTAATTGAACAAGAGCTTTGCATTGGTTCGAATGGGATTGCTGGCTGCAAATTTCTGGTTTATAAGACGGCAGTAAATCGGGTTGGATTTCAATCCGCTGCAGGTCGTCGGGGATATCAAGAACCACAGGTCCAGGACGCCCTTCGGTGGCCAGAAAAAAAGCTTTTTCAAGTTCATACCGGATCAAGAAAGGATCGGTAACCAATTTCACATACTTGCAAATGCTTTGGAAAACCGACTCGATATCTGTCTCTTGAAAGCCTTTTTGGCGCATTTTTTTATTGGGCCTCAGGCGAAATCGGGCCACTTGTCCTGTTATATAGATCAGAGGAATGGAATCGAAATAGGCGTTGCAAAGGCTTGTTGTTAAATTCGTGGCTCCAGGGCCGCTCGTAGTCATGGCAAGCCCTAGTTTTCCGCTGGCTCGGTAATACCCATCCGCAGCCGCGCCGCCTGATTGTTCGTGCTGCACACAGACATGCTGCATACGGGGATGCTTGGCAGTGGAATCTAATAAATGAACGACCGCCCCACCTGTAACGACAAAGTTGTGCTCGATTCCACAATTAGCTAGAAAATTCACGACATAATCAGAAAGCTTCATGTTTTGGCCCAATTAATTTCAAAAAGTTACCACGGAGATAGCGGCCACATCGCAAGCAACCCAGCGCTCACGGGCTCAAGATCAAATTCATAGTGAGGCACAATTGTAATTTCCACGACCAAACGATCCAAGGCTCCCTTTTTCAATTTTGGGGCAATAGCTCTATGAGAAAGCTTCGAATTCTCAAATAAAAGCCAAGTCCCTGGCGGACCAGAAATATTCAAATGCGGGGAAAATTCCAATTGCGTCGTTCCTTTTTCATGAGAACAACCCCTGGGATAAAGCATGATCTTTTTCACATCATACGGAAACCCATCAAGATGCCAGCCACCACTGGGGTCATGCTGAAATTTTCTAGGATGTGTTTTCCAGCAGCGAACATTCACCACTTTCCAGGGAGAGCCGATACAAGCGGCGATAGGATCCCTCAAGGCATCTAGTACGGGCCTTAAATAAGCATACTGCTCTTCTGTAAATTTTATAAATTTATTGACCCTGTTGTAATATTCTTCTGCTGGTTTGAAGTCATGATCGCAATAGTAATCTTGATGGGTGTCTGTCGCAAGGATGGGAATCAGGGACGCATTTTCTATAGATTGATCTAAGGATTTTATAAGATTTTCTGAAACGACCCCTTGTTTATATTGCAGACGAGCATAATCGGGATCGATGGTTTCTGAGAACCCGTTGACTTGACTTAGAGCTCTTAAAAATTTGGGGTAAATCGCCCATGCATACCCGCCGAACTCATCGATGTTCCAAGGAAAGTAAAAAGGTTCAGGTCTGGGTGAGCTGTTCAAAAAATCTTGAACAGCTGTGACAGCCTGAAATTTTTGATCCGAAGATTGCTCTAAGGCTTCTTGGATTGCTTGGCATAAAACATGGTGCAATTCTGAAATATCGCGATTCTGTTCTATGTTTTTTAGTTTGTTTAACAAGCTTTGATTGTCATAAGAAAACAGTTGAATGCTTGAAAGTAAAGAGAAAATTATTATTTGTAGGGTTTTCATAAAAACACAGCCTATTTTTAATTTCCAAAGCGGCGCAGTTTATACATATTTTTATTGTTAGCGAGCAAGCGGACTAATTCCTCGCTTCCCCACTGGTCAAAAACAGTGCTGAAATTTCTACCGCTTACAATCGTTTTCGGTTGGGAAATGACCCACTCAAAAGATGCGATGACTTGTTGAACGGGGACGCATTCATTCGAATTTAATTTCAGTTTTGTTTTCTCGAAATTGTCTCCCGCCCATTTTTCTCCAGCTTCAAGAGTCGCTTCGTGAATCTTGGTTTTCACCCATCCAGGCCCAATGATTGAAAATTTCACATCGGGGATTTCAGCGTCCAACAACTCACACATTTTTATCAGAGCGATTTTGGAAACGGTATAGGCAGAGTAATTGACAACGGCATTATTTGTTCCTCCTCCTGCAAAAAAAAGAACTGTTTTTTCCTTGCAAAGAGGATCTCTGAAAGGCAGCAGCTTGTGAAGCATTCTCATTTGGTTCAGAAAATTTAAATGGATGGATGAGGCCCATTCATTGAAATCCACTTTATCAAAAGACCCAACAGGTACTTGCGATCCAGGGGCAAAAATAAGGAGATCCCATTGTTGAATCGATTCTCCAAGTAAGTGCGCCGCCCGGTCAATCGATGACTCTTCCAGTAAATTACAGGGAATGAGAGGGATGTTTTGCTCTTTAAGACGTTTGTAATTATCTCCTTCTGAAAGGTAGGTGCCGCAAATCGACCACCCTTTTTTCTTCCATTGGACGCACATTTCCGTTGCGATATCGCTCGTAGCAGAGATTACAATCGCTTTCATTTTTTATACCGTGCAATAAGCGTTAAATTGATTTACTTGTTCCACAACTTTCTGAATATCATCTAAATTCTGCGCAGGACCTGAGGGTAGGATAAAGCACTCTTCCGCAAATCGTTTCGCGTTTGGAAAAGAGCCCTCTGGGTGCAAATAGGAAGCATGATAGGTAGGGAGATGATAACGGGAAACTTGGATCTCCTTTTTTTGTAAATAGGCGATCAATTCTTCCCGTTGTGGCGATGCTGCTTCCACGTAAATGGGAAGACTGCCTCCTTTTTTATCGCTGGGCAGGATCTGAATATGAGGATTACAGATTTTTTCACTATAAAAATCGTGGATGGCTAAAAATTTTTGTTTTTTCTCTTCTATATTTAACAATTGAGGGATGGCGAGCGAGGCTAAAATATCGGAAATTTTGAAGTTGAATCCCAAGTGTTCATAGATTTCCGGCTGTCTTTGTACGCCGTGGTCTCGGATTTTTTTTAATTTAAGGTATAAGTCCTTTTGTTTTGTTACGACGAGACCGCCGTATCCAACGGATACGGGAGAGATCATCCCCAAAGAAAAGCATCCAATCTCGCCTATCGTTCCTAAGTATCCCTTCGCTCCTTTTGAGAACAGGGCCTTACAGGCATCTTCTAGGACATACGCGCCTGATAAAGAAGCCAGTTCTTGGATCCGATCCAAATCGCAATGTCTGCCATTTAAATGAACAGGCATAATGACTTTTGTCTTTTTCGTGATGAGCTTTTTTAAGTGGTCAGGATCCATGATGGGAGAGTTTGCTTCGCAATCGCAAATACGAACTTTTAAATTTAAAAGAGCGGGGGCTTGGGCTGTAGCAATCCACGTAATGGCGGGAACGATGACTTCATCGTCCGGCTTTAGGTTTAAAGATAGCAGCGCCATTAAAAGAGCGGAGCTTCCGCTATTTGTCATCACTACATAGGGAACGTTCAGCAACTGGGAAAATAATTCTTCGGCTCGTTCGACGGAGCGGGAAGTAGTAAATCTTCTTTCTGAGAACGCTCGCAGCATTTCAGTTTTTTCAGCTTCCGCTAACTCAGTATTCCACCAATTTATCATTTTACTAACTCACTTGAAGGGATTGCTTTTTCTAAACCGGAATAAGCTAAATGGAAGTGATCTTTTAAATGTTCTCCTCCATCAAGGTCCAACGCGACTCCATTGATGTACCTAGCTTCGCCGGAGGCGAGAAACAGACAGCAGTGCCCCACTTCTTCAGCTAAAGCAGTCCGCTGCAACGGGATCACTTGCTCGACTGCTGTTTTGAACAGCTCGGCTTTCCTTCTCGACCTCCCGGGAACGTCTACTATACCCGGATGGAGAAGGTTCACGCGAATATTGAATTTTCCGTATTCGCAAGCTAGATACCGGGTGGCTTGGGAAAGCGCGCCCTTTACTACATGATAAGATAGAGGTTGTTGAGAAATAAAGTGGGCGTTTGTAGAACCAATATTGATGATAGAGGCATTGTCGCTTTTTTGTAGTAAATCGAGCAAAAGTTGACCTAATAAGATTGGATGTTTAAGCATAATTCGAAAAGTGCTGTCCCACTCCATCTCTAAGTTAGAAAGAATTTCTCTTTCCTTAGCTGGGTGCTTTGCGTTATTCACAATCGCATCAATATGCTCAAAATCGGCATGCAATTTTTGAGCGAGTCCTCGAATCTGGTCCTCATCTGCTAAATTGCATTCATAAAATTTTGCACTGAACCCGAGCTTTTTCAATTCGGCCTCTTTCTCTTCGCCGACCTGTCTATTGATGTCGACAAAAGCGACAAAATAGTCCTTTTTGCAGAAGCAGTGAGCGATCACAGAGCCAATTCCTTGGGCAGCTCCGGTAATTAAGGCAACCTTCGTTTTATTTTTCAAAGTACCTTGGCGGGGAACGGTGTACATTCGGATCCTTGTTCAGTAGAGCTTCAATCTCTTTAAAAAGACGATCATCTAATAATAGATTTGCTGATTTTATGCATTGGCTTAATTGTTCGATATTTCGAGCTCCAATCAAGGGAATGCTATTGGGATGGATTTTTTTAAGCCAGAGCAAAGCGGTCTCAGCTAAAGGCAGCCCTTGTTTAGCGGATAGGGTGGACAACTCTTCTAACAGATTGAGTCTGCCAGGCTCCAGCCATTTCCTCACACGCCAGCTTTTTGAAGCCCGGCTGTGTTCAGGATAGGCTCCAGGAATTGTATATTGTCCTGATAAAGCCCCTCTGGCTAAAGCTCTGTTTATGACGACCCGCACCTGATTTGTTTCGCACAAGGGGATGAAAAGACGCTCGGCACGCCTTTCCACCATGTTATAATGGCATTGCGCAGCTGAAAAAAGCGGAGATTTCTTGTGCTTTACTTCTTTTATTAACATTTTGAGTTGCTGCGGATTGTAATTCGAGCAGCCGAAGGATTGAATTTTCCCCTCCTGATGAAGTTGAATCAATGCATCCAGGGTTTCAGAGAGGGCTGTATGTGGATCAAAAGCATGCAGCATAAGCAGGTCGATGCTTTCTCTCTTAAGCCGCGTTAGACTTTTTTCGACCGATTCGAAAAGATTTTTCCTTGTAAGCCTTATGATTTCCACTCCAAAATGGCCATCTTTTCGTTTGGCGACTTCCAAACCTACTTTCGTTGCGACCAAGACAGGTTGACGAACTTCAGAAAGAATTTCGCCTAAAATTTCTTCAGACAGGCAGTTCCCGTACAACGGGGAAGTGTCGAAAAAGTTGGCTCCGAGATCCAATGCCTTATGAACGATTTTCTTACAGTCGTCTTTATCAATAGAAGAGCCGAAATGAAGAGTCCCAATTCCAAAGGAAGGCCAGTTCATCATAGAGGCTCTATTCGGAATTCAAGATTGAATCGAGTTTCTTTACCTTGGACCGCCTCTTCAGAATGGATCGTTCTGGGATGAAAAATAAGCGCCTGGCCGGCCTTTATTGTGGGTCTTAAACACTCTTCGGCAGAGGGAGTGTAATCAAGACGATACTCATTTGCTGCAAACTTAGACTCTTTTGGAAGATACATGGGGTAGTCTTTCAGATGAGATTTTGGAATCAAGTTAAGCATTAATTCAGTAGAAAATCCCACAATAGGAAGCCAAACGGAGATGACATTTTTTGCGGGTCCCCAGCTTTTGCAGCTAAATGGATAGCCGTCGCCAAAAGCGGGACGAATCAAGCGAAAGCCCAGCCAGCCCAAACCTTCATCCCAGATTCTGAATCGATGAATCCCGACTCGAGATAAAAAAGCTCTCAAACGATCATTGACAAGCAGCTCCTGAATTGAATCGGGGGGTGTCATATGGCGGTTGCTTGCTTTAAGCATAGAGGAATGGGGCACTTTTTCTGCTAAACACCAGAGATGGTATTGCGAAAGACGGGTTTCTGAAAGAGAAGGGACTCCATGCTTTTCAAAGAGCGCGATCAACCTTGTTAGGGAATCGTTCTTAATGAGCTTGAATTCTTCTTCGCTGAGAAGATTTACTATTTCGTATCCTTCCTCCAGATATCCGCAAGAAGCATTCATCATGAGTGGCCTGCTTTAAAAAGGACGCAGTATATATACGGGGGGACGTTAGGTCTAGTGAATTTTTGAGAAATTTTTCAGGAGCTTCGCTCTCCTTTCGCAAAATCGAAAAAGGGGCTAAACTCGAGAGGAAACGTAACTTGTGGATTGAATGAAATTTGCTCGATTTTCAATTTTAAAGGAGATTTGTCTTGGCAAAGGTGTAAAAAATCCGATCCTTTTTACGCTTGGATTAATTGTAAATATGATAGCTGCCCTCTTCGAGGGGCTTTCATTCGGATTCATCATGCTCAGTTTGACGACGCTGAGAAAGGGCGTTACACCTGAAGTTTCCGATCCGTCTGTTGCGGGATTTTCATTTCTATCTAACGCTTTTGAGTATTTTAATATTTCGCAATCATTCACTCTTTTCTTAACATTAGCTATCGTTTTCCAGATCTTTAGAAGCAGCCTTAATTATTTTGGCCAAATTATTTCGATCTATTTGGGTACTCGAATTCAGACCGAAGCTCAAAAAAGGGTCTATCAGCAGATCTTTCGACTGAGTTTTTCGTATGTAAATCGATATAAATTGGGGGATCTCATAGAATACTCTAAAATCCCAAGCATTATGATGGGCGTTTTAGTAGAACCTCTGAATCGGGTGATTGTGGCTGGCGTAACGATCGCAGCCTCAATCGTCACCATGTGTTTTTTATCCGTTCCCTTAACTCTTCTCGCGGCCTTCATTTTTGGCTGTTTAGCCCTCTCGCAAAAATTTGTGATTTCGAAAATTTCCCACATTTCGCACGTCCTGGCAAACTGCGTAGTCGACTTCACTCAACATACTACGCAAAGTTTAAATGGCCTAAGGGCTGTCCATACATTTAACCGTCAAAAAAATGTCTTGGAGCGAATCTCTTTAACCCTTGAGAAAATGGCCCATTTTCATAGGAAACTGAATTTATGGGCTCAGTCTGTAGTCCCTATCAATGAAATTATGGGTATTTTTTTGGTCGGAGTTTTCCTCCTCGCCGGCCAGTGGCTTGCAAAGGGACATGAGGCCGATGTGATTCCCACGCTGCTCACGTTCATTTTGATTGTCTATCGAATCAATAGCCGCATGCAATTGTTGCTGGGCGGGATCGGAGCGGTCGCTTCTCATTCTGGAGAAATCTTGCGCTTAGAAGAAATCTTAAGCAATCAAGATAAAGAATTCGTCTCAGATGAAGGAGTCTTGTTTGAAGAATTTAAACATTCGATTTCATTTCAAAATACTGGATTGCGATATCTAAATACCGATAGGTATGCCGTTCAAAATTTGAATGTGGAAATCCTGAAGGGATCGACTACAGCGTTCATTGGATCCTCTGGAGCGGGTAAATCGTCCATTATGGATCTTTTGCTAAGGCTTTATGATTCGACCGAAGGGGAAATAAAAATCGATGGGATGGACCTAAAAAAATACAATATTGCAAGCTGGAGAGAGAGCCTGGGAGTGGTAAGCCAGGACACTTATATTTTTGGGGATACCATTGAGCAAAATATTCGCTTCGGATCGCCTAATGCAAGCAGGAAAGAAATCGAAGAGGCTGCTCGCATTGCAGGAGCTAGCGAGTTCATAGAACAGCTGCCAGACAGGTTTCAAACAATTCTGGGCGAAAGAGGGCATCGCCTTTCTGGCGGAGAGCGTCAGAAAATTTCTTTAGCTAGAGCGCTCGTCCGCGATCCGGAAATTCTCATTCTCGATGAAGCGACAAGCAGTCTAGACAGCCATTCTGAATATGTGATTCAGGAGGCTCTTAATGCATTCTATGGGAAAAAAACGATGATCATTGTAGCCCATCGACTTTCTACAGTGCGTAATGCCGATAAAATCATTGTTTTGGAAAAAGGAAAAGTCGTTGAAGCAGGCTCGCATTCTTCATTGCTTGCTCTTGAGGGGCGTTATTCTTTTTTCTGGAATATTCAATCAAAAGAAAATTTCCTCGCAAAGGATTCAAGATGAAAACAATCTCTGTGGTCCTTACTAGCTATAATTATGCGCACTACCTGCCCACGGCCCTATCTGCCATACTCAAACAAACGCTATCTCCCTTAGAAATCATCGTTATTGACGATGCTTCTACGGACCATAGCGTCGAGATCATTCAGCAATTTCAAAAAAATTCCCCGCTGATTCAACTTTATCAGAATAAAAAGAACTTAGGTCTTTTCCCGAACGTGAATCGAGGGATTGATCTTGCCAGAGGGGATTATATTGCTTTATGCGCTGCGGACGATGAGATGCTTCCCAATTTTTTTGAGGAATCAATGGCGCTGTTGAATCAGTATCCTCAGGCGGGCATATGTTCTTCGATCTTTACTATTTTTTTTGATAGAGAACCTCACAAGCTCCATTCTTTTTCTTCGCTTCTCTCTAAAGAGAGAGCCTTTTTCACTCCGAGCCAATTTCTCCGCAAAATTAAGAGAAGCGATGCTCGTTTAGGAGGACAGAATACAATTTACAAAACATCCGCACTTCGAGAGGCTGGGAACCTATTGCCTGAATTAGGCCATATGTGCGATTGGTTTGTTATTTCAGTGCTGGCTCTGAGATATGGTGTTTGCTTTGTTCCTGAAACATTGACTAAAATGAGGATTCACCAAAAGGCATTTTCTCAAGAGAAATCTCGAGATAAAATTTATTGCCAGAACCTTTTTAAGAACGTTCTTGCGGTTTTAAATAAAAAAGAATTTAGCGATGTGAAAGAGCCTTTTATCAACTCGGGGATTCTTTATCACCTAGGCCTTCCAATTGTCAGAGAACTCTTTCGTAAAGAAAACAGAAAATATATACGCATCCCCCTGATTTATCATTTGCTGAATCTAGCTTGCAAAACGCTCAAGGGGAAAATTCAAGGGATGATTTCAAGAATTAAAATTAATAATAGCGCGGCCTAATTTTCCTTCTTCGAGTAATTGGAAAGCCGGGTTGATTTGGTCCAACGGAATTTCGTGTGTGATTAGGGGGGCCACCTTTACATTTTTATCTAAAACCATTTTTACGTAACGCGGGATATCCTGATCAATTTTAGTTGCTCCTCCCCAACTTCCTATTATTTTTTTCCCAGAAATAAGGTCAAACGGATCGATTTGAATTTTTTGCCCTTTAGGAAGATTCCCGGCGATTACACAGAGACCGTCTATTGAAGCAGATTGAAACGCCATTTCCATCGTCTCGACCCGTCCCACGCATTCTAAAACTCCCTTAGCGCCCTTTCCATTCGTAATTTCTTTGATTCGAGCGATAGGGTTTTCTGATTTGCTATTGATGAGATGAGTCGCCCCCAGTTGTTTTGCTTGCGCAAGTTTTTCGTCGCTGACGTCTACAGCAATAATCTGGCTGGCTTCTAAAAATTTAGCGGCTAGTACTGCGCTTAACCCAATGCCTCCCACTCCAAAAATAGCGCAGGAGCTATCTTTTGCGACTTGAAGCTGATTGAAAATCATGCCGGCCCCCGTGGGGATCGCGCAGCCCAATAGAGCTGCGTCCCTCAAAGGCAATTCTTTGGGAATCGGAATCACCCGATTCTCAGAGATGATAGCAATTTGCAAAAAAGTGCTGATGGGTCCGGAATTTACAAGACCTTTTTTAGAGGAATACTTACATCCCCCGGCTTCGATCCCTTGTCCTTTGATCCAGGAGAGGACGACATGATCACCTATATTGACTTTGGAGACGCCTTCTCCGATTTCTCGTACAATCCCTGATCCTTCATGCCCGAGAGTATGGGGCAAATAGGCATCTGGCCCTTTATAGCCTTTAATTTCGTTTAACTGGGTACGGCAAATACCGCTGAAGGCCATTTCTACAAGAACTTGGCCTGGCCCAAGTTTAGGGATTTCGAGTTCCCAAATTTCTAAAGGATGGTCAATGGCGCAAAGAATCGCAGCTTGTGTCTTCATTTATCCCCAGGGCATGGTGGCTTTTTTTGAAATAAAAAGAGACCCTTCTTTGTAGCTTACGGGGACATCTTCAAGCCGCGTTACTTTTTGCCAATTGATCTTCTGAGCAAAAAGGTTGACCCCTTCCTGATTGAAATGATCGTAGATGAGTTTGGCTTTATCAGGAGACCCGATTTCCACGATGGCATCGGTTGATTTCCAATCATTTCCTTTTGTAGCCAAGAGGATTTCGTTTTCATGACCCTCGACGTCCATTTTAATGAAATCTGCTTTTCCAATCAGATCTCGAATATTAAAGAGAGGTACAGAAAAACGTTCTAGCTCTCCGTAAGGATTTTTGCAGCCGGCCAAATGGCTGGAAGTCGTATTTCCCAAAACCCGGACAAATTCAGCTTGACCCGATTTTGAAGAAACAGCCGCACAATGAGGAGTCACATTCTGGACTTGGTTAATCTCCATTACATGCTGAAGTTGTTTGAAATGGACAGGATCGGGTTCAAAAGATTCAACTTGATAGCCGCATTTTGCTAAGATAAGGCTGTGCAATCCAATGTTAGCTCCGATATCTAAAACTTTTTTGTATCTCTTGCGATTGGCCCAATAAAAACTAAAAATGATGAATTCATCTAGATCAAAGAGATCGAGAGAGTTTTTATTGCCCATGTTGAAGAAAGGGAATGCAATTTCTCCGATGGGACCAAAAGGTTTTTTTTCTACTTTAGAGTCTTTAAACAACGGCTCGACTTCAAATCTGAGAGATTTAGCATATAAAAGATAAATATCCGTGGTTCGAGCATGTTGGTTTTTAATTGAGGGAAGACCCGAAATGAGCCTATCGATCAGAGTTTCTGTTTGTGTATTCATTTTTCAGTCCTATGGGATAAACCAGTAATAGTCGCCAGTGTAGCCAACTTTTTCGAAAAAAGTTTTCCACTCATTGACATGCATGATTGTTTTGGCGGTTAAATTCCATGCATACATCGCCTCTTTTTCCTCTTCATTACGGTAGGCGTCGACCGTGATAAAGCTTTTCCCTTTCGATACTCTTTCAATCTCTTGAAGGGCTTTTGCCAATTCGTCTTTTTCTAGATTGTGGATGGTGTTGATAGAGATGACCAGATCGAACGATTTATCTTTGTAGGGAAGCGTGCGCGCGTCTGCTACTTTTAAGTAAGGTTTTACCGGTTCAAGGGCGTTTTCGATAGCATAAGAAGAGACGTCGATGCCAGCGATCTGGATGCCAGTGATCAATTGGGCAAAGTCATGGAGCATGAAACCCTTAGCGCATCCTACATCAAGTACTTTGCTTTCTGCTTTCAGATCAAAGTGCTTTTGGAAGGTGGGTACAACGGGTTGCCAAAAACGAGAATGATAGTTGAATCCGCCATAGCCATTGCGGCGATCGCCATCGAAAAATTCTTTGCCAAATTGACGCGCAAGGGCTCTATCGGCCTCAGTTTTTGTTTCGCCCCGCTCTTTCACATTTCGTTTTGTGCGGGGATAATTGATGAGAAGGTCAATTTCTTGGCCCATGCTTTACTCCTTATGGACATAGCCTAATGGCTGGCTTGAAATTTCGTCGAACGATTTTTCTACCCACGAGACAGTTTGTCCGATTCCTTCCGCGAGAGATACTTGAGGGGTCCAGCCGAGTTCTCGGCGCGCTTTTGAAGAATCGATCGTATAGGCTTTATCTTGCCCGAGTCTTTCTGCTACCTCTTTGGTCGCCTTGGTGAAATCGACATTCATTTTTTTGCAAATCGTTTGAACGACTTCCTTCACAGCAACGCCTTGGTCGGGAGAGAGGTGATAGATCTCCCCGACGCGTCCTTTTTCCATAATGGCAAGTTCGCCTCGAGAGATGTCCCGGATATGAATGTACGATTTAACAGCTAAGCCGCCTCCATGCAGTTCAATGGTTTTTCCTAACTTGAGGTAGATCGCTGAACGGGGAATGATTTTAAATAGTTGTTGATGGGCCCCGTATACGTTCGTAGCGCGAACCATGACCAAAGGAAAAGGGAAATTTTTCGCAAAAGCGAAAACCGAAAGATCCCCCGCAGCTTTCGAAGCAGCATAAGGCGTGCTTGGATTGAGAGGAGCGTCTTCCAGGATATTCCCTACGCAGGTGCCGTAAACTTCGGGCGAAGAAATATGGACGTATTTTTTTAGAAAGGGAAGATTTTTCAGAGCGTTTGCAAGCTGAGTAAGAGCCACTGCATTTGTTTGAAACCAATGATGAGGATTCTCCCAGCTGGGAGCTACCTCGCTTTGCGCGGCAAAGTTGACGATGTAGTCAGGTCGAAAATCATCGAGAATGGCAACAAGCCTCGGAAGATCTTTATTTAGATCAATTTGGTGAAAATGAAAGTTCTTAGAATTCCTCTTTTTGTAAGGAAGAAAAAGGGCGCTTTTTTCGGGAGACCTGCTTACGCCAATCACTTGGTATTCCTCTCTTTCGAGAAGAAGATCGACAAAATCGCTGCCGGAAAAGGAGTTGCTGCCTATAACGAGTACTTTTTTCATATTAGAAGGGTCCTGTAAATTCTTTATCTGGCACGTCTAAAGGCACTTGAAGAGAAGTTTTTAACATTTCTTCGAGGAGCGCCTGCGCACGGGTGGGTTTTTGCATGATTTTAAGCACTTCAAAAGCAATGTGCTTGGCCGTTGGATAGAAATGATTAGAGAGAGACCAGCTTGTAGGCGTAAGGCGATCCGGATAAGCAATGCGCACGGGGGGCGCTTTTAGGAAAGAATAGGCTTCTTCTGCTGCAATGGCTAACACTTCGGCAGAAAAACCGGCGATTTTCCAGTCCGGATCGGCGACGACTAAACGGCCTGTTTTTTTTACAGAATTGAGAATTGTTTTTTTATCCAACGGTTTGATCGATCGAAGGTCAACCAGCTCCACCGAGATGCCGTCCTCTTGAAGCCATTTGGCTGCGCGGAACGCTTCTAAGACCATGTGAGAGCAGGCAACGATTGTCACATCAGTACCCTCTTGAACAATTTTAGCTTCGCCAAGCGGAACTTTGTAAAGTTCATTAGGCACTTCGCCAAAAATTCCGTGCAGCCATCGATGCTCAAGATAAACTACGGGATTGTCATCTTCGATTGCTGAAACAAGGAGGCCTTTTGCGTCATAAGGAGTTGCTGGCATGACTACTTTCAATCCTGGGACATGGGCAAAAAAGCTATGGAGCGATTGCGAATGCTGGGGGCCTTGTCCCCAGCCACGGCCGATGATCAGGCGAATGACTAACGGGACTTTCATTTGGTTCCCAAACATGTAATGCCATTTAGCCGCGTTATTAATGAGCTGATCGAGAGCCAAAAGAAAAAAATCGACTCTTTGGTGAGTCATGATCGGACGCATGCCAAGAATAGAGGTTCCAATCGCCACGCCTGTCATTGCATTTTCGGAAGTGGGCATGTCCATTACTCGATTGGGCCCGTATTTTTCGGCAAGCCCACTGGTTGTTCCAAAGATGCCTTTCGGATCAGGAACTCCTAAACCCATAACGTATACGTTCGGGTCTTGTTCCATTTTTTGATCGGTTGCTTCTAAAATGGCTTCATTAAACTTGATTTGTCTAGGCATAGGGGCTTTCAGATTCCAGGTCAAATTGAGGGAATGGGCTTTTGTCAGCAAATTCGAAGGCTTCTTGAATTTCGGCAAGAATAGATAAGCGGAAATCTTGTAAATTTTTACCTAATTTGTTTGCTTGAAATTTCAAAGGACATTTCTTCTCCCAGCTCAGAAATTCATTTTCCGTTCGGTATCCAATATGATTATCGTAGTTGGGTCCGCAATGTTCTCGATGGCGGTAGGTATCGAATTCAAGGAAAACAGGGCCGTTTCCTTGTCGGATCGAAGAGATGGCCTCTTGAGCGAATTGATAAACTTCTTCCACATCATTGCCGTTGCCTGTTTTTGCAAAGAGCCCATGAGCACGGGCAATAGCGGCTCGGTCTCTTTGGGAAGACTGTCTAACATCAAGAGGAGAATAGACGGAGTATAGATTATTCTCACAAACAAACAAGATGGGAAGATTTTTTAGGGAAGCAAAATTCAAACATTCGGCAAAGACACCCTCTTCTGTAGAACCCTCGCCAAAAAAGACAATTGTGATCTGATTTTGCTGCTTTAATTGGGTTGCAAAAGCTAGGCCAACGGCTACTGGAAGGCTGCCTCCAACGATAGGAGTGCATCCTAGCATGCCGACAGAGCGATCGACTAAGTGCATGGAGCCGCCGCGGCCTAAACAACAGCCCGTACTTTTGCCGCAGATCTCGGCAATCATTGTTTTTAGATCGCCCCCTTTGGCAAGATAATGGGCATGGGCCCTGTGATTGCTGATCAGATAGTCTGAATGTAAAGCCGCTTTACATACGCCAACCGCCACGGCTTCTTGTCCTATGCTCAAATGGACAGGACAACGCATTTTTTGCTCGCTATAACGATCGGCAATGGCTTCTTCGATCATTCGTATGCGAAGCATTTCGCGATATAATTGCAAAGAGAGATCTTCTTGAATGGATTGCATCATTTCATCAGCCGAGTGAGAAATTTACAGAGAGGAGCTTTTTTAATGGGTTCTTGATTCCCGACGATTTGCACGCTCATCGCCGCTGCGATCGAGCCAATAAAGGCTGCGAGGATAGGTGAATATCCTTTTGCAAGACAGAGAGAAGAGATGGAAAGATAACTATCTCCCGCTCCAATCCGATCGACGCTGTTAGTTGCAAAGGCGGGAAGTTGAAAAGAGGTGCCGGTAGGAGAATAGCAAATAACCCCTTTTACTCCGCGTGTGATGGAAATATTTTCACAGCCCATGATTTGACATACATCTGCTGCGATCCCTTCCAGAGAGCTCATCTTGTCATGCGCCGCTAAGCGGAGTTCCGGTTCATTCAAAGAGATATAATTGGCTCTGCGATAATTGGTCACGGCGTTAAAACCTCGATTTCCGCTATTGGTTTGAGTATTCAAGGCTACAAATGAAGTGAGATCTGAAATAGCGTCGATAATGGGGAAATTTGTAAATCCATTCCCAAAGTCGCACACCAATACCAAGTCGTACTTAGACCCATGCGTCCGCAGGTAGTCAATGACTGTTTGAGTTTGACCTCTGTTCAAAGGTTCTTCTTGGCCTGAGTAGGTTTCAAAAAGCTTGGTCAAATATTTCCCATCCTTAAGGACATATCGTTTCTTGACCAGCGTGGTGGTATCTTCAAGAAGAATCAGTTCCGATTTGACGTTGCTGTCCAAATGATTGCGAATAAAATTCAGATGAGGACAATGTTTTCCTACGGCAGTGAGAAGCGTAACGTCCTTTGCAAATTGGGCGACGTGATTGGCCACAATGAGCGATCCTCCCATGAAAATTTCCTTTTCAAGGCAGCGGGCCACCATATGCAATCCTTTTCCAGATTGACCCATTGCTTCCGAAAATTGATATTCGTCGATAATTGCATCGCCAATAACAAGCACTTTCAAATCGTTCAATTCTTCTATTTTTTTTATGATGTCTTCGGAGGTGTACTGCTTTTTTAATTGAGCGAGAAATGCGGTTACCTCTGGAGGAATCGCATCGAAATAACGATTTAAGAGAGAAGATGAGCTAAATACAATGTCATCGGTGTAAAAAATCTGACCGCCAACAGCCTCGACAGCTTTGGCCTCTTCGGAAATTTTCCCTGTTACATCATCGGCGTGGTTGCTGTATTCGCTTCCCTTAACATAGAGGGAAGGTTTTATTTTCTGAATCGCCGATACCGCATCTGGCGAGTCATTAAGGACTACATAATCGACGTCTTCTAAAGCGGCAAGCGACTCAAGACGGAGAGATTCATTAAAAGCTGGGCGGCCCGGTCCTTTATTGACATAGCGATCGGGAGTAATGCTTACAATCAATTTATCTCCGTGAGTTTTTGCGCATTTAAAATGGCGGATATGCCCAGGATGCAGAAGATCGAAAACGCCGTGGCATTGAACGATTTTCAGGCCGTTTTTTTTGTCTCTTTCGAGAATCTCGGCAATTTCTTGGAGGGATTTGATCTTGTTTCGCGTCGGCTTCTCTAAGGATGTGTTCATATTTCGTTCCCGTTAGAGGTACTTTTATTTCACAAGTCAGCAATCGCGTGCAAGAAAAAAATCCGAAACGAAGAGGTTGTTTAATGCGTTGACTCGATCAGTCCTCGATCGGTCAGGTAACTCAGATTTTCTTGCACAAACTTGGGAAAGGTATCATCAATCGAGACAAGTGGATGAGTCTCGACTTCGTATCTCCAATCCTCTTTAGTTTTTGGGTAAGAATCTTGCCAATGAAGCCAGTTTTGTCTTTTTTCCTGAAAAATATCGAAACCGGCCATAGCAGTAAAGTGCCACCCACCTTCCCATATTGGAATGGAAACACCATCTAATTCTCTATTTCCGGAAAACGCGACATGCGAACGAAATCCATTAGGATGGTGTTTGCGCCACGAAACAGGTCCAGTGGTGAGCCAATCGTAACGGATGGCGACTGTTCCAATCCAGGGGCCGGCATATCGATTCAGAAAATGTCGATACATTTGTTGAAGAATCCCAATGACAGGAGTGATTTTAATCGCCTCTGCGAGTTTCGGAATCATATCGCCCCGAGGAAATTCATCTACATCAGAAAAGAGAATCAAATCATCTGGATTGCAATTTATCAATCCTCTCATAACTTGATTTTTAATATAGTTCTCTCTGTGCCAAATTGAGCTTATATTTATGGGGCGCTCGACTTTTATATAAATAATTTTGTTAATGAATTTAGAGAATCTTTCCTGAGTTTTTATTTGTTCAAATACATATTCATGATAAAGTCCACTAAATCCTTCTCCTGCTTCTACGATCACAAATTTATCCACATAATCGTTCAGTTCATTTAATCGAAGTTCTAAGACCTCAGTTTCGTGGAAAAAAGTGCAACAATCGTAAATATCCCCAAATCCGATGAAGGGAAATAAAATCACTGATGCAAAATAAAAAAAGTGTTTCATGAAGGATCTCCAATTTCTAGTGGCGGTACAATGTATCCTATGGATTCTAGATATTTCTGGTTCTCGATAAGGTATTGAGGAAAAGTGTCGTCTAAAGGCACAGCCATCGGAAATTTTTCCTGAGTTCTGTAATCTTCTTTTGTTCTCTCTCTATCGTGAAAAGTGTCCGACTCCGCGTGAGAGTACGAACGCATTTTATAAAGCACCTGCTCAAGCCCTCCCATCCACGTAAAATGCCATCCTCCCGCTACAGCCGGAACTCCATTTCTCATTTCTCTTAACCCTTGAGGCGTATATTTTTTCACTAACGAATATTTTGCCGCAACGGTACCGCGCCAAAACGTTGGGGCAGCAGAGTTTAAAAAGACAGTGTGGAAGCGTTGGTTTGCCCCGACGATTTTATGCTTTCCAGTGGAGATCGCGTCAATGATCGCAGCGATTCCTTCTTTATTTACTATCTCATCCACATCTGAAATCATCACAATATCATCTTTCTCACAGTGGAGGAGTCCTTTTAAAAGGCTATTGCGCTGTGATATTTCTCTTCTCCAGGCATCCGATGTATGGATCCTTTGGTCGTATACAATATGAATGATTTTGTCTGAAAATTCTGCAAAACGCGCCGCATTTTGTGCAAAGATTAAGGGTTTGGGCTCTCCACGAAATGTTTCAATAGATTCAAGGAGGACAAATTTATCCACATAGTCATTCATTTCGTGTAATCGGATGTCCAAAATTTCAAGTTCATTAAGAAACAAGAAGCAATCGTATACCTTCGGTTTCCCAAAGAGGGAAAGTCCTGAAAAAATAAAAAAAATAAAAAAGTGTTTCATGTATTCTCTTACAGTTGAGTGAAGGTGAATTCCTTGAAAGTCATGTATGCTCTTTTGCCTAAATTATTTTCCGAATTAGGCCATATTTTTCACTATCATGCGGCCGTTCAAAAAGCGCTCGGCCTAATTGGCTGGACTTACAAGGCGTATGGCCCGAAAAAAACAAAGTTTTCTGCTCTTCCTGCAGGATGGTCTTCCGTGCTAGCAAATGACACTTCAGAGAGGCCTAAGGGATTGCGGCTCATGCTAAAATATTTTATTGCAAATACGCTACCCTTCCGTAGAATTTTTCGACAAGCGCAAAAAGAATCGGAAGCCATCGTATTCATTGAACATTTTGAATTGCCCCATCTAGCTTCTATCGCAGTTGCGCTCTTTTTCCTTAGACCTCGTTTTCACTTCTGGATTCTCCATCGATATGAATTAGAAAATAGAAAAGTGAAAGCAGGACTGCTTCGTCTTTTTCTTAAATGGATGCGTATGAAATTAGGCAGTGAAAAGGTCAGGTGCTTAACGGATAGCGAATTGCTTGCGCAGAGTTTGCAAAAAGATCTTCAGTGTCCCGTTTGGGTCATTCCCATCCCACATACGGAAGTAAGTGAGCTGCAAGTAGTTAGAAAAGAAAAGCACTACCAATTTTGGTGGCCTGGCGGATTGATTCGCGAAGATAAAGGGTTGCAAAAAGTACGAAAACTTCTTTTGCTACTGAATGACAGGCGCGAAATCCGATTGATTGCGGCTGAGGCGGCCAGAGCGGCTTTTGGGTCCCATCCCCAAATCGATTTCATTCCTACTTTTCTTGCCAGAGAGCAGTATATCCATTGGATGCAAAAGACGGATTTAGTTCTTTTGCCTTACTTAGGCAAAGATTATTCGAAGCGTACTTCAGGAATCTTTGTTGAGGCGATTTCACTGGGGGCTGTTCCCATCGTTACAAAAGGAACGTGGATGGCCTATGAATTAGATAAATTTGGGCTTTCGGAATTGACGTTTGATTGGGAAGAGCCGAATCTGATCGATCTTTTATGCGGCCTGCTAACCGATCCGAAGGTGAAAACCAAATTAGAAATCATGCAATCAAAATATCGAACTTTTCACTGTTTGGAAGGGTTTGCGTCGAGCTTGCAAAAAATGACCGCCGGCAGGTTTTAAGAAGTGGCTCTAAAACTGAAGGGAAAGAGCGAGAGTTTTTTTCCTAGTGCGAAGATCGGTTTTGACCCTACCTGCTTTAAGATTAGCAAGATTGAGAACTTAATAAGCAGTTTAAGATCAGATAAAACATACTGGCCGCCGCATTTTTTTTGGACGTCCTCTTCCATTACGAGTCTAGGTTGCCTATTTCTGACGTGAGGCAATCCTTCAACTGAATGAAACCCCGCGCTCTTAAAAAGATTCAGGTATTCTTGATAATAATAAATGTGCTCGTTGCCGCCATAATGCCCTAAGCCTATAGGGTCAGTTTCCATCTTTTTGTAGAACCATTTTTTGGATCGGTAAAATTTGAGAATAGGTTCATTGATCGCAAGAACAGAACCCCCCTTCTTAAGTTTATTTTTGCAGACTTGTAATACTCTTACTGGGTCGTCGCAATGGTGTAAGCTGGAGTTAAAAAGACAGAGATCAAAATCTTTTACAGGGATTTGATCAAAATGTTCCGCTGTTCCTTGATAAACGTGGATTGTTTGCCCGAATTTCTTGCTTGCCTTTTGTAGGATTTCACAGTTCAAAGGCGAGGGTTCTAGTGCGTAAACTTCATGGCCTTTGCTGGCAAAATAAAGAGACGTTTCTCCTCTTCCAAACCCAATATCCAATATTTTCATCGAGGAAGCGTTCCCGATTTTATCTAGGAACTCCTGTCCGCCTGCAGAAGCGAGAAAGGGGCGGCAATAATCCTCTAGAATAGGGGAATCTTCTATTTTTTTTTGGAGCAGGTCTCGAGTGGTTTCGATAGCTTTGATTTCGCAAAGCACTTTTTCGTTCGGATTGTAGGTGAGTGTTTGAATCATTAAATCACACATTTTTAAAAGCGTGCATACGGAGAAGCGGATAAGCGGCAATGATCTCTCGGATGCCATCTTCGAGAGAAACCGTTGGTTTCCAGCCGAGGGATTCGAGTTTTTCATTGCTGACGATGTAGTCCCGTTTATCGGGATCTTCTCCGATGCTCGCCGAATGAATGTAGAGATCGGGGATAAATGTTTTAATTTTTTCGCAAAGTTCCCGTTTGCTTAAGTTCGCGTTGGATAATCCGACGTTGTAGGCCTCTCCTTTCATTTTAGAAAAATTGAGGATCCCAAAATAGAAAGCTTGCGCGACATCGCGAATGTGGATGTAGTTGCGTTTGAAATGCTCTTCGAAGAGGATGATGCATCGGTCTTGGCAAGCGCGGAAAGTGAAGTCGTTGACGAGGAGGTCCAGGCGCATGCGAGGAGAGATGCCGAATACTGTGGCCAGCCGGAAAGCGACTGCCTTTCCTGAAGAAAGAAGCTTTTCTTCGCTTTGGACTTTGAGCTTGCCATAGAGAGAAATGGGATTTAACGGAGATTTTTCGGTACAGAAGGTCAGTTTTTGGCCGATCCCATAACCGCTATTGGTATTGGGATAAAGGACGATTTGGGAAGAGTCAATGTGTTTAAGAAGATTGAGAATTGCATCGTAATTGAGTTGAGTGGCCAAAATCGGCGTCCGATCGCATGCCGGAGCGCCAACGATGGCTGCAAGGGGGATAATGATATCGGCTTTCTTGATTTCTTCTTTAAGAAGAGATTCATTGCAAACATCCCCGTGCACAAAGCGGAAATGAGGATTGGTGAAGCAAGAAAGAAGGGAATGCTGCTTATAATAAAGGTTGTCGAGAACGGTGACCTGAAATCCTTTTTCAAGAAGGAAAGGGCAGAGAATGGAGCCGATGTAGCCAGCGCCGCCTGTGACGAGAATGCGTTCTTTCATTGTGGGAATCCCGATTTGCAGAGGGGTTTGAGAATTTCTTGAGCTTCATTGTAAGAGTTTGGCGTCCCGATGTCGATAAAACTTCCATTGTGAGGGAAAGCGAAAAGGTTTTTTTCTAGGAAAAGAGGAAAGAAATCATTTTCGATTGAATGAACTCCAGGGGAAAAAGAAAGCAGGAGGGATTTTTGGATCAGGTAGATCCCTCCATTGATCCATCCAGGTTGAGAAATCGCTGTTTTTTCCCGAAAAGAAACAACCTTAAATGAGGAATCCATGATTACAGAACCATAACGGCTCGTGTTTTGAACTTCTCGACATGCAAGGGTGATGTCGGCCTTATTTCTTTGATGAGAACGAAGAAAAGAAGAGAAAGGAAGGTCAAAATAGGTATCTCCATTCAAAACCAGAAGCGTTTCACCGTTCGTTTTGTTAAGGGCGTAAAGAAGAGCCCCTCCCGTCCCGAGTGGATGAGGTTCGATTGAAAATTCAAGAGGGATAGAACAAGGGTTGCTTTGAGCGAAATTTTGAATCGAAGCGGCCTGATAGCCCAAAGCAAGAACGATTTTAGAAACAAGGAGGGAGTTCTCTAGCTGTTGAAGAAGGAGTTGCAAAAAAGGGATCCCTTGAATGGGGGCGAGAGCCTTGGGAAAATGGGGAACGACTTGAGCGAGACGGGTGCCAAGTCCTCCTGCTAAAATGATGGCGGTAACCAAGCTTACTCCTTCATATAGATAATTGTAGTTCCTTCGTTTTCAAAGCGAAAGGATACCTCGAGAAGATCTTTAAGAGCGGATCGTACAGCGATTTGGGCGTCAGGAGCTACAAAGAGAGCTAAAAATCCGCCGCTTCCCGCTCCGCATAATTTGCCTCCGTAGGCGCCGTTGGCAATCGCCGATGCGTAGAGGTCGTCGATGAAAGGATTGGATATTTTAGTCGACAGCCGCTTTTTTAGATTCCAACTTTCATTCAGCAATTTGCCGAGCTGCGGCATAAATTCATGGATTGATGCGGATGAGATGATCTCTTCGGCCTCGAAAACCATTTCACACATGCGGCGAAGATAGGAGTCGTTATCAAGATTTTTGGTTTTGTCGATTTGCTCTTTCGTAATGTCGTTTGCAAATCGTGTGATGCCCGTATAGAAAACCAGGAGATGATCTTGGAAGATCTGCTTCTTCTCTTGAGAAATGACTACGGGCCGGGCTTTGATATGGGAATGATTGAATTCAAAGACATTTAGTCCGCCGAATGAGGCATGGAATTGATCCTGGGAGCCTACATGCTCTCCTATGATTTTCTGCTCAACATAACAAGCCTCCTCAGCGAGGCGCTGTTTTGAAATTTTTTTCCCTTCCATTGCATAAAGGGCGTTTAAAAACCCAACTGTGAACGATGAAGAGGAACCTAAGCCTGTTTTGGCTGGCAAATCAGAAGATACATGAATGTCTAAGAGAGGAAAAATTCCTTTGTGGCGAAAACAACCTCGTACGCTGGGATGCTGGATTTGTTCAAGCTCGTTTACCAGCTCGATTTTAGAATAACTGATCCGAAGTTTGTATTCGAAAAAATCACTTAGAGTATTGATGCTGATATAAGTGTATTTATCGATCGTTGTCCCGAGCGTGGCTCCAGGAAGACGCGAAAAATAGGCAGGGTAATCTGTTCCTCCGCCGAAAAAACTGATGCGAACAGGGGTTCGGGAGATGATTCTTCTCATGAACAAAAAAAGTATCAGAAGAGATCTTTGCGATAAAGGCGTTTTCCAAATATACTCACACACTATGTTATGCAGAGTCTGCGATTGTACTGATTTTAGCCTTGCCGTCGATTTAGGGAAGCATCCCTTGAGTCTCCATTTTTTGAAGGAAGACCAAATAGGGAAAGAACCCTTCTACCCTTTGCGCGTTGTCCGTTGTGAAAAATGCGGGACCGCCCAGCTCGATTACACCGTGAAAAAAGAAGTGATGTATAGCGATCACACCTATTTGTCCGGAATTACCCGATCTCTTGCGAGTCATTTCGAACAGACAGCCCAAACGGTAGACCGACGATTTTTCTCTGGGAAAAAAAAGAAACGAGTGCTTGATATTGGGTCCAATGATGGAACTCAATTAAAGGCCTATCAGAAGCTCGGTTATGAGGTTTTGGGGGTTGAGGCGGCAAAAGGGATTGCCGAGATCGCCAACTTGAATGGCGTGCCGACCGAACATGCTTTTTTTAATATGGAAACGGCGGACCGCATCGGAAAAACTTTTGATGTCTTTAATGCTGCAGGCGTCTTTTTCCATTTAGAAGAACTCCACTCCGTTACAGAGGCCATCAAGAAATATTTAGATAAAGAGGGTGTTTTTGTAGTTCAATTTCTCTACATGAAATCGATTATGGAAAATCGCGCCTTCGACCAGATTTACCACGAGCATTTACTCTATTACACGTTGAAAACTTTGGACTTGCTACTGGGAAGACACGGATTGGCTTTGTTCGACGCGGAGTTTTCTCCCATTCACGGAGGATCGATTATTGGTTTTGTGAGCCACAAGGGACGTGAATCGACAGCGCGGTTGATGAAAATGAAAGCGGAAGAAGAGCTGTCTGGATGCAACGAGCTTGGCGCTTATCTGGCTTTTGCAAAGGATATTGAGAGGCTAAAAGAAGAAAATCTGGAATTTCTACAGAGGAAAAAGCGGGAAAGAAAACGGATTTTTGGCATGGGCGCGCCTGTAAAGGGAAACACTCTTTTGAATTATTTCGGCGTTGGAAAAAATTTGCTCGACTGCTTAGTAGAAAAGAATGAATTGCGAAGAGGGCTTTTCAGTCCGGGCATGCATCTGCCTATTTATATTGAAAAAGAGATCGCCCCTCCCGATGTTTATTATGTTTTAGCATGGAACTTTAGAAAAGAGATTTTAGAAAATAATCGAGCTTTGATTGAAAAAGGGGTGGAATTTTATTTTCCCGTAGAGCCGAAGCAATGAAAATATTCATGACGGGAGCTACTGGGTTTCTCGGGAAGCATTTGTGCGCAGCTCTCGCAAAACAAGGCCACCAAATCCTCGGAGTTTCCTCAAAGGACTGCGATTTAACGAGCGGCGAAGCGCTTAAAGTTTTCGATTCCTATTCTTTCGATCAAATTTTTCATTTAGCTGCCTGGACTCAAGCTGGCGATTTTTGTCTGCGGCATCCTGGAGAGCAATGGCTTATTAATCAAAAAATCAATACGAACGTCCTTCATTGGTGGGTAGAAAAGCAGCCTCAGGCAAAGTTGATTGCGATGGGAACCAGCTGTTCTTATGATCCCGCGGCTCATTTGGTTGAAGAAGAGTATTTAAAAGGTCTTCCTATCGATAGTTTGTTTACTTATGCGATGACAAAACGGATGTTGCTCACGGGCCTGATGGCGATCCAAAAGCAATTCGGACTCGATTATCTCTATTTAATTCCGTCGACTTTATACGGGGCCGGCTACCACGAAGATGGGCGTCAAATGCACTTTATTTTCGATTTGGTCAGGAAAATTTTACGGGGTTCTTTATATAAGGAGCCTGTTGTGCTTTGGGGAAATGGGGAGCAAAAACGAGAATTGATTCACGTTATGGATTTTATCGAAGCTATGCTCCATCTTGTGCAAAATGAAAAAAATGGATGGGTCAATGTTGGCAGCGGCGAAGAATATTCCATTCGGCAATTTGCAACTTTTATTTGCGAAATCGTCGGTTATCCCACCGATTTAATCCAATACGACCTAAGCCGGTATGTCGGAGCAAAATCGAAGGTGTTGGATGTCAAAAAACTAAAGAAGATTTTTCCTTCTTTTTCTCCACGCCCTCTGAAAAGTGGATTGGAAGAGGTCGTAGAATGGTTTCTAAAAAGAGAGAAAACTCTGCTCGGGGTCTAATTTGGATAGAGTTCCTCCGAAATCTCCATTAAAACGAGGTCTTTTTGTCCAGCGGCCTCTTTCAAATTGGATCCTTTTTTTTCTAGATTTTATTTTGGGGCTAAGAAAAAAAGAGATTCCTGTTTTTAAAAAGCCTCAGAAAATCCTTCTTTGCAATATCGCTAACTTTGGCGACTTGATTGCGTCGACGGCTGTTTTGCCAGCGATCAAAAAAAAATATCCTGAATGCGAAATTGGTTTTTTAGCCAGCAGTTTGTCTGGGAAAACGGTCTTTCAAAACTTTCCTTCTTTTTCAAAGGTCCATTTTTTTGATCATTGGTATCTGAATCGGTCTTTAGGGATATGTAAAGCGGTTTTACAACATTGGATTAGCCGCAGAAATGCGATAAAAGAGATAAAAAAAGCTAAATACGATCTAGCCATTGATTTGCATCCTTACTTCCCGAATGCGATTCCTCTTCTTGCCAATAGCCAGATCCCCATTCGAATTGGCTACGGAACGGGAGGATTCTCGAGTCTATTGACCCATCCTGCAAAATGGGATTTCGCAGACCGTTATGTGGGTTATTCGCATCTTCATTTATTGGAAATTTTAGGAATTGATGCAGTTCATGAAAGCCCTCTTCCCTCCTATCGTACTGAGAATTTAGATTGCACTCGGTCCCAAAAACGATGCGCCGTTGAGGCCCTTGGAGTCCACGTTGTTGTCCATATGGGAAGTTCCAGCACTCTGAAAGAGTGGGAAATCGAAAAGTGGATTGAACTGATTGAGCGTCTTGAGACAGTGGGATGGAAAGTCGTTTTAACAGGGAAAGGCCAAAGGGAACTAAAGCTTTGCGAGAAGGTCGCGGCGCAAACCAACTCTTTGAATCTTTGCAATCAATTGAGTTGGGTCGATTTTGTTCGGACAATCCAAGAAGCGCAGTTGGTTATCACAGTGGATTCTGTAGCTGTACACCTTGCCGCGGGGTCTTTGACCCCTACATTGGTCCTTTTTTCAGGAATCAATTCCCCTCATATGTGGCTTCCCCCTTCCCCTTTTTGCAAGGGGTTGATGAAATCCGTTGCTTGCGCGCCTTGTTTTAATAAAAAGGGCTGTTCGTCAATGGCTTGTATAAAAGGTATCGAAGTTGAAGATATTTATCGCACTGCGATGGAGATGGTATGCAGAAAACAGATGTAATCGTAATTGGGGCTGGAATTATCGGTTTGGCAACAGCTTATCAATTGCTTAAAGCCAAACCTGATTTGAATATCCTGATTTTAGAAAAGGAAGAAGGTCCTGCAAAGCACCAGACGGGGCGTAATAGCGGAGTGATTCATTCCGGCATCTATTACAAGCCAGGGTCGCTCAAAGCAAAAAACTGCCTCTCTGGGAAAAAGGAACTCTTAGAGTTTTGTGAATCGTTTGGAATTAGAACTCAAAAATTAAATAAAGTAATTGTGGCTACAGATCAGCGGCAGCGCAGCGGACTTAGCGACATCTTCGAAAGAGGCCGCGCCAACGGAGTGGAAAATCTGCAAAGAATTTCTTCCTCTCAATTGCGGGAAGTGGAGCCTCATGTGAAAGCTTTGGAGGCCATTTTAATTCCCCAGTGCCCGGTGGTTTCATATGTGGATGTGGCGAAAAAACTGACCGAGGAATTCCAGAGATTAGGAGGGAGGGTTTATTTTCAAGAGGCAGTTGAGTCTATTGAGTTGCGCGGAGGCAAAATTCGAGTGCGTAGTTCGTCTAAAGAAATTGAGGCATCGAATTTAATCAATTGCGCAGGATTGTTTTCAGATCGGATTGCAAGAAAAGCTCTGGGAAAGGAAAAAGTTGTTCACCGGATTCTCCCTTTTCGCGGGGAATATTACGAAATTTGCGAAAGCAAAAGAAATTTGGTGAAAGGGTTGATTTATCCAGTGCCGGATCCTCGCTTTCCCTTTTTGGGGGTGCATTTAACTCGCATGATTGATGGGAAAGTAGAGGCCGGTCCTAATGCGATTTTAGCTTTTGCCAGAGAGGGGTATCAGAAAACGGATATCGATTTTAGAGATTGCTTGGACCTCGTTTCTTTTCCGGGATTTTGGAGGATGGCGATGAAATATTGGAAAGCAGGATTGTATGAAGTGGCTCGATCCATGAGTAAAAAACTCTTTCTTCGAGATTTACAGAAATTGGTGCCAGAAATTAGCGAGAAAGATCTGGTTCCAGGAGGCTCTGGGATTCGGGCGCAAGCAGTCACCAGAGAAGGTAAACTGGTTGATGATTTTTCCATTTTGGAAGAAGAGAATATGATCCATGTGTTGAACGCTCCATCGCCTGCGGCTACGGCCAGTTTCGCTATCGGACGACAGATTGCTGAAAGAGCGATAAAAAATTGGGGAAAACAATGAAAAAAGCATTAATTACCGGAGTAACGGGTCAGGATGGATCCTATCTTGCTGAGCTTCTTTTAGAAAAAGGATACGAGGTTCATGGGATCGTGCGAAGGTCTTCTTCGCCTAATGCAAGCCGCATTCGACATTTGCAAGATAAAATAACCTTGCATGAGGGTGATTTAAGCGATTCTTCAAGCCTAAAAAGGATCATCCAAAAGGCGGATCCAGACGAAGTGTATAATTTGGCTGCAATGAGCCATGTAAAAGTATCTTTTGAAATGCCTGAATACACTGCCGATGTAGATGGAATGGGCGTTTTGCGGATGTTAGATGCGATCAAAGCTCACAACCCTAAGATCCGATTTTATCAAGCATCGACTTCGGAATTATTTGGCAAAGTCAAAGAAATTCCTCAATCTGAAAAAACCCCTTTTTATCCTCGGTCGCCTTATGGAGTTGCCAAACTATACGCTTATTGGATTGTCGTGAATTATCGGGAAGCTTATGGGATTTACGCTTGCAATGGAATCTTGTTCAACCATGAAAGTCCTCGTCGAGGAGAAACTTTTGTTTCTCGGAAGATCACTTTAGCTGCAGCCAAAATCGCGGCAGGGCTTCAAGACAAGTTGTTTTTAGGAAATCTCGATGCGAAACGGGATTGGGGTTATGCCAAAGACTTTGTGGAAGGAATGTGGCTGATGCTTCAGCAGCAAACTCCCGATGATTTCGTGCTTGCAACCGGGGAAACGACGACGGTACGGAAATTTGTGGAAATGGTTTTTCGCGAAATAGGGAAACCGATTTCCTGGGAAGGAAAAGGGTTGAAAGAAAAAGGATACGGTCCTGATGGCCGCCCGCTCATTGAAATTTCTCCTGAATTTTTCCGCCCTGCAGAAGTAGATCTTCTCATTGGAGATCCTAGCAAAGCCAAAAAAATACTTGGATGGCAGCCTAAAACTCCGGTCGAAGATCTGATGAGAATGATGACCCGATCGGATCAGGAGTTCGTCGCTAGAGGAATGCAGGAAATTTTGGTTGGTAGATGATAGATCTTTGTATCGATGCCCGGATGGCTTTTTCGTCTGGCATCGGCACTTGCATCCGGCAATTAGTTCCTTTTTTCAATGAACCTCCTTTTAAAGTGATTCTCCTTGTCGATCAAAAAGGCCAAAATTGGTGCGACAAATTCGAGCAGCGTCTCTTTTCTGCGCCGATCTATTCATTAGAAGAGCAAGCGGTTTTCCCTTTAAAAATCCCTTCTTGCGATTTGTTTTGGTCTCCTCATTACAATGTTCCTTTGCTGCCGATTCGCGCTAAAAAGCGGATTGCGACCCTCCACGACGCTTGTCATTTAGCACTCGGGAAAACCCTTTCTTTTTCAGCTAGGCAATATGCGAAATATGTCATGAAAAGGGCTTTGCACGGATCCGATGCGGCGGTAACTGACTCTTTTTTCTCAGAAAGAGAGTTAATCCGGTTTCTCGGAAATCCTCAGAGAGGTATAAATGTGATCCCTGCCGCAGTAAATCGCAATGCCTATCAAAGGATCGTTGATTTACAAATCCTCAAAAATATTCGCAAAAGATATGGTTTGCCGGAAAAATTTATTCTCTACGTAGGTAATTTAAAACCGCATAAGAATTTGTCAGGGCTCATCCAAGCTTTTTCCGAACTGTCTCTAAGCCCGGGATGGGGATTGGTCATCGTAGGAAAGAAAGCGGGGTTGAGAAATGCAGAACGGGAAACGAGCGGATTGGCGATTTCTCATCTTGAAAATGTCCCCGATGAGGATCTTCCTGTTTTGTATAGTCTTGCCGAACTATTTGTATTCCCTTCCTTTTATGAAGGATTCGGATTGCCTCCTTTAGAGGCAATGAGCTGCGGCTGTCCCACGATTGTTTCGAAAGCGACGAGTTTGCCCGAAGTATGCGGCGATGCGAGCTTATATATCGACCCTGCGAACCCTCGATCCATTTCGGAAGCGATTCGAAAAGTCGTTTCTGACGAAAAGTTGAAAAAAAGCTTGGTCAAGAGCGGCCTGGAAAGGGTCAAAGAATTTAATTGGGTAGATACAGCGAATAGCTATCGAAAATTGTTTGAACAGGTGCACTATGCATAGCGCGATTGTCCATGATTGGCTCGTCTCTCCTATTGGCGGCGGAGAAAAATCCCTTGAAGCCATTCATCGGTTATTCCCTTCTCCGATCTTCACTCTTGTGCAAAGCCAGAAAAAAATAGCCGGCACTTACTTTCAAGATCTCTCCATCACCTCTTCTTTTATTCAGAAGCTGCCTCGCGCTGAAACAAAATATAGGAGCTATCTCCCTCTCTTTCCTCTTGCGATCGAACAGTTTGATCTCACTCCTTACGATCTGGTCATATCTTCTTCTCACTGCGCCGCTAAGGGTGTGATCACCCATCCCGATCAACTTCACATTTGCTATTGCTACACGCCCGTGCGCTACGCTTGGGATTTAATGCATCAATATTTAAGCGAGTCCGGACTTGAGCGCGGATTCAAAAGTTGGATTGTTCGGGCGATTCTCCATTATATCCGAGGATGGGATGTCCAAGCTGCAAAAAGGGTGGATTATTTCATCGCCATCTCCCGTTACGTAGCCCGTAGGATTGAAAAATTCTATGGAAGAGAAGCGGAGGTGATCTATCCACCCGTCGATCTTTCTTATTATCAACTACACGAAAAAAAGGAAGATTACTACGTCGCTGCATCTCGGTTTGTACCCTATAAAAAAATGGGCCTGATCGTGGAGGCTTTTGCTCGGATGCCTGATAAGAAATTGGTGGTCATTGGCGATGGACCTGAATGGAAAAAAGCAAAAGAAAAGGGAGGAAAAAATATTGAATTCTTGGGTTATCAGCCGGATGAAGTTCTTAGAGGCCATTTGCAAAAGGCCAAAGCGTTTGTTTTTGCTGCGGTCGAAGATTTTGGAATATTGCCCGTGGAAGCCATGGCTTGCGGCACTCCGGTGATTGCATTCGGGAAAGGCGCTATCTGCGAGACCGTCGCCGATCGCGAGACGGGTTTGTTTTTTAAGGAGCAAACCCCTGCTTCTCTGATAGGCGGAGTGATTGAATTCGAGAGATTAGAATTCGATCCAAAAAAATGCCGCCAAAGAGCGCAATTTTTTTCTCAAGAGCAATTCAATCGTCAATTTCAGGACTTTGTGATAAATAAGTACAATCAGTTTTTGAACCGGAAATAGGAATGAAAGCGATTGTGCTGGCTGGCGGCGGGGGAACGCGCCTTTGGCCTTTATCTCGTGAGGATTTTCCAAAACAGTTTTTAAATTTTGGTTCCGAATTTTCCTTGCTGCAGAAAACAGTGGGGAGGTTATTGAAGGCTTCTTTTATCGAGGAAATCGTCATCGCGACAAGCAGCCACTATTTCTCGCTGGTCGAACAGCAATTGCGAAAAATAGATTCATTTCAAAAAGTGCGGATATTGGTTGAACCTATTCGAAAAAATACAGCTCCTGCGATTGGTTTGGCCACAAAATATCTCCAAACTTTCTGTAAGGCCAAAGAATCAGATACTGTTGTCGTGGTTCCTTCAGATCATCTAATCGAGCCTGAGGCCATTTTTTTACATACTTTGGAACAGATGGAAGGAATCGCGCAGGAAAAAAGGATGATCACTTTTGGAATTCGTCCCTCAAAACCGGAGACGGGGTACGGATACATTCAGATCGGTCGGAAATTTAATAGTTTGGCTTTTGAGGCGGCTCGATTTGTTGAGAAACCGGATTTGAAAACAGCAGAAAAATATTTGAAAGACCCTCGGTATTATTGGAATGCGGGAATGTTTGTTTTTTCCATTGAGACATTTTGGCGGCAGTTAAAGCAATATGTTCCCGAATTGGCAGCATCATTCAGTGGTTCTTATCAGGAAGCAGTAGAGAGTTTCGGGTTTATGCCCAATTTATCGATCGATTATGCCTTAATGGAAAAGTCAAAAGAAATCCTCGTTTGTCCTCTTGCCGTATCCTGGTCTGATGTAGGTTGTTGGGATAGTGTTTATGATGCGATGGAAAAAGATCAGAATCAAAATGTAAAAATCGGCCAGGTCTTCGATATCGATACGAAAAATAGCTTGATCTTAGGCGGCAAAAGATTGATTTCCACAATTGGTCTCGAAGATATGTTGATTGTTGAGACTGAAGATGCCCTTTTTGTCAGTAAAAAAGGAGAATCTCAACAAGTTAAAAATTTAGTGAAGGAATTGATGCAGAAAGGAAGGAAGGAGAGTTCTTTGCATGCAATCCAGACTTATTCGTGGGGAATGTCTCATTTGCTGGATGGCACCGAAGAGTACTCGATCAAAAAAATACGACTTTTCGGGGGACAGCAGATGGAGTGCCCAAAAAAGGGGGGACAATTCATTTTATTACAGGGAAAATCCTACACCTTCGAAGAATCGATTCTTGCCAATCCTAACGAAGAATCGGTAGAGCTTCTTTTGATCGAAAAAAAATAGAACTGTATTTTTCTTTCAAATAGCTTGCGTAGCCCATAAATAGGCCGATATGGATCCACATGTAGGGACGCATGATCGATTGGCTGAATTGAAGTGTCGAAAACATCACGCAAACTGAAATTCCTAAGGCAATCAGATTCGTTCGTTCCTGTCCCGATAAGTCGGCTTTCAAAGCAGAGCGGAAAGAACAGATTAAACCGTAAAAGAAAAAGAGAAATACGAGAGATCCCAAAATCCCTAAGCCCGCCATAATTTCGGTAGTGACATTCATCGGAGTTCGCAATTGCAGTACTTGAGGATCTAGCAGATCGACCTCTCCTCCCGATTCTTTGATAAGCAGATAGGTAGGCGCTGCTCCTAATCCTAAGCCTACCCAAGGATAATCTAAAAAAATATTCAAATAGTCGATAATTGCATCCCATCTCAGCCGAACAGTGAAATGAGGTGAAGTTCCAGTATAAAACAGCTTGAGAAACCCTGAAACAATTAATTCTTTTTTAACAAACCACAGCAACGTGAATGAAATAGCGCAAATTTTTGAAAATTTAATAAATATTTTAAATATAGAAAAATCGAATGATTTTACAATTTTAAAAAGTTTAAAAACGGCTAAAAAAAACAGAAAAAACAGATAAGAGAAAAAACAACCGGTCGAGGTGGAGGAGAGAAGAAAAAGATTGGGCCAGAATATTTCTCTGATTTTTCGTTCAGAAGGGGGTTGAAGAATGAATTTGGCTGTACAGAACATGGTAAAAGGAGTCATATATAAGGCATAAAAAGAAGGTTCGTAAGTAAATCCCTGTCCTCTCGCTAATGTAAAAATATATTGTGTGACTCCTGGAAGAATAATTCCCGCAAAAGAAAAGAGCACCTGGAAAAGCGCATACATCCCCATCAATAAAAAACTCTTAGAATAAATATCGAATAAAATCTCAGGGTTTATGAAGCGAAATAAATTATAAGGGATAGAAAAATAAGTAAAATAATTAAAAGAGAAAAAAATAAGATATCCAAGACTTGCAATTTGATTCGGACTATCCAAAGTTGAAATAGCCATACTTAGTAAAGCCATTGCCGCAAAAGCGAAGATTTTTTGGGGTACGCGTAGAGCTCGATAGGTGAGCATGTAAATGAGAAAAAAAATTGCTGCGATCGCGTTAGTGAGTTTAATTTTAAAAAGAAGAAAATAAATATTCAGAAGGTCAGTAGAAGAGGTGAAAAAAAAAAGAAATAAAAGAACCAGAAAAGGTTTTTGCAAAATAGAAAAAGAAAAAAGAGAGAGTCGGTAAATTCCGGGGCGTCCTAGACGAAATGCAGTCATTTCTTCAAGTGTTTGTTGAGGTGGGCTGCGAGCTTCATCATGTCGATCGGGTCTTTGCCGAGGATTTTGGCAAGGGCGGCGTCGGGACGGATGATCCGTTTATTTTTTGGGTCCTGAAGGTTGTGCGATTTGATGTAGACCCAGAGTTGTTTGGTCGTTTCTGGACGGGAAAGTTCAGTTTGGCCCAGAAGCGCGGAGAGCTCAGGAGAGAGTTTATAGGTCGATTGGGCGAGGGCTGATTTCTTTTTCTTCTTGGGAGCGGCTTTTTTATCTTTCGACGGGGTCTTATCCGTTTTGTCTTTTGCGGCTTTGCCTTTCTTGCCGAAACGGCCTGCTTTTTTAACGTAGGCGGTTTTGGGATGGTGGGCGTCGTATTTGGCCTCAATCTGGTCGAGGGTGGAGACAATGACGTCGCAGTCGGGGAAGTTTGAGCAGGAGAAGAAAGTTTTGCCAAAACGGGATTTGCGGGCAGTGAGGCGTCCGTCGCAGCCGATGGCGGGACAGGGAGGAAGATCTTCTGCTTTATAGACAGTTTCCCCTTTCTTGGGGATGTTGACGATCCCTTTGCATTCAGGGTAGCGGGAGCAACCGAGAAAGGGGCCGAAACGGCCATGGCGGAGGGTCATGGGAGAGCCGCACGTGGGGCAGGGCTGGTCCCAATTGAAATTGGGGTCGTAGTCTTCTTTATTGAAGGTGAGGGATTCGATAGGGGCTGTAAAATCGCATTCGGGATAGTTGGAACAGCCGTAGAAATATTTATTGCGCGACCAGATTTTTTGGAGTTTTTTGCCGCATTTGGGGCAGTCGATCTCGGTGAGGAGTTTGGGGACGACGGCCTCTTTTTCAGCTTTGTCGACGAGAGGGATGAAGTCGCGCCAGAAATCGCGGAGGAGGTCTTTCCAGTTTTTGTTGTGTTCGGCGACTTGTTCGAGCTGATCTTCCATTTGGGCGGTGAAGGTGACGTCCATGATGGGCGGAAAATTCTGCTCCAGCATTTCGCAAATGACTTTACCGAGCTCTGTTGGCTTGAGGGCTTGCTGCTCTTTGACGGTGTAGTCGCGGCTTTGGATCTTGTTCATGATCGCGGCGTAAGTAGAGGGGCGTCCGATGCCGAGCCGCTCGAGTTCTTTGACAAGCGAGGCCTCTGTGAAGCGGGGCGGCGGTTTCGTGAAAGATTGGGTGGAGGTCACTTCAGACAGGGACAGGGGCATGTTCACTTCGAGAGGGGGGAGAATTTTGGCGTTTTCATCTTCTTCGTCGGGAGAGCCTTTGTCTTTTTTCTCTTCGTAGGCGGCGAGGTAGCCGTTGAATTTGATGACAGAGCCGCTGGAGCGGAGCATGAGGTTCTGGTTGGTCTCGATGTCGACGGAGACGGTATCGTAGATGGCGGGGTTCATCTGGGAGGCGATAAATCTGCGCCAAATGAGAAGGTAAAGCTTGTATTCATCGACAGAGAGGTATTGGCGGATTTTTTCCGGATCTCGGCTCAGGCTTGTGGGCCGGATCCCTTCGTGCGCTTCCTGGGCGGTTTTTTTGGATGCGTAAATTTTGGGTTGGTCGGGGAGATATTCGGGACCGAAGCGGTTGAGGATGTATTTGCGGGCGTTGGCGAGGGCCTCGGGGGCGATGTTGACCGAATCGGTACGCATGTAGGTGATGAGGCCCTCTGCCCCTTCATGGCCCATGTCGATCCCTTCATAGAGGCCTTGAGCGATGCTCATGGTGCGCGATACGGAAAAACCGTAATGGCGGCTCGCCTCTTGCTGGAGCGTGGAGGTGATGAAAGGGGGGACGGGGTTGCGTTTTTTCTCTTTTTTATCGACGTGGGCTACGTGATAAGAGGCTTTTTTTAATTTTTGGGCGATCTCTTTCGCTGTTTCCTCATTCGAGATGAGAAAGCACTCTTTATTGCCGGTTTTTTCCTTTTCGACTTTCAGGCCGTTTACGCTATAGAGGGCTGAGGCGAAGGGGCGCTCGCCTGTTTTGGCTTTGAGAAGGGCTCCGAGATTCCAGTATTCAACGGGGAGAAATGCGTCGATCTCTTTTTCCCGGTCGACAACGAGTTTTAAGGCGACCGATTGGACTCTGCCGGCAGATGTCCCGTGGCGGCCTCGTTTGACTCTCCGTGTGAGGATCGGGGAGATTTTATAACCGACGATCCGGTCGAGGAGGCGGCGCGCTTGCTGGGCGTCGACAAGGTCCATATCAATATCGCGAGGGTTTGCGAGAGCTTCTTGGACGGCGTCTTTGGTGATCGATTGGAATGCGGTCCGTTTGAATTTCGTGCCCTTGGGAAGGATCGATGCGATGTGCCAGGCGATCGCCTCTCCTTCGCGGTCGGGATCGGAAGAGAGGAAGACGATGTCGGCTTCTTTTGCCGCATCTTGCAGTTTTTTAATGACTTCCTTTTTGTCGGCAAGGGTCACATACTTCGGTTCGAAGTCATTTTCAATGTCGATCCCAAATTCTTTTTGAGGCAAATCGCGGATGTGGCCGATCGAAGATTCAAAGGAATAATTAGGCCCAAGAACTTTTTTGAGAGTCTTGATTTTCGCTGGCGATTCGACAATGACCAAGGCTTTGACCGAGGCTTTTGCGGCTTTTGTCATGTATTTGGAGTCCTCAAAACCGGACAGATCGTATCCGATTCCCGATCAAAGTGCAATTCCATTCGAACCTTGAGGTAACAGAATGGACGTTTCGGTTCAAGAAAAGCCGGACTTTATGAATAATCATAGCCTTTTAGTGGGATGGGTTCCTTATGTCTGATGAAGAACTATTGCAATTGAATCGAGAGGGGTTGATCCCGGGGCCGGACGAGACCGAAGAGGGCTTTTTGGAAAGGGCGGCCGTCTCGAAAGCGCGCATAACGGACGGCGCCATCCCTCCGGCCCATTGGGAGTGGGTACGGCTTCATTTAAAAGAAGTGTTCGATTTCGAGCCCCGTTGGATTTTCGCTTTTTATTCCAACCGCTCTTTGGCGCCTTGGCAGGGCGGAGCGGCTTGGATTCAAGAGGGGCGTTTGGAGTCGATCCAACTTCGGGAAAAACTGCGGAAGGGGCCTTATTTGGGAATGGTTGGGCGCGAAGAAATTTTAGCCCATGAAGCGGTCCATGGGGCAAGGGCGGGGTTCGAAGAAGAACGGTTTGAAGAATTTTTCGCCTATTTAGCTTCCGAAAAGAGAGGGAGGCGAGTGTTAGGCCCGATCGTCAAAAGGCCTTGGGAAATTTGGCCTTTTTTATTAGCGGTCTTGGGCGGCGCTGCCTGCCCGTACTTGGGATTTTTTTTTGAGGGTGCAGAAATTTTTTCGCCGCTGTTTTTTTTAGCCGCATCCCTTTGGATGGCACTTGGTTTTTGGAGGCTGATCAGGCAACATGGCCTTTTAAAAAAAGCGGGCGGCGCCCTTTTTCAATGCGTTGGCGACCTGCGATCTGCGAGAGCGGTCTTGTTCCGTTTGACAGATGCGGAGATCTGCTCCTTTGCAAGAGGGGCCTGCATCGAAAATTATGCGGAAAAACAAACTTGTTTGCGCTGGAGGCTTCTCCGCGCAGCGTATTTTAAGGGAATCTATGGCACAAAAAATCATCGTTGAAGAGAACGAGTGGGGAAAAAAAGAAAATCAATTCAAATACTGCCTTTCTTTGGAGGCTGGGGATATCCTTTTTTTTAAGGCGCCGCCGTTTCCTTTCCCGCAAGAGGAGATCGATTTCTTGCTCAAACAGAGGCAGGGAGGATCCAAGGCCAGAAAGAACATCGCATACAAGCCTCAGCTCGACCGGATCACCAATCACGATTGCGAAGACGCCGCCTCGGCAGAAAAGTTAAAAGGGATCTTAAGGAACTATTCAAAACAGGTCACTGGATTCCTGGAGCAATTATTGGCCCCGTATGCCAACGAATGGAAGCACGATTACGCGAGTTTCCGCCCTTTTCAAGAAAAGGGGAGGAATTTACGCCTCCGCGCGCGCAATGATCTGCTCCATGTAGATGCTTTTCCGACACGTCCTCTCCACGGCGCCCGCATTTTGCGGTTTTTCACCAACATCAACCCGACGGAAAGCCGTCACTGGAACACTTCTTTGCCCGTTGGGGAATTGATTGAAAGATTCGGCGGCGGGAAGAAAGGAGTCCCGTTTCCTTCTTCTCCCGGACTTTCGTTAAAGAGCCGTCTTGAGATGAAGATGAGGCAATGGATGAACCGATGCGGCCTTAAAACGCCCCTTCGCTCCCCTTACGATGCATTCATGCTCCGAATGCACAATTACTTGAAAGAAAATGAAGAGTTTCAAAAAACGTGTCCAAAAGATTCTTGGCAGTTCCCTCCCCATTCTTGCTGGGCTGTCTTTACCGACCAGGTTTCGCACGCGGCGCTTGCGGGTCAATACGCTTTAGAACAGACCTTCATCGTTCCAAGAGAGGCTCTGCTCTGTCCTGACAAAGCGCCCGTGAGCATTTTAGAGAGACTTTCAGGAAGAAATATGGTCGATCCATTGCTTGAATCAATGAGATAAAAATTTTCTCTGAGAGGCAGGGCCGATTTGCAGTTGCTTCCGGTATTTGGAGATCGTCCTGCGGGCGATCTTGCATCCGCTGGCTTGCAGAGCTTCGGCGAGTTGGTCATCCGTGAGAGGGTTTCGTTTGTCCTCGTTGCGGACCAACGCGGCAAGAGTGCGGCGGGCCGCGTCTGTTTCGGGGCTTGAAGAGAGAAGTTCGCGCAAAGGGATGAGTCCTCGCGGGGTGGATGCGAACTTTCCTGCAATCGCGCGGGAAAAGGTCGATTCGTGGATTTGCAATTCATCGGCAAGTTCTTTGGCTGTAAGCGGGACAAGAGGCCCCTTTTGGTCTAAATAACGGGATTGCTTTTGGACGAGAAGGAGGCCGATTTGCGTGAGCAGTTTCCGGCGTCTGGAAAGGGACCGGACAAGCCATTTGGCAGATGTTTTAAAGGCGCGGAGTGATTCTTGTTCTTCTGGCGAGGAAGAAGTGAGGGAGAAATAATCGGACCGGATGTGGAATTGGGGCAGTTCCGATTCATTGAGTTCGATGTTCCATTTTTCCTCATTCGGCAAAAGATAAAGATCCGGAAGAGCGATCGAGACGGGGTCTTTCCTGTATCGATCTGCGGGCCGAAGCGAGAGGCGCGAGAGAAGAAACAGGGCGTCTGTCAGGTTCGAAGCGCCGATTTTTTTCTTGATGCGTGAGAAACGGCGCTGAAGGAGATCATCGAACGAGTCCCGAATGAGTGCGCTCGCTTGCGAGTGCTGTTGGTTTTGGGCGGCGAGTTGAAGAAGAAGGCTTTCTCGAAGGTTGCGGGAAAAAATGCCTGGCGGCTCGAAAATTTGCATGGCGGAAAGGATGGACTCGACGAGGGGGGTGGGGAGCGCGAGCTCGGAGGCGATTGCATCGAGAGGTTCTGAGAGAAACCCTCGCTCGTCAAGAGATTCGAGAAGTCTGTAAGCCACCCGTCGGTCTTTGGGGTGCGAAAAGCGGTCGTCAATTTGCTGGGTCAATAGGTCGTGAAGAGTCGTAGGAGATGCGATCTCCCCGAGAGGGAGATTGGAAGATCTGCCGTCCCATTCAAGGAGAGGGTTCTGTTCAATTTCACTTTGAAGCCAAAGACCGAGTTCTTGCTGCGGCATTTGGAGGATTTCCAGCGCTTGGCGCAAAGCGAAGGTCATCACAAGGCGCCGTTCGGGATGAAGTTGGAGGCGGGGTTTTGGTTTCATTCCTTTCCCATATCATAGAGGGATTAAAGGCAATAGAGGCCCTTGATTCCTTTTGAATCAAAGGGAGTTATACCGCTCGTAATTCAACACTCGGTTTCAGACCAGGGGGATTGCATGAAAAGCATATTGACAATCTCGGTCTTATTTTTTTTCATCAGCGCGGCGTCTCCGCGCTAATGAAAAAAAATAGGCTTGGGGCATCCCGAGCGTTTCTCTGTTTTCTTAAACTTGAGGTAAAAGGCGCCGCTCGAACAGGTTGTCAATATGCTTTTCATGCAATCGCCCTGGGTTTCAGACAGCTTTGAGCCCGCCCGAAAAACGATTCTTGAATTACGAACGGCATCCAAGATAAAATTTCTTAAAAAAGAGGGTTTTCATGGGGCCGAGAGCTGGGGTTTTTTGTCACAATGGACTGGGCGATGGGGTCAATTGTTTGGTTTTAAGCAATCATTTGCATCTCAACGGATGGAAAGTCGAGACGTATCAAAACGTAATCGGCTCGATGCAAAATTGGTTCCCTCATTTGCCGGTCCACACTTATCCAAAGTTAGAAGAACTGTCGAAAATTTTAGAGATGTTCGATTGGTATTTCGTCGTTCAAAACGATACCGATCCCTTTGTGCTTAAATTGATCCAGGAAGGAAAGCGGCGGTTCCCCGAAAAGTTGAAGGTCCTTTACTTGTATCCTTCGAAATTCATCGTGAATGAGCCGTATTACAACGATTGTTTGACGAATCCAAAGCTTTCGATCGCTCAAAACATGAGGCTTCTTTGCGAAAAAGTCCTCGGACTGCCGAAGACAACCCAAAGCAATGGCTTTATCCCATTGCCCGGGCTCATCAGCCGGAAGTTTAAAAAACGGGTTGCCATCCATCCCACGAGCGCTCGGGTTACGCGGAATTGGCCTAAAGAGAAGTTTGTAAAGCTAGCTTTACATTTGAAAGAAGAGGGATACCATCCGGTATTTATCCCTGGATCGAAAGAGGCTGCGGAGTGGGCTGGCACGGGCATTGAAGTTGCTGAATTCGCTTCTTTAGATCTTTTGGCTCGTTTTTTGTACGAGTCGGATTATTTGATCGGCAACGATTCGGGATTGGGCCATTTGGCCTCTGCGTTAGGGGTTCCGACCTTGACTTTTTGCAGGAGGAAAACCTGGGCGAACATGTGGGCTCCCAGTTTCCAAAAAGGAGTTGTTGTCACCCCTTACTCTTTCATTCCCAACATCAGCGGGCTTAGATTAAGAGACCGCCATTGGCAAAAGTTCATCACCCTAGGGATGGGAAAGCGGGCGTTTAAGCGGCTTGTAAAAAAGAGCCCGGCCTGAAAACCGGGCTTTTGAATTACATTCCAAAACCGAAGCGGCCAGAGCCCACTGCGAGGATGTAAAGGAGTCCGCCGATCACTGCGAGACTTTTCATGAAAAACGCTTTTTCCAGTCTTCTTTTTTCATGCTCTTTTGTCTCCCAGAACGAATGCATCCAATACATGGTTGGAATTGAGTAAATGAGCAGTAAAATCGCTCCGAACCGTGAATAGAATCCTAAAAGGATGAGCAATCCTCCCAGGAGCTGAAGGACCATTCCCACAGGAAATAAAATTTGCGGGCTGGGTATCCCTCTCGATTTTGCAAGCTCTGAGTGGTGATGCCAGTGCATCAATTTTGATGCGGCCCCTGCTAAAAACAATGCGCTGATCAGCACCCGGCCGATCAAAATCAATAAACTCGTTAAAAAATCCATAATCCCCTCAAAATAGGTCGTCTAATTTTTCTATTACCTGATTCGTGGATTTTTTAAATGTGAATTTTTTAAAAACAGTATTTGGGAGATCCATCGTATTCGTAGACCGTTGTGCCAGGATGGCTCAATTGCCAGTTGGCAAATCGGATGGTGGAATGGACTTTGCCAGTGTCTTCACTGAAATAGTCTTTCCAATTCCGCACTAATTTAGGGAAATAGACGAGGCTTTCTTTGTCGTTGCGATGATCGGTCTTGGATCCGGTCTCGAATCTAGGAGGACTGCTATGGGCTCCGCCCAGTATTCCGATAAGGAGGTTTCCTGCGACAATCCCCACTTTGTGGGCAACAAATAAAACGAACTTTATGGGGAGGCCAAGCAGAGGGATTTGAGCAATCCAACCGAAGAGGCGTCGAATGAGGGAAGCTGCTTTGCCAATGAATCGAAGAATGGGAGACACCTCTTCCAATCCCTCACCGACGAATTCATACGTATCGCAAACGAGATTGGGAATCTCCGTTCCGGCTGATTTAGCGATATCGGAAGTGTAGGCCAGACAACTTTGGTGGACCCGGTTGAATCGGAGGGGCGTTTTTGAATATTCGCGCACTCGTCCAAGCGCCGTGTCGAAATTCTCCCGCGAGAGGGGAACTGTCGTCACGCGCCGCGATTTAAAGACTCGATGCTCGTCATAATCGTTGGAAGTAATGGTTGCATCATATGTGCCGACGACTTTTTGCCCTTGCTCGAAAAAAGGCTCGTCTTGGGATGTTTCAAACCCGAGCGAATAAACCCATCCTTTCTCATTGATCAGCCGCATTCCGCAATGGGATATTTTAGGAATGGCCATGTTGTCCGAGGAAAAAAGCTGGAGGGCGCATCGATCTTTGATCTTCAGGTTTTCAATTTGTTTTTCGCTCAATTGATAAGTAGGTCTGACCACGCCAAAGCGCGAGCCTTTTACTAAACCTTGTTCCCCTGTCGAAGGATCGTAAAGATAATTCCAAATTTCTTTCCGATCGCTTTTTGAATGAAGCTCTTGCTGACTCTTATCGTAGGCCATCTTATCTTTAATCGATTCCCATCGAACCCAATTCCCTTCTTTAAGAAGACAAGGAGAGCCGTCGGCATCAATCCGGATTCCTTCTTTGAGAGCTTCCATGCCTTTGGGAGTTTCTCCCCCAGTTTCAATTGTATGCTGATATCCGCGAATGGCGTATGCGAGTTTGGATTTTACAAGGAAATGACAGAAATCGGGATGCGTGTCGAATAAGGAAAGGAGCGGCTGCCAGCCAAATTTTTTGAAAAGATTTTCCGTTTTTTTTCTTTTTTCTTTGTTAATAAAGGGATTCAGAGGGGCGGGCGCTAGAGGATTAATTACTAAGTTAGTAGACATGCAGACTCCTTCTAAATTGCGGTGATTTTATTTTTTTTGTTTATTGAGATCAATATTTATTTTTTATTTAAATAAATATCCTATATTTAAATTTATTTTTATATTGTTTTAATACCTCTTTTGAGGGTAAGCTCTCCCCAATTAAAAAAACTAGAGCCAAATCAATGGTAGTCTCGCTAGCTCCTCTTTCCTCTCCCTGTCAACCGGAAACTTTAAAACTTCTCGACCATTGGGATGAACAATTTCGCCTCTCTGCTGAAAAAATTCAAAAAATGGCGCAAGAACCTCGCATGGACCGGAAAGTCCTGGCCGATTGGACTTGCGCCCACATTAAAGTATTTCGCAAAGTGGACCATTTATTATCTGAAAAATTAGGTTATCCCCTCCATCGCTACTGCGGTTGTCAAATCCAAGAAAATCCTTTTTTAGAGCGCCCTGAACTTAAAAAAAAGAACCCTTTAATCGAAGGGAGAACCCTTGTTTATCCCATTCAATTTGAAATCGATCCCGTTTTGAAAGAACGCTCAGCGAATATTTTGAGTTGGAGTTTGGGCGGCGGACATAATGTAGTTCAAGAAGCCTATGCAGAAAGGTTAGCGAAAAGAGGGATGCACGTTTACAATATCGATGCAGACCGAGAGGTTCTCGACCGATTTGATTTCATAAAAAAAATCACTTTCGGGCGTTTCACAACCTCCGATTTCATCTCCTACCTGATCCGGAATAAATGGTGGCGCCTCTTGGCCATCATCAATTGGCTTTTTTCTGGACGGCGCCCTAAATCGCAGCCTGACATTGTGGATGCGTATGAAACGGCATTTATCAAACGGGGCGGTGGAGACATTGTCATCACTTGCTTTGATCGCAATGTAGGAGTGATCTCTCATGCCTCTCATTCTCTCAATATGCCAGTTCTCAGCGTTGCAGCGGACTTCTGTCCTCTTCTTGCCGATATCGTAGAACCCGAAGATCTCCCTGAAAAAACTCCTTTTATCCGTTCTGTAATGGTCGAAGATCTGAAAGATCCCGTTCTCAAGTGTCTTGACGGCGCCTTGCATCCCGATCAAATTCGGTTTGGCGGACTCCCTGTTCGCGCCCCGTTTTTAAAACACTATTCATCCAGAGAAATAAACCGCATCAGGGAAAAATGGAATTTTGGCCCCGATGAACGGGTCATTGTTTGTCTTACGGGAGGTTCTGGCGCCAAGATCGAGACAATTGATCAAATCGTGGATGCGTATCAAAAATCAACTCGAAGATTGCCTCCATTGCGGCTGATGGGTCTTTGCTGTAGGAATGAAGAGGAAAAAGAGCGTCTTGAAACAACATTCGCTCTTTCTCCCGCTTCAAGAATTCAGGTCACGGCAGTTGGTTGGATGGAAGCCCAAGCCATGGCGGAAATTTTAGCGGTCGCAGGTGAAAAAGGGCCTCGCCAAGGAGCCCTTGTCTCTGGTAAGGGCGGCGGCGGCACCCTTTCTGAGGGCGCTGCAATGAACGTCCCCATGCTTCTTAAAGACGCCAATGAATTGCCTTGGGAAAAAGGGAACATTTCTTTTGTCTGTGAAAACGGTCTTGGCGCGACATTTAGTGAAGACCGAGACATGTCTGAGGCTCTTTTTAATCTCTTGGACAAAGTGCAGAAACCTCGAGTGGATTACCAAACCATTGATTCGGAGGCGATCTCGGTCGATTTAGTTAAGGAATTGATCTCAAGGAAAAAATCAATTCCCCCTCTTCTTCCTTAGAAAGAAATAACCGAGGCCAGCGGCAATGGCGACAATTCCAATCCCTCGCAGCCAATTGGCCGAGGTTTGCGACTGCACAACCGTTTGCTCTGCTTGAGCCAGTTTTCCCTGAGCGGTTTGTGCAGATTGGCTACGGATGCTTTTTCTAACGGGGCCGATGAGAGGTCTTCTGCGGCCTTGCTCGGATTGCTCAATTTGTGAAATCTGTAACTCTCTTTGAGCGGCTTGACGCGATACATAACTGCCGAAAATAAAAAGGCCCGCGCCTACAACGATCAGTGCGACACTGATGAATTTCTTCTCACGCATACTTTTTTCTCTGGTTCCTCTGGTTATTTTTTATTTACGTAAAAAAAAAGAAATTGGCAAGCAATTCGCCTCTTAGGCTAGTGTGATCTTTTTCAGGAGGATCATTTATGCGCCTGCTTGTCTTGTTTATGTTGTGTTTCTGCTCCTGCGAAGGGGGAATTTTCAGCTCTTTTTTGTCTGAGGCCGAACCAGAGAAGGTGTGCGCTCAGATCTTGGCTGCAGCAGATGTCCAGATCGGCGGAGAAAGGGAATGGGATGTTCAGGTGCGCGATCCTGGATTTTACGATCGGATCTTGAAAGATGGGTCTCTGGGTTTCGGCGAGGCGTATATGGCAGGTCTTTGGGATAGCCCGAAGGTGGACCAGTGCTTGTTTCAAATCATCCGTTCGCGTCTTGAAGAAAATCTAAAACCTACTTGGGCGATGCGTTGGGCTGTGTTGAAGGCGAAATTATTCAACACGCAAGACAAAGCGGGCAGCATGAAGGTGATTGAGCAGCATTATCAGCTCGGCAATGACTTATTCGAGCGGATGTTAGATGGGCTGATGACCTATAGTTGCGGATATTGGAGGCAGGCCGATAATCTCGAAGATGCGCAAAAAGCGAAATACGATCTGATCGCGAAGAAATTGGAATTCAAAAAGGGAATGAAAGTTCTCGATATCGGATGCGGATGGGGCGGGTTTGCAAAGCATATTTCGCAAAATTATGGCGTGGAAGTGGTCGGCATCACCCTTTCGGAAAACCAGGCGGAGTATGCGAGAAAATTTTGCGAGGGGCTGCCCGTGCAAATTTTAGTGCAGGATTACCGCGAGGTCCAAGGCGTGTTCGACCGGATTGTAGAGATCGGAATGTTCGAGCATGTGGGACTTAAAAATTACCGCTCCTTTTTAGAGATCGTTCATTCCCATTTAAAAGACGATGGCGTTTTCATGCTTCACACCATTGGGCGCAACCGCTCTAAATTTACCGTGGACCCTTGGATCGAGCAATATATTTTCAGCAATGGCCATCTTCCTTCGGTTGCGCAAATCGGAAGCGCGGTTGAAGGGTTATTCGTTATGGAAGATTGGCACAATTTTAGCGCAGATTACGACAAGACTTTGATGGCTTGGTTCCACAATTTCGACGCGCGTTGGGGTGAAATTAAGGGAGCCTACCCCGAGTCGTTCTACCGGATGTGGAAATACTATTTACTTTCCTGCGCCGGTGCGTTCAGAGCGCGCGAGTTGCAGCTTTGGCAGGTCGTTTTGTCAAAAAAAGGCATTTTGGGCGGCCATAAGTCCGTCCGATGAAGAAGATGTTTCTTTGGGTATTTTCGCCTGATATTTTGATGTTAATCTTGTGGAATACCGACTCGCTCTGACGAGAGTTTTTTTCCTTCTTGTTTTGGCTGTCATCTTAGAAGCTGTCATTCCAGAGGTGGAGGACTTTTTGGGTTTTGTGCTCGAATCCGAGGATGCTGATCGAGGCAACCGAAAGGGCGAATAATTTTCCTTTTGAGACGTCGAGGCCGAGCCAGCGGGCTGCGAGAGCGCGAAGAAAATGACCGTGGGAAAAGAGGATGATTTTTCCTTTCTGCTGCAAGAAATTGTGGATCAAAGCATCGGCGCGTTGCGATACGGCTTGGGGCGTTTCCCCTCCGGGGGCGCCTTGCGAGAAAAGTTCCCAGGAGGGGTTCAGTTTGTGGATTTGATCCGAGGTCAATCCTTCGTAAAGGCCGTAATCCCATTCTTGGGCGCGAGAATCGAACGTAGGGTCAGGATAGTCTGCGAGAAGGCATGTTTCCGAAGAGCGTTTTAATGGGCTGGAGTAAATCGCAGAAAAAGAGAGGCCCTCAAGTCGTTTTTTTAATCCAATGGCTTGTCTCTTTCCCTCTTCGGTGAGATCTAAGTCGGTGCGGCCGGTGTGTTTGCCAGAGAGGCTCCATTCGGTTTCCCCATGGCGGCAAAGATAAATTTCCAATTCCATGCACCGAGATATAGCTCAAAATATAAATATGAATCCATACCGCTTGAAACTTTTGCGCCTAAACCTTACTTCGTGGACAGTCTCTTAATAAATCTATTCTTCGGAGGGGGTTTTATCTTGTCAAAAAAACCTCGCGGGATAGATCATTTTCGTGAATTAACCCGCAAATGGAGTGCCAAATGTCTTCTACCCTCTTAGAAAAGCCAAAACCAGCTTCCCACGATTGCTGCTATTGGGGCTATCACCTGATTTTAGATTGCAAAGGATGCGATAAAAATAAATTGAAAGATGGAAAAAACATCATCGCTTTTGTCAAAGAACTGGTCCCTGCGATCGATATGAAAGCCTTCGGCGAGCCGACATTGGCGCACTTCGCCACCCACAATCCCCATGCGGCTGGCTATTCGCTAGTCCAGTTGATTGAGACAAGCTCGATTACGGGCCATTTTGCTGAAGAGATCGGCGATGCTTATATCGACATTTTCTCTTGCAAACCCTTCGATATGGAAGTGGCCAAGAGAGTTGTGTCCGACTATTTCGCTCCGGATCAAATCAAAACCTTCTTCCTGACTCGCCAAGCGTAGTTTCTCGATGGGGAGGTCGATCAGGCTTCCCCTCATTCCACGTAGATCATTTTTTTAGTCATGCCGCCATCGACGAGGAAGCTTTGTCCGGTGATGAATCCTGCTTGCTCGGAAATCAGGAACGCGGCCATGGCTGCGATGTCTTCGGGTTTGCCGATTCTTCCTACCGGGTGTTGGGTTTGGTCGATTTCGCGGATTTTTTCGTGGCCGGTGTCGATCCAGCCGGGACAGATGCAATTGACGCGGATGGCGGGCCCGAGGCTGATGGCGAGCGATTGGGTGAGGGAGACAAGACCTCCTTTCGAGGCTGCGTAAGGGGTGTCGTTCGGCTCTGATTGAAAGGCGCGGGTGGAGGCGATGTTGACGATCGATCCGCGGTGCTGCCGAAGGTAGGGAATGGCGTATTTGGAGCAGAGGAAAGGGGCGGAGAGATTGGTGTCGATGAAGGCTTTCCAGGTTTCAAGAGGGAGGTTTTCCGGGGAAGGAAGATAGTCGGGAAGGAGTCCTGCGTTATTGATGAGGGCGTCGATGCGGCCGAATTGTTTGTGGATTTGTTCGATGAAATTTTTTACGGCGTGCTCATTGCGGACATCAGCGTGGATGAAGAGAACTTCCGGAGGCTGGGATTTTTTTAAAGATGCGTCGAGTTCAACGACTGCGACCGAGTAGTTTTGGGCGAGGAGATGACGGGCGATGGCGGCGCCGATCCCTTTTCCTCCTCCTGTGACTAGGGCGGTTTTCATGAATATCCAGATTGCAGTTTGGCGTATTTAGCAACGAGGGTGCGGTTTGTCCCCGCATCGGGGAAGTGGACTTCGTAAGTGAGGCCGAATGAGCCTTGGTATGCTTTTTTCACAATGCCGTTGCCGAACTCTTTATGGATGACGGGATCGCCGGGAGCAAAGCCGGCGGGGGGCTCTTCTTGGCTTTCTTGCTCTTCTTCTTCTCTGCGGAGAGTGGGGGCGGAAAGGTTTTGAAGATACTGGACGGGAATTTCTTTGAGGAAGCGGGAAGGGCGCATCGGGCGTTGAACTCCCCACATGAAGCGGCAGAGGGTGGAACAGAGGTAGAGATGGCGTCTGGCCCGGGTCATGCCGACGTAGCAGAGGCGCCGTTCTTCTTCGAGGGCTTCAGGATTGTCTTTTGAGTTAATGTGAGGGAGAAGGTCTTCTTCGAGGCCTACGAGGAAAACGAGTTCAAATTCAAGCCCTTTTGAGTTGTGGAGCGTCATGAGTTTGACGGTGGGAACGGGAGTTTCTTCGTCGCGGGAAGTGCGAAGCGTCAGCTCTTCTAGGAATTGGGGAAGGCTGGGATTCGATTGTTCATCGGCCCATTCGGCGGCCTTTCCAATCAGTTCGTCGACGTTTTCTTTTCGGTCTTGGAAGCTTTCTGGATCTTCTTGCAGGTAGGCCAGATAGCGGGTGGAAGAAATGGCCTCGCTAAGGAGTTCATGGATGGAAACATGGGGCCGTTTGTTCCGGAGTGAATGGATGGCATTGACGTAATCGCGGAGACCTTCTTTTTGACGCGCCCCGAGTTTGATGTCGGAAGAGAGATCGGGGCGGGAGATCAGTTCTTCGCAAAAAGAAAAAATGGGGGCGCTTTTTTGGGCTGCGGCCTCGACGATTTTTTCGAGAGTGGAGGCTCCGAGGCCCCGTTTGGGGAGATTGATGGTGCGCAAAAATGAGATGAGGTCGGTGTTCGATACGACCATTTTCAAGAAGGCGAGGAGATCTTTGATTTCGCGCCTTTGATAAAAGGAAAGGCCGCCGATGATCTGGTACGCGATTTTTCTTGAGAGGAGAGCGTCTTCGAAGGGGCGCGATTGGGCATTGGTGCGGTAGAAGATGGCGATTTGATTGGGAGTGATTCGGTTGTCGGCGATGTGTTTGAGGATGCGGTTTGCGACAAATTCAGCTTCTTGCCGTTCGTTCTGGGCGACATAGACGCCGATTTTCGCCCCTTCTCCAAGAGCGCTCCAGAGTTTTTTTTCATAGCGGGCGGAATTGTGTTCAATGAGGGCGTTCGCCCCTTGGAGGATCGTATTGGTGCTCCGGTAATTTTGATCGAGGGTGATTACTTTTGCGCCGGGGAAATCCTGCTCGAAGTTGAGGATGTTTTGGTAACGGGCTCCGCGCCAAGAGTAGATGGATTGATCGGGATCTCCGACAGCGAAAATGTTGCCGTGCTTTTCGACGAGGAGTTTAGCGAGAGTGTATTGGGCAAGGTTCGTGTCTTGATATTCGTCGATGAGAATAAAGTTCCACCGTTTTTGATACATCTGCCGGACAGATTCATGTTCGGAGAGAAGCTTCACGGCCAAAAAGAGGAGATCGTCGAAGTCGAGCGCGTTGCATTCCTTCAACTTTTGTTGATACAGAAGATAAACGGAGACGAAAAGAGGGTCGTCTTTGACCTCTTCGGGGCCGATCCTATCGTTTTTAGCTGAGGAAATTTGGTGGCGGAGCTGGCGGAGGACTCCTTTCTCATTCTCGATTTGGAGCTGTTCTAAACAGCTTTTAAGCAACTTTTCGCTGTCCTCTTCATCGTAGATCGCAAAATCGTTTTTATATCCGAGGACGCCAATCGATTCGCGCAAAATCCTTGCGCCTAAGCTGTGGAAAGTGCAGGCGAGCACCTGGGCGTTTTTGAGCGTCCTGATGCGGGTGCGCATCTCTTCGGCGGCTTTATTGGTGAATGTAACAGCTAAGATGTCGGATGCAGGAACTCCTAAGTCGATGAGATGGACGATCCGATGAGTGACGACGCGTGTTTTCCCGGATCCGGCGCCAGCGAGGACCAGCAAAGGGCCGTCGACGTGTTTAACTGCGATTTCTTGGTTTGGGTTCAGGGTCATAAGCCGTCGATTTTAGCCGGAAAGAGGAATCGGACTCAATTAAAATTATCTTTATGTTTTTTGAGATCGCATCTTAAACTTTACGAGTTAAAAAAGGGGAGATTTATGGCGTCTATCAGTTTTCCGGAATTTCAAGACTGCTGTCCAACAAGAAGGGAGTTATTCAGCGGCTCTTTGAAAGTGGTGGGGTTGACTGCAGGTTATGCGATCGCAGCATGGATTGTCCCTATTCAGTGGAGTGTTTCGACTTGTGCGGTTTGTGGATTCGGCAGCAGCGCATTTGTCAAAATGAGTCTCTTTTTTTTCAATAAAATGGAGGGAGTAAAAGGTAAAAAAGAAATCACAAAAACTTGCTTTTCGAAGAATGAAACCTGCTGCAAGGTTTTGAGATGCGCGAGCGATCTTCTTTTTTCAGGCGGTATAAGCACAGCCTTTGCCTCTGTTACTGGCGCTGTCACAGGCAGATGGGGGGAGTTTTTAGCTTTGGGCAGCGCTTTTGGCCTATTGGCAGAGTATGCGGCCTATCGGATCGATGAATCAACTGTTTGCAGGCCCTCTTCTTCGGCTCTTTCAGAAACTCACCCAAATTACAATTCAGCAGCCGACCTAAATTCAGAGTTTGTTGAAATTCCGTTATAGGTTCGGGTTCATAGATATATAGGTTGATTGCGAGAAAAAACTGGGTTGAAATTTTCCTGAGTCACCAGTTTTGCTGATCTAGCCAGGGATAGGATGGACAGGATGGGCGGATAAATGAACCTATCCAAATAAAAAGTTTCAGTCGATTTTTAGGTTCTTTTGAGCCGATTTTGAATCGAAAATCGGCCAAAATAATCCAAAAACTCGACGAAAAATTTTATTTGGATAGGTTCATAGGATAAAAAAAATGACTCTAAATAGCGAAGCCCATTCTATTTTACATCCTATTTATCCGCTCATCCTGTCTATCCTGTCCCTGGAACTATCTAAATAACCTGAAGAATCCGTTTTTTTACTGACCTTGAGACCCGTTTTTTGGTAAAGGAAGAGAAAGGGATGGTGTTTTTTATGAAAGTTTTTTTGTTGTGTGTTTTCGTGGCTTTTTTGAGCTCCTGTGGAAATCAAGAGACGTGCCGGGACGAGGCTGACTGCTTAAACAATCCGCATTGTAAATGTTGGTGCTCTCAAGTCTGCAACTACAGAAAAAAACGAGAGAACGATTCTCCTCACTACATTCAAAAGGACCCGAATGGGAAATTTTGCTATTGCAAGCAGTGGGATATCGATCTCTATGATGACAATTGCATCAATGGGGAAGGCATCCGGCAACCTCCGGGAGCGGAGTAATAAAATACGCCTCCAGTAGGAGGCGTATTTTTGATTGGCGTTTTCTAGAATCCCATGCCGCCCATGCCGCCCATCCCCATACCACCCATGCCTCCGCCCATGCCGCCCATCATATCGGCAGCTCCAGCGGATGCAGGTTTTTTTGGCTCGGGTTTGTCGGTGATCAGGACGGCGATGGTGATCAGCATTCCCGAAACGGAAGCGGCATGGACAAGCGCGCTTTTCGTTACGAGTACGGGATCGATCACTCCATCTTTAACGAGATCGGAAAAAGAGTCGGTCGCTCCGTTATAGCCGAACGATCCTTCTTTTTCAGCGATTTTTTCGGCAATCAGGCTGCCGATTTTGCCGCAGTTGACGGCAATCGCGATCGCAGGGGCGTAGCAGGCTTTCCGGACGATTTCGAGACCGATGGCCTCGTCGCCTTGCAACTTGAGATGATCAAGGGCCTTTGAGGCGCGGATCAAAGCGACGCCGCCGCCAGGGACGATCCCTTGATTTACGGCTGCCCGAGTTGCATGCAGGGCGTCCTCGATGCGCGCTTTTGTCTCATTCGCTTCTGTTTCGGTGACTGCGCCGACGTTAACGACTGCAACGCCGCCTGCGAGTTTCGCAAGCCGCTCTTCGATTTTACCTCGATCATAGTCAGAGAGGTCTGGCTGTTTCAGCTCGTTTTTCAGTTGGGCGATCCGTTTTTGGATCTCTTTCGGTTTCCCAGCTCCATCGACGATCGTTGTCTCTTCTTTAGAGATTTTGATTTTTTTCGCAGACCCTAAAACTTCTAAGCCCACTTCTTCGAGGTTGTAGCCAAGCTCGTCTGAAATGAGGGTTGCGCCTGTTAAAATAGCGATGTCTTCAAGGAGGCTTTTTTTCCGGTCCCCGAATCCTGGAGCTTTGACGGCGCAAAGGGGCAATCCCCCTTTCACTTTATTGATAACAAGCGTGGCAAGGGCCTCTCCTTCGATGTCATCTGCGATGATCAAAAGAGGACGGGATCCTTTTTGCATCGTTTTTTCGAGAAGGGGAACCAGTTCTTTTGCGCTAGAGAGTTTTTTGTCGACAAGGAGGATGGCGGTGTTTTCGAATTCGACCGACATTTTTTCGCCATTTGTGATGAAATAGGGGGAAAGATAGCCTTTATCGAATTGCATCCCTTCTACGACATCGAGGGTTGTTTCAATGCCTTTCGCCTCGCCAATTGTAACGATGCCGTCTTTGCCGACTTTTTGCATCGCCTCTCCAATGATGGCGCCGATAACTGGGTCATTGTTTGCGGAAATTGCGGCGATCTGCTGGATTTCTTCGGGGGTTTTAACTGGCTTGGCCATTTGGTCGAGAGCTCTCTCAATAGCTTGGACGGCTTTGTCGATCCCTTTTTTCACGTCCATCGGATTGGCTCCGGCGCTGACGTTTTTAACCCCTTCGGCGAAAATCGCCTCTGCAAGGACGATCGCTGTGGTCGTTCCGTCGCCTGCGACATCGGACGCTTTTGAAGCAGCTTCTTTGACGAGCTGGGCTCCCATGTTTTCGTATTTGTCTTTTAAGACGATCTCTTTCGCAACAGTGACGCCGTCTTTGGTGGAAGAGGGAGATCCGTAGTCTTTTCCGATGACGACGTTGCGCCCTTTAGGGCCTAAGGTCACGATGACCGCTTTAGCGAGTGTTTTGACCCCTTTGAGGATCGATTTGAGTGCTTCTTCGTGAAATTGGAGCATTTTTGCCATGAGTCGTTCTCCTTAATTCAAAATGGCTAAGACGTCTTCTTCAGACATGATGAGATAATTAGCGTCGCCTGCTTTGTATTCGGCTCCTGCGTAGGAGGAGAAAAGAATTTGGTCTCCCACCTTTACATCCATAGGCTGTACACGGCCTTTCTCATCCGTTTTTCCAGGGCCTGTGGCTAGGATTTTTCCTTGGCGCGGTTTTTCTTGGGCTTTTTCAGGAAGGAGGATGCCCCCTTTCGTTGTTTTAGCTTCTTCGCGTTGCACGACAATCCGGTTTCCGAGAGGTTTAATTTTATTTGTCATTTTCCGCGTCTCCTTTTAAAAATTTTTGGTTTCGATCTTATGTTGGGAACCGATTCTTGTCAAGGGATGAGGTTGTTTTTTTAGCAAACTGGAAAAGTGAGTGCCAGCTTAGTAGAGGAGGTGTTTTTTCCTTTTTTCGAGGAACGCCTCTCTCTCCTCTTTGTGGAGGCTGATCAATTTCCAGGCAGGATACTTCTCATTGAGGAGGATTTCATAGACCTGGTCGGTGCCATTGGCCTTCGAAAAGAGATCTCTCTTATTCGAATCGGCGAGCCGCTTTAAAAATTCTTTCGGATAAAGGCTTTTCAGCATCCCCAAAATCATGTATTGAATCGAAAGCGGTCGGTAGATTTTAGGGTCGTCGATTTGGAGCAGAACGCCTTGGCAGTCGAGGCCTTTGTAAAGCCCCCAGAAGGGACGGAAATAGAAGGGTTGGAAGCGGACGCCAGGCAGTTTTTGCGCGTTGAGTTTTTCGGCGAATTCTTGGGCTTGGACCCAGGGCGCGCCAACAATTTTAAAGGGAAGGGTGAACCCGATGCCGATGTTCATCATCTGCAGCTCTCCCATGATCCCTGTGGCGGGACAGAAAAAGGGGGTGTCCGCCTCGGGGACATTCGGACTTGGCGGGATCCAGGCAAGGCCGGTTTGCCGGTAGCTCATGGACCGCTTCCATCCTTTCATGGGGATGACTTGCAATTTGCAGCCGATTTTGTACTCCTCATTGAAAAAAAGAGCCAATTCGCCGATGGTCATCCCATGGCAATAGGGGACGTTTACATAGCCGATGAAAGATCTCCATTTCTCTTCCAGCATGGGCCCGTCGACCACGACCCCATTGATCGGATTGGGCCGGTCGAAGACGATCACTTCGATGCCGCGCTTGGCGGCCTCTTCCATCATGTAAAAAAGGGTCGTTGGATAGGTGTAGGCCCGGACGCCCGTATCTTGAATGTCGTAGATCACCGCGTCTAAGCCTTTGAGCATTTCCGCTGTCGGCCTGCGCGTGTCCCCATGGAGGCTGTAAACGGGCACTCCCTTTTCATCGCCGTGTTTCACCGACTCGAACGCGTAGTGCTGCCCTTGCAGTCCATGTTCGGGGGAAAAGTAAGCGACGATTTTGTAAGCGCCTTCTTTTTCCCTGAACAATTGAATGGTTGAGCGAGAGCTGCTGTCAACGCCGGTGTGGTTGGTTAGAATTGCGATCCGTTTGTCTTCGAGGGATTCGAATTGGTTTTCCGAAAAAAACACGTCGACGCCGAGTGAAACGCGGCCTTGAGCGACGGCAGCTCCCAATAAAAAAACAAAAAAGATCCACTGTTTCATTTTTTCCATCATAGCAATCGGCTGCAAAAAAGAAACGGGGAAGTGGAAAAAATCTAGAGTCAATACAACATGTTTTTCGTGCAATCGCCCTCTGATTTATTTAAAATTAATCTTTGTTTTTTAGCTATTAACTTTTATCTTTGTTATTGTTATTATATTGTCCGAAAACAAAGAGGTTTTATGGGTACAGTTTCGTCAACAACGCCTTTTAAAATAAAAGAGTATACAGTCAATGCTGATTTTTCTTGGTCCTTAGTCGATTCTGACGGGAAAAGCAAGCGCATTACAAAAGAAGAGCAGCATAAGATGTTGTCAGGACTTTTCTCTGATAGGGTCGATGATCAAAAGAAGTCTACTCTTCTAATGCCTAGCTCTCAATCGCAAGTCGGAGATTTTGAATATAATACGCAAGAACAAATAAAAAATTATGTTAATGATTTATTTAACAAAACTTTTTTTGTTAAAAAATAATTAGTCTCGTTCACTCCAAACGAAAATTCTAACGAACCTCAGCCTTTTCCCTCTTTTCCCAATTTGTTTGGGAAAAGAGGGAAGGGTTTGGTTATAGATTGGTTTTTTTGAATTTGGATGATCCATGTCTTTGGACGGCTCTGCGTATTTAGACGAAGCGAATGAAATTTTAGAGAGCGTGAAGGGAAAAAAACTCATTACAAAGGAAGAGCAGAATGAGATGCTGTCAGGAATTTTCTAGCGACTTATCCACAAAGATCTGAGACTTCTCGCGCAGACGACCAGAATTTTGGTTGCTGAAGTTTAAGAGGGGATTTTTAGTTGGGTGTTATAGAAACGGATTCAATTTGAGAAAGCCATTCTTCAGTTTTAAGAAAATGGTTGATTTGAGAATGCGCCTGCTGTTCATTCAATTCGCAGGGGAGTTCTCTGGCAGCGGTATAATGAACCCCAATGACTCGAGTATGTCCCGCCAGAGATTGAACAACGGATTGAATATTCTTTATCTGATCGTCAATAAAAATGACTTTTTTCGGTGTCCAACGGACTGCATTAAAGAAATCGATTAAAACAGGCCCTTTTTCATGAAGAGAACTGACCAAAACGCCCGATTTGTAAATGGGAGGGAATTCGAGTTCAGGGTGTTTCGGAAGTTCAAGGACAGGGGTCTTAGGAAAACTTGAACTAAAATCAAAACCAAATCGTTTTAATTCATCGATTCTCCAATCGACAAAACTCTCTGTTTTCCCTATTTTCCCTCCGGGAGCAGCTGTAAATGCAATCACGGGAATCTGTTTTTTTTGGATTTTTTCTACGAGCAAAAGACTGTTTTGATCGAGAAGGGAATGCGGTGCGCTCATCAAAATCTCTCGGAATACGTATCTCGTTTTACCGGATTCATCGGTGCTGAATTTTTTTCCTCCTAGCCACTCGTCTAGTAGTTTCTCCCATTTGGGCTTTAGAATCGGGTCGTCAGGCGTCAACAAGGTTTGATCGACATCGAAAAGGATCATGGTATTTTGATCCGCTTCGTCAATTAAAAGTTCTATCTCATTGAGATTGGAAGTGGAAAAAATTTGAGATGCGCTGATTTGCAAAACAAAAGAACAGAAGAAAGCAGTCAAAACAAAGATAAATTTCACGTAGAAAAGCCTATATTTCTGTTTGTTTTTTAGCAAATAAGATGTTCTGTGTGTGCTAGTCGGGTGAAAATGAAGACGCAGCCAGCCCCCCTCTCCATTTCCCAATTTGTTTGGGAAATGGGGATGGGTTGTGTTATAGATTGTTTTTTTGAATTTGGGTGATCCATGTCTTTGGACGGCTCTGCGTATTTAGATGAAGCAAATGAAATTTTAGAGAGCGTGAAGGGAAAGGTCCTGACTGTGGGCGAACGCAGGCGGCTTGCGGTCGAGCTGGCGGCGTTGATGCTGCGCGAGGCATCCCGTTCGATGAGCGGGAGCGAGAGGGCGATTCAAGAACAGCTTTCGCGCTTGATGTCGGATCCTGTGGGCAAAGCGTTCACAACGGCGATGACGGATGAGTGTTTCCGGAGCTCTTCGAACAAGCGGGTGGCGGACCAGATTATTTATTTGTTGGGGAAGTTAGGGATCCCGCAGTATTTGGATTGGGTGAAACGGGCGGAGCTGTTCGCGTTCAAAATGGCAGGTCCAGAGGTGGCGCAATTTTTAGTGCCTCTTGCGATGCGGGCTTTAAGGAAAGAGACGGCGCGGGTGATTTTGCCGGGAGAGACGGCCCTTTTAACCAAGCATTTGCAGGAGCGGCGCAAAGAGGGCGTGCGGCTCAATTTGAACCATTTGGGCGAGGCGATTTTAAGCGAGACAGAGGCGAAACAGCGTCTGCAGATGTATCTCGAAGATCTTAAAAACCCAGACATTGATTACATTTCGGTGAAAATTTCGACAATTTTCAGCCAAATCAATTTGTTGGCTTATGAGGAGACAATCGAAAAAATCGCGGAACGGTTGAAACTGTTGTACCGGGCTGCAATGAAACATTCGACGGTGGGCGAGGATGGCGTAAAGCGCTTTAAATTTATCAACCTCGACATGGAAGAGTACCGCGATTTGAATTTGACTGTAAAAGTGTTTTGCAAAGTGCTCGATGAACCAGAATTCCATCCTTATTCAGCGGGGATTGTGCTTCAGGCGTATCTGCCCGATTCGCATTCCTTCCAAAAAGAGCTGACGGAGTGGGCGAAAAGGCGTGTGCGCTCAGGCGGGGCTGCAATCAAGATCCGGATTGTGAAGGGCGCGAATTTGGCGATGGAGCAATTCGAAGCGTCTGTCAAGGGATGGCCTCAGGCGCCCTACACAGCGAAGGTTGAAGTGGATGCGAACTTCAAGCGGATGGTGGATTACGGATGCCTTCCTGAAAACGCGCGGGCGGTTCGGCTCGGAATTGCAAGCCACAATTTATTCGATATTGCGTTCGCGATGCTGCTTCGCCTGGAAAATCGAGTGGAGCCTTACACAGGCTTTGAGATGCTGGAAGGGATGGCTGACTCGATCCGGCGCGTCGTGCAAAAATTGACGGGCGATATCTTGCTTTATTGCCCTGTTGCGACCAGGCAGGAATTCCAGCATGCAATTGCCTATTTAATCCGAAGGCTCGATGAAAATACGGGGGCCGAAAATTTCCTTCGCCACGCCTTCGGATTAAAACCGGGAACGGAGAGTTGGGAGAGTCAAACTGCGCTTTTTTCCCAAGCTTGCGAAGAGATGGAAACGGCGCAAACGCAGCCGAGGCGAACGCAAAACCGGCTTCTCTATCATCCGGCCCCCGATCCGAAATTGCCTTTTGAAAACGAACCGGATACCGATTTTTCACTGCCTCAAAACAGGCGTTGGGCTGAAGAGTTGGTCCGCCATTGGAAAAGTTATGAACCGCAACCGATCCCTCTTGTCGTCGGAGGAAAAGAACACTTCAATAATGAAGAGGGAATCGGACGCAACCCTTCCGATCCGAACAAAACCCTGTATGTTTACGCCAAAGCGCACAAGCCCGAGGTTGATCTCGCTTTGAAAACAGCGAGAACGCACCAAAAAGAATGGGGACAATCGACAGTGGAGCACCGGAGCCAGTTGCTTGCGCAGGCCGCCCAAAAATTGCGGGAGCGGCGGGGCGAATTGATCGGCGCGATGGTCATTGATGGGGGGAAAACGGTTTCCGAGGCCGATGCGGAAGTGTCCGAGGCGGTGGACTTTGCCGAATACTACCGGCGCCAAATGGAAAAAATGGCGCTCATGAAAGACATTCATTGGACGCCGAAAGGAACTGTTGTAGTGGCCTCCCCTTGGAATTTCCCCTGTGCGATTCCCGCAGGCGGCGTTTTGGCGGCTTTGGCAACGGGCAATTGCGTCTTGCTGAAACCCGCATCCGATACGGTGCTTGTCGCTTGGCACTTGGCCAATGCGTTTTGGGACGCCGGCATCCCAAAAGAAGTATTCCAATTCATCCCGTGCTCAGGAGAGGGGGCGGGAAGCGAGCTCATCCGCGATCCGAGGGTCCATGCGGTTGTTCTAACGGGCGGCACGGCGACGGCCAGGCATTTCCTCAAAATGCGCCCTGGCCTGGATCTCGCAGCTGAAACAGGCGGCAAAAACGCGATGATCCTTACGGCCCTTTCCGACCGGGACCTCGCAATCAAGGACTTGCTTCAATCGGCGTTCGGCCATTCGGGCCAAAAATGTTCCGCGGCATCCCTAGCGATTTTAGAGGCAGAAGTTTACGACGATCCCCATTTCCGAAGACACTTGCGCGAGGCGGCGTCGAGTCTTAAAGTGGGTCCTGCTTGGGATCTGGCGACGCGGGTCGGGCCTCTGATCCATGAGCCGCGCGATGCGCTGAAACGGGGGCTGACGACATTGGAGCCGGGGGAAGAGTGGCTTTTAGAGCCGAAGAAGGACTCCCATAACCCCAATCTCTGGAGCCCTGGCATCAAATTCGGCGTAAGGCCGGGAAGTTTTACTCATCTGACGGAATTATTCGGCCCCGTTCTGGGCGTAATGCGGGCAGACAGCTTGCGGCACGCGATTTCGCTGGCCAATGCCGTGCCGTATGGATTGACTTCAGGATTGCAGAGCTTGGATGAAAGGGAACAGGCTTTTTGGACCGAAGAGATCGAAGCGGGCAACCTCTATATCAACCGCGGCGTTACGGGAGCCATTGTGCGGCGCCAGCCGTTCGGCGGCTGCAAGGCAAGCAGTTACGGCGGAGGATCGAAGGCGGGCGGACCGAATTATTTGCGCGAATTGATGAAGGCAAAACAAGTCGGGCTGCCTCAAGAAAAACACCCTGTGAATGAGGCGGTCAATAATTTAACCCTGTTCCTCGACAAGATTGAATTGACGGCGGAACAGTTGGGAATATGGACTGCGAGCGTTGCCAATTACGCTTACTGGTGGAAACGGCTTCATCAAGACCGCGATCCGACGAAAATCGTCGGCCAAGACAATTTTTTCCGCTATGTTCCTCGGAAAGGGATGTGCTTCAGGATCGAGTCGCATACCGATCCGCTTAACGCTCTCCGCGTTTGTGCGGCGGCGCTGACTTGCGGGGCGAAACTCGAACTGAGCGCAACTGCTGAAACGGTCAAAAATTCCCATTTTAATTGGCTCGAATTGGTTCCCCATTTGCAGATGGTTGAGGAGTCCGAAGAGGGTTTCCTCGATCGCGTGCGCGCAGGAAACATAGAGAGAATCCGTCTCTTGGAAACCCCTTCTCATGCGCTGCAAGAATCTGCCGCCGAATCGGCCACCTACATCATCCATGATCCCGTTTTAGCCAACGGACGGCTTGAATTGCTCCATTATTTGAGGGAAGTGTCACTGAGCATCGACTACCACCGCTACGGCAATTTGGGCCTAAGAGAGGGAGAGCTCCGTAAGCCGGTTCTTTAAGAGAGTGTCTTAAAAAAGAAAGAAAATTGTACCATGGATTAAAAGCGTTGGGGAAAAAGGTGAGTCCTACTGTATTTAAAGCGGGTCCCTATAGATTTTTCTTTTTTTCTCGGGAAGAACCGAAGAAGCATGTGCATATTACTTGTCCTGACGGCGAAGCTAAATTTTGGATTGAACCGACCCTTGCGTTAGCTACATTTCATGTTTGTCAAAAAAATAATTAGCTGAAATGAAATCAATAGTGGAAGAACATTTCGATGAAATCGAAAAATCTTGGAAAAAACATTTCTCCTGTTGAGATTAACATCACTCAATTTGGACTTTGAACCTATCCCACTAAAATTTTTCGTCGAGTTTTTTGGATTATTTTGGCCGATTTTCGATTCAAAAAGGGAGGGCAATATCGCAAGTTATATTGCCCTCCCTTTTTGAATCGAAAATCGGCTCAAAAGAACCGAAAAATCGACTGAAACTTTTTAGTGGGATAGGTTCTTGGTTGTGTGTTCATGACGAGGAGTTTTTCCTGACTTATGAGGATCATCCATTTTTTGAAAATGCGATGATCAAACAGATCTACGAAGTAGAATTGCACCACAAAACCCATTTATACTGGCCTAGCTTAGACATCGATTTGAGTCTTGAAATATTGAAAGCGCCCCATCGGTTCCCCCTCATTTCTCAATAAAAATTTAAAAAAAAGAGTTGGTTCTGCATACTCTCGCCCATTTTTGGAGGGGATGTATGTGTTTGCTGAGTTGTTTTTGGTGGTGCCGAGGCCATTCTCAGGTGAATGAAGAGGTAAGAGAGGTAAATACGCATAAAAAAGAGCCTAATTACCAATCGATGGAAAATAAGAATGGTTTGCCTTTCGATACGTGCGGGTTATTCGAAAGAACAGAGAATTGTTGGCTTCATCGATGCAAGAATGCTGAGGATGATTGTTATATGATTACTCGAAGCCAAGGGATCTCAGGCGCATCAACGGCTCCTGAAAATGAAAAGCCTGTAATTTTTGTTCATCAATGTACAGAAGAGGGTGAAGCGTATCGCATGATTGTAGATAGGGGGTTTGTTTTAACTCCGGTTTTTCCGGAAAAACCAGAAAGCATGGTGAGCGCGACGCCGAGAACCCCGAGGAAATTTCTCTTTGAAGGGGTTTGAATTATTTTGGGTACAATCTTTGGGAACGATTTTTAATTACTTCTGCATACTGCTTTTTTTTCCCATCGGATAAAAAAGAATGGGCGAGGGTTTCATCCCAAAGAGGCAGGCATGTATGCAGTTGAGTCAGCATTGTTTCAATTTCTTGTTTTGGAAGAGAGAGTCTTGTCTGCGCAAAGTCGGTAAAATCCGTTCGTTTTAGATTTGATTTTTTCCCCTGTAAAGGGAGTGCTATTTCTTCTTTGGAACGAGAGGCGATGGTCGAGTTGACTAGATCGTAAGCAGGCGATAGTTTCGTCGAATCTTTCTCCGAAATAAGAGAGAAATTTTTCATGTGCATGTCTTCATTGCCGACTAGAAAATTAAAAAGCATTAACCGGAAGAGTTTCTTTTTTTCAATGAGGGGAAATGTACAGAACTGGTCGATCAAGGAGGCTGCTTTTTCCATGCTCGAGTCGTATTTCGCCTCTCTCGAAAGACCTGCTAATTGAGCAAAATCTTCTACGGCGATTTTTTTTAGGCGAGCTCCCCTGTCAAACCGTTTAATAAAATAAACAAGGCTTTTGTCAATCGCATAGATCATCCCGTGCAAAGGGACGTCGATGCCCGCTATTGAGGCTAATTTCATTGTTAGATCTTCGTTTTCAGGGAGCTCGGGGTAGAGGGGATGGGGCGGTTTTAAAAGGAATGTGCCTCCTCGAGATACGATTTCGAAAGATTCTTTGGTCGGCTTTAGATGAGCGCTTAATTTTGGCTGAACGCCAGAGAAGGAGAGCTTGTCGGCATAATCTAAAGCGAGTTCCAATTGTTCCTCTTTGCCGTAGGGAAAATCAGCGAGGTGGTGCAAGCGGGAGAGGGCTTTGAGTCCTTCGGATGAATATCTATCAGAGCCGCAAGGCTTATAAGTGATCGGACATCGAAGCATCTTTTTCCACCGTTATATTTCCAACGAGTTCTTGCCCGACACGCGTTAATTGTTCGAATAGATCATCTGGATCGATTTTGGCTTTACGTAAAAGTCCTTCCAACATCATCCCCTCAGGTAAAAAGCCTTCAAAAAAAGGAGGAAATCTATCGAAGGAGTAAGTTCTTTGGCTTTTGGGCATCGTTAAACTGATTGAGGCGCCGTCGTAATTTTCTAAGTATTGAAATTCATAGTTTCGCCCTTTCTTCCATTCGATGAGTAGGCCGCAAAGCGCGCCATCTACGAAGACATTAGCTCTTTTCATGAGGTCCTTTCTTAAAGATATCCATGAGCGGCCCGGTAAATTCGATTTTTATGTTGAGGACGTGCAGCACAGATAACAGAGTCGATAGTTGCACTTCCTTGTTCCCTTTTTCGAGATTGAACACAGCGGTCTTTCCGATGGAGGCTAGCTGTGCAAGGCCGAGTTGGGTAAGTCCCGCTTTCTTTCGATGGAAGCGGACCATGAGGCCAATCTGGGTGGCGAATTCGTTCATAATTTACCGTTATAGCAGCATTTATAGAGAAAAATCAAGGGTTGTCGCAGAAAATTATCAGGATTTGTCAGAAATTACCGTTATAGCGGTAATTATTGATGTGGAAAGAAATTGACCCAGATTTTTGGTAAAATGATTTTAAATAGAGCTCTCTTGCAAACTACCAGGATTTTTTCCAGGATTCGTATTCCATAAGCCGTAGCTGGTAGCGTGCTAGATTGCCCTCGTGCAAACTTGAGAGTTCTCTTTCGACAGTTTGAATAAAACGAGACTGATCTTCTAACGGAATAGAGATTAAAGCTTGCTCGCGGATCGCGGCGATAGCTTGGTGTTTATTCATGCCGCGGCGGACGATTTCTCCAACTGTTTGTCGAATGGCATTTCGATATTGCAGTCGAAAGGGATCAGGCTCTCCAAGGGCTCTTCGGGTTGTGGAATAACGGTTGCAAGACCGCTCATACGCCCATGCGAAAACATCGCGCAATAACTCAATTTGATTCAGCTCATACACGCCGAGAAGGCCATTGATGTACATTTCCTCGGGCACATCGATGAAAGAGAGCGGGCAGAGATTTTTTTGAATTAAAGGGATATTTGCGGCGAGACGGGAAGTTCGTTTATTGACATCGTCGAAAGCCTGCAAATAGGGAATGTGCACCATGAGAAAAAAAGCTTGCTCGAAGGGATCTTCAATCGAATGGGCTTTATTGATAAGCAGATCGAAACATTCGTGGATCAGTTGCGGGATTGAAATAGGGATATAAACGGACTTTGAAATCCCAACAGAGAATGTTCTCAATCGCCCGCAGGCCGCAGGATCGGGCAGTAGGTTGTCTGATAAAAGAGTGTGCAAATTCAAAAGAGTAAAACGGTTTACTTCGATTTCTTCTGCGGAATGGATTAAAAATTCAATGGCAGCTTTGTGATTGAGGATCATTTGAGTTTCTTTAATATCTTTTCCCTCCGGTGCATTCCCCCAATCAAGGAGTCGTTCTGTTTCCAGAAGCGAATAGGTATTTCCTTCCAGGCGGCTGGAGTTCCAAGTGAGATCGATTAACAAACGGTGAAAAATTTGCCGTGCGTAGGTCCCGGCCGGATACGGCCCGTCCTCTGTTGTGCCAAGGGTTAATAAATTTCTCCGGAGATCTTGGGGAAGGTAATGCGTTTGATTGGGTTTATAATTTTCTAAAAATTCTCTGTTATAGGTAACAGGAGGTCTTAAGTGAAGAGGCTGAGATATTTTTTCGCGGATGGAAGCTGCAGCTTTGCTTATTGGGAGAGAGAGGTTTTTAGGGGCTTGAGAGATTTTTTTCCCGGGAGAGAGCAAAAGTTTGTATCGTCTTGCTCTCGCCTGTCCTACAGGGATAAGCTCATTTTGCTTCACCAGGGAAGCCAGCCAGCGTTGCAGGGTGCGGCGGGGAATCCCAGGATCCAACCCGAGCAGGATCTCTTCGAGAGAAGCCCCTTCAGGAAAGCGCCCTATCAGTTCCAATAGAGCATCCCAAGGCACGCGTTTTGGCATAAATTCTCAATTTTAAATTTAACGGAACCGTTCTCGGTATAATCGTATTATGGCGCAATTCGTGTTTATCGCGCCACTTTTGGCGCGATTTTCTCTAATCGCGCCACTTTTGGCGCGATTCTCAGAGACCTTTCAGATGAAAGGGGCGGTGTAGGTAGGTTCAAAAACCCACCCAAGCCAGTCGAGCTTACTGTGTTCTGAAACGGGACTCCAGCCCCATTCTTTTGCCTGTTGCAGATATTCTCTTTTTTGCTCGGCCAATAGACCTGATACAATCCAAAGCTCCGCCTGTTTATTCAACTTTTCTGGGTTAAACGCTTTTTGTTCTGGAAAGATCATGTTCATTAAGAAGACGCAATTTTTTCGCTTTCCTATTTTTTTCCCAAACGACGCCCTGGCGTCCAGCCCATTGATCTTCGCGTTTTCTTTCGCATGCGCAATGGCTGCCCCGTCGATCTCGACGCCAACTGCCGATTCCGCTCCCAGCAAACAGGCTGCTAAAGTCAAAATACCGCTTCCCGACCCGATATCGACCACGCTTTTGCCAGCAATCCGCCCCCGCATCATTTCGAGCATTAAATAAGTCGTTGGGTGGGACAGGTCTCCAAAGCCGGCTCCCGGCGTTAAAAGGAGGGTTTTATCAACTCCGAAAGGGGAGAGGTCGATATGGGCGCGCCCCTCTTTAAAATCTTGGGCAAACAGCTCCCATTGCGATTCCCAATCGACCTGCGATTCGTTTTTCTCTTCGGCTAAAAGGGAGAGCGCGATTTTTTTCACTCCGATTTTCTTTTTGCTGTAGCCCCCAATAAAAATTTCTCCGACCGCATCCTCTTCGACGGTAAAAATCCCTTGAAGACCTGCTTTCTCAAGCTCTTTTTCCGCCTCTTCGATCGAGGCCCCATCCATCAACCGGAACAAATAAGATCGCATCTTGCTACCCAAATTTCCTGAAAATGATATGCTAGCCGCCTATGCAAAAGCAACCGATTGCAGCCGTTATCAATTTTTGTACGAACGAGAGCCGTTTCATCAAGGCCTCTTTGGAGCAGGCAAGCCTCTTCGCCTCCCAAATCATCGTCCCTGTCTGCGACCATTTTTTCGACGGCACTCCTGAAAACAGGCCCCTTCTCGAACAAATTTACGCCGCCTTTCCCAACTGCCTTTTTATCGAATACCCTTTCGTCCAAAGCCAAATTCCAAAACGAGTTTGGAAAAAGATCGCCCCCGCCCACTTTTGGCACAGCCTGTCGAGGCTGATTGGCTATTCCCACTTGAATGAAGAGATCGACTCGGTCCTTTTTCTCGATGCGGACGAAGTGCCCGATGGTCGCCGGTTTTTCGAATGGCTTGATTGCAGCGATTACCACCACCATACAGCGATGAAATTGGCCAATTACTGGTATTTCCGCGAGCCCACGAACCAATCGCTCCGCTTCGAGGACTCGGTCGTCCTGGTTCAAAAATGGGCTTTAGACCCAGAGCTTATTTTACGGGAAGAGGAGAGGGACGCGATTTATGATTCGCTTCCCTGCCCTAAGCGAAGGAATGTGGCCGGCGTCGACGGGACTCCCATGTTCCATCACTACAGTTGGGTAAGGACGAAGGAAGAAATGCTCAAAAAAGTCCAATCCTGGGGCCATAAAGGGGACAGGGACTGGGTCCAGCTCGTCCACAAAGAGTTCGAGGCCCCCTTCCGAGGGACCGATTTCGTCCATGGGTACAATTATAAAATCGTCGAGTCGCCCTTCGATATCCGTTTGGACGAGCCTCAATTTCTTCTGAAGGGGCCCCCCAATGTAAAGCGGCTCTCGCAGGACGAAGTGTTAAAATGGACGGGAATGATCGAAAGGTCTTTTTGGGGCTGGCTCTCGAATCTCTTTTTTAAAAAATGAGTTCCGCTTGATTTTTACAGATCTTCTGAGAGATGATAGTTAAATCATCCACGCACCGGTAGCTCAGTTGGATAGAGTACCTGGCTACGAACCAGGGGGTCAGAGGTTCAAATCCTCTCCGGTGCAATAGACTTCTTGCGTAACCTGCTTTGGCTGGAGAAATCGATGATTTTTCTGCAGATTTTTGAGCCGAGTGAGGAAGACATACCTAGAAGGTAAACGACGAGCGAGGGCAAAAATCTGCCAAAAAGCGCGATTTAAACGGCCAAATGAGGTTATGCAAGAAGTCTGATATGTTTCTTTCTAAATTTGCATTCGGCCCTTTAGAGACCAACGCAGTCCTTATCGGCTGTTTCGCCACAAAAAAAGCGGCCATCATAGACCCTTCGATGGGTTCGTGCGAATCGATCCTTCATGAGATCGAAGAACAGGGTTTCGTCGTTGAAAAAATTCTTTTAACTCATTCCCATTGGGATCATTTTGCCGACGCCCATCTTTTAAAAAAGAAGACCGGCGCCCCGCTTTTCGTTCATCGGCTCGATGCGAAAAACCTCGAACAACCCGGCGCAGACGGCATCCCTCTCTTTACCCCCATTCACTCGGTTGTCCCCGACCATTTCATGGATGAAGGAGATCTTCTCTCTGTAGGCCAATTAAAGCTCCGCGTAATCCATTCTCCGGGCCACAGTCCAGGAAGCGTCTGTTTTTACCTCGCAGAACAAAAACTTCTCATCGCAGGGGATACCCTGTTTCAAGGCACCATCGGCAACCTGCAACTTCCGACAGCAGACCCTCAAGCGATGTGGAAATCGTTAAAAAAATTAGCGCAGCTCCCTTCCGACACTCTCGTAGTGCCAGGACATGGACCTGACACTTCAATCGGGCAAGAATCCTGGTTGGACCGCGCCCAACAAATCTTTTCATAAAGGCAAACAGATGACCCTCGTTGGAAAAAAAGCTCCCAAATTCAAAGCGCAAGCTGTCGTCAACGGACAAATCGCAGATGATTTTTCCCTCTCTTCTTATGAAGGGAAATACGTCGTCTTTTTTTTCTATCCGCTCGATTTCACCTTCGTCTGCCCCACCGAATTACATGCGTTCCAAGAAAAACTCAAAGACTTTGAAAAGCGCAACGCGCAAGTTGTCGGCTGCTCCATCGATAGCTGCTTTTCCCACGCCGCTTGGCTCAACACCCCCAAAGCGAAAGGGGGCATCGGAGGGATCTCTTATCCTCTCGTCTCCGACATCCACAAATCGATCTCCCGCGCCCACCAAGTCCTCTTCGAAGACGCAGGGATCGCCTACCGAGGGCTCTTCCTCATCGATCGACAAGGAATCGTCCGCCACCAGCTCGTCAACGATCTTCCCCTCGGCAGGTCTGTCGACGAAACGCTCCGCCTTCTCGACGCCCTCATTTTCCACGAAAAACACGGCGAAGTTTGCCCTGCCAACTGGACATCGGGCGCAAAAGCGATGAAGCCCACCGATTCCGGCCTCGTCGAATATTTCCGATAGTAAGAAAAAAAATGAGCGTGATCGGGAAAGGCGGGAATCTAATAAATCTAGACGATTGCCCCTATGTAGAATTAACACTTCATGCTTTCGATAAAGTGGAGCCTGAAGATGCTGCAAAAACAATCAAAGCCATTGCGTTAAAGCAGCCTTTTAAAACATGGAGCGATAAGTTGCTGGGTTTCCCGAATCTGTGGGGTGGGTCTTGGTTCAATCTGACTCAAAATACCTTGAGTGGTTTTTCTCTTTGCACCCTGTCAAAAACTCTTATAGAGCCACATCCCACAACTTGAAGGATTATAGCAATAAAGGAGCTGGGCACAGGCGGACAGTTAAAAGTCAAAATATTAAAAGTCCTGCAAAATGTGAGCGTATTGGCTGATCTTGTATTCGAGTATCTGCCTGTTTTATCAACAGCCGAGTCCATCGAAGAATCAAACGTCCCTACCTCTTCAGCATCCTTGATCTTCCGCGAAAAGAACGGAGCGTTAGGTAATCTCTTTAGCCTATTTTTAGGCGCAAAGTGGTGGTCCTATTTTTTACCACAGAGAACGCAGAGCACACAGAGATAGAGTAAAAAATGCGTTTCTTTTCCTCTGTGATCTCTGTGTTCTCCGTGGTTAATTTCTTCTTTTAATACTCCATGTCTAGGACCCCTCGCAAAGGCTGCGTTGCTGTTTGCTGATTGACTCATTCAAGGCAAATCGAGTACATATCCGAATTATGAAAGGCCAGTTTCGCAAAGAATCCGACAGCATGGGAGAGATCGAGGTCCCGGCTGAAATGTATTTTGGCGCGCAGACGCAGCGCTCGCTCCACCATTTTGCAATTGGGCGCGATGTCATGCCGCCCGAGATCTTAAAAGCGTTCGGCATTTTAAAAAAAGCATGTGCGTTGGTGAATTTAGATTTGGGCAAGCTCGATCAAAAGCGGGCTGGCCTGATTGTTCAAGCGGCCGATGAGGTGATCGCGGGAAAATTGAACGCCCACTTTCCTCTCCGCATTTGGCAGACGGGCAGCGGCACTCAATCGAACATGAATATCAACGAGGTGATTTCAAACCGGGCGATTGAACTTTCCGGGGGAGTGCTGGGAAGTAAAAATCCCATCCACCCAAACGACCATGTCAATCTTTCCCAATCTTCGAACGACACATTCCCCACTGCAATGTACATCGCAGGGGCAGTTGAGCTCAATTCGGTCCTTTTGCCTGCGTTGAAAAGTTTGAGGCAGGCGCTTTACAAAAAAGAAAAAGAATTCGAGGGGATCGTAAAAATCGGGCGCACTCATTTGCAAGACGCGACCCCGCTCCTTCTTTCGCAAGAATTTTCCGGCTACGTCGCTCTTTTGGACAGGAACATCAAACGGATCGAGCAGGGGCTCGACGGCCTTTATGACTTGGCCATTGGCGGCACCGCAGTAGGGACGGGGCTCAACTCGCATCCGGAATTCGGGACCCGCGCCGCAAAGAAGATCGCGGAATTAACGGGACTGCCTTTCCGCTCCCATCCGAATAAATTCGCCGCGCTTTCCGCCCACGATGAGATGGTTTTTGCAAGCGGCGCGCTAAAAACGACTGCCTGCGCTTTGATGAAAATCGCAACTGACATTGCCTGGCTCGGCTCGGGCCCAAGATGCGGCCTTTTCGAATTGATTTTGCCAGAAAACGAACCTGGATCTTCGATTATGCCGGGAAAAGTAAATCCAACCCAGTGCGAGGCAATCGCAATGGTCGCGGTCCAGGTGATGGCCAACGATGCCGCGATCGGCTTTGCTGGGTCTCAAGGCAATTTCGAGCTCAACGTCTTCAAGCCCGTAACGATCTATAATTTCCTCCATTCGGTTCTCATCATGAAAGACGCAATCCAGATGTTCGAAAAATACTGCGTCCAAGGGCTCAAGGCCAACCGGAAAAAAATCGACGAATATGTAAAAAATTCATTGATGCTTGTCACGGCCCTCACTCCAGTTCTGGGCTATGACAAATGCGCGAAAATCGCCCACACCGCCTATGTCGATGGAAGCAGCCTCCGCGAGGCCTGCATCAAACTCGGCTACCTGACGGGAGATGAATTCGACCGCTCCGTAATCCCCGAGAAAATGACCCATCCTTAATCTTTTGAAGTTCAATCACTGGACATTAATTTTGGGCCAACTTTAAAATGTCCACTATTTGCGAGAGATGTTCTTATGTTCCGAGCTTGGATAATCTGGCTGCTTAGCGCCCTCTTTATGTGCTATAAATTCGCGATTGAGGTCTCTCCAAGTGTGATGACGAGCCATCTCATGGGGGAATTTAATTTGAGCGGGGCCCAGATGGGGAATTTGGCCGCCTGCTATTTTTACGCTTATCTTCTCCTGCAAATCCCCGCTGGGCTCCTTGTCGACCGATGGGGTCCCCGTAAAGTCACGACGATCGCGATCGTCCTCTGCGCTTTCGGAGCTTTCCTTTTTTCCCAATCCCATTCTTTCCTCATGGCAGCGACCGGCCGGTTTATCACCGGAGCTGGAGCCGCTTTCGCCGCAATCAACTGCCTAAAACTTGTCGCTAACTGGTTCCCGACCCGCCAATTCGCTTTGATGGCTGGATTGATGATGACTGTCGGAATGCTCGGCGCCGTTGCCGGCCAAGCCCCCCTTTCCTCTTTCATTGCCCTCTTGGGATGGCGCGAGGCGATGGCTGTCCTCGCTTTGATCGGGGTGACCCTCGCCCTTCTTTTTGTCTGGGTTGTCCGAGACCATGCCCCTAACCGCACTAAAGAAGTGGATTTGACCCCGCAAAAATCGGGAATTTTTGAAAATTTCAAGACGATTTTCCGTAACCGCCAAGCTTGGTACCTCTCCTTCTATAGCGGGTTCGCTTTTGCCCCCGTCTCCGCTTTCGGCGGCCTTTGGGGCGTGCCGTTTTTAACGGAGGCCTTCGGTTATTCGGCCAGCGCCGCGGCTAAAGGGTCCTCTTTAATTTTCCTCGGATTCGGTCTAGGAGCCCCTCTTTTTGGATGGCTTTCCGACCGGATGGGCAAACGGAAGCCCGTCATGTTCTGGGGCACATTGGCAGCGGCTGTCTGCCTCACTTCCGTCTTGTATATGCCCCAATTAGACGACTACATTGTCTTCAGCCTCCTTTTCCTCTTTGGCTTTTCAATCAGTTCGTTCCTCCTTTGCTTCACCATGATCAAAGAGATGCACTACGCAGCCCTGGCCGCGACCTCCGTAGGCTTTATGAATGCCTTCGACGCCCTTTTTGGCGCCTTCTCCGATCCCTTAACGGGAAAGGTATTGGACCTTTGGTGGACAGGAGCTGTATTTAACGGAGCCCGAGTCTTTTCTTTGACGGCCTATCACTACGCCCTTTTTATCCTGGTTGTCTACTTTATCCTGGCGCTGGTCTTGTTGAAGCCGATCAAAGAAACACATTGCAAGCAGGTCTATCCTTCCACAATGCCTTAGCTTATTTAGGCTGAACTGCTTACTCATCAAAGGCTCTTCGTTTGCGAAGAGCCGTTTTTTTGTTATTAATCATTGATTTTTTATTTTAATTCAATTAAACTATAAACAGTTAATTTTCATAATTTACTGTTTATTTTTCTTATTAATATTTTAAAAATAATTTAATAGAGGTTCCAAATGGTTTTAGGTATTACGAAAGAACGAGTGATGGAAACGGCAAAAACGGCCGCTCAAACCGTTTTGATTGCTGGCGGAATTGTCGCCCACTCCCATCCAAGTCCGATTGTTTCCGCTCTTGGCAGCATTGCTGCATCGGGAACAATGGCTTATCTCGCCTCTAAGGGGCTGATCAAAAATGATACGCGGATGAAAAAATTAGCGAACGCGGCAATCGTGGCAACCTCTGCAGCGGTCTCCGTCGCACAAGGAAGCTTAATGCCTGTTGGACAAGCCGCAGCGGCATTGAAATGGGCTCGCGCTTTCTTCGCCTCGCAACCTCAAGCAACAGTGACTTCTCAAGAAACGGTTCTTCCTGCAGTCGCTGCTCCTGCTCCGACAATAGAGGAAGAATTTGAAAAGGCCTATGCTCAACACCGGGAAGATTTTTTTGAAAGCAAAAACTCCGTTCCTACAGATCAGCATAGCATGGAAATCACCCCAGATGCTGAGAAAGATCTGCACGAGACAGTCGTTGCTAAAACAGTTCTCTCCCCGATGACCGCATTAGAGCAGCCTTTACCTTTCCCGTCGCCGGCAGCAGTTCCTACGCCAGCGTCCGTTTCTTCTTCAGCTAAGAAGAGAAAAGTGCAGGACGTTGTAGAGAGCAATCCAGCGCCTGAAAAAAAACCAAAGTCCAAAAGACGCAACGCGGATGAAATGATTATGAAACAAGAACTTTCTCCGGTTGAATCTAGAAAAAGAAAAAGATAATTTTATCGGCGCAGAGATTCTCTCTGCGCTTTTTTTTCGTTAATGTTTTATTTTATTTATTGTTTTAATTAACTAAAATAATTAAATTATCCTGTGAATTAATTACAGGTGGTTTTGTTATGGTTTCTTTTGAAAAAATAAATGCGATTGTGTCTCCCGCAGTTTTCCTCTCTTCCGTGGCACTGTCTTTCCATCCCGATACAAATGTTTCCCGAGTTGCGAATCTGGTCTGTGCAGGCTGGGTAACGAACCAGATTGTGAAAGCGAGAGAAAATGCGATGCCGAAAGTTCGCGCGTTTATTGCCTTGGCCGCTGCTGGCATTTCGGTTTCTCCGAAGCTCATAGCAGGCGCTTATGCCTTTTCGATGTTGAAAGAGCGGATCATAGGACAAAAACAAGAGCCCGTTGTCGAAGAGAGTCCAGTTGAAGAAAAAAAGCCAGTTAAGGCGAGTAGGACTGAGGACTTTTTAGTTGGATTATTTGCTTCTTCGCCTGCAGACCAGTTGAGAGCGAGAGAGCTTTATAAGGAGAATTTGGCGAGAATTGAAGCGAGGGATGCGGCTAAAAAAGCAAACCCATTTAATTTACCCGTTGACGTTGAGAGGGAAGTTCCTATCCTCGAAGAGCCTGTCGAATCTTTGGTAGAATCTTTGATCGAATCTCCCGTCGTTCGTAAACCAAGAAAATCAGCAGACCGAGAGATTTGTGCACAGTTTGAAGAAAGTCAAGAGCTCGTTACAAGAAGCCTGAGATCGAGAGAAATCTTAAGTCCTTCTCCTGTCCGCAAGAAACGGACATCGGACGTCGTTTTAACTGAATTCGGAATTCACCAAGGTCTTCATCAGCAAGAGGGCCGCGTTTTAAGAAATAGAGTTGTTAGAATTTAATGAGACGTTAAATAATCGTAGAGGTCTTTTTGGCTTGTAATCAAAAGGCCTCTGCGCAATTCGCACACACAGCGGGACGCTTCTAAGATTTCTCCATCTCCCACGCCAGGCATGCAAATCGCATGGACCTGTTTTATCTTTTCCTTATCATGCAGAAAGTGCAGCCCATTCAGATAATCGCTGCGGCTAAATCCTTCTTCTTCCACCCGGAAGTAGATGATTTGACGATTGTAAAGGATCGCCTGGACGGCAAAAAAAAGTCCTTCGCTCGCCTCTGGAGGATTCCCGAGCCGGTCCATGACTTGAGGCAGCTCATGGAGGACGTGAGGCGTTCGGAACGCACCCTTTTCCGCCTCTCCAAATAATGCGATCACTTGTTTTTCCATACAAAACTATGCATAGATGGAAAAAAAATTTATTTCAAGAATGGCTTCTCGGATGGAATTCGGCGTGTTTACCGAGCTCTTCCTCGATTTCGAGGAGACGGTTGTATTTTGCCGTCCGTTCGGATCGGGAAAGGGAACCGGTTTTGATTTGGCCCGCGTTGAAGGCCACGGCCAGATCGGCAATCGTAGAATCCTCCGTCTCTCCAGATCGATGGGAGAGGATGGTTCGGTAGCTGCGGGCCTTTGCGAGCCGGATCGTTTCTGCGGTTTCTGTGAGAGTGCCGATCTGGTTAACTTTGATCAAGATGGCGTTTGCAGCCCGTGCGTCGATTCCCCTTTGCAGATAGCGGGTATTTGTGACGAAAAGGTCGTCGCCGACGAGCTGGATGCGGCCCAATTCTTGGGTCAACCGAATCCATCCTTCCCAGTCGTTTTGGTCGAGACCGTCTTCGATCGAATCGATCGGATAGCGATCGGCGAGTTCTTTCAAAGAGGAGATTTGTTCTTCTGAGGTCCGTTCTTTGAACGGCATTCCAGCCTCTTGCCGCTTTTTTTCTAAATACATTCCCTGGCTGTAAAATTCCGAGGCGGCCGTATCGAGCGCCAGGGAGACATCTACAGAGGGCCGATAGCCCGCTTTTTTGATTGCATCCAAAAGCAAATCGAGAACCTCTTCATTCGAAGAGAGCAGGGGAGCGAACCCTCCCTCGTCGCCCACCGCTGTGGATAGGCCCCTCTTTTTCAAAAGCGTTTTCAGAACGTGGAAAATTTCGGCGCCCCAGCGGATGCATTCTTTGAACGTAGGCGCTCCGATCGGACGGATCATGAATTCCTGAAAATCGATCCCGTTGTCCGCATGAGCCCCGCCATTGATCACATTCATCATGGGACAGGGAAGAAGGGTCGCCCCTTTCCCTCCAATTGAACGGTAGAGAGGCTCTCCCTTTGCCGCAGCGGCGCATTTAGCAGCGGCCAATGACACGCCCAAAATTGCGTTGGCGCCCAGGTTTTTTTTGTTTTCCGTTCCATCTAGAGCGATCATCGCGCGATCGATCGCCTCTTGCTCAAATACAGTTTTTCCGTGCAAGAGTTCATTTAGCGGCCCGTTGACATTTGCAACCGCCTTGAAAACCCCTTTCCCTCCATAACGTTTCGGATCGTGGTCCCTTAGCTCCACTGCCTCATGCTCGCCTGTGGACGCGCCCGATGGCACAGAGGCAGACCCGACAAACCCATCCCGAGTCCTCACCCACACTTTCAATGTGGGATTGCCCCTCGAATCGAGAATCTCAAGCGCGCGGCACGATTCAATCAAGCTCATAAGTTCCTTCAAGTTGTTTTGGTATGGCCAGCGACAGGATGGACAGGATAAACGGATGAACAGGATAGAAAATTTGAGGGGGATAAGTTGTTCTATTTTTCATCCTGTTCATCTGTCTGTCCTGTCCCGGGCTCTATCAGGAGCCGTTTCGGAGTATCTCTCAATGCGATTTTGAATGGAAGAGGGTTGACCTTGCCCTTTTGACCCATGGGATCGATTTGACATAAACCTATCTGATCGGTTATAAAACCTATTAGGTAGGTTTATATGCTAGAGTATCTTTTCTCCAATAAGAACGTAGAGAAAATCCTAATGTATCTATGCCTGCATGGGAAAGCGAACGCCACCGAACTCAGCCGGGCCTTCGGTTCCTCCCTAGATCCCATCCAAAAGACATTGCGTAAGTTAGAGGAAGGCGGTCTCTTGGCCAGCTTCCTTGAAGGCAGGACTCGCGTATTCCAGTGGAACCCACGCTATCCTTTTCTCGAGGAAATCCAAGCACTCGCAAAAAAAGCCTATCGATTTCTTCCTCCCGATATCCAAGAGGCTCGATATCAATCCACAAAACGGAAACGACCTCGCAAAACTGGAAAACCTCTTTAAAGTCTATGGACTTTAGTAATCCTGACCTAAAAGAACTAGCTTGCCTGATTTACGAGACATTAAAAGCTAATGGCATCAATGCCGTTCTCGTGGGAGGCGCTTGCGTTTCGATCTACAGCGAGAACCGCTACCAGTCATCCGACTTAGATTTTGCGACGTATGAAGAAATCAAATTTATCGAAAAAGCCCTGACGAAATTGGGCTTTAAAAGGATAGGCCGCCAATTCTCTCATTCTGACTGTCCCTACCTCATCGATTTCGTGAACCCTCCCATTTCTGTCGGGCACGAAGCCATCCGTGAATTCAAAACGCTTAAATCCTCGACCGGATCGCTCCGTCTTCTTTTTCCAACTGATTGCGTTAAAGACCGCCTCGCCTCATTTTTCCATTGGAATGATGCTCAGGCCTTAGAGCAAGCTCTGATGGTCGCTGAAAATCACTCCATCGATCTTAAAGATCTCAAACGTTGGGCGAAAGCAGAAGGCTTCGAAAAAAAATTCGAAGAATTTTTGCGAAAAAGTAAAAAATTAACAGGATAGAAAATTAAGGGAGATAAATTCTTCTATTTTTCATCCTCTTCATCCGTTAATCGTGTCCATCCTGTCCCCCAGGTTCTATTAGGAGCCCCTTCAAAAGCACAGCAATCCGAGGGTCTCTCAATGCGATTTTGAAGGGAAGACGATCAAAGGTTCTCTGGGTCGATTTTTCTTTTTGTCCGGTTGTCGAAGCCGCCGGTTGCTTCATCGAGAAGGGACCGATACGATTCATAACGGATCGGAGGAAGGCGGTTTTCTTCCATGGCAAGCAATACTGCGCAATTGGGCTCGAAAATGTGCGCGCAATCGGGGTATTTGCATTTTTTAGAAAACTCGAAAATGTCATGGAAGTGATCGATCACATCCTGTTTTTTTAAGTTCCAAACCCCAAAGCTCCGAACTCCTGGGGTGTCGACGCAATAGCCTCCCTGAGGGAGTGAAATCAATTCTGCGGTCGATGTCGTATGCGTCCCCTTAAAAGTCTTTTGCGCAAGGCCGCCCGTTTTTAAATTAAAGCCGAAACAAGCGTTGATCAGAGAGGATTTCCCGACGCCCGATTGCCCCGAAAAAACGGAGGTCTTGTCTTTAAGCAGCGAGCGAAGGGCTTCGATGCCGACGCCGGTTTCCGAACTCAAGGAGAGGATGGGAAACCCGAGCGGTTCATAGGCAGCCAGAAATTCCCTGTAGCGCTGCCGTTCTTGTTCAGTGGCCGTCTCAAGAAGGTCGATCTTGTTGATGACCAAAATAGGATGGATGTTTCCTTTGGCCGCCGCAATCATGTACCGGTCCGCCAAGGCCGGTTTTAAAGCCGGATTGACAACGGAGATGGCGATGATGACTTGGTCCACATTCACCGCGATCAACTGCTCTTTTTTTCCTGTGATGTCGGTCCTTCCCAAATAAGAATAGCGCTCTTCAATATGGGTGATATTCCCCTCTGTTTCAGCGCTCGGGGAAAAACGGACCAGGTCGCCCACCGCAATCAGGTTTTTCGCCTGCATTTTTTCTTTTTTAAACAGTCCTTTCATACTGCAGAGAAAGCGGATCCCTTCAGCGTCGACCCAACTCCCTTCTCCGGAAATCGCGACGACCCGCCCCCGTTTCAAATTCGGATCGATTTCTTCGACCTCTTTTTTGATCTGGTCCCGATCGGTTTTTTTGAATTTCGAGCGGTCCGTCTCTTGCGCGTGTTTTCTTTCTTTGCGCCAGTGTTTTCGATCTTTCGCATGGAAATCTTCTTCTTGGTCAAATCGATCGCGGGTCATTAGGAGGGCCTCATGGAATAAAGTAAAATGGCCCCCGAAGAGGCTACATTGAGCGATTCAACGTTCGGAGCCATCGGGATCGTCACTTTTTGGACCCAGGGCTCAGGCCAGGGCCTCGGCCCTTGGGACTCGCTGCTCAAAATCAAGGCCAGCGGCGGCTTGAAAGACAGAGCATCGAGCGATTTGCCCTCGATATCGGCCGCAAAGGCATGAACCCTCTTCTCTTCGATCCAGGCAGCGACCGCCTCGGGAGACAGGCGGCAATAGGGGAGTCGGAAAGAGGCTCCTTTTGCTGCCCTAAGCGCCTTGTCGTTGAAGAGATCGACCGTTCCCGGGGTCGTTAAGATCACCCCTTCCCAGCCAAGGGCCAAGGCTGTCCGAAGAAGGGTTCCGAGATTGCCGGGATCGGACACCTGATCGAGGACCATCACATAATTTTTGGAGGAGAGGTCCTGAGGCGGGGGCAAGACGATCTCGGCTGCAAACCCATCGGGTTGCTCAAGCCCAGTGACCCGCTTGAGGATCGACTCTGAAACCAGGTGCTTTTCTTTGGCCCGGATGTCGGGGGCTGGATTTAAGGTAGCCAAAGCCTCGATTTCGATCTCATCCGCCAGTTCCCGGATCATTTTTTCTCCAACGACGAGAAGCCGCTGAGCGTCTTCGCGATACGCGCGGTCGCTGCGTAGGAGAAACCAGTGTTTGACGAGGGGATGTTGTAAGCTCGTAATCATACCATTCATCAAAATTAACTTTCACAATTGCGGGTGTCTTTTACCTGCGGGCCTTCGTTTTCGCTCTCGCAAACTCCTCTGAGTTTACTTCGAGCTCCAAACTTCGGTCCTCGATAAAATACACTGCGCACTTGTGCAACTTATTTTTGATAAATGGTATCATTTTGTTAGGATTCAAAAGAACCTCATTTTAACGGATCGAAGGTAGAAATGCGAGAAAATCGCGATGCCCCCTCTCAAAAACATTTAACTAAGCGGGTAAAAGGGTCTCTCGCGCTACGGGTGTTTTTTGTCGTTTTCCTTCTCCTGGTGATCCCTTTGTTTGTCCAAGATCTTTTGCTCTATCGAAGCGAATATGAGGCCCATCTTTCCGAGGCCAAGGAAGTTCTCGACGTCATTGGAAAAGAGAGGGAGGCGGCGATCGAGCAGAGGATCAGGATGGAATGGGAGATCCTCGATAACGCTTCCCACGATATTGAGAAATACAAGAAAGAATTCCATATTCAAAGGATTCCCTTTCCTGCAGGGGCCGCCGACCGTTTCGGAATTTCCGACCCGAAGCGGGAAGCTCTCCTCATTGGAATCAGAGAATCGCCCACCTCCGCTCTCGTAATCCAAATCCCTTTCACTGTCCTGATCGCCGATCTCGACACAGGAAAAACCCCTTATCCTATCCGGATGGCCCTCATCGACCCTGATGGAACAGTCCTGGCCGAGAGCAAACCCGCCGGCGAATCGGAGGATCTTTTAGTTGTCCATGAAGAGGTTCCCAGCGCTGATCTCGATCTTTTGATTACGGTCCCCGTCGATTCGATCCGGGATTTAGAAAAAAAAACCTATTTTTTCCGATTAGGCGCCCTTCTTTTTTTTGTCGGGATCCTTGGAGGCGGAGCTGTATGGCTTCTTACGCGCCGGATTTCCCGCCCCCTCAATCATCTCGCAAAAACAATGACCCGCGTTTCCGAAGGGGCCGTTCATGCCCGCTACACGCGCGACTGGATGGGGTTTGAAATCAATGCCCTGGGGATGAGGTTCAATGAGACGCTCGACGCTGTGCTGAACCTGACCGAGCGGGCGGAAAAAGAACGGATTGCGCGCGAGAAATTAGCTGAAGAATGGCGGATCGGCCACGATATCCAAGAAGGGTTGTTCCCGAAACAGCTTCCTGGAGCTAAAAACCTTGAAATCGCCTCCGCCTATCTTCCCGCGAAAGAGGTCAACGGCGATTTTTACGATCTCTTTGTCCTCGACGATGGGAACCTCCTCATCGCTATCGCCGACACAGCCGGCAAAGGAATCTCCGCCTGTCTTTTTTCTCTCGGCCTCCGAGGCTCTCTTCGCAGTCTCGCAACCGTCACTCGAGACCTGTCTGAAATCGTCCAGCGGGCCAACGACCTCTTTTGGGTCGACGCCAGAAACAGCTCGATGTTCGCCTCTCTTTGGATCGGCCTCTATAACCCGGAAACGGCAACCCTTACCTACTGCAGCCAAGGACATCCTCCCGCCCTTCTTCTTCGAGGCGGCAAGCTTGAAGAACTCTGGACGGGCGGCATCGCCATGGGCGCGCAAAAATTCGACGCAGTTCCCACCAAACAAATCGAGCTCCTCCCCGGAGACTGGCTCCTTCTCTACACCGATGGCATCATCGAAGCCCACGATCCAGAAGGGAATCTCTTCGGCAAAGACCGCCTGCGCCAATCGCTCCTCTCAGCAAAGAAGAAAGAACTGCCTCAACACTGGGTCGATCATCTCCTCAAAGAAATCTCCTCTTTCAGTCTAACGGCCCCTCAACATGACGACATCACCCTCCTCCTTCTCCACATCAAGGGGATGAGTAAAAATTGATTTTAGTATTAATTTTTTATTTTAATAAAAAAATAACGTTAATTGATTTTAGTTTTTTTATTTTGTATAATATTAAGACTATGAGCTCAGTTAATTTATTGAATAACTTAGAAAATCAGGTTCCGTCCCTCCAAGCGCCGGCTCCGGTTGCCTCGAAAAAAAGAAAAGAGGCGTCCTCGGAAAGCCCTTCCAGCATGAGCGCGATTTTAGATAGGATGAGAAAACAGAACTCTAAAGCTCCTTTAAGTTCGGCGAGTTCACTGCAAAATTCTGTTTCCTCACCACGATCTTTTACTTTAAAAAGAAAAAAAGAAAAATCAGTTTCTGCAGATAAAGAAAACAGCAGTCCGGTTCCTGGGTCGCCCATGGATTATCATTACGAAGATTTTTACGAAGAAGCGAACGATCAATTGCTTTCAAAAGTTTTTCGTGCTGCAAAGGGAAAAGAGTTTCAGACCATCGGCCCTGCAGATTCAAGGAAAGATGCGGAAATCCTTCAAACTCATTATGGACAACTTACTGAAAAGAGAAAAAAATCCTTGGCAAGACCTTCACCGGTCAAAGCGGGGGCAGATACTTCCATCGAGATTTTAAGCGATGGTTATAAAGTCTCTAGAAAAGACTCGACCCGTACCTATAAAGTTCACGAGAGTAAAGCCGAAGGTAAAGCGGCAAAATGGTCTTTCTTCCCTCATACGGGCGATGGGTTCGTGACCGTTGCAGGCTCTGAGCTGGAAGACCATGTCCGAACCTACAAAAGAGAGTCTCCAAAGGATGTCAAATTCCTCAAATATCTCGAGCTGCGGGTAGGGTCTGGAAGCCGTCCTTCGGAATCGCCAAGTCCTGTTTCAGATTCAACGAGTTCCTCTTCAACCTCGCTCTCAAAAAAACCATCCATTTTCTCATTCCGCTAAACGCGCTCGTAAAACACGAGAACTTTTTCATCCTCAGTCTTGTTTTTTTTCCATCAGCGCGGAGACGCCGCGAAACGCAGCGGGGGAGATCGGCGCGGAGAACGCGGAGGTTTTTTCGCGGCGAAAAAACAGAAGAATGGAAGATTTTCCGCGCTTCGCGGGAGCGCCAAAGCGTTTTTCGCCTCTTGCGAAAAACGCTTTAATTTTTGCCGCGTCCAGTCCGCATCCCGAAAACTCCTCTGTCTTTCTCCGCGCTTCGCGGCCTCCGTGTTCTCCTTCCTATCTCCTTCGCTGCGTTTCGCGGCGTCTCCGCGCTGATCAAAAAAAATAGGCTTGGGACGTCGCGAACGTTTCTCTGTTTTCTTAACTTGAGGTAAAAGGCGCTGCTCGAAATTACAGGTTATCAATTTACTCTCTGCCTCTGCGCTGATGAAAAAAATAAGAGCGAAGTTACATAAAATTTAAATTATCGTTTTCTAAGAATTGGGCCAAAGAGGCGTTTGTTTTAAACGCTCGATGATTGGGTCTGGGGAATGGAGCTGTTCGTTGATTGCGATCTGGTCGGCCTCTTCCAGGAGACGTCCCATTGTTTTTCCAGGTTTGATGCCTGCTTTGAAAAGATCATCCGATTTAACAACGGGATCGTGATTCCTGATCCGTTGGATCGAGTTTTCTAAGAGAGCCATTCTCTCTTCATGCTCCCGTAAAAAGGGACCCCGTTTTTCATCCGGCAAATGACAGGAGAGGATTTGAAGCGAGATTTTTGCGAAGGCGTTTGCGTAAAAATAGGCCCATTCAGAAAGTTCGATGGTCCTTTCGCGGGTTTGGTCTGCACGTGTAAGTTCTTTAGCATGTGTGAGGAAGGTAGCGAATTGCTGATCCAGATTGGATAGCTTCAATTTTTTACAAAGAGCAATCCGTTCGGAAAGACTCGCTTCCGGAAAGAGGGCGAGGATCGAGGCAATGACGGGAGCTTCGAATGGATAATTTTTGATCGGGAAGAGTCGTTTTTCAATCGTCTGCAGGGATGCGCCTTCAAGGGAGGGAAAAATCGCTTGGAGAAGACCGAATTCATGGAGTTGGATAAGCATCGGCCGTAGTTTCCCAAAATCGTGGCCCTTGGTGAACTCTTGCCAAATCCGTTCAATCGCCACAGCGGGGAAGAGTTCTTTTGCATGGGCCCGGATTGCTTTTTCCGTCTCCTCTTCAATTTTAAACCCGAATCTGCAAGCGAGGCGGACGCCGCGGACCATACGGAGCCGATCTTCTTTGATCCTTTCATGCGCATTTCCGATGGCGCGGATGAGTTTGGCCTCCAGGTCGGCTTTCCCATTCACATAATCGAGGATCTCGTCCCGGAAAGGATCGTAAAACATCCCATTGATTGTAAAATCGCGCCGCTGCGCGTCTTCCACCGCGGTGGCAAATTCAATCCGCGCTGGACGGCGTCCATCTTTGTATTCGACGTCCTGGCGGAAGGTTGCCACTTCGTATTGATGCCCATCGACGACAACTAAGAGAATCCCAAATGAAATCCCAATAGGTACGGTGTGTGGAAAAAGGGCCTGGATGGTTTCGGGAGGGGCGTTTGTCGCAATGTCGATGTCGTCCGACGGATGATTCAAAAGAAAATCGCGGACCCAGCCGCCGGCATAATAGGCGACAAATCCCGCTTTTCCTAGAACATCAATGATCCATCTTGCCTGAGGATGCCCTTCCATAAAAGTTAGAATACCGCAATTGTGGAAAAGGAATAAGCGAATTCATCCCGGACCCGTCTTTCAAAATTCAAATGGAACCGTCCTGTAAGCGAGAGGGTAAATCCGTAGAAATAACCGATTTTATCTTTGTTATGGTAATTGATCGAGGGTGTCTCTCCCCCGCCCGACACATGAAGCCTGGAATGGAGATAGGTAGTCCCTACATAGGGCGTGATGAAAAAAAATCGGGAAGAGAGTCCGACGCTCACTTGCCACTCGCGCAGATTAAACTCATGTTTGGATAAATCGAGAGGAAGGTTGAGCCGGTTGAAATATTTAAAAAAAGCTTTTGAAGAAGAGGGAATCGCGAAATAGGTAAAATCGCCGCTGAAATAAGTTTGACCCCATTGGAGAAGGACTGCTTTCGCTCCTGTGCTCCAGGAAAAATGGTTGCTTGATTGGAAATCGAAAACCGTCTCTGAAACTTCATCGAAAGTCGGGTTGTTTTTCCACTTCGCATGCTCTTTGCTTCCGCCGACGGTCCCAAAAAACTGGAGCCTCTCGATGAGAATGAGAGAAAAGCTGGCTTGCTGAGAGTAAACGCCGAATTGCTTAAAGGCTTTATTCGGATCGAAATCAGGGGTTGTCTGACTCGCTTCGTATCGCTTATTCGAAATGTAATCGGCAATGTAGCCTGATGTGAATTTGCAAAAAGAATAATTAGTGGAAAAAATTCCAGTGCTCATTAAAGCTGGATCGGCTGGATTCCCAACATAGGCGCCAAAAAGGGGGGTCGCTGCCAAAAGTAAGTAAAATCGCCAAATCATATAGACAGTATACCCTAACCCCTCTTTTCTGCTATAAATTCACCATGGCGCAGAGAATTTTCAAACTATCCGAAACGGTAATCAATCAAATTGCGGCGGGAGAGGTCGTAGAAAATCCTGCTTCGATTGTAAAAGAGCTGCTTGAAAACAGCATCGATGCAGGGGCCCGCCAAATTACAGTCGCTATCGAAAGCGGCGGACAACGGTTGATCCAAATAGTCGACGACGGTTGCGGAATGGGAAGGGAGGATGCTCTTTTGAGTGTCGAGCGCCACGCGACCTCGAAAATTCGCTCTGCTGACGAGCTTTCCCAATTGACCACGCTCGGATTCCGCGGCGAGGCGCTCGCGGCGGTTGCCTCCATTTCCCATTTTGAAATGAAAACGGCCTCGGAAGTGGAGACCACCCGTCTTGTGATTGAAGGGGGACGGACCGTCTCCATTGAGCCCTGCGCCCGAAACCGGGGGACGACGATCTCCATCCGCTCCCTTTTTTTTAATGTCCCCGCACGGAAAAAATTCCAAAAGTCGGCCGCCGCGAATGCTTCTCAGGTCAAACGGATCGTTGAATCCATCGCGCTGACTTATCCGGAAATTGGGTTTTCCCTAACTTCGGAAGGAAAGAAAGTCCTTGAGGTTTTCCCTGAAAAAAATTGGAAACGGCGCGTGGAAGAAATCTTAGGGCCGTTCGAGCACGAAATCCAATTCAAATCCGATGCGGCTAGAGTATGGGGTGTGACGGCTGCCCCCGATCAAGCAATGGCCACCCGCAGCGGACAGTACTTGTTCGTCAATCGGCGATTCGTCTTTTCCCCCCTCGTTTCCCGTGCTGCCAAAGAGGGGTTTTCAACCCGGATCGACACAGCCTCCCATCCTCCCTTTGTGTTGTTTATTGAAATCGAACCGGACCAAATCGATGTGAATGTCCATCCCCAAAAAAAGGAAATCCGTTTTAGGAACGAAGGTGCTGTGTTCCGCGCCGTTTTGGAAGCTGTCCAATCAGGGTTTTCGAGTTTCGAATCGAGTCCCGAGCCTATTTTCCCCTCTCCTTTTTCGTTTCGAGAAGAGCCGAATACCTTCCCTTGGGAATCCGCAGCCCCTTTCCCTGTTTTTGCTCCCCGCAGGGAAGAGCAACCCTCTCTCTCACTCGCTTATATCGAGAAACCGATTGCCGTTTGGGGATCGTTTTTTCTTCTGCAAAAAGAAAAACTTCTCCTCATCGATCTCAAAGCCGCCCGCGCTCGAATCCTTTTTGAAGCGCTTTCCTCTGAAAAAGGAGCTTCGCAATCGCTTCTTTTCCCCTTAGAAATAGAGTGGAAAGAAGGCGAGGAAGAGGTCGCTGAATTGAACCGGATGGGGATCGAATGCAGACTTTTAGGCGGCAAAAAATTGGCCGTGGATGCGCTGCCCCTTTTTTTAGACAGCTCTGATTTCCCTCAATTCCTTTTCAGTTGGAAAGAAAAAAAAGAGATCGGTTTTGCCGCCTCCCGGTTTTGCCGCGCGTTGAAGAAAAGCTATCTTCTCGAAGAGGCGCACCTGCTTTGGAAGGAACTCCAAAAATGTTCCGACCGCTCTTATGACCCGTTGGGGAAACCGATTTGGAAAGAGGTCGAAGAGGCCGATTTTGAACTTGTCATGAGCAAAAAAAATGGATAGGATCCAAAAACTAATTCCTCTGATTTCAGGCGTCGATGGATGGATGATCGAAGAACCTGAAGACCTCTACTATCTGACCGGACTTACTCTCTCGACGGGAAGTCTTTTTGTAAGTTCCCAGACAGCCCTCCTTTGCGTCGATGGCCGCTACTTCGCGAAAGCCGCTCAAGAGGCCCCCTGTCCTGTCTCTTTGAATGATGAGACCTCGCTCCGCAAAGCGCTCCATTCTATGAAACGGGTCGGTTTCGACGCCGCTTTCATTACCTACAACCGCTATTTGACTCTAAAAAACCTGTTTCCTCATGTTGAATGGGTTCCTCTCCCCAATCCAGTGAAACAGCTCCGCCTGATCAAAGACGCCCATGAAATCGCCGCCTTAAAAAAAGCCGCCCATTTGACTTGGAAAGGCTATCAATGGATCCTCTCTCTTCTCAAAGAGGGAATTTCAGAAGAGGAGGCAGCTCTTCAGTTTGAGATTTTCTGCCGCCAGAACGGCGCCTCAGGACTCTCTTTCGAGCCGATCATCGCCTTTGGAGAAAACAGCGCTTATCCCCATCATCGCGCAGGGAAAACCCGCCTCCAAAAAAATCAACTCGTCCTCATCGATATCGGAGCCATCGTTGATCGCTACCGCGGCGACATGACCCGCGTCTTTTTTTTCGGAACCCCCGATCCGCGCCTCGTCCATTTTCAGGAAATTGTCTGCCGAGCCCAAAAAAAAGCAGTCGCGCATGTAAAACCAGGAGTGAAGCTCGGAGAGCTAGACCGCATTGTGAGGGAAGAATTTCGAAAAGAAAACGTGGAAGAGCTTTATACGCACAGTTTAGGCCATGGCATCGGCCTTGAGACTCATGAATTTCCCCGCATTAAGGAAAGCGGCGAAGACCGCGATTTAAAGCTGAAACCGGGCATGGTTTTCACGATCGAGCCCGGCCTCTATCAACCAGGGCTTGGCGGCATCCGCTACGAAGACACCGTGTTGGTAACTCCCACCGGCTGCGAAAACTTCTATCCCGCTTCCGGTTGAAAGGTCTCTAAGAGCCTATCCAATGTAGGATGAAAAAGGTGAGAAGAGATTTTTCTTCATACATTGCGGATAGGCTCAAGGGTTCGTTGCTTTTTTTAAGCCCGGATTTGCATAGTTTCTCACAGCGCGATAGAAAGATTTTGCCGGAATATAGATCCCGCTTTTTTGGTATTCTTTCATTACTGATGATTTCTTTCTGACCTCTATCGCTTTTTTTGCTGCCTCTTGCATTTGTTCTGAAGTTGCTTTTTTTAAACCGGAATTTGCATGTTTTATCAGAGCTACAGATAAAGAGCTTTGCGGGATGTGTATCCCTTTGTTTTGGTATTCTTCAATTACTGTTGATTGTTTGCCGATCTCTATTGCTCTTTTTACAGCCTCTTGCATTTGTTTTGGAGTTGCTCTTTCTAAATCGGGATTTGCGTAGTTTTTCACAGCGAGGGATAAAGAGCTTTGCGGAATGCGTATTCCCTTGTTTTTGTATTCTTTAATTACTGTTGACTGCTTACCGATCTCTATTGCTCTTTTTGTTGCTTCTTTTAATTGCTTTCGAGTTGCCTTTTTTAAGGCGGCTTGGCTGGACGGTTTTGCAGTATGTATACTAACTGAAGAATCGGTTTGTGCTGCTACCTCTCCCGAGCTCGCGGCAGGAGATGAAGAAATGCTGCTATTTGACTCATGAGAGAGGGGAGCGTGTATAGAGTTTGATTCGTGCAAAATTTGTTTAGGTTCCTCTAAAGGGACCATTTCTGTCCAAAAGACATCCTCAGGTAATGTAAAAGGGGAGTCGGAAAATAGTGAATCCGTTGTTTCTAAAGTAGTAATTGGATTTAATACAGAAATATCAACGTCATCCCAAAATTGATTCGAAGGATCCGATTTTTGTTTTTTGAGAGCTTGGGGCTCTTCGGTTGAGGTCAAACGTTTGAGTGAGAAGCTAGATTGACTGGAGAAAGAGGGGGACGCGGCCTCATTCGTTTTTTCCGAAGAATTCAGAAGGGAGATTTCGTCGGCATGTATTTCTGGGGGAAGCGAGAAGTCATAGGGCTGTCTAAGGTTTGTTTGACTCGTTGAGAATATATTATATGTCATTATCGTTATTTTCTTTTTTTATGCGTGATATTGTACATGAATCATTTATAATAAGCGAGATGAGCGGGTTTGGATAGGTTCAGGAGCTCTCTCGCCATCATTACAAGATTACCCAATTAGTATGAGTGCTAGGAGATTTTGTATTTTCAATATTTTCCGAGACCAGGCGACCTCTTTCGGAAAGTATTTCTTGTATTTTGGACCTAAGTATTTTTCTTCTAAGAACTATGTTTTTCTCTTTGTATTCTTTTATAACATCATGTTCTTTCTTTTCCGCTGATATCACTTTTTCTGCGGCGTCTTCCACATCTTCAAGAGTTGCTTCTTTAGGTTTATGGGCTCTTTGTTTTTTTACAGCATAATCTAAAGCGCTTCTTGTGATTAATATTCCTTGGTTTTTATAATTTTTAATTATTTCAGGTTTGTTGTTTGTGTCTATCGCTTCTTTTGCCGCCTTTTCTACTTGTTCTTTGGTTGCTTTTTTTAATTCTGGATTTTTCAAGTTGTCTACAAGACGATAGAAATGAGATCGTGAAATAGATATTTTGTCCTTTTTGTATTTTGTAATTGTATTTGATGTGTTATTTAAGATTATTGCTTCTTGTGCAGCTTCTATTAATTGTTCGTGAGTTGCTTTTTTTAAAGAGCGCCGGCGGGATGGTTTTGCAGTAGATGGATTGACTGAAGAATCGATTTGTGCTGCTGCCTCTCCCGAGCTCGCGGCAGGAGATGACGAACTGCTATTTGACTCATAAGAAAGGGGAGCGTGTAAAGAGTTTGATTCGTGCAAAATTTGTTTAGGTTCCTCTAAAGGGACTCTTCCTGTCCAAAAGGCATCCTCAGGCAATGTAAAAGGGAAGTCGGAAAAGAGTGGCTCAGTTGTTTCTAAAGTAGTAATTGGATTTAATACAGAAATATCAACGTTATCCCAAATAGATTGATTCGAAGGATCCGTTTTTTGTTTTTTATGAGCTTGAGGCTCTTCGGTCGAGGTCAAGCGTTTGAGCGAGGAGCTAGATTGACTGGAGAAAAAGGGAGACATGGCCTCGTGCGTTTTTTCGGGAGAATTCAGAAGGGAGATTTCGTCGGTATAGGGTTTGGGGGGAAGTAAGGGGTCGTACGGTCTTCTAAAGCTTATTGGGTCTGTTGAGAATATGTTGTTTGTCATTATTATTATCCTTTTTTTAATTATTTATTATACACGAATGATAGCTTTGTTTAAATAGTTTTTTTGCTTTTAATTATATTGTTGATAGTCTTTTTTTTGTCTTTAATTCATTTATAATAAGATAGATAAGGAGTTTTGAATTTTTAATTCATTTTTTATGAGCGGCTTTCAGGTGGAAGGGGGGCATACCTCTTCCGAACCTATCTCAATAAACCTATACCGAAACAACCTGAAGAATCGGTTTTTGACTGCGTCAGCTTTGCGGCAAATTTCTGGTCTTCACTCGTGCCTTGCCGTTGGCCCCACCCCAAAGACGATGCGTCTTTGAGGACCCGGGGAGGCCGCTCGTCCAGACGCAAAAATTTGCGCAGCTTCCTTGACAAATTCCCGATTCTTCAGGTTGTTTCGGTATATACTGCTTCCGGTTGAAACCCCTTGTTTTTACGGCGTCGGACAGCCACTGAATTCGAGCCCGCCTGCATCGCTAAACTTTTTAAGTTTAGCTGCTTCGGCGCCGCTAGCGCTGAC
>Ga0075362_10000014_pt1 | contig 98315 bp, 102 predicted proteins | sample EndMetdeltDD1762_FD_71397 | JGI IMG/M metagenome (GOLD analysis project Ga0075362, IMG submission 71397) | Populus endosphere microbial communities from Tennessee, USA - Endosphere MetaG P. deltoides DD176-2 | ecosystem: Host-associated > Plants > Roots > Endosphere | place: USA: Tennessee...
GATCTTTTGTAGGTCTTCCTCTTGTCTATGGCTTCAGCGTATGCCAAGATGAAGACCCTCAAAATCTCATCAAAAATAGCTCAAAATCCCCATTTCCTCCCGGTTTTAAGACAGCTTCTTTAGGGATAGCATCCGCCAGAATCAACGTTTGAAAATAGGGTGGGCGGTGACATGTGCTGCATTTCTATTTGTTATGATGATTGTTTTATTTAGTAATCATTCTTGATCGGAAGAGAAACTTTCCAATCGCTTGATTTCGAGATGGGATTCGGCGAGAAGGATTTTTTTCTTCTCGACCTCGACGAGATAGAGCATCGTTTTCGGGCTGATCATCCTTTTTTCAAGGATCTGAATGGCGTGTTGGCTGTTTCCTTTCTGGAGTCTCTGCTGCATGACGCGGCGAAGAAACCAAAAGGTGAGGAAAAGCAAGCCAATGAGGGCTGTTAATGTCAGGATCATTTTTACGAAGGTTGCCCCGTAATCCCCCGGGGGGACTGAAGTGATCTGCCCATCGATCGCATCGAGCAGGGGCGGGGACTCGGGAAGGCCCGCAGCCAGGTTCCCGCTTTCATCAGGGAGGTTGATCGAGTTGGCAAGACGCCAAAGGATTGCTAAAAACATACTGCTGATTATGTCCCTTTGACTCATTTATACACAAATGAACTAATGAGATTGACCTAGCGAAAGGGTCTGCCCTATAATCTCCGGCGCATGAAACAGAAAGGCTGGATCGCCCTCGATATCGACGGCACGATCACACTCGATAAATACTCCGTCCCGCAACCTGTAATTGATTATTTGGGTTCCTTAAGCCGTTCTGGTTGGAGGATCGCCTTGGCTACCGGCCGGCCTTATGCGTTCGCTTCAATGGCTCTTTCAAAATTTGATTTTCCCTACATTTTTTTAGCGCAAAATGGCTCTGCAGCCCTTGAGATGCCGGGAGCAAAGCCTTTATTTAAAAATTATTTATCTCCCTCTATCCTCAGAACCGTCGAAGAGGCCTATGAAGGGATTGATAGCGATTTTGTGATCTATGCGGGATACGAGAAAGGGGATTACTGCTACTGGCGGCCTCATAGACTCTCGAATGAAGATTTAGAGTACCTCGACGATTTGCAGAAACGGCAGAAGGAAATTTGGCGGGCTGTCGAGTCCTATGAAACGATCGAAAACGACTTTCCTCTCATCAAATGCTTCGGCCCGGCCTCCCGTATGAAAAAAGTTGCTGATCGCTTGAGATCCTGTGAATTGTTTGAGGTCGCCGCCATCCGAGATCCTTTCCATGATGGCTATCAAATTCTTCTGGTCACAGAAAAATCGGTTTCGAAAGGCGATGCTTTAAAAAAAGTATTTGCTCTGATGGGAAGAGGGGAGAGGGTCATTGCGGCAGGAGATGATGAAAATGACATCAGCCTTTTTCAAGTAGCTGATATTAAAATCGCCATGTCCCACGCGCCCGAAAGTCTGCAAGAAAAAGCCGACCTGATTGCCCCGCCAACCCAAGACTGTGGCATTATCCACGCCCTCCAAATGGTGCTCAATGCAAATCGTTGACGAGTTGAAAAAACAAACCAAAGCCGCCGATCTCGCTCTTGCCGCAGGTCGCAAACGGCAAAGTCCAAGGACCGGCTTTGTCCATCATTTTGCGCCAGATGAAACAGTTACCGATACGATCCCAATCTACGAGAACTTTTGTTTTGCGCTGGCTCTATTCCGCCACAAAACCGGGGACTCGGTCTCGGAAGGAAAAGAGCTTATTGAAAGATTGTTGGCCTTCCAATCGCCGGACGGCAGCTTCCCTATTTATCTCCACGACTATCCCCGCTGCTGGGATTCTCTCATGCCCTTGAAAATCGCCTCTTTATTGACGATCCTCACCCGGCGCTTCAGCCCTGTCTTGGGGGAGGATTTGCGGGAAAAAATCGATGGTTCGCTTTGCTTACTCAAAAAGGCCGCAGAAAAACGGCGTCTAGAAAAACCCTATTCGCCTCTTTGGGAAAACCGTTTTCTCGCTTGCACAGGTCAACCAACAGTTCCTATCGACACGACCTCTTTTTCAGCTCAAGAGTGGGGCGAATGGCTCTTGACTGCCCAGATTGCGAACGATCAGGGCCCCTTTTCAATTCCCTATCACCGGGAGTTGGAGGCTTTTGTTGGAATTCCTCCTGAACAAGAAAGAGGAGAGCCCTGCCCTCATCCAATTGAATGGGTTCTTGCTGACGCCATCCTCTCGCCGCGTCTTTTGCGCGACCATCCCAGCCAGCTCCTTTGCGCGCCCCTTTTCCCTGTCGAGAATTCTCCCGAGCTTCTGCCAAACCCTGCTCTTTATATAAAAGAGGACACCATCCGTCTCCTTTGGAAGGGAAAATCCCTTCATAGCCTTTTTGCCAAGGCCTCCCGTATCGAAAAGAAAGAAAATGAAATCGATCTCTTTTTCGATCTCAACGGCGATATGCAAATTCAAAGGGAAGATCTTTTTGAAGCGACTCTCTTTCTGGACCATTCTTCTGAAACACAGATTTTTATCGAGGAAAAACGGGGTACTCTTTTCCGCCTCAACGAGACAATTTCGGTCCAAACCCCGTCTCTATCTTTCGATCTTAGATTTGAGCTTCTCGAAGGAAAAGGCGATTTTTGCGGCCATATATTCCGCAGCAACCGCCCCACGCAAACCGCCTGTAAAGGCTCCCTTCTCTATGAAGCCTACGATTGGCAAATTGGCCTTCGCACTCTCCGCCGCTCCGCAGATTGTCGAGTCCGTATCGCATTAAAGATAACAACTGATTAAGACTCAAAAGCTGCAGCTATCTTGGCATACGTTGCTTCGTTTTGGCAATCCCAAGCGAGTTCAAAAAGCGACGAAGCCTGGTTTCAACAACAGTCTCTCATCCGCCTAAATCCCGCAGGAGGTTTTTTTCAAGCTTCCACAGGCTTTACTTGCGAGGAATAGGTGGTATTGTTTTGCAGCGCGGCGCTATCGACGGCAAGGCCCATCGCATGCATTCCGTTATCCACAAAGAGAACCGTGCCTGTGATTGCTGAGGCGAGGGGAGAGAGGAGGAACGCCGCAGAGGCTCCCACTTCTTCCGCGCTCAGGTCTTTAGTGAGAGGGGCGTTGGCTTTTGCATAACGGATCGAATCGTCGATCATGCCGATCGCGCGCGCGGCGCGGCTTCTCCAAGCACCTGCGGAAATCGTATTGACTCGGACATTCCATCTCCGGCCCGCTTCCCACGCGAGGGTGCGGGTATCGCTTTCGAGGGCTGCCTTCGCAGAACTCATGCCGCCGCCGTAGCCTGGGATGACCCTTTCGGAGGCGATGTAAGTGAGGGAAAGGACGGAGCCGCCCTCAGACAGAATGGGCCCGAAATGAGAAAGGAGGCTAATGAATGAATAGGCAGAAGAGCTCATCGCTGAGAGGTAGCCTTTGCGGGACGTATCGAGGAGGTTTTTAGTCACCTCAGGGGCGTTGGCCAGACTGTGTACGAGGATGTCGATTTTGCCAAAATCGGCCTCTACTTGTTTTGCCATCTCTGAAACGGTGTAGTGAGTGAATTCGGCGTACCGTTTATTTTCGCGGATCTCTTGAGGGACGTCTTCCATTTTGTCGAAAGCGGCGTCAATTGGATAGAGTTTTGAGTATTCAAAAAGAGTGCCGTCGCTTAATTTGCGCGACTCGTCGAATTTCCCATTGGCCCAGGAAGTTTTGAAGATTTTAACGATGGGAACCCAAGTTCCGATCAGGATTTCTGCGCCCGCTTCAGCCAATGCTTTGGCGATCGCCCAGCCGAACCCTTGGTCGTCTCCGATCCCTACGATTAAAGCTTTTTTTCCTTTCAGGTCAATTCCGATCATAAATCCTCAAGTTTTGGCCTAATTTATACCAGAATCGAAGGCTTTGAGAAAGAGAAAATGAGGTGTAAATTGAATTTTTTCTTGATACCTGGCTATCGATCTTCTATATGTGAGGGGGATAAAGAGGTTTGCTTATGCGTACTATCGCCATCGTCAACCAGAAGGGGGGATCGGGAAAGACCACGACTGCGGTCAACCTCGCAGCTACTCTGGCGGAAGCGAATAAAAAAGTTCTTCTCATCGATTTGGATCCACAAGGCTCTGCCTCTCTGTGGTATGGATTTAAAGACAAAGGCCAGGGCTTGTTCGATGTGCTGACCGAAGACGCAAACCTTGAGACGGCGATTGAAAAAACCGAAGTCGAGGGGCTCCATCTCATCCCTTCGTCGCCGCTCCTTTCGGGTGTGGAAAGGGCGCTTTCAAACGAGATGGCCTCCGAGGCAATTCTAAAAAACAAACTTGCCAATCTGCCTAGCCATCCCTGGGATTACGTCTTAATGGACTGCCCTCCAACGCTGGGGATCCTCTCTTTAAACGCGCTTACCTTGGCAAAAGAAGTTTTAGTTCCCGTCGAGGCCCACGTGATGGCGCTCCACGGTCTTGTCCAGCTCCTGAAAACCATCAATACCGTAAAGCAGCGTTTAAACCCCGCTCTTGAAATCACCGGAATTTTAGCTTGCCGCGTCGACTACAGGACCAAACATTCTCAAGAGGTTCTAGACCAATTGAAAAGCCGATTCGAGGGAAAAATGTGCAACGCGGTGATCCGGGAAAATATCCGCTTGGCCGAAGCGCCCCTTCATCTCAAGCCGATCAACCTCTACGACCCAAACTGCAATGGATCAACAGATTATAGGAAACTGGCAGCAGAGATCCTAGCCCAAGAAAAACCGGCTATTTAACAGTCGGTTTTCCTGTTTTCTTGATTTGTTTGCGCCGCCACCCTTCATCTGTCAGAACTCTTTCATGTGCAATTTCTTGCAAATTTTTGTGCGGTTTATGGGAAGGTTGAGGAGAATCTTTTTTTTTGAAGAGCGCCATAACCTAAGATTAGCTCGAAATCAAAGCTCTGTCAAGCTCAGTCGAAAGGTTTCCTTAATTTGACAATTGACTTGGCGATGAGAGTCCTTTCAATCAAACGATTTAGGAAGTATTGCTGGCAATAGGCCTCAGAGTGGCTTGATCTGAGAAGGAGGGCCTTCAGCGGATTTTCCAAAATTTTCTGCAAATTGTTTGCGATTGTTCCGATTTCATAGCTGGCATAAGCGATAGGAAAAAGAAGACAAAAGATTCCTAAAGAGGGAAAAACAGCGAATAAAATTGTACAGGCGATAGCTGTTGCAACTGCTGCGATTTTGACTACTTCCGCAGAACGGAGAGTATCTTGTATTTCTGGATTTAGACGAGAATTGTGAATTTCGGTCAAGGCTGAACGGATTAGGGCTGTCATTGTATTTCCCAAGTTGAAGGGCAATATAATTAAGATTTTATTAAATATCGATAGGAAAAAAAATGTGGCTACTTTATCGAAGAGTGGGGTTTAATAGCCACGAGGCGAAAAAATGACAAAAGTAAAAATCCTTTATCAAGGCAATCTCCATACGGAATGCACTCATCCTTCCGGAGCGGTCATTGAGACCGACGCGCCGAAGGACAATCAAGGGAAAGGGGAGGCGTTTTCTCCGACCGACTTGCTTGCGGCAAGCCTCGGGAGCTGCGTGCTCACTTTGATGGGGATCGCTGGCCGCAAATTAGGTTTGGATCTGAAGGGAACGGCCGCAGAGGTTGAAAAAGAGATGGTCTCCGCGCCTCGTCGTAGAGTGGGCAAGTTGGCGGTCCGCGTCCGATCTTCCCTTTCTCCAGATTCCCAAGCCCGGGAGAGGCTTGAACGGGCCGCGATTGAATGCCCCGTCCACTACAGCCTTCATCCAGAGATCAAAATCGAATTCGATTTTATTTGGGGACATTCGTAAATTGCGCTACCAAAACCTGAATTCATTTCGAAAGCATCTCGCAAGCGCTGCTCCTCATCATCTTTCTCGCGTCTATCTTGTTTTAATTGCCGATGATTTCGAGAGGGCAAAAGCGCTTGACGCCATCCTTTCTTACTTTCCCCCCGACGTTTCCTTCTCCCGGTACAAAGGGGGAGAGGTTGAATTGCGCGAGGTATTCGACGCGCTCGAAAGTCCCCTTCTCATCGGCGGAGATCCGGTCGTCATTCTTGACGAGGCGGAGAAAATCCCTAAGAAAAATCTTCAGGTTTTGGCTGAATTTATTGAGGCCAATACAGCTAAAGCGGCCCATTTTTTCTTGATTGGAGCCCGGGCGAAAACCCCCCTTTCAAGCGCGGTGGAAAAAGAAGGAGTGATCCTCGATCTATCGGAAGAAAAACCTTGGGATAAAGAAAAGCGATTGGCTGAACAGCTGATCGAAAGGGCGAAAAACGCGGGCAAGCGACTTCTTCCCGATGCGGTGAACCTCCTTTTCGAAAGACTCGATAAAGATGCGGCCTTGCTGGAGGCCGAAATCGATAAATTGATCTGTTTTGTGGGCGACCGGCTTGCCATTCAACGCGAGGATGTGTTGACGATTTCGGCCTCCAGCAAGACAGCGACGCTGTGGCAAACGGCGGAAGAGATTGTGTGGAACGGCGAGAGTTCCTCTGATCTGCTGTCTTCGACGGGCGCTTTTGCAGCGGCGATCCCTGCCCTCCGCTCGCAGCTTCACCTCGGGCTGGTTTTAGCTACTTTAATTGAAGAAAAACGCCCCTCTTCTGAATGGAGTGCTTATTTGCCAAAAATTTGGCCAAAGACCCTGGACAAAAGGAGCCAGCAGGCAAATGAGCTCGGGACTCTTTATTTTCGCAAAGGGCTGGAAGCCCTTTTCGAAATCGAACATTTGTCCCGCAGTGGATCCAATCAATTCAATGCGCTTTACGATCGATTCCGCATGGCCTTATTCGCTTCAAGGAAGAGAAAATGACCGGAAAACTTCTGCTTCTCCCTAACGTGCTCGATGAATCGCTTCCCCATGAATTTTTTCTCCCCTCGAGTGTGAAAACCGCGGTTGCGTCTTTACAGGGTTTGATTGCCGAAAGCGAAAAAGCAGGGCGCCGCTATTTGCGCCGCTTTCTCTCTCATGAAGAGATGGCCCGGCTCCCGCTCAGGACATTGAACGAACACACCCCGGACGCCGAACTAGACTCGCTCATCCTCCCGTTAGAAAAAGGAGAGGTTTGGGGATTGGTCTCCGATGCGGGACTTCCCTGCATCGCAGATCCAGGAGCTCCTCTTGTCTTTAAAGCAAACCAGAAGAAGATCCCCGTCGAAACTTTTACCGGCCCTTGTTCCCTGATATTCGCGCTTCAGCTTTCTGGTTTTTTTGGGCAAAAATTTAGCTTTCACGGATATTTGCCCCGCGAGGTTCCCGAATTGGAACAAAAAATTGGCGAATTGGAAAAACGGTCCCGTTTTGAAACGCAAATGTGGATTGAAGCGCCCTATCGATCTGCGAAAATGTTGGAAATTTTAAAACGGATCCTTCATCCTTCCACCCGTCTTTGCGTTGCAGTCAACTTGACAATGCAAAATCAGAGGGTTGTGTCGCAGACTGTGGAAAAATGGAAATCCGACCTTTTTTCTCTGCAGAAAGAACCCGCTGTTTTTTTGCTTGACTCCCATTCTTAGATATCCAATAAGAAGCTTAAAACGAAGATGGAGATCTGCATGATCAAGAGCGGCAAAAAAGTTTCCCTTGAATACACAGTGTTTCTCGAAGATGGAACGCAAATTGACAGCAATGTCGGTGAAGATCCATTGACCTTTGTTTTAGGTTCCAACCAAGTTTTCCCAGCGCTCGAACAGGCCTTAACAGGCTTGAAAGTGGGCGACACGAAACAGATTTTCTTAAAAGCGGAAGAAGCTTACGGGCCGATTGTGCCTGAAGCGTTCAAAGAGGTCGATCTGGAAGCAGTTCCGACCCCGTTCCGTTATCCTGGGGCTGTCTTGGGCGTTCAAGATCCTGCAGGCGGCGTCTACCCCATTCGCGTCCATGAAATCAAAGACCAGAAAGCCATTTTGGACTTCAACCATCCTTTGGCTGGACGTTCCCTTAATTTCCATGTGAAAGTCGTAGAAGTTATTTAATTATTCATGGATAGTAATGTATTCATAAATTAGTTAGAATTATTGTAATAAACTAATCGTGAATTTCATGTCCTTGAATCCTATTAATCTCTCTTGTTTTAGTGGGTTGCGAGTTGATGTCGAAGAGGCCGCAGATTTAGGCGCTTCGACCTCTCGCCAAATCGCAACCCCTTCTCCCTCTTTAATCCTTCTCTCTCCTCGAACCCCTTCTTCTGAAAAAGCGAAGGAAATATTTGAGAAAACCTTCGATTTTGAAGCGCCTCCCCTTCCTTTGCAAAGCGGAAAAAGAGGAATTAATGGCGTTTATCTAATCAAAGATAAAAGCGGGCATCGGGCAGGAATTTTCAAACCATCGGAAGAAGAGGGGAACCGTCTGGTTGGAGATGATGGAAAGGCAAGGCTTAAACTCGGGATGAATCGAGGAGATGCGGCAAAGAATGAATGCGTCGCTTTTTATCTGGGGACTAAATACGGCGCTGCTGTTCCTGTGACGGCATTTTTGACTTTGCCATCCCCCCAATTTTCTGGAGGCGTTGCCACAGGTTCCCTTCAAGAATTCAAAAGGGGAAAGCCGCTCAAAGAATTTCGGCCCAGCATTCTTAAGCGCATTTTCGCGAAGATGCCGCTCAGGGAATTTCATCAACTTTTTTTTCTCGATCTTCTTTTAGGAAATACAGATCGGCATGCCGGCAATTTACTCATCGATAAAAATAAATTCAACAAAATCGATCATGGATGCAGTTTGACGGCCTCTTTTTCCAATGCAGAGGATTATTGTTGGTTGAAGTGGAATGTAGAAGCTCTGCACAAACCGTTCGATCTTTCATTTATCTCGAACTTTGATTGGAACAGCGATGTTCGCGAAATTCGGAAAGTTTTTTCTGATTTTTCTGCCTCCGCCTTAATCATCTTGAAGTTCCGGATGCACTTACTGGAGCACGGAACCCGGGCGGGACTTACTCCCTTTGAATTGGCTCAATTCTTCGGCCTTTTCGGAGCGATGTCGATTCTTTACACTTCCATTGAACCGCTGCTCAATGACACAAAAGAAAAAAGAAGCGCTGCGATCAAATCGATGAAACAATCAATCGAACTTTGCATCGATGAATTAGTCTCTCAAAAACAAAAGTGCGTTTACACACCCTCTTCTGCATTTTCGATTGTCTCTAAACGCGCCCTTCAGAAAGTGTCTACAAAATAAGGGTTCGTCGCTTGAACCTTAATTTGTACATACACTCTCAAATAATTTCTGAAGCCACAGTGTCGTAGAAAAGCATCCCTTGCTCTGTGAGTTGCAGCCGCTCATTTTTTTGAACCAGAAATCGATCCTGTTTGAGTTTTTCAATAGCTCTTTTAGTTTCTTCAGGCCATTGGGAGTCCCACTTCACGCCCTCTTTAAGACGCAATCGGACCGCAAGCAGTTCGTTTTCATTTGCGGGATAGGGGAGGCGTTCGCGGAAGTCGACGGGCGATTGGTTCTTTGTTAAAAATTGAGCGTACCGGTTTAAATGGGCAACGTTGCGGAACCTCTCTCCCTCCCAATAACTGAAAGCGGAAGGGCCGAAGCCCAGGAAAGGACGGCCCGTCCAATAACCTAAATTATGCCTCGATTCAAAACCGGGAATGGAGAATGCGGAAATTTCGTACCGTTTTAGTCCGATCCGTTCCAACGCTTCAAGAGCCCGATTTAAAAAAGCCAAGCTTAGCTCTCCTTGAGGGATTACAATCTTTCGTTTGTGAAATGCGGTGTGAGGCTCAATGGTTAAATTATAAAGAGAGAGATGGCGGATAGGCAATTCTTTCAACTGATCTAAGGTCGACTGCCAACTAGCTTCCGTCTGTTCTGGCAAATCATACATCAGATCGATGGAGATGTTTTCAAAACCCGCTTCCGCGGCCTCGCAAATCGCTCTTTTGGCTTTTTCCGCGGAGTGGATTCGTTCTAATTGCAGAAGAGAGCGGGCGTCGAGCGATTGAACTCCTAGACTGAGCCGATTGATTCCGAGATTTAAAAGGTCTTTGAATAGACCGAGGCACCCCTCTTCAGGGTTTGCCTCGAGGGTAATTTCGCAATCGGGAGAAAGCTCTACCCCGCTCGTTTTGATCCGTTCCAAAATTTCTGCAATGCCTTCTGGGGCAAACAAAGACGGTGTGCCGCCGCCGAAATAAATCGAAACGATCCGTTTCTTTTCAAGAAGCGGGAGCTGACGCTCCCATTCCATTTTTAAGCTTTCGGCAAGCTGGTTTTTAAAACGAGTTTGATTGGGAAGCACATAAAAGTGGCAATAAGGACACTTTTTTGTGCAAAACGGAATGTGAAAATAGAGGGAAACTTCTACCAACTGTCTGAATCGGGATCTTCAAGAATCCCCCGTCTCCATCGGTTTCTGTCGGAATAGGGGTCTTCGTCTTCTTCCTCTTCGACGGCAGCCACTTCTTCTTCACCGCCGCCTCCGCCTCCGCTGCCAGCTTCAGTTTCTTCTTCGGAAATCGTCTCCATATCATAGGCTTCCGTTTCCATGTCGAGGCCGGCATCGGTCATGTTTTCACCCATTTCCATATCGGGCAACGTATGGGGCTCCGCGTAGGCTTGGCGGGCAGGAGAGCGTTTTGGAGTTACATATTCTTCTAGCTCGCCGCTTTCTTTCATGAAACGGAGCCGCTCTTTTTCTTCATCGATCTTTGTCTTTAAGGAACGAATTTCTTCTTTGTGCTTGTCGACATCTTTTTTAGGAACTAACCCTAAATTCATCCATTGTTCGAGGTCTTCGAGTTCCGTTTCGAGTTTTTTCAGTCTTTCGCTCTTGATATTCATTGTCCTACCAGTAAACTTATTCCAAAGATAAAGATCTAATTCTCCCTTTCCTATCGCACAGGCCAATATATGTAAAATATTATTTTTACATTCATCTGTAAGAAGAGGACCAAAATAAGGGACGGTGAGGGATTTTCTTAAAAAACCTGTTTTCTTGCAAGGTTTTTATGGCCCCAGGTGGGTCCAGGCAAGGATTCGGCTTTTCTTTTGGCCCTGGCCCATTTCGATTGTTTTTACATTCACCGCATTCGCTTTTTCTAATGCACGATAGAGATAGGCAAGGCTGGCGGATTTCGAAACAAGGGTTGTAAACCACTTGCAATTCACGTGGACGCTCTCTTCAATCATCCGTTTTATAAAGGCAACCTCTCCTCCAGGACACCATAATTCATTCTGTTTTCCTCCAAAATTCGAAACGGAAGTGTGGATTCCTAAATTTTTCCATTTCCGATGAGTTGCCGCTTTTGCCTCTTGTTCAGATGCGTGAAAGGGCGGATTGCAGATGGAAAGATCGAAATGGTTTTCTTCTAAAATTCCCGCAAAAATACGCGAAGGGGATTTTTGGAGGCGGAATTCAATGGCGTCTGAAAGTTTGTTTTCGGCAACGATTTTGTTTGCAATCGAGAGGGCGGATGGATCGATATCCGTCGCTACAAAATGCCATCCATATTCTCTGTGCCCGATGAGTGGATAGATGCAGTTGGCCCCTGTGCCAATATCCAAAACAGAAATTTTTTTGCCCTGCGGAATCATTCCCCCATGGCCTAATAAATCGGCTGCATTGTGAATGTAATCTGCGCGGCTGGGGACAGGCGGGCACAAAAAAGGCTCAGGGATGTCCCAGGAAATGTTGTAAAAAACTTTTAAAATCGCTTTGTTCAGAGTTTTTACAGCAATTGGATTGGCAAAATCGATGGATTCGTTTCCGTGCTTGTTGGTCTGTACGAAGGGGGCCAAATCGGGACAAGCTTCGGCAAGCTGCCTAAAAGGATAGGGGGTTCGATGGCGGTTTCGAGGGTGTAGCTCTGTTTTCAAAGTCATGTAGCTTGTTTGGCAAGCTCTCGAATTTCTTCAGCAATTTTTTGCATTTCCAGTACGGTTTCGTTGGTTGGGGCCAATCGCTTGCACAGTTTGCGCAGTCGAGTGCTCATCCTATTCAAACTTTGCTTGGAAGAGGCATATTCTTGTTTAAAGTTAGAGAGAGTTTCGATTTCTTTTTGCAATTCAATGATTTTTTCGTCCATTTTTTTATCCTTATTAAAAAGCATTTATTTTGCAGGTTTTAATTTAAAAATTCAATAATAAACATTTTTCCGGTAGGGATTTTTTTTGCGAAGATCTAATTTAAATATCTATAAATCTTACAAGTCGCTATATTCTTAGACGATTCATTCTAAATTTTTTATTAGGAAACGATGTCATTTAAAAATCTAGGTCTTCAGGACGAAATCCTTCAAGCGATTGAAGAAAAAGGCTACACAGAAGCCACCCCTATTCAAATCCAGGCGATTCCGCTCATTCTTAAAGGGGTCGATCTTCTGGCAAGCGCTCAAACAGGCACAGGAAAAACGGCAGGGTTCACTCTCCCTCTCCTCCAGCTTTTAATGAACAACCGCAAGCCTCAGACAGGCCACCCCAACCATCCGGTGCGCGCGCTGATTTTGACTCCGACTCGGGAACTGGCGGCGCAAGTAGGCGAGAGTGTGGCCACCTATGGGAAGCATCTGCCGCTGAAAACGCAAGTTGTTTTTGGAGGGGTAAATATCAATACCCAAATCAAGAGATTGCGAAACGGCGTAGATATCCTGATCGCCACCCCTGGACGTCTTTTGGACCTCGTTTCCCAAAAAATCGTTAATCTCTCCCGCGTTGAGATCCTTGTGCTTGATGAAGCCGATCGGATGATCGATATGGGCTTTATCCACGATATCCGGAAGATTTTGGCCCTGCTGCCTAAACAGCGGCAAAACCTGTTATTTTCCGCGACTTTCTCAGGCGAGATTAAAAACTTAGCTTTCAGCCTTTTAAAATCTCCCCAAACCATCGAAGTGGCCCGCACAAACACTCCTGCGGAACTGATCTCTCAAGTCGTGTATCCAGTCGATAATCGACGCAAGCGCGAACTTCTTTCGTTCCTGATTTCTTCTCAAAAATGGGAACAGGTCCTCGTTTTTGTCCGCACAAAGCACGGAGCGAATCGACTCGCTCAACACTTGACGGACGACGGCATTGCGGCAGAGGCGATTCACGGCAATAAGAGCCAATCGGCCCGGACTAAAGCTCTGCATGACTTTAAAAAAGGCTCGTTGAGAGTGCTTGTTGCGACAGACATCGCAGCAAGGGGACTCGATATCGATCAGCTTCCCCATGTAGTCAATTTTGAACTTCCGAATGTTCCCGAAGATTATGTCCATCGGATCGGGCGCACAGGGCGCGCGGGAAGAGAGGGAAAGGCCTATTCTCTTGTTTGTATCGATGAGCATAAATTACTCGCAGACATCGAGCATCTCTTAAAACGGAAAATTCCTAAAGTCCAGGAACCTGGTTTTGAACCGGATCCTTCGATCGCGGCCCAACCGATCCCGAATGGTCGAAATACACCAGGCAGAGGCCAGCAAAATAGAAATCCGAGAAACCATTCCTCAAGGGCGCCTCAGCGGCACCATTCGGAGCGAAATAAAAGATTTTCGGATTCAGGACACTCGCGAAAGAGCTAATTACTGCGCGATTTCCAATTCATAAGAGTGGAAAGCGCGGGTCTCATCGAAAGAGGCCATTACTTTTTCCTCTGTGGACAGCCCATAGACATGGAGGGAAAGGGCCGGTGTTTTTCCCATCCCCTTGCTGTAGAGACGATGAATGAAAGGTTGCTTGAGGTCGTCGACGCTTCCTTCGAATCGATAGAAAAGATCCTCGTCAACGAGCCTCACCGTTCGGGGCCCATCGGCAGAGGCAAGAACATAGTTCCCTTGAGACAAGCTCCCTTTTAGCACTGCGAACGCGCAGGAGATGGGATGGCTGTGGATGATTGAGCTGTAATAGGTGTTCTTGGGATGAGCTGAGTTGAAAGCTAGGGCGTACTCTTCGGAGGGCCAAACATAGACCAGAAATGTCGCAGGGATCGATTCTCCCTCCCAAAGAGAAAAACAATCAAAAGAGATCAGCGTATCTGGGCCAGCTTCAGGAATCGAATAGGCCGATTCGAAAAATCCTAGTTCAATCAATCGTTCCGCAATTCTTCCGATCTTTCGGGTTAAAATCTTGCCCTTTTCAGCCGATGAGATTTTGGGTCTTAAAGGTGCGAGTTCCTGTTCTACGATCTCTTTAAGAGACTGTCGTTGAAATCAGGCTTCGTCGCTTTTCGGGATTATTTTGGCCGATTTTCGATTCAAACTTTGGGGGCAATATACGAAAATTGATATTGCCCCCAAAGTTTGAATCGAAAATCGGCTCAAAAGAACCCGAAAATCGACAGAAGCTGATTTCAACGACAGTCTCTAAGATGCCGCTGGTTGGCCGCATGCAGACCAAGATCCGAGATTTCACAGTACTTAACCTCCAGAGCAAAGCAAGAGAAGGAAACAAAAAGAAAAAGACCCAATAACTGAATCATGAGAGGAATTTACTTAGAAAGGTTCAATTTGACAACCTGAAAAGGATCTGATAACTCAAAATTAAGCGTCTCTCAGTGTAATTTCTATGTTTCGCTCGACGACATCCCTCCGCTTGCGTTGGCTCTGTTGGAAGGCAGGCATTTTTTATGGATTGCTTTTTGCCTGTTTTCTTAGCTTATCGGAACCTACAAAAAGGCGGATTTTCTATAATTCAATCAAAGAAGGAGCGGTTTATTGCGGCGTAGCGGTGGCCATGAAGACGATGTCCAGCGCTGCCCAAATAGCTGGGGTCGTTTCGGCTTGCAATCCTCAATTGAGTCGAGAATTTTTTTATTTGGGAGCGACCGCCGATTCCGTTGTTCGTCAAATTGTTCTTTATTTAGTCAAAGGGGAAAAAAAATTCGGAAACGAGGAGTCTGTGTCCCATTCCACTTGGATGAAAAACCGCAAAAGGCTTTTGGAAATACCGGCCTGTTCGAAGGAATTGGAGCAAATGCTTTGCTTTTTGGAAAGGCGATGGTTGGCCAAAGCGAGTGGGTTTTTCTCAACAATGATTGATTGGGTGTGCCCTTGTTACGGGATCTACGTTCAGATTCATCCCGATACGATCAACACGTATGCCAGAGATCCCGGAACGGCAGTTTCGGTTGGTTATCAAAACCGGATTCATGCATGGAAAAAAATCCTTCCCCATCCCGTTTCCTATCCTTTGATTTTAACTCGTCCGCATGACATCGGGCGCTATCTCCCTGCCTATTTTTCAATTCGGTCCAGAGAAAAAATAGAAGAAGCGGTTCTCGGATCCATTAAATTCTTAAAAGAGGGGCAATCCTTTGCGGTTTTGGATTTCTCTTTCCTTTGCGAGGTGGCTGGAGCAGGAGCTTGGGTGAATTTACAGAGGGAATTCTCCGAACGCTATAAGCAATTAAAAATCGAACCTGCTCAGATTATTTGCATCCAAACTTTGAAAAAAGGAGAGATCGGTGGAATTCGGCTCCTTCCTTTAGAGGGAATTTCCAAAGAGGAGATCGAGGCGCAATACCGGTTTTTACTCGAATGGGTTTCTCATTTCGGGCTTGCAGCCAATTTGGTGGAGCTCGACCGATGGCCGATTGACTCAATGAGGAATCTGAGGAGTCAAAAACGATCTTCGAGAGCTCTTTCGAAAGAAGTTTTAACTGCCGATGTAAAGGATTTCGAAAGCGCTTGGACTCCCACTTCTCCTGAACAGAGGCTGATGGTTGCGGGAGAGTTAAAAGTTTTAAAGGGATGGATCGGATTGCTTTCCGATTCCGATTGGAATCAAATATCTCATTGCCCAACCCGGTCGAAATTAGCCGAATTGTATTTTACGAATCTTAGAGAGCAATTCACCCAACTGAGACAAAAAGAGAAGCGCTTTTTTGAGGCGGCCGCGCATTTTGAGCAAATCCATGCGAATGTTTCTTCGCTTCTTGAATTGGCATCTCCTTTTTCAAGAGGCGATTTCTCATCGATTTATCGAGAAAAGCTCTCTTTTATTCCTGTCCGTTTAAGGCCGTTTGTTTCCTGCGCGCTGCACAATGCGGGAATGACGAGTGTAGCGGGGCTTTTCAAGGCGGTAGAGGAAACGGTGGGAGGGCCGCCCCGAGTTCTTTATGGAGAAAACTCCTATTTTGAAAACATCCTGATCGCAAAGAAAATTTCCCGCGCTTCTTTAGTGGAAGAGGCTTCCGAGACAGATTTGAAAGAGGCCGACCTGTTGATGCTCCAATTCAATCCGGCCCTTCGACGGACATTTATAGAGGCCGCCGAATATCGGGTTGAAAGAATTGAGGAAATTTTACGAAATGTCTTAGCTCAAAGAGAAAAGAAGCCTTTGACTGTCGCGCTAGATTGCACTTTCGATTACATCGATTCGCCTAAACTAGCCGCTCTTTTCAAAACATTCCAAAAAGAGATCGAAGAGGGGATTTTAAATATCGCTTGTTATCGAAGCGGATTGAAATTCGATCTTTTCGGCATGGATAATTTTTGCGGAGCGCCTTTTTTTATGGTTCATAATCGAGATTCGAAATGGAGGGCCTTTGACTCTCTCTTGGCCGAACCTGCGCTTCAGGCAGATCGGTTAAGCCTCAACTGGTTTTGTCTGGCCTATCAATTCGCTTCTTATGAATTAGATCTTTATCGGAAAACAATTTTTAACAACACGCGCGCCTTATTGAACCGGCTTCCTGTAAAGCTTTTTGAAAAAACGGGGACCTATCGGATTGTTCCCATGGAGAAAGAGGCGGAGGCGGGTTTTCTTGATATTAAAGTTTTTGGCTCTTTTCATAATGCCAAAGGAGCGAGCCTTGTTTGCGGCTCGCTCGTTGCAAATTGCTTAGAGACTGGGCACCCGATTTTTCACCGGCGCAGCGTTGGCTTTTACCACCCCAATATTTCGATCCTCTTTGGGGAAGAGAATGCGACGATCCGATTGACACTAGGTCTTGATCCTGATCAAGTGGATCGGTTCGTCGACAGCTTTACTAAAATCAATTCTCTGAACGGCTTTTAGTAATTTTGCGGGTGTTCGGTCACTTTAATTTCTGTGCTGTTCCCATCTCGATTCACTTCCAAACTCCAGAAACCCAGAACGTTTAGGAAGACCAAAATTAAAACAACCACAAGGGCTACCGTTAAAAAGCCGCTTGGACCATAGCCCCATCTCCGGCTGTAGGGCCAGGTAGGCAAGGTCACGAGAAGTACAACAATTAAGAGAATGATAAGAATTAAGCCCATTTTTCCTCTTTTCGATTAAATTCTTCCGAGTAATGCCAAAATCAAAATGATGACCAAAATAATTGTTAAAATACTCGCTGGAGAATAACCCCAATTTCGGCTGTAAGGCCAAGTCGGAATCGCTCCAATCAAAAGTAATACCAAAAGGACGATTAGAATGGTTGAAATCATACGGGTCGCCAAATTTAAATATTGTTTATATTGTAGTTTTTATCATTTATTTAATTGATAGTCAAATTTTTTGGGATCGATTTTTTAAGTTGTTGTGGATTAAATTTTTTTAAATATGATGAAGGATATGAAACATCAGATCTCCAGACCTGTTATTGATTCAAGACTTCTCGGAATCATTCGCCGGGAAATCAAAAAACAAGACATTCCCGTTGCCCCCCTTTCCAAAAGAAAATTGGTTGAAATGGCCGAAACGGTGAAAGAGATCGAAGCTCGGGAGATCCCAAAACATCTCATCCTCAAAAAATTGAGCCATGGATTGGGGCATGGAATTTTTCTCCGGGCGGACGCCGAACCGATTTTAAAAGGTCGGGTGATCGCATCTTACGGAGGGCTCATTACCGTAGTGGCTCAAAATGAGCGGGATGATAACGGCGACTATGCGTTCGCTCCTTTGGAGCACTTTTGCTTAACGAAAGAAGAGCACGCTCTTTGGGATCGAAAATACCCTTACCACCCCAGGCGTCAGTACGCCCTGAAGCTCGACGCTCTCAAAAAGGGGAATTTTACCCGTTTCATCAATCATTCTGTAAAACCGAATGTCTATGCCGACATGGTCAAGATTCCCGCAAACAACTTAGGGTTAGATCCGGCTCCTATCGAAATCGTCTATCTCGCCCAAAAGACAATTCAGCCGGGGGAACAGCTTCTCATCTGTTACGAAGCGGGAGAAAAAAGCTATTGGAACGCTTCCGGTATTAAGCCCTTTCCGATGACCCCTCGAACTTTCCGGGTCGACTCTAAAGGGAAATTGATACATCTTGCCAATAGATGCAAGCTCTGCGATAATCGCCGTTGAAAATTTTTTACAAGATGTCTTCACACGGGTCTTATTCAGCTGGCCGCGGCCGGTAATCTTTGAATCTTATGTTTCGAAAAATGCCTTTTATTCTCTTAGGCCTCATTGCATTGGCGGGATTGACCCATTCCTGGATTCCCTTGCCTATCAAAAGCGTGCTGTATGCAACCAGTTTGAGCCTTAAATCAATCATTCTCTTTATTCTGCCCTTTTTAATTTTTGGACTTTTATTCAAAACAGCCGCACAGCTTTCAAAAAGCGCTTCCAAAGTAATTCTTTTTTTGATTGGCGGGATCTGCCTTTCCAATTTCATTTCGACGATGATCAGCTACACTGTGGGAACCGCGGCCTACCAGCTTGATCTTTCTATGGAGTTGATTGAGTTGGGTGCCGGATTGGCGCCTGCTTGGATTTTGACTCTGCCGAAATGGATCGGCAACGGCCAGGCGATGCTTTCCGGATTGGTTCTGGGAATCGTTCTAGGCCGTTGGAAGCCCGTTTGGGCTGAATTCCTCTCTTCTCGGATCGAGAAAGGAATTATGGCCTTCTTTAAAAAATTCTTGTATGTCATCCCTCTTTTCATCCTCGGGTTTGTCATCCAGATGTATCACGATCAAGTGATGGGACAGATCATCCGGAGCTACGGGCTCGTTTTCGCGCTCATCTCTGGCGCTGTCTTCGCCTACATTGCTTTGATCTATTTTACTGCGGTAGGAAAACGGTTTTTTGAATGTCTTAAAAACATGATGCCGGCAGCCATTGCAGGTTTCGGCAGCATGTCGAGCGCGGCCTCGATGCCGCTTACCATCTTGGGAACTGAAAAAAACGCCCAAAACCCCGACCTGGCGCGGTCCGTTATCCCTGCGACGGTGAACATCCACCTGATTGGCGATTGTTTTGCGATCCCCATTTTTGCATTTGCCGTATTGAAAAGCTTTGGCGTCGCAGAGCCCGCTTTTTTTAGCTATTTGGTATTCGCCGCCTATTTCGTTCTTGCGAAATTCAGTGTGGCCGCCGTGCCTGGAGGAGGGATTTTGGTGATGCTCCCTGTCTTAGAAAGTTATTTGGGATTCGATCCAGCGATGCTATCTCTGATCACCGCTTTGTATATTTTATTCGATCCTGTCATTACCTGCGCAAACGTGCTGGGCAATGGGGGATTTGCGATGGTCGTGGACCGCATTGTTGGAAAAAAGAAGCCGGTTCTCTTCCAGGCCTCTTAAAAACTGGTTCTTAAACCAGCACGTCGACGAGTTGATGCTTTGGGTTTTGTTTCATCGTATATTGCTTGTCCCATTGGCTTGTGAAAAGGGCCATAGGACGGCCTTGACGGTCGTGGACAATCGCTGAGCTGGTCGATTTGGCAAACGTCTTCATATCGCCTACAATCCAAGCGCTGCATTGATAGGAGAGCGGAGTATAGACCGTTTCGACCCCATATTCATCTTTCAGACGGTACTGCATCACTTCGAATTGGAGCTGTCCAACCGCGGCAAAGATCAGGTCGTTGCTCATATCGGTGGGCTTGAGCATTTGGATGGCCCCTTCATCGACAAGCTGGAGGACTCCTTTGTCGAAGGCCTTTCGTTTTCCCACATCTTTCGGATAGATTTTCGCGAAAATTTCGGGTTGGAATTGAGGCAGCGGAGCAAAGTTAAAGCCGCCCGTCAACGAAATCGTATCGCCGATCGCAAAAGTCCCTGGATTGATGACGCCGATCACATCTCCTGGATAAGCGTAATCGAGCGTCGTTCTCTCGCCGGCGACAAGGCCGTGGGGGCGGGACAGACGGATCTCTTTTCCGAGGCGATGGTGTTTGACGACGAGATCCCGTTCAAAGCGGCCGGAACAAATACGGATGAACGCCATGCTATCGCGATGGCGGCGGTCCATGTTCGCTTGGAGTTTGAACACATAGCCGCTAAAGGGAGTTGTAACCGGATCCACTTCGATCTCGGTTCCATCAGGCCGGAAAGCAGGACGGGAATGGGGACAGGGAGCTAAATGAATAAAGGCGTCAAAAAAGGGCTCCACCCCAAAATTGGTCAGCGCGGAGGCGAAAAACACAGGCGTCACTTTACCGGCCAAAAAATCTTTTTTTGTAAACGGATTGCCAGCAAGCTCCAATAGATCGAGCTCCTCTGTCAATCTCGAGGTGATTTCAGGCCCTGCTTTTTTCCGGGCCTCTTCGCTATTGAGAGGACAGCGGTGGATCTCAGCCTTTTGAGCGCCTCCGAGAGAGACTTTTGTAAAGAAAACGCACTCATTGGTAGTCCGGTCGACGACGCCTTGAAAATCGCGGCCCGAACCGATAGGCCAATTCATCGCATAGGAGTGGATTTGAAGGACGTTTTCCACCTCATTCATCAATTCAAGCGGATCGCGCCCGGGCGTGTCCATTTTATTGACGAAAGTGAGGACCGGGATGTTCCTTAAACGGCAGACCTCGAATAATTTTCTGGTTTGTTTCTCAACCCCCTTGGAAGCGTCGATCACCATGATGGCGCAATCGGCCGCGGTCAACGTCCGGTAGGTATCCTCGGAGAAGTCTTCGTGGCCTGGGGTGTCAAGAACGTTGATGATCGTATCTTTGTAGGTGAACTGCATCGCGGAAGAGGTGATGGAGATCCCCCGTTCCTGTTCCATCGCCATCCAATCGGAAGTAGCGGCTTTTCTCCCCTTCCGCCCTTTGACCATGCCCGCCGTGTGGATCGCCCCTGAATAGAGAAGAAGTTTTTCGGTCAAGGTAGTTTTGCCGGCATCCGGGTGGCTGATGATCGCAAACGTGCGGCGCCTTTCAATGTTTTCTTGAATCGAATCTTCCATAAGTGTTCTAGGATACGGATCTGAGAAATCTATGGGAAGATTTTTTGTTTCTTGTGAGGAATTAATTGAATTTTTTACAATTCCCCCTTCTTTTGAGGAGGCGAGAATGATAGACGTTTCTTTTGAAATGCCGATCGAACTTTCCGATCAAGTCTGCGGCTCTTTTTATTCTCTGATCTGCGCCAGCGCCGATTTTACGCAAACCGCGAGCAAAGTCGCTTTTACTGCGCTTGCCGCCTTAACTGCAGGTTTTTTTCTAGGGAAGTCTGAATTCTTAAACGGATGGGTCGAATACGCCTTGAAAGACACTTTTTTTTCATTGACGATGTTTTTACAATCACTGCGAGGCATCGTCGACTTCGCTCCAGCCCATAAAGAAAGAATAAGGCTTGCCCAAGAGAATCGCATCGACAGCTTTTTCGATCAAAAAAACATCTCTTCCTTAAACGGGCAAGAAAAGATTGCAGGAGTTTTGTTATACGCCGGCAGGGGAATCTCTGAAATCAGCGCCATTTCAGCGGCCGCAGTTCAGTTGATCAGTTGTCTCGCGCTGTATTTCTTAAGCTGCGAAAGCGCTCAAAGCATGGTCATTTTAGGAAAAAATTCATATCGCTCCTTAGTCCATTCGATCGCTTTTACAGGAGCCTGTTTTTACTCTACGTACACCCAATAATTTATTTTTTTTGGATCTCTTTGAATTCTTGCTCGATCTGATCAATCGACCTCTTAATGTTTCTTCTCTCAGCAGATGTCATAACAGAAAATTGCTGCTGCTCTTGGACCACATCTTCAACCGAACGATCCTCTCCAATCCCATCTTCGATTCGTTGAGCTAGTTCATCTTCCATCTCATCAATTGAAGCATCCAAAGCGTTTTGCATTCTTTCGTCTTCCAAACATAAAAGATCTTCTATTGGTTCCCCTTCTTCCGTATCGCCGGGTTCTTTCAATTCAAGAGAAGTGCCCGCAGGGGTCACGGTCATTGTCAAAGGGGGGCCTTCGGGAGAAACAAGATTGAAATTTGTCTTCGCGATTCCATAGGAGTGTGCAATATCCATGACTTCCTGCTGTTCCTTGACAGTTCCTGGATAATCCACTCCGAAAGGGGCCATGCCCCCGGCCACTTCGATTGTCACCGGTTGATTGGCGCCTATGGGCATTTGGCCTATCACTGCTTCGATCACCTGTTGGATGGGAGCTAGATGGCTTGTATGGGTGAGAGCGATTACGGGGCGTTCATCGGATGTTTGGCTTCTAAATACCATTCCGAAGCAAGGCATAAGACCTGAAGTTCCTATTTTGGCACCCTTTCCTACTGCGACTGCATAACGATCCATGCCGACATCTGGTATGTTATTTTGGGGTATTTTTCCTGCCATTTTTTGAACCTTTTTAAATTAATCTTACTATTTTATGAAAAAAATTAAATGAATTCAACTTAAAATAAAATTTATTAGACGCTTCTAACAGACAGACTAAAAATTCTAGCCAATAAATGGGTCTCAGGCATTAAATCTACGATCATGACAAACCTGCAAACGCATAACCTCGAAGAGCCGCTAAAAAAGCTTTTTGGATACAACGAGTTTCGCCCGAATCAGCGAGAAATTGTGGCCGCCTGCCTTGAAGGAAGGGACGTTTTAGCGATCTTGCCCACGGGATCGGGGAAATCGATTTGCTATCAATTGCCAGCTCTTCTGTTGCCTGGCCTTTCCGTGGTCATTTCCCCTTTGATCTCATTGATGCAAGACCAAGTGGTCGCTCTTGCAAAAAACGGGCTGAAAGCCGCTTTTCTCAACAGCAGCCTACCCCAGAGTGAAATGCAGTTCGTGATGAACCATCTCGAAGACTACAAGCTGCTGTATATCGCTCCCGAGAGGTTTGCGAATGAGGAGTTTATCCAGCTCTTGAGAAAGGTGCCGATTTCTCTCTTTGCCATCGACGAGGCGCATTGCATTTCTCAGTGGGGGCACTCGTTTAGGCCTGAATACCGGAAATTGTCTCTCTTGAAAGAATCTTTCCCTAAAATCCCGATCATGGCCCTTACCGCGACTGCGACCGAAGATGTCCAGACCGATATCGCAGCCCAGCTCTCGATGAAAAATCCCTTTGTTGTCCGAGCCAGCTTCGATCGGCCTAATTTAACGTTTCGCATTTATCCCAAAGATTCATCTTCTAATCAATGGCTCCCTTTTTTAGCCAAACACTCGAATGAATCCGGCATTATTTATTCTGCAACGAGGAAAGGAGTGGACGAGGCGTTCGAGATCTTGCAGAAAAAGGGTTTCAAAGCGGGAAAATATCACGCGGGACTTTCCGATGCCGAACGGATGAAAGCCCAGCATGAGTTCATCTATGGAGAATGTTTGATCATGGTGGCCACCGTTGCCTTCGGCATGGGGATTCATAAGCCTGACATCCGGTTCATCATCCATTTGGAAATGCCCCGCTCGATTGAGCAATACTATCAGGAAGCTGGACGCGCCGGAAGGGATGGCCTCCCTTCCGAATGCTTCCTGCTCTACTCTTATGAAGAATTGAGAATTTACGATCTCTTTCTCAAACAGATTTCTGATGAGAAAGTGAGGGCCATCACTGCAGAAAAAACAGAAACCATGCGAAAACTCTGCACATCCTCCGCTTGCCGGCGTAAAAATTTGCTCTCCTATTTCGGAGAAACTTACAAACCATCCCATTGTGATGGCTGCGACCGATGTTTGGACGATACCGAACAGGTCGATGCGACCCTTGCCGCCCAAAAAATTCTCTCTTGCGTATACCGCCTCCAGCAACAATTCGGCCTTCGCCACCTCATCGACGTCTTACGCGGGATGAAAACCAAAACGATCCTCGAAAAAGGGCACGACCGCCTGAGCACTTTTCACCTGATGCCCGAGTGTTCCGAAACCGAATTGCGCAGCACCATCAATGCGCTCATCGAAAAGGGGTTTTTAGAGCGGACGGCAGGGGAATATCCCATCTTGCGCTGGACCGACCTCTCCCCGAAAGTGACCCGCGGTGAGATAAAAGTAATGCTTCGGAAAAAAATCGAATCTGCTCCTAAAGAAAAAAAACCGGACAAAATCGAAGTGGATTACGAGCATCCTTTATTCGACGAACTTTCCCGTCTTCGATGGAAATGCGCCCAAGAGTCCCATGTTCCCGCGTTCGTCGTCTTTTCGGATCGGGCGCTCTTTGAAATGTGCCAATATTATCCTAGAAATAGGGAAGATTTTTTGGAGATCAATGGAGTCAGTTTTGCCAAGTGGGACAAGTATGGAGACCTCTTCCTGAACGCCATTCTCCAATATGCCTCGCAAAATAAGATTGAGCCGATCGACCGCCCCCTTTCCCTTAAAAAGAAGAAAAAAAAGCCCACCGACCAAACAGCCGCCTCTCAATCCTCCGAAGAGACTCTCCGCCTTTTTCTTCTTGGGGCTGATCCCAACACCATCGCCGCCGAAAGGAACCTCAATCCGCGCACCGTCTTCGACCACCTATCGGAGCAGCTCCTCCTGGGGAAAGATTTCGACATCACCCCCCTTGTCCCTTTAGAAAAACAGGAAACAATCAAACAGGCGATCACCCTTCACGGCACAGAGAAGCTCGCCCCCCTCAAACAAAACCTCCCTCCTCATTTCACCTACGAAGAGATCCGCCTCGTCGCGTCAGCCTATCGACGAAAAACTTCAGCGGGATAGGTTCAGAAATGATCAATCGTTGGATGTATATCGATTTTAATAGCTACTTTGCGAGCGTCGAACAGCAATTAAGACCCGAATTAAGAGGCAAGCCGATTGCTGTGGTGCCCGTGGAGAGCGATTCCACCTCTGCAATTGCAGCAAGCTATGAGGCGAAAGCATTTGGGGTCAAAACGGGAACGCCCATTTGGGAAGCAAAAAAGCTTTGCCCCAACCTCATTTGCGTCCTTGCAGGACATGAAGCTTACGTGGAGTTTCATGAAAAGATTATAGAAGAAATAAATCGGCACGTGCCTGTGGCCAAGATTTGTTCTATTGATGAGATGGCGTGCAGCCTCATGGATAATGAAAGCGCCCATGCAGAGGGACTGGCGAAGAAAATCAAAGAAGGACTGAGAAAAAATATTGGGGAATGCATGACCTGTTCGATAGGAATTGCGCCCAATAAATATCTAGCAAAAGTTGCGACCGATATGAAAAAGCCCAATGGCCTCATTTTTCTCAACCAAGAGGATCTGCCCCAAAAATTGTATCCCTTGAAATTGCGGGACTTACCCGGCATCGGAGCCAATATGGAAGTGCGGTTGAACCGTCACGGAATCCGAGACATGAAAACTCTTTGCGCACTCGATTTAACCCAACTGCGGCGTGCTTGGGGAAGCGTGGAAGGGGAGAGGATGTGGCATCATTTAAGAGGCATCGAGCTTCCAGATCGAGAAACAAAGCGGCGCACGCTAGGCCACAGCCATGTGCTGGCCCCGGAGCTAAGAAATCCAGAAAAAGCAAGCTCCGTCGGAAAGAGACTTGCGACCAAGGCAGCGGCCCGCCTCAGGCGGATGGGATTGTCTGCCTCTCAGATGAGCCTAACGATAAGGCTCGAAGAGGAAGCGCGTTTTGAATTGAGCCTTCGCTGCGAGCCAGCCAATGACAGTTTTACTTTCCTAGATCTTTTCAACGAAATGTGGAAACTCCTAATCAGCAAGACAGGACCTGCAAGAATAAAAAAGATATCCATTGTGTTTTCTGATTTGCAGGATCAGGACAGCCAACAACAGGAGTTTTTTACCGATCGCTCCAGAGAAAAAGAAGAAAAGGCTTCTCGCGTTTTGGATTCGATCAATCAAAAGTACGGAAGGGATTCCGTATCGCTTGGGATACTGCCCCAACAGGGAAAAAACTTTTCGAATACAAAAATCGCCTTCACCCGCATTCCAGACAAGGAAGAATTCCTCGAATAGAAAAGCATGTATAATCAGAACTCGTTTCATTTCTTATTTGTAAGAAATTGAATCGAGGTCTTTCTATCGTCTTTTCCTAGGGGTACGGATTGCTTTTTCAGGGACCCCAGGTCCCGGTTCAATTATGGTATGAACTTTAGCATTCTTAAGGCGGCGTAATAGAACTGCTTTAGGCACGCCAGTGCGTTCGCTTTCTTCCATTAAATCAGCAATTTCATCGCCGGACAAAGTTGTGCCTTTATCCGCTAATACCACTGAAGACATGCGCAATGAAGCAGAATCTGCATTCGAAGTTGATTGAATGCCACGCAGTCGAGAATCTAGCAAGCCATTCATAAAATCGTTCATGCCAGCCCCAAGTGTCTCTTGATATCTGATCCCGGGAATTTCTTTCCGTTTCACTTTCAATATGAATAAGTCATAAGGAATGAAGGCGAAGTGATAGTCGCCATAGTCGACAAACCTCAAACCATTAATGCGCATTTGAAAATGAAAATGGGGGTGTGCGCCAAGTTTGCTATTTTTGTGACCAAGAAAATCACTTGGGCTACAACCAAAAGACCATTCGAAATTCTTATATTTGATTGTCACTTCAAAAATTTTATTTTCATCACTTTCTGCATCGATATCGTTGATATTGACTGCAAAGGATTCTGTATTTTTGCAAGCCAGCGCAGAAATGCTTGAGGTCTGAAACACCCTTCTTGATTGAGAACAGCTGCGATATTTTCTTTGTTAATTCCAGGAGGTCTTAATAACCAATGCGGGCAGGGATTATTTAAATTGTACTGCTCATAAGGCAAATTGCACATGTAACATTTGTCCTGCTCATGAGACTTAATAAATCTGGCGTATTCTTCCGATCTCTCTTTTTGCAATCTCCTGTGCAGCCGCTGTGTTTCTTCCGGGGAAAAGAGTAGGGAACGTCCGATGCAGCATTTTTTGTGTTTTTTACGTGTGCCATCCCTATTTCGAGAAAAGCAAGGGCAAGGGTCATTTCTTCCAATCTTAGTCATGGCTTGATCCAATGATAAAATGGCATTAAAGACTTTTTCTGCTTAAAAAACCATCTCAAATTCATCTTGGCTGGAGTGGTTTATTGTATCTTAAAATTTACTGTTCAATATATATCGAACAGTACAATATAATGAACAGGCGAAGAAGATATGAAGGGGCGATTTCTATTGAGTTCGAATGAAAGTCAGGCGGAAGGGAATGTCTATGCAGATAAGTCGGCCCTTGTCTTGGATTGGCTTTTGCGAGAAGGAGTGCAGAGGGAGGATTTTTCATTAAGGGAGGTTGCCAAAGAACTAGATCTAAGCGTTGGCCTAGTTCAACGCGTGTTTGGCATTTTGGTATCGAAAGGACTCCTTCAAACCGAAGGGATTAGAACCGCTAAAAAATTCTTCTTCAAAAAGGCGAAACAGCTTCTTGAAAGTTGGATGGAACATTATAGCATCGTGAAGAAATGCAGAATGAGGACCTATCGTTCCGCACTGTCCGATAAAGCGGAGCTTTTCAAAGCCCTGAAGCAATCGAACTTGGGTTCAAAGGTCGTCTTGGCCCTTCACTCTGCCGCCGAAGCTCACGGGTATAAAAACACGAATCTGACCTCTTTAGAACTCTATATGCTCGATCCAGCCATTCGGCCCAAGCTGGAAGAGGTTCTTCAATTGGAGTCGCAAGAAAGGGGATATGAGGTGTTGCTGATCGAACCTTACTATGAAGCTCTGCTTACCCGAGGGATGAAGAAAGGCCGAGATATTGGGATCTGTCCTGTTCTCCTCGTCTTTTTAGACCTTTACCATTTTCCATTACGGGGACAAGAGCAGGCGGAATTCATGGGTGAACGTATTCCAGAGATAAAGCGGATCTATAAAAAACGGCCCGGATGATAAAACAGAGCCAGGAAGACAAGATTATTTCAGGGTTCTTAAAATCGCTATATTCGTTTCCCATGAGAGAGAAATATTTCGGGTCAGCAAAGATCAATTCATAGGCAAATTCCTGTTCTCTTTGATTGAAAGAATACCCTGCCAACTTATTGATTTTATTTCGATTTTCAATTTGCTGTCTTAAATCGAGGAGAAAAACTTTGAACGACTTCAAAGAGTTTGTAAGTTCGACAGAATTTAAAGGCATAAGGGCTGCTTTTTAAGCTTCATTGCAATAGAAAAATCATCTCAAAACATGGGCATCTTGCGGTGAAGAAAGCGGCGGTTTTTGCACTTTTTCTGAAGTGTTCAAAAACTTGATGATGGAAGGAGAACAGGAAAATAGCCCGGAAACTCTATCAATTTTAGCTTTCATTTTATCGAGACTTTCAGCTTTGTTGATTAGGACAATCTCTTTGAGATTTTTCCCTTTAAATGTTGACACTGTGGCTATCAACTCGTGGTCATATTCATTGAATCTGATTCCAGAAATTACTATTTTTTTTGCCGAATTTAGCCAATCGGTCATTAGATATTTTGCACGGGCCATCTGAGCGCCGACAGAATTCGGAATTCGCAGAGTGTAGTGGGCAATGATTTGATCTACGTGTTCAGCAACATTTTCTTTTTTAGCCAGCTGCCTCAGCGTTACAAAGGACTCATCTATCAATATGCTTTTTATATATCTTTGAGACACTCTTTCAGTCGGAAGAATCAAGCTTGAAGGATGGCTGCTACGTCCGTGAATGTGCAAAACTGTTGGGATTGCTGGATGATCCCAGAAGACTTCATCCCAATTTGAGGTGACGCAGACTGAAGATTGTTTCTCGATCCCTTCTTGTTTCAGAAGCTCCCATATATCCTTGCGGATCTTTAAAGAAGAAGAATGGATCTTATACATATGGGCGAGAATCTTCCTAAATCCGATTGCATATGAAAATAACCTTCCAACGCATGCCTGAAAGCTGGATAGGTTTTCGTATTCAGGTAGAGGAGGGTTAGCTTTTTTCAAAAGCAAAATCAATAGATCAAACATGTCTTGCTCATTTAATGAAGCGTACGACAGAGCAGCTTCTTCGATCTTGTCTGAATGAAAAGGAAAAAAATCCTCTTTCTGAGCGACTTTGAGAGCTTCTGATAAAGGGAAATTGCCATTTTCAATGGAACCATTGCCGATCAGAAAAAGCGTGTCGATCGCTAAGAAGCTTTTTGTTCGATAAAACAGAGGACAGAATAAATCATCGTCAGGAGAAAAATTCTGGTTCATTTAATAGACCTAAGGAGGGTAGCGAGTTTGAGTCTGGATGAGTCTTTCATAGACAGTTTTTTAAATGTACCCACTCAGCATTGAGCTTTTATGTTTTCAATTTTTCGGCGACGTAGGTATTCAGGCTCACGCCTAAGGCATTGGCTTGAATGGCCAGTCTCGCACGAAGGTTAGGGGGGATCCTTAGATTGAAAGTGCCAGAAAAGGTTTTTTCAGGCTTCTCGTTATTTTCAGTGCACCAGGCGAGGTAAACATCGACCGAATCATGGAAGGCTTTTTCAAGTTCATCAACGCTTTTTCCTTTAAAGGTGATGATGTCTTTGAGACCGACAATTTCACCATGAAAGGATTTGGCATCGTCCACATATTCGATCCGGCCAAAGAAGCCTTTGTATTTCATCATAAATTTACTTTTTAGATGTTTTGAAGAATGAAGTTACACTTCTTTTTTTCTGAGTTTAGCGATCCATTTTCTCAGTCTGTGAAATCTTTTTTGTCTAAACATAAGATAATTTACGAGCAAGTTATGAATGTTAGCACAGTCTTTTTCAATTATTTCAAAAGCGCCTTCGAGGTAGCTTTTTGCTGCTTCTTTGACAGTGACTGGGTTAGGGATAAAATGAACGGCGGCTAATTTACTGGGGAGCTGTTGTGCATATTCGTTCAAGTGCTTGAATTTTTTATCGATAAGAGGGTCTGACAATCGGATGACTCTGTACTTTATTGTTTTCAAAATTTTTATAATTTTAACACCAGATTTGCAATGATTGCTTACTTCATGCTCATCTTTGTTGAGATTTTCTATAAACTCTTCTTTAGCTTTTCCCGATAGTGAGTTCAATTTTTTTATGTTTTCTTCGGAATTTCTGCTATATACAATCCAGCTAGTGGCAAAGGATAGCCAATTTTTTATCTCTTCTTCAAATACATACAAATTATCCAGAGCAAATTCAGCGATATCGCTCTTTTTTTCCGCGCGTCTCTGACATGCCCACGCCAAGGCTATGACGACAAGGGCTAAAGTTCCTATCCCAGAAAGAAAAGACCCAAAATTTCCTGCGTCGAAACTACTCATCCATTCCCAGAAAATATTAAACCAAGAGCTTGAAGCTTCGGTTTTAATTGGAGAAGTGTCAATACACATATGAAGTTCCTTATGGGGATTTCGGGGCAAGTTTTGTGGCTTTAAGTACTAGGGATTGCGTCGCTTATGGATTTGGGGCGACCTGGATTTGAACCAGAGACCGACGGGTTATGAGTCCGCTGCTCTAACCACTGAGCTATCGCCCCAGTAGAAGGAACAAGTGTAATGTATGGGCCATTATTACTCAAAATAAGAAGGAGGGAAGAAGAAGGGTTTGTGGAATTTTTTTCGAGGAGAGTGTGTTGAAAAAACCGCCCAAAATTGTTGCTCTTTATGGGCGGGGGCTTTAATTAATTAGACGTCGTATGTTTCTTTCTTTTCATCTACTTCTGGGATGGAATAAACCGGTTGGTAGGATTTATAGGCTGCTGTTGTCGAAGAGGTGCTTGATGATGTCTGCGCAGTCGTTGAGGTGCTGTTACTCTCGACAGGTGTTGTTGGGGTCGAGGGGCGGCTTCTTCTCTGAAGAACTGCTGAGCTGCCTATTTGGACGATTGCTGCGTCGGCGCCAGTGACCAAAGCTGCGTTCAAGCGAGCGTAGCCTTTAGCATTGGGATGCTCAATGGGGGTTTTGGGGGTGATCGGAGGCGTTGTTGGAGTCGAGGGACGGCTGGATGTTCTCTGAACAACGGCGGAAGTGCCGAATTGAACGGCAACGCTGAGATTCGCAAGATCAGCTCTTGGGGTTAAGGTCTTAGCACGAGTAGGAAGCTTTTCTCCATCCAAACCGCGAATGGTGTTTTCTTTTGCTAAAGGAAGGTCTTTGTGTGTTGGTTGTATAGACATGTAAAAATCCTAGGGTTGTTGTTTGATTTATTATATTGATTTTTCTGTTTTAATTAAATAAAAATGTTTAATTTTAAATTAATTATTTTAATAGTTGGTGGGGTTTTTGAATGGGTTAGGTTCTATGTTCTTGGTTATTAGGGTCTTTTGGGGTTGTGAAATAAAAGGTGTTAATCGAGGAGGGATTTAATCGGGGTTTTAAATGATTTTAAGTGGGTTTTATATCTTTTCACGGAAATTAATGAAAAATTGGTGGAAATAGTGAAAAAAGGGTATTCTATGCAGTCGCATGAGCCATTCAAGCGTAATCTCCGAAGAGCGTCAGGTCCGGCGGGAAACGCTGATGGGCCGTTCGCTCCTTTGGACGAACCTTCTAAGCGAGCCGTTATTCACTTTGTACGGGTTCCTCGCGTTCATTCTTTATAAAGATCTGGGTGCTAGCGCGTTCCAAATCGCTTTGTTGACGATGTTGAAGCCGGTGAGCACGATTTTGTCGTTCTATTGGAGCGCGGGGCTCGACCGAGGGAAGAGGCTGAAGTCAAATGTCCTTTGGGCGGGGTTTTTGATGCGGGCCCCTTTCTTATTCTGTCCCTGGGTGGAGTCGAGTTGGTTTGCGATCGGGGCAGCTGTCAATTATATGTTTTTTTATCGTGCGGGGGTGCCGGGTTGGCTTGAGATCATTAAGCGGAACTTGGGTACGGCCAAGCGGGGGCGCGCGTTTTCGATCAGTTCGGCGATGGGGTACATGGAGGGGGTGGTTCTTTCGCTTGCGATGGGGGGCTTGCTCGATAAGGATCCGGATGTGTGGAAGGTCCTTTTCTGCGGGGCTGCGGTAGTGGGTTTGATGACTTTGATTGTGCAGTCCCGGATTGAGGTGGATGAAGGGGAAGCGGCGGCGGGAGAGCGGCCTACGCTGAAAGAAGTGATCGTCCGGCCGTGGCGGGATAGTTTCCAGTTGATGAAGGGGCGGAAAGATTTTTCGCGGTTCCAGTGGGGATTTATGGTGTGCGGTTTCGGGATCATGTTGATTCAGCCTGCGCTGCCTCTTTTCGCGGTGGACCAGTTGGGGATTTCTTATTTGGAGATGGCGGCGGCAGTTTCCATTGCAAAAGGATTGGGATTTGCGGTTTCCTCGCCGCTTTGGTCTCGTTGGATCGACCGGATGAGCATTTTGAGATTGTCGAGCGCGGTCTTTTTGTCGGTGGGGCTTTTTCCTATTTTTCTCTCTTTTTCAATTTGGGGTGGTCTTGTTTGGCTCTATGCTGCGTATTTTTTATACGGGGTGGGGCAAGGGGGGAGTCATTTGGTGTGGAATTTGTCGGGTCCGATTTTCGCTGGAAAAGAGGAGAGTTCTCGGTACACGGGTGTGAACGTTGTGCTTGCGGGTCTTCGGGGCGCGGTGGCCCCGCCGCTGGGTGGATGGTTGTCGGTTGTGTGCGGTCCGATGACGGTGCTTTTGACAGGGGGCGTCCTCTGTTTTTACAGCGGCATCCGGTTGCTTCAAAGCAGATATTCAAAAGATTCATTTGTAGATAAAATTTAGAAGTGAATATATAGGGGATTATACCTGCAATAAGGATGATCCTCTATGCGCACAATTCAATGTGGGGCTTTAGCTCTCTTTGTGTTATCGGCTGTTTTGGGCATTGCCCAAGAAGAGGAGACGAGCAAAGAAGAAGTGGCTGTCGTGTTAACTCGAAGCGATAGCATTCCTCCGGAGGTCCAAAAAGCGACCGACCCTTATTTCGAGGGGTATATCCAAGCTCTGATCGACATGAACTACGCCGAATACCGGGTGATTGTGATTGTGAAAGACCGGAAAGTTTGGTTGGCGAATCTGCCGAACAACGAATTGTATGCGAAAAGTATCGTGTCTTTTGTCCAGGATGTCCCTGGGGTTAAAGAGGTCTATGTTCTCGATGGGGTTCCTCCAGAGGATGAAGAGCTGAGGGAAAAATATGTGCGGCGTCCCCAAATCAGCGGGATCTGGTTCCCTCAGATGACGGAGCTTTTTTTGCCTTTGATTGCCGATCCGCGGGCTGCGACTTATTCGGTGGGCTATCGTGCGGGCGACCGGGTGTGCGGACATAAGTGCGTGGGGATTTCTCTCGGGGATGATTTCGCGATTTATCGTTGGCTGGATCTTTTTTGGCACGGGGATCTGCAGATCGGGATCGAGGCGGGCATTTGGTCGGTTTTCAACATGGACCCGCATCCGGATATCGCGGGCGGGACGGAACTGGTCAACACTGATTTCTATGTGGGCGTTCCCCTTACTTATGCTGCGGGGAAATGGTCTTTCCGGCTGAGGGGATATCATATTTCGGGTCACTTGGGAGATGAATTTTTGGTGAACCATCCTGGCTTTGTCCGTGTGAACCCAAGCATCGAGGCGATCGATTTTTTCACTTCTTACCAACTGACCGATGGGGTGCGGCTCTATGTCGGTCCGGGAGCGTATGTTCATAGCGATCCTTCTTTCAAATGGAAGCCGTTTTATATCGAATACGGGACCGAGGTGCGTTTCTTGGGTTCGAAATTTTTCTCCCAAAGGCTTTTTGGGACTTTTTTCATCGCGCTCAATTGGCGCAATTTAGAGCAGCTCGATTACAACTTCGATGGAACGTACCGGGTTGGGTATGAATTCAGTAAAATGCAGGGGATCGGAAGGAAATTCCGTTTCTATGCAGGCTACCATCACGGCTATTCGCTTGAAGGGCAGTTCGCGAAAATGCGGACCCATTATGGCGAGTTCAACATTAACTACGGGTTCTGATTTTTCTTGACTTCAAGTTAATTGGCTAATTAAACTACTTTAAAGTTTTTAATTTTAAGTGGTTTTTATGTCAGTTTCTTGTTCTCTTCTTTGCGAGTGTTTCTGCGGCTGTTTGGATCACTATTTTTTTCCTTCGGAGCCTCGTGCTTCCCGGATCGAAGAATCGCCTCGACCGGCAAATCCTCAATCAATCAACGCACAAGCAACAAGTCCGCTGCCGCCTGAAAAAACTTCTTTCATGGAGCGGGCGCATCAACAGCTATCTGTAAAAAACGGTTATTCATCTTTCGATGAAGTGGATGCATTGCTGAAAAAATGGACTCTTCCTTCGGAAAAGAAATGACGAGCGCTTGTTGTCAATGTTTGATGTATTGTTTGAATGGAGCAGAAGAAGAGCCTGTCCGGCAATCGAGGGAACGTGAAATCACGGGAAGGGATGAGCGCGTTGAAAGAGAAATTCGAAAGATGGTCCTCCAATATTTTTTACAAATCGCAGAGCAGCGAAGCTTGCTGGGTCAAATCAGGTCATTTTTTCACGATGCAGAAACCGTCGTCGTAAATCGGACCTTCTTTGCCAATCGGTAAAGACTTTTGGAAGAAGCGTCGATAGATCGAGAGTCCTTGCTGGGCCGTTTGGATGCAGTAAAAGCAATTGCTGACCCATTCGGATCCGGCGATCGTGCCTGTCTTTCGGTTCAGTTGAAAACGGGATGTGATTTTTTCCTTCCAATAGTCAATATCGCCGAAAAGAAGAACAGGAGTGGGAGGCCAGGCGCCTGTTTTTCGGCGAACTTCTTCGAGAGTGTACTCAAAGTCCATGCCGATGCCGCCGGGCAAGAAGATAGGCAGGTCAAGATAGAATTCAGCTTGCCGTTCGACGAGCCGGTCCAGCCGGTAGGTCATCTTGGCGTCGATATAAGGGTTCTGTTTTTGTTCGTTAATGACGCTCTTCCCCCCTCCGCGAAAATCGACGATATTCGCACAGGAGAGGATGCCGACTGCTTTTGCGGCGCGGTTGCCGACTTCCATCGCGCCTGGGCCGCCTCCTGTGAGAAGGGCGAGCGGGGTATCGTGGCAGAGGAGGGGATGGTTCATCTCCTCCCGCATCGCAAGAAGGCCTTGGAGGAGTGCTTTTAATTCCGTTTCAAAATTCCCTTCAATGAGGTTCGATCCGTAAACGCCGAGAAAGGTGGCTTTGCGAAAGGGTTCTACGAGAGCGGTGGGGACGAAAAGGCCCGCTTCTTTATCGGGTTTGAGGACGTATTGGAGGATTTTTCCTGAGATTTCATCGACCCAATAAACGGGAATGCCGAATTTGGCGAGGTCGATGAGCATGGCCCTGTCTTCGTGGGAGAAAAATCCGTTGTGAGAGAGAGAGGGGTATTGGAAATAAACCCGTTTCAGGCAGCGTTGGATTTGATCGTTGAGGAGCATCCGTTTTAAAAGCGGGGTTGGAAAATGACGGCAGAGGAGGATGCCCTGCGAGGTGATCAAACCGTCTTCGATCGCTTTTAAGAAGGGGTATGCAGGTTGATGTTCGATGTATTTTTCTACGACGAGGGCTTGCCGGGAAGGGGAAGCAAGTCCTGGGAAATCGTGTTTAAAAGGGTCTCGAAGGATCCAATCTTTGGGAGAGAGGGCCTTCATTTGGGTTCCTTTGACGACAAACACGGCAGCGAGTTGATTTTTCGGTTCGGGGGCTGTTGCAAAGGCTTCAAAAAGGCTTTTCGGATCTTCCAAAGAGGCGACGAGTTGATCCCGGTCATTGAAGAAAATGTGTTCGCGGTGCGGTTCTAGGGTATAAAATTCAAGAGGGATGTCGTCGAGGATTTGTCGGCTGGACCCATAGAGTTCATAGATATCGCCCGAGGCGGTCGTGTCGGGTTGAAGGAAACTTGCGGTTGTGTGATGGAATCCGGGGGGCAGAAGATAGTCGACGACGCGAGCGTAAACAGTTCGGATGTGAAGCGGCGCGGTTCGGACGAGAAGGACCTCGTTTTCTTGAACGATGCGGGGAATTCCCTTTTCCCACTGCTGGTGTAATTGAATGAGTTGACGGGTATTGGACATGTTCTTGCAAAGGGATTTGGCAAGCGTCGGGAGAAAGCCATAGATGTCGGTATCATAGGTAACGGTTCCATCAAGCAAGGAAAGGTAAGCTACGGTCCTCCCATCGACTTTTTCTAAAATCAGGGCTCCGCTTCCTTCAAGTCCGCCCAGAGAAAGGAGCGGGCGTCCTTTACGGTCGGACCTGCCGAACATCCTCATCAGATACTCAGGATCACGGACTCGGCGGCGGTCGTCGGCTGCGAAAAGCTTCCCGATATAGGCGTTGGGAGTTAACAAACTAAGCATCGTTTTGCCCAGTTCGTTGATTCCGACAAGTTCGACCTTGACCTCTGCGGAATTGTTTTTCCGGTCGTAATGGAATTCGCGGCCAAATCCGTTCATCCCTAATTGGGCTAACGTGCTTTTGAGATTGAAAGAGACCAGTTTTGGGTCAATTTGGTAGCCAACAAAAGCGGGGGAAATGTCTTCGATTTTGATCGTGGCGAGACGGCGGCCTTCATCAATGGTGCGGAGGTCGGTAATTCGCCCATCGGGAGTGACGAGGTCGTAATGGTAGGGGGTCAGGTAGCTTTCCATATAACCGAATTATAGCTGGTTTTGTTTTTTTCTGGTGAGATGTCCCAAAAAATGGAATCTTATAGAATAAAATATTTAAAATATCCTGTCTTTATATTTTTCTTTCGTTTGTATAAAATTTATGAATTCTAAAAAAAAGAGGTATGTCATGGTTAATTCAACGGCGCAAACTTCTTCTCGCGTCCCCGCTCCTTCTTTTCAAACTTCTGAAGAAACGGTTTCAGCGGCCGTCGTCGCTTCAAAAATAAAAACAGAAGCAGAATTCCAAAAACTCCATCCAAAATGGAAGGAAATAAGTCCTGTAGATAGGACTTATATCGAACTGACAAGCCTCTCTTTTCAGGCAGGTTCCCATCCAATGCATCAAGCCGTTTATTCCTTTATCAATTCGGCGGCGGGCATTTATTGCGCTTCGGAAAAAATTAAGGAAAACGATCTCGGAATCTTATTTGAGGGGTTAGATCAATTTCTTAAGATCATTGAAGATGCTTCTTCGTTCAATCGCGAAGCGGTGGTATGCAAGGCGATGGAACTGATTCAGTCTCTCGAGAAAGGGATGCAAGAAAAAAGCTTAACTTCTAAAAATCCAGAAGTTTGGGCTTATTTGGCAGCTCGCCAAAAGGCGCTTCCTCAAGAAGCTTTTAAAACGGCTGAAGAGCTCGGGCTTATTGCGGTTATGGAAAACAAGGAGCCAAGAAAAAGCTGCATCTCCTTTTCAACAGTGATGAAAACAGGATTGGCCGTTGGGATCCTCATTGGAGGCTATTATGCTTATACCGCCGATGCTTTAGCTGGAATTTTATCTGCTTTCAAAAAGTCGAATTCGCAAGCGTTGGCCGATCAGTTCAAATATTCGAGCGATGTGGATCAGGCGCTCATGCATGATGTGGTCTCAACGCCGGGGCTTGTTTCGTTATTGAGACAGGAAAAAGCCGATCTTTGGAAAAGCGCTTCGGACGATGGGGAATACTGCCTTCTTCGGGTAGCTGCTTCAAATGCGGGAAAGCCGGGGAATGAATTTATCGACGATGACACAATTGTCTCTCTTTTCCGCTCAGGTCTTGAAACGGGTCCCCAATCTCATCAAAATTACATGAACGCAGACCATGTAGTGTATGCGTTGAACCATGTACTGAGTTTTAAGAGAAATGGCATTTTAGAAAAATTGGGAGAGGCCGATTTAAAGCGGCTGATGGAACGGATGACCCCTCAAAATCGGTTGAATGTGTGGGGAGCTGCGGCGAATAATCGGGAGGCTGCAGAAATGTTGGCGAAAGCAGGAGCTTATATGCCTTTGATTGATGAATTTGAGCAATCTTCGACCCTTTCTGCCAGTCTTATTGAGAGAATCATGAAAGATGAAAGGATTATCCTCAAATTGATTGAGCGCAATGCAGACCTGCACAAGACTGGAGAGGATAACACTCCTTTGCCTGAGGAATATGTCCGCCATAATCCATCCCCTCAGCTGGAAACCTACCATTTAATGAAAAAAAAGGGAAATTGGCCATCTGACATGGATGTTCAGGTCGTGAAGGCGGCATTAGACTCTGAAAAAGGACATTTTTGGAACCAATGGCTATAGGTTAACGAACTTTTCTGTTTAATAACCCTTCCCTTTTTCGTAGCGGCCCATGAGCTGGGCTTTAGCGAGGATATGGCCATGCATCGCATGTTCTACCTCTTTTTTTGATGCGCCCGCATGCAGATCGAGCAGTTTGTCAAGGGCGTAGAGTTTGAAAAAATAGCGGTGCTCCCGATCGGGAGGGCAAGGGCCTGTGTATTGATTTTTTCCTCCTGTATTTTTGCCTTGGATGCCGGGAGGAGTCGAGTGTTCGTCGATTTGGTGGGTTGAGGGAGGCATATTGAAAACGATCCAGTGATCGTACATTTTTTCAGGACGGACGGAGGCGGGAACGTCCGGATCGTCCATGATGAGAACAAGACATTTGGCCTGGGCGGGTTGGCCTGTGATATGAAGCGGAGGATTGATATTTTTTCCTTCGCAAGTGTACTTTGACGGGATGATTCCTCCCTCTTTAAATGCAGGACTCGATAGTTGCATGGGTTCCTCTCTTGAGACTTAATATACAGTAGAATAAACTGCTTGGATTTAGGTTCAAATAAAAAATGCACTCAAAACGGATACAACGTAGTTTCGGCACTCATGACGGCTCATTTCATGCCGATGAAACGACGGCTTGTTCATTGCTTCTTCTCTTTGACTTGATCGACAAGGATAAAATCCACCGGACGCGCGATGCGGACGTACTGGACCGGTGCGATTTTGTCTGCGATGTCGGCGGTCTTTGGGATCCTTCAGTTAAGCGGTTCGATCACCACCAGGCGGAGTATAAGGGCCCCTTGAGCAGCGCGGGGATGATTTTACTCTATTTGAAAGAAAAAGGGATTTTAGATCCCCATCTTTATGATCATTTCAATAAAACGCTGATTTGGGGCGTTGACGCGCACGACAATGGAGTGGCCAAAATCGAACCGGGAACTTCGTCATTTTCTCAAATCATTTCCAATTTTTTACCCATTGCCTACGATTCTCCCCACGAAGAGATGACGGAGGCTTTTTTCGAAGCGGTCGATTTTGCGGTGGGTCATTTGGACCGGCTTCGCAAGCGGCATTTTTATACGATCGAGTGCAGGGCGCAGGTCAAAAAAACAATGGCGGGCGCAGGAAATGTGTTGCTGTTCAACGAGTCGATCCCGTGGATGGAGAATTTTTTCGATCTCGGGGGGGAAGTGCATCCCGCGCAATTTGTCATTATGCCCGCAGGCAAACACTGGAAGTTAAGAGGCATTCCTCCCAGCTTGAATGAACGGATGAAGGTCAGGCGGCCTCTTCCGGAAAGTTGGGCGGGGCTTCACGAAGAAGATTTGAAAAAAGCATCTGGAATCCAGGGGGCGGTTTTTTGCCATAAAGGCCGGTTCATTTCCATCTGGGAAACTAAAGAAGACGCTTTTTCCGCTCTCAATAAAGCATTGCAAAAAGGATAAGCGTTATGTCCACTGTTTTCGGATTGATCATTCAGGGAAAATTGCCCTCGAAGAAAGTCTTTGAGAACGAAAGGATCCTCGCTATCGAAGACATCCATCCGGTAGCTCCCGTCCACATTCTGATCATGCCTAAAAAAGAGATCCCAAACCTTCAGAGCCTGGAGCCGCAGGATTACCCTTTGCTTGCGGAAATTGTCCAGGTAGCCCAACAAATCGCCGAAGAAAAGGGGATTGAAGAGGGGTATCGTCTTCTTACAAACAATGGACCGGATGCGGGACAGGTCATTTTTCATCTCCATTTTCACTTAATCGGCGGCCGGGTTCTCGGAAAAATTGCCTAATTCACTTGGGTATAACCGGCCGATTTGGCATATGGAAGAAAAGAGAGAGGGCGATGAAAGGGTTTGTCCGGATAGCAATTTTGGCTCCGATTTTACTTGGGGCCTCTCCTGAAGAAGAAGGGGTGCGGCGCATTCAAGCCCACCTTTTGATCGAAGACCCTCTTTCAGCTTTATCTGAGGCGGAAGGGCTTGCGAACCGGTTTCCCGAGTCTTTAGAGGCGGGAAAGGCGTTGGTCGAAGCGTTTGCAGCCAACGGGATGGAGGAGCCTGCGCTTGAATTGTGGAACCAATTGACGGCAACCCATCCGGGTTTGCTCTATGATAGACGGCTGCTCGAAGAGCTCTCTTGGGGCGTTTTGAAAAAGGGGCTTAATTCGACTCAGTATGGCGTTCGGCTTGCCGCGATGATTGGAGCGTATTTGACGCATGATGTGCGGTCCGTTCCCATTTTACAGAGGATGATGCGCGACTCGAACGCCGTGATCCGGTCTGTCGCGATTCAAATGGCGTCCTCTTATCGCGACGCTCCTTTAAAAGAAGAAATTGCCCGGCTGATGAATGAGGAAAGGGTCTGGATGGTTCGGCTGGAGGCGATTAAAGCGGTAGGGGCGCTGCGCATGAAAGAGCAGACGGCCAAATTAAAAGCGCTGGTCCAATCCGATAAAACGACTTATGAAGAGCGTCATTTGGCCATCGGGTCTTTAGTGGAAATGTACGATGAGATTTCTTTTGATGAATGGATCGATCTTGCGAAAAGCAATCGGGCGGGATTGCGCCATTTAGCTTGCTCCATCGCATCCCATTTCCGAATGGAAGAGGCGAAAGGAGAAATCTTCCGTTTAATGCAAGACCCTCACCCTTCGGTGCGGATTGAAGCATTGAATGCCTTTGGTTTGTTTTATCGGGAAAAATTGGGCGATAAGCAATTGAAAGAGGTGCTTGCTGTTCCTCTACAGGATGCGGATCCGACCGTTGCTATTACAGCTGCATGGGCGGCATTTTTGGTGGATCCAGCGCTTGGCGAATCGGCCCTTTCAAAATGGCTGTCCGATTCTTTGCCTGAAAATCGGCGGCTGGCTGCCGCTGCCTTGGCCGCATCGGGAAGCAATGGGACGGCTCTTTCCGTGAAAGTTTTAAAAGAGAGCTCCGATCCTTATGTGAAGGCGAATGTCGCATTAGGCCTTTTGGGACAGCGTGTCGAAGTGACTCCCTGCTGTGATTTGATCTATGAATTTTTACAGAGCGAAAAAAGGATGTGGATGTGGGACACCCGGCCGAATCCTCTTTTCCAAGTTCTCGCCCCTAGCCAAGTGCGGCATGTCGACCAGATTCCAAACTATCCGGAAGCAATCGATCAAATGACCCGTTTGAATTTAGTCTCTTTCCTGGTTTTGGTCGACGATCCCCGTGCTCTGCCTGCACTAAAAACGTTTCTCCAAAGGAAGAGTTGGGGAATTACGGGCGTGGCCGCCGCTACGCTTTTACAAGAGGGAGATGAGACGGCCCTTGAGGTGGTGAGAAAACTACTCGATGAAACCGACCCGAACATCCGCTTGCAGGCATGCCTCGTATTGGGAATGCTGGGCCGCGATGAAACGGTCTTGCGCGATCTTCAGGGAGCCTATGCCGGCGCTGACCACGAAAAGAAATTGCATATCCTTGAAGCAGTCGGACGCGTAGGAAATTCGAATTCGTACAGTTTCCTCGTCGGTGTTTTAAGAGAGCCTTTTCCCATTTTACGAGTGGCCGCCGCCGCTGCCCTCATCCAGAGCGTCAATCGATGACCCGCAGTGAGAAAATTAAAGAAGCGCAAAAGCGGCTGAAAGAAATCGGAGCCGACGGATGGCTTCTCTATGATTTTCATAAGAACAATGAGCTCGCCCATCTTTTTTTACAAATCCCCTCTTCGCAAATGACAACCCGCCGGTTTTTTTATTGGATTCCAAAAGAGGGAGAACCGACGAAAATCGTCCATGCGATTGAGTCCCACGCCCTCGATGGATGGCCAGGCCAAAAGAAAACCTTTCTCTCCTGGCAATCGCTCGAGAAAGAAATCGGGACGGTTTTGAAAGGGGCAAAACGGGTCGCGATGGAATATTCTCCCAAAAATGCCATCCCCTATGTGTCGCGCGTTGATGCAGGAACGGTCGATCTCATCCGCTCCTTCGGAGTCGAGGTGGTCAGTTCAGGGAATTTTCTCTCCGTTTTCACAGCGGTCTTGGATCAAAAACAGGCAGAGAGCCATTTGCGGGCAGCTAAAGCTCTTGACCGAATTGCAAATGAAACATGGCAATGGGTTGGACACCATTTGAAACAAGGAATTACGGAATACGACGTGCAGCAAAGAATCGCATCCGAGATCGCCAAAGCGGGATTGATCGCGGAAAGCCAGCCGATCGCCGCAGTCAATGCCCATAGCGCCGACCCCCACTACGCCCCTCAGCCGAAAGGATCCAGCCCCATTCGAGAAGGTGATTTTATTTTGATCGACCTTTGGGGGAAAGAAAAGCAAGAGGGAGCTGTTTATGGCGACATCACTCGAGTAGCAGTTGCCGCAAAACGTCCTACGAATCGCCAAGAAGAAATTTTCCATATCGTTCGCAATGCGCAGAAAAAAGCGGTAGAACTCATCAAAAATCGATTCAAAGAGAAAAGGGGAGTCCAAGGTTGGGAAGTCGATGACGTGGCCCGGGAAGTGATCCGCAAAGCAGGCTACGGCGATTCTTTCATCCACAGGACAGGCCATAGCATCGAAGTGAACCTCCACGGCAGCGGCGCCCATATGGACAACCTAGAAATGCACGACGAAAGGCCTCTTTTGCCCTCCACCTGTTTCTCCATCGAGCCCGGCATCTATTTGCCCGGAGAGTTCGGCGTCCGCCTCGAGCACGATGTGTACATCCATCCCGATGGACGGATCGAAGTCACTGGCGGAGAGCAGGATTCCATCGTCTGTCTGTTTTAAAAATATGTTTATATAAAGGTTTTGTTTTATTTCATTTTTAATCTAATTTATTATATAATATTTTAATAATAAATTTAGGTTTTTATATGACGAGTCCTATAAATCGTACTGTTTCTACATTTGAAACAGATGAAAATTTTAACTTAAGGTTGGATCTAGATCTTCCTGTCGCTTCATCGCAAATCCCCGTTTGGACTCAAAAAAGAAAATCGGTCTGCGAGAGAGTTTCAGATTCGGTGTCAGCAAAAGTTCATTCATTTGTAAACGCGGTCAGTACATCATCAATCTATCAAGGAGTCCAAGAAGGGACGTCCCTGTTTAGCATCGCAGCTCGGAATCGCCTCGCCCATCGCCTTCAGAGAGGCAGAAGTGTTGCCAATACAGGTTTAGAGAGGGTTGCTGAGGGTAGTTTAAAAAGACAAAAGAGAGAAAGTACCCATTCAATAGCACCGCCAAATTTAAGTCCTATAGAAAAATTGCCTAAAGATTTGCAAGGGTTGGTTGTTCAGTATTTATCTCCCACCAATTTTGCTTTCATTTCAAAAAAATGGGCTGAATTACTCCTGTCCTATTACCAATACATTGCTAAAAGTTATCGGGCTTCTCCTCTTGTTGCGCGCTATATCTTATACTCAGGAATTAAGATGGAAGATGGTTCCCCCAAGTTATTTATACAGAAAGTTTGGGGTAAGGTAATAGATTGTTTCCTTAGAGAACTTTCAATCCCATCTCTTCACCGATCTTCCATTGAACGAGCGATTCAAGACGGGGATTTTCTTAAGGTCTTCTCCGAAGCGATTAGAACAGTAGGGGGAATTAATTATGAAAAAGCTACCGAGTTTGACTTGGCTCGATCTAACCGCGATACTCGCAATTGGAAGGTAGAGGTAGAAAAATTTAAAAAAGATTTAAAAGAACGTCCTAGACCCGATTTAATTGAAAGCATATACGGAATGGGAGGTCTTTCCTTAATCGCATATAGATTAACGACGCTTCCGGACGAATTGCGACTTTTTACAAATCTAGAAAGTCTTTGGCTCGATAGCAACCCTAAACTCGACTTTGATTTTTTGTGTTCCTTGCCACGATTATTAAGACTGGGGCTTAGGGACTGTGATTTAAACGATATTAATTTTCTCTCTAAGCTCCGAAATTTAAGGTGTCTTGACTTAAGTAACAATCCCATTACGGACATCAGTGAAGTGGCGCAGCTAACGGATCTGAAGATACTTCGTCTCAATGAAATTAAAAAAATAAACATTCAGCATCTCATCCCTTTAAATGATATCGAAATATTTGAGTCGGCGGGCTCTGATTATGTAAATCTAGATCTGATCGATCAGCTTCCTAAAGCAATCCGCAAAGAAATCGAGTCCCATATGAAAAAGACAACGGATAACGGAAAAGTCTAAACTCTCTCCCGATTTTTGAATCGATCTGTGTTTATGCAGTTTGAGGTGGGCACATCTTGGGCCTGAGGGCGATTGCATTGAAATTTTGTTCGATTTCGCGCAGGGTCAAAGGCTTGCGTGTTTGATCGTGAAAGATGAAATAGTCGTCGTTATTCGTCAAGAGAAGGTCGAACACCATTTCTTGGAAATCTTTTATTTTTCCTAGATCGCTTAGCTGATATTCAAAGATGGGATGCGCGAGGTTGTCGAGCATTATGGTTGCATCTAACAGCGCAGGATTCGCTTCATAATAGCGCTTTTGCACTGCGGCTTTTTTCGCTTCGATCCGCAATTCAGCAAAATCACTGGCGCTTTGAAGGTTTACTCGGCAGCGCTCTCTGCTCTCGACGGCTTTTTCATTAAAATAACGATGGCGGGCAATGAGGGGCAGCAGGGCGGTGAGAGGATCTTCAAAATTTAATTGAGATAGTTCGCGCATGGGGAGATTCTCGAGGGGCAGGTTGTGTTGAATAAAAAATTGGACGACTTGAGGCGCTTTCCAGGATGCGATTTGTTTGAATTGAGCGGCTACACCTTCTTCAATTGATGCGAGCTGGGTAAACTGATGAGCCCTTCCCTGGAGTTTGGCAGCTCCCATAGCAAGGAAGGGGGTCGACAGGGCAAGGCCCAGAAAAATAAAGGGGAGTATGCCTGTCGGCGTTCCGAAAAATAAAGAAAAAACTAAGAGGGTCGCGCAAATAGCTACGATCGCCGCGTAGGCGATTTTAGCGAGTGTGTTTGCTGCAAAAGCCTTTGTTCTTAGGGTTTTCAGGGAGGCTTCGTTTTTTTCAGGGATTTCGGTCAAATAATGATTGAGTTTCGGTAAGGCAATGGGCGTTGCGGTGGACATAGAATCTCCTGATTTGCTTCTATTTTATGGCTTTACTTGATTAAGATTAAATTAAAAAAATTAAATATTTTTGTTTCAGAGAGATTGGGCGGAGAAACAGGCCAGAGCTTCTTGCTTCATACGTAAGTGGATGTGGGCGAGGCCGTTCGATCGATTGAGGGAGAGGGTTCCGTTGATTCCAATTTCTGTGAGGAAATGGGGAGGGGATTTTAAAACTTCTTCGGGAGACAGTCCGCTGTAGGCTGCGATGAGAAGTGCGGCCAGCCCTGCCGAAATCAGCGCGTCTGAAAAAGCCTCAAAAAATATTTTTCCGTCTTTAAAGGAGGAGTGCAGGTACAGGTCGCTTTGACAGCCGCGCACTTTTTTTTCTGGGGTTTTGTGGATGGCTGGATAGGGCGGGAGGCGCCTTCCCATTTCTATGAGCGCGTTGTATCGCTCCTCGGGGGAGGAGTGAAGAGAAAATTTTGATTTGATTCGCTCTACTTTTTCATTGAATAAAGAGGTCATGGCGGTCAGTTTACCAAGGGCGGGGATAAAAAAATAGATCGAAAGTGATTGACAATAATCGCAAAAATATAGTTTCATAAGAAGCATTTCCGAGCCAAAAAACCTATGTCAAAAGAAGAAACGATCAAAATGGAAGGCAAAGTTGAAGAACTGTTGCCGAATATGAGCTTCAGCGTTGTGTTGGAGAACGGATTGCGCGTGATCGCTCACTTGAGCGGGAAGATGAGGATGAGGAACATCCGAGTCTACGCCGGCGATGTGGTGACTGTTGAAATGTCTCCTTACGACTTGACGAAAGCGAGAATTGTTTACCGTCAAAAATAAATTTAGATATTTGGTTCGAAAGTGATTGATTATATTGGCCCAAGTACCATAAACTCTCATGTTTTTGAATGACTTTCTGAGTGAACGCCCAGGTAGCTCAGTGGTAGAGCACTTGCATGGTAAGCAAGTGGTCGTAGGTTCGATTCCTATCTTGGGCATGAAAAAAAATCTAGAGCCTTACGGAGGATGTTAGATGGCTAAAGAAACTTATCAGAGAACGAAACCGCACGTTAACATCGGTACGATCGGCCACGTCGACCACGGTAAGACTACGCTGACCGCCGCCATTACGAAAGTATTGGCAGAGAAAGGTCAAGCGAAATATCGCGACTACGGGTCTATCGATAATACGCCAGAAGAGAAAGCGCGCGGAATTACAATCAACGCTTCGCACGTCGAGTACCAGACAGACAAGCGCCACTACGCTCACGTGGACTGCCCAGGCCACGCCGACTACGTGAAGAACATGATCACGGGCGCGGCTCAGATGGACGGAGCGATTCTCGTTGTTGCTGCGACTGATGGTCCGATGCCGCAAACGAAAGAGCACATCCTGTTGGCCCGCCAAGTAGGCGTTCCTGCGATTGTTGTCTTCTTGAATAAGATGGACATGATCGGCAAGGGCGACGAAGAGCTCGTCGAGCTGGTCGAGATGGAATTGACTGAACTTTTGGAAGCGAAAGGGTACAAAAACGTACCGATCATTCGAGGTTCTGCTCTGAAAGCCCTTGAAGGCGATCCTGAGTACGTAAAGGCGATTCTTAAATTGATGGAGACTGTGGATGAAAAAATCCCAACTCCTGTTCGCGAAATCGACAAATCTTTCTTGATGCCAATCGAGGATGTGTTCTCAATCTCTGGCCGAGGAACTGTAGTTACTGGCCGAGTCGAGCGAGGCAGAATTCGAGTGAACGACAAGATCCAACTCGTAGGTATCCGCGAGACGCGAGATACAGTAGCTACCGGTCTTGAGATGTTCAACAAACTCCTTGACGAAGCTCTTGCTGGAGAAAACGTCGGCGTATTGCTCCGAAGCATCGAGAAAAACGATGTGGAAAGAGGAATGGTCCTTTCAGCTCCTGGCACTTGCAACCCGCATACTAAGTTCAAAGGGACGATTTACGTTCTGAACAAAGATGAGGGCGGACGCCATAAGCCATTCTTTACAGGATATAGACCCCAGTTTTACTTCCGTACAACGGACGTAACGGGAACAGTCGAACTTCCTGCAGGAACAGAGATGGTGATGCCTGGTGACAACGTCGAGCTGACAGCCGAGTTGATTCACCCGATCGCCATGGAAGAAGGGATGCGTTTTGCAATCCGCGAGGGTGGCAAGACCATCGGCGCTGGAACGATTTCAAAAATTTTGAAATAGAGACGAGATTCTGGGGGAGGAAATCCTCCCCTTAAAAAGAGCCCCCTGAAAGAAAGATTTAGGGTGCTCATTTTGTTTTTACGGGTGTGTAGCTCAGTTGGTAGAGCAGCGATCTCCAAAGTCGCTGGTCGGGGGTTCGAGTCCCTCCGCACTCGTGGGTAAAGAAGGTTGGACTAACGAGTATTGGAAGGGCAGAAGCTTCCAAGACGAGCCAAAGTATTGGCTCGGCTAGGGACGAGAGTCGAGGGCTATGCCCGAGACCGCCGCCCCGGCAGCAAGGCGAAGCCCTGCGAGAGGGGAGTCCCTCCGCACTCGTGGGTAAAGAAGGTTGATCAGTTGTATTAAGGTAGGGTCGATGACGACGATTACAGAAAAAAAGAAGCAGTCCTACTTCCGCGAAGTGCAGAATGAGTTGAAAAAGGTGACTTGGACGACGAAAGTCGAGCTGATTTTTTGCACAAAAGCGGTCATCATTGCTACGTTTCTGTTCGGATTGGCGATCTACCTTGTTGATTTAGCGATTCGCGGCTCGCTTGATTTAGCCGGCGCAGTATTTCGTATGATCTTTGGATAAGTGAGTGAGTATGCATAAATGGTATGTCCTCCAGGTGATGTCGAGCCACGAAAAAAAAGTGAAGAAAGCGATTGAAGAATATCTTCAAGCGCGCGGCTTGGCTGATGATATCGTGGAAATTTTGATCCCTACGGAAAATGTGGCGGAAGTCAAAAGAGGGCAGCAGAAAGTCAGCGAAAAGAGAATGTGGCCTGGCTACATCCTCATTAAGATGAACTTGCATGACGAGTCTTGGGCTTACGTCAAAGACACTCAGGGAGTGATCGACTTTCTCGGCGGAGAAAAGCCGACCCCTCTTAGCGAAAAAGAAGTGAACGACATCATGTCGGAACTTCAGGATCGTCAGAAGGGGATCGTTCAAAAACATAAGGTCGATGTGGGCGACCGGGTCAAGATTACCGATGGAGTTTTCGTTAACTTCACAGGTTCTGTGATCGAAGTAAACCACGAAAAAGGACGTCTCAGCGTTATGGTCTCGATCTTCGGACGAGAAACGCGTGTGGACGACCTTGAGTTTTGGCAGGTGGAGCAATCTACGGCCGAAAACGCAAGCTAGTTCGTTGCAGGATGCAATCGGACGGCTTGACCCTTGGGAAACCATAGGAAACCAGGGGTGAAATGGGGAGAGAAGTGAAGACTTCTCGAAAGGACTCATGAAACTGAAGGAATGAAATGGCAAAAAAGTTAGTTAAGACAATTAAACTGCAGATTCCTGCAGGAAAAGCCAATCCAGCGCCGCCGATAGGCCCAGCCTTAGGTTCCGCGGGGATCAACATCATGGCTTTTTGTAAGGAATTCAATGCGAAGACACAGGACAAAGCAGGCGATATTCTCCCTGTTGTGATCAATGTCTATGCAGATAAATCATTTACCTTTATCACCAAGCAGCCGCCAGTATCGCGGATGATTCTCAAAGAATTGGGACTTGAATCGGGATCAAAAGTGCCGAATCGAGACAAAGTGGGTAAGATGACCCGGGCTCAAGTGAAAAAAATCGCCCAGTCAAAAGTGGAAGATATGCGGATTGTTTCCATCGAAGCTGCAGAGCAGATGGTCATGGGGACCGCTCGATCCATGGGCGTCGATATTGTAGAGGGCGGCTAAGACGATGGTAAAAAAATCAAAAAGAATGCAAGAGATCGACAAATTGTTCGATCCAACGAAAGCCTACAAATTGGAAGAGGCTGTTGAACTTTTAAAGAAGTGTCCGCCAGTTAAATTCGACCAATCGTTCAATGTTGCCTTGAAAGTGGGCGTTGATCCAAAGAAATCGGACCAACAGGTTCGAGGGACTGTATCTTTGCCTCATGGAACAGGACAGACCGTAGTTCTTGTTGTGATTGCGAAAGGCGAGAAGGCGAAAGAAGCGCTGGATGCGGGAGCCGATCATGTGGGAGCGGACGATTTGCTTGAAAAAATTAAAGGCGGATGGACCGATTTTTCAGCTCTGATCGCAACTCCAGATATGATGAGGGAGCTCGGAAAGCTCGGGAAGGTCCTTGGGCCTAGAGGTTTAATGCCTACCCCGAAAGCTGGCACGGTTACGACTGATGTCGCGAAAGCGGTTAAGGAAGTCAAAGCGGGAAAAATTGAGTTTAAGGTCGATAAGACTGGAAACATCAATAATGCCGTAGGAAAGATGTCGTTCAATACGAAAAATCTCGTAGAAAACATGAATGTCTTCTTTCAGGCAATTTCCCGAGCGAAGCCAGCGAGTTCGAAAGGGGCCTTTTTCAGGGGCGTTTACCTTTCTACCACGATGGGTCCTGGTTTAAAAATCGATATCCAGTCATTAGCGCTGGCATAAGGAGAATAGGAAATGAGACGTGAAAAACAACTCCTTTTGGATGAAATTAAGCAGAAAATCGATGATTCAAGCGCGATGATCATCACTCGATATGAGCGTCTTGAACCGAATAAGTCATGGACTTTGAGAAATTCTTTGACCAAATCCGGCGGCAATTACGAGGTAGTTCGGAAACGAGTTTTCCTTAAGGCTGCGGATCAGGCAGGGATCAAAATCGATGAATCTTTGCTAAAGGGGCATGTTGGGGTTGTGTTTGTCAATCAAACCGACGCCATGCCGTCTGCGAAGGTCATATTCAAGTTTTCCGAAGAAAATGCGAATCTGCTCGAAGTAGTCTGTGGACAAATCGAAGGAAAAATAGTGCCCGGCGCGGAAATCGAAATGCTCTCCAAGCTGCCAGGACTCGATGAGATGAGAGCGACGCTGATCGGCCTTTTTGTGTCGCCGATGACCCATATGCTGTCCGTCATGGAAGCGGCTATGGCCGGTCCCCTCTCAGTCATTGAACAAAAAAACGAAAATTAGAAAGATTTTAGGAGATACGAATCATGAGCCAACATTTAGATGAACTCGTCGAAAAGCTGAGCCACTTGACTGTGCTCGATATGGCGAAATTAAAAGAAAAATTAGAAGAAAAATGGGGCGTAAAAGCTGCTGTTGCCTCTGCCGCTGCGCCTGCTGCAGCCGGAGCTGCCGCTCCTGCCGCTTCTGAGTCGACTGAATTTAAAGTCGTTCTCGAAGCTCCAGTGCCTGATGACAAGAAAATTTCCATCATCAAAGCAGTCCGAGAAGTCACAGGCCTTGGCTTGAAAGAAGCAAAAGACCTCGTTGAAGGGGCTCCAAAAGATTTGAAAGCAACCGCGCCGAAAGCAGAAGCTGAAGAAATTCAGAAGAAAATTCAGGCAGCTGGCGGAAAGGTTACCTTGAAAGGGCTGTAATCGCTCTAAAGGGAAAAATTGCTAATCATCTTTTGCAATTATGTGTTAACTTGATCAGCGCGGAAGGCAAGTTTTGCGTTCCGCCTGATTTATTTTTATTTGGTGATCAAATTTTAGGAGCGAATACACATGCTAAAAAAGCCGCCTAAGAGGGTGAGTTTTCGTGAAAGGGAAGAGATCATTGATCTGCCCAATCTGATTGAGATTCAGATTAAATCCTATACCCAATTTCTCCAGTCCCATCTGTTGCCCCACGAAAGGGAAAACATTGGACTGCAAGAGGTATTCAACGAAATCTTTCCGATCAAATCTTATGACGAAAAGACCGTATTGGAATTTCTCTCCTACAATTTAGGCGTTCCCAAATATTCCCCGGAAGAGTGCATCCGCCGCGGGATCACGTACAACGTCACGTTGAAAGTCAAATTCCGGCTGACTGATGAGACGGGGATTAAAGAAGAAGAAGTCTACATGGGAACCATTCCCATCATGACCGACAAGGGAACCTTTATTGTCAATGGCGCTGAGCGGGTCATCGTATCCCAGCTCCATCGATCGCCAGGCATTTCCTATGAGCAAGAGCGGCATCCTAAAGGGACGATGATCTATTCTTTCCGGATCATCCCATACAGAGGAAGCTGGCTTGAGGCTTCATTCGATAATAACGACCTCATTTACATCTACATTGATCGCAAGAAGCGCCGACGCAAAATTCTCGCCTCTACGTTCATTAGAACTCTCGGTTATTCAACCGATGCGGACATTATCGAAGAATTTTTTGAGACTGTCAAAATTAAAATCAAATCGGAAAAAGATTTCGTCAAGCTTGTCGGAAAAATTCTCGCCGAAGATGTGGTTGATGAACAAACAGGTTTGGTTTTTGGAAAGGCAGGGGAAAAGCTGACCACCGCCATGTTGAAGCGGATGGTTGACGAGGGTGTTCAGGCTGTTCGAATTGCCGAAGAGGCCGACGAAACTCATCCAGCTATCAAAATGCTCTCTAAAGACACCACTGATTCTTATGAGTCGGCTTTGAAAGATTTCTATCGAAAAATCCGACCCGGCGAACCTCCTACGCTTTCCAATGCCCGTTCTGCCATCATGCGCCTGTTTTTCGATCCAAAGCGGTACAACTTAGGCCGTGTAGGACGCTACAAACTCAATCGCAAATTAGGTTTGGGAACTGCTGAAGAAGAGCTCAATGTCGTGACGCTCCGCAAAGAAGATGTCATCGAAGCCCTCAAGTATTTAATCCGTTTGAAAATGGGCGATGAACACGCTCATGTCGACGATATCGACCATTTGGGCAATAGAAGGGTCCGCTCCGTGGGAGAATTGATCCAGAACCAGTGCCGGATCGGTTTGGCCCGAATGGAGAAAATCATCAAAGAAAGAATGAATCTGTTTGATTTTTCTTCAGACACCATGACTCCAGGTAAAATCGTCTCTGCAAAGGGACTGGCTGGCGTCCTGAAGGACTTCTTTGGCAGATCGCAGCTCTCCCAGTTCATGGATCAGACCAATCCGATCTCCGAGCTGACTCACAAACGAAGGCTCTCTTGCCTTGGGCCTGGCGGCTTAAACCGGGAACGAGCAGGATTCGAAGTGCGCGACGTTCACCCTTCTCACTACGGAAGGATTTGCCCGATCGAAACTCCGGAAGGTCCGAACATCGGTTTGATCACTTCTCTTTCGACTTTTGCGAAAATTAACGAATTCGGATTCATTGAAACTCCGTATAGGATTGTGCGCGAGGGCGTGGTGACGGACGAGATTGAGTACATGACGGCCGACCAAGAGGCGGAATTCGTAATCACTCAGGCGTCGACCGCTCTCGATAAGTACAACATGTTCAGCGAGAACCTCTGTTGGGCTCACCAAAGAGGCGAGCCGATGGAAATCGAAACGACTAAGGCGACCCACATGGACGTCTCTTCGAAACAGCTCGTTTCGATTGTCGCTGGATTGATCCCTTTCTTGGAGCATGATGACGCCAACCGAGCTTTGATGGGCTCGAACATGCAAAGGCAGGCAGTGCCTCTCTTGAGGACTGACGCCCCTATCGTAGGAACAGGCCTTGAAGGGCGTTCCGCACGCGACTCGGGCGCTGTTGTTGTGGCTCAAGAAGATGGAGTTGTCGAGTATGTCGATGGATATAAGATCGTCGTCGCTCCAAAAGACAATCCGTTGAATAAACATGCCTACGTTTTGAAAAAATTCATGCGCTCCAATAGCGGAAGCTGCATCAACCAGACGCCCATTTGCTCTGTCGGCGATAAAGTTGTCGCGGGGGATGTGATGGCGGATGGACCTGCCACAGACAAGGGGGAAATCGCCCTTGGGAAAAACGTGTTGGTCGCGTTCATGCCTTGGTGTGGATACAATTACGAAGACGCCATCATCATTTCGGAAAAATTGATCCGGGAAGACTACTACACTTCGATTTATCTGGAAGAGTTCGAATTGACTGCGCGAGATACGAAGCTCGGCAAAGAGGAGATCACGAAAGATATCCCGAATGTGTCCGAAGAGATGTTGAAGGACTTAGGAGAAGATGGAATTGTCCGGATTGGCGCCCTCGTCGAACCAGGATCGATCCTTGTCGGTAAAATTACCCCGAAATCCGAAACGGAACTTTCTCCAGAAGAGAGGCTCCTCCGAGCAATCTTCGGCGAAAAGGCAGCGGATGTGAAGGACGCTTCATTGACAGCGCCTCCAGGGACCGAAGGCGTGGTCATGGATGTGAAAGTCTTTTCACGCAGAGACCGGCTGTCCAAGACTGACGATGAGTTGGTCGAAGAGGCAACTCGCATTAAAGACATCCATAGCGACTTTAAGACGAAAGAAGCCGAGCTCCAAATGGAGTTCCACGAAAAACTGGGAGCTCTCCTTCTCAACGAAAAAGCGCCGTCTTCCATCATGCACCGCAAGAGCGGGGAAGTGTTGATTGAAGAAGGTCAGCCGATCACTCAAGAAATGATTGAAATGTTGGAAAACGAGAAGGCAGAAGATCTTCTCATGGCTGACAAAGAGATCTATCTCGAGCTGAAGAAAACAGTGAGGGAGTTCGAGCTTGCTTACCAAAGTTTGCAGACGCAGCATAAGGCTGAGATTGAATTCATGCGGAAAGGGGACACAGAACTCGATCCAGGAGTGATCCGTCAAGTCAAAGTGTACGTTGCGACAAAACGAAAGCTGCAGGTTGGCGATAAGATGGCTGGACGCCACGGAAACAAAGGGGTGGTTGCGAAACTCGTCCCTGAGGCCGATATGCCTTATCTTCCCAACGGCGATACGATCGAGATCATCCTGAATCCTCTCGGCGTTCCCTCTCGTATGAACATGGGACAGCTGCTCGAGACCCATCTCGGCTATGCTGCGAGAAAAGCGGGGATTTATGTGAAGTCCCCTGTTTTCGAGGGTTTCCCTGAGTCGAAGATTTGGGAAATGATGAAGTCCCAGACGATGTTCGTGGACGGAAAAGTCTATCTTTACGATGGCCGTTCAGGAGAGCGTTTCGATAACCGCGTCGTCGTCGGCTATATCTATATGTTGAAGCTGAGCCACTTGGTTGCGGACAAAATCCACGCCCGTTCAATTGGCCCTTACTCGCTCGTTACCCAGCAGCCGCTGGGAGGAAAGGCGCAGATGGGGGGACAGCGATTCGGGGAGATGGAAGTCTGGGCGCTCGAAGCTTATGGCGCCGCGCACCTCTTGCAAGAAATGCTGACCGTCAAATCGGACGACGTCGCAGGAAGGACCCGCATCTATGAGTCGATCGTCAAAGGCGAAAACACGCTGGTTGCCGGAACTCCTGAGTCGTTTAACGTTCTCGTAAAAGAGATGCAGGGGCTTTGCCTGGATATCCGCACAGAATTTGTGGAATAACCGATTAATTAGAGCCTCTCCCATTTGTTGGGAGAAGAGAAGATTTTTCCGAATTTGAAGAGGATTCCCCCCTGAGGGGGGGAGATCAAGAGGAGACTAAGATAGATGTTTGATGCTGATGAGGATGTAAGGGGATCTCAGTTCGATAAGCTGACCATTAAGATTGCTTCTGACGAAGTGATCCGGGATCAATGGTCGCGCGGCGAGATCAAAAAACCCGAAACGATCAATTATCGAACCTTCAAACCTGAAAAGGGCGGCCTATTTTGCGAGAAAATCTTCGGGCCGACTCGAGACTGGGAATGCGCATGCGGTAAATATAAGAAAATTAAGCACAAAGGGATTGTTTGCGATCGTTGCGGCGTAGAAGTGACCCTTTCTAAAGTCCGTCGCGAACGGATGGCCCACATTGACCTCGCCGTTCCCGTTGTCCATATTTGGTTTTTTAAAACGATGCCCTCGAGGATCGGCAATATTCTCGGGATGTCGACCGCCGATCTGGAACGAGTTATTTATTACGAAGAGTATGTCGTTACGGATCCAGGCAGGACCGATTTGCAGAAGAAGCAGCTTTTGAACGACAACGAATATCGCGAAGCCCAGGAAAAATGGGGAAGCGATGGCTTTGTTGCGAAGATGGGCGGAGAGGCGATGCAGGAATTGCTGAAGACGGAAGACCTGGCTTCGCTTGTCATCGACTTGAAAGACAAGTTGCGTAAAACCAAATCGATGCAGGCTCGGATGAAGCTTGCGAAGCGCCTGAAAATTGTAGAGGGCTTTGCCACTTCGACGAACAAGCAAGATTGGATGGTCCTTGGAGTCGTTCCCGTCATTCCACCCGACCTGCGTCCTTTAGTTCCATTGGATGGCGGACGTTTTGCCACTTCCGATTTGAACGATCTGTATCGCCGCGTCATCAACCGGAATAACCGTCTAAAATCGATCCTTAAACTGAAGACTCCGGACGTCATCGTCCGCAACGAAAAGCGGATGTTGCAAGAGGCGGTCGACGCGCTCTTCGATAACGGCCGCCACGGTCACCCTGTCATGGGAGCTGGCAACCGTCCCTTGAAGGCCCTTTCTGAAATGTTGAAAGGAAAGCCAGGGCGTTTCCGTCAAAACCTTTTAGGAAAACGGGTCGACTATTCTGGCCGATCGGTGATCGTAGTAGGTCCGGAACTCAAACTAAACCAGTGCGGCCTGCCGAAAAAAATGGCTCTCGATTTGTTTGAGCCGTTCATTGTCCGACGGTTGAAAGATTTGGGTTATGTCTACACAATCCGATCCGCCAAAAAAATGATTCAGAAACAAGCTCCTGAAGTTTGGGACGTTCTTGAAGAGATCATCAAAGGGCACCCCGTGCTCCTCAACCGAGCGCCGACTCTCCACCGTTTGGGAATCCAAGCTTTCGAGCCTGTCCTCATCGAAGGGAAAGCGATCCGCATCCATCCTCTCGTCACTCCGGCGTTCAACGCCGACTTCGACGGCGACCAGATGGCGGTCCATATTCCGCTTTCCATCGAAGCGCAACTCGAAGCAAAACTGCTGATGATGGCTCCGGATAATATTTTCCTCCCTTCCTCAGGAAGACCTGTCGCCGTTCCTGCGCAGGATATGATTCTCGGCCTTTACTACTTGATGCACGATCCCGTTATTTTCCCAGAAAAAGAAGGGCGGAAAATCAAGGTGTTCAGCAGCCCTCAGGAAGTGCTGATGGCCCTCTACTCGAGCGGAAGCTACAATTGGGAAGACCCAGCGCTGAGAGAGCCGAATGTCCGTAGGGATCATTACGGCCGCGGTTTGCCGATCCATGAAAAAATCAAAGTATTGATCGACGGCGGCATCATCGAGACAACGCCAGGCCGGGTTCTTTTCAACACGATTGTGCCGAAAAAACTCGGATTCCAGAACTACGTTCTTCGCAAAAAGCGCCTTTCAGAGCTAGTTCTTGAATGCTACAAGAAAATCGGCCTCGAAACGACCGTTCAATTCTTGGACAAAATGAAGAATTTGGGCTTTGCCGAAGCGACGAAAGCAGCTCTTTCCATGGGTACATGCGACGTTAAGGTCCCTCCTCATAAAGCGCAAGTGCTTGCCGACGCTTATAAGCGGGTTGCTGTGGTGAAAAAACAGTATGAAGATGGGATTATCACCGAAGGGGAACGCCATTCCAAGATCATCAGCATCTGGACAGAAGTTTCTGATCATCTTTCAGAAGAGCTTTTCAAACTGATTTACGACACCTCGTCTGGAAACCTCAATCCTCTCTATTTGATGGTGGACTCAGGCGCCCGAGGAAATAAGTCGCAGGTAAAACAGTTGGGAGCGCTTCGTGGTTTGATGGCGAAACCGTCCGGCGAGATCATCGAGTCTCCCATTACTGCGAACTTCCGCGAAGGGTTGACTGTGATGGAGTACTTCATTTCGACGCACGGTGCGCGAAAAGGTCTTTCCGATACCGCTTTGAAAACAGCCGACTCAGGCTACCTGACTCGCCGATTGGTCGACGTGGCGCAAGACGTCATCGTGACACGGGACGATTGCGGGACGCTGAACGGAATTGAAGTCGCTGCGATTAAACAAGGGAATGAAGAGCTCCTTGCGATCAAAGACAGACTTTATGGACGCACAGTCCTGGATGATATTTATCAGCCTGGAGACAGCACAAAAATTTTGGCCCGTTCCGGCGATATCCTCACAACCACCCAAGCCGAAGCAATCGATGATGCGGGGATTGAAGTTGTCCGGATGCGTTCGGCGTTGACTTGCGAAAGCCGCCGAGGAATTTGCGCAAAATGCTACGGTTTGAATCTCGCCACCGGCAACTTAGTCGGATTGGGAGAGGCGATCGGGATTATTGCAGCCCAGTCAATCGGGGAACCAGGAACGCAGCTCACGATGAGAACGTTCCACTTAGGAGGCATCGCTTCAGCGGGACTCAGCCCGGAATTGATTGCGGAGCATGACGGCATCTTGATTTACATGGGCCTGCGCGTTGTTCAAAACGAAGAAGGGCATTGGCTGGCTTTAAATAAAAATGGATCGCTCCAAATCGTTCGCGATGAAGGGAGAACCATTGAGGATTACAAAAAACTCCTCAATAACAAATCGATCGAGCCACTCCAAACGTTCCATGTTGAATTGGGTACGAAAATTTTCTTTGCCGATGGCACGAAGATCAAGAAAAAAGTCAAAGTGGGACAATGGGAACAGCACAGCAGTCCGATCATTTGCGAACGGCCTGGTTATGTAAAATACGAAGATCTCGTTGAAGGGATTTCGACCCAGAGAGAAGTAAATAAACAGACCGGACAGGTCGAATTGATCGTAAAACAACACCGAGGGGAACTCCATCCGCAGATCGTCATTTATACGGATGCGGAATATACGGAACTTGTCGGTACTTATGCGATCCCGTCCGGCGCTGTCATTTCGACTCGCGAAGGTCAGCATGTTGCGGCAGGTATGGTCCTTGCGAAATTGCCCCGCGGTGCGATCAAGACAAAAGACATCACGGGCGGTCTGCCTCGCGTTGCGGAGCTTTTTGAAGCCCGCAGACCGAAAGACGCTGCTGAAATTGCGAAGCTCGATGGAATCATCGACTTCCGCGGAGTTCAAAAGAACAAGCGGATCGTGATTGTCCGCGACGATGTTTCCGGAATGGAAGAGGAACACCTCATCCCATTGACAAAGCACTTGATCGTGCAGAAAGGGGACAACGTTGTCAAAGGACAGCAGCTTACCGAAGGTCTTGTCGTATCGCAGGAAATCCTCGATATTTGCGGCGTTCGAGAACTTCAGAAATACTTGGTCAACCAAGTCCAGGAAGTTTACCGGCTCCAGGGTGTCGATATCAACGATAAGCACATCGAGATCATCGTTCGTCAGATGCTTCAAAAAGTTCGGATTACTGACCCCGGCGACACGACTTTCCTTCATGGAGAAGATGTCGACAGGAAGGCATTCCACGAGCAAAACCGGAAAACGATCGAAGAAGGGGGCAAACCCGCTCAAGCGGCTCCTGTCCTTCTTGGAATCACCCGCGCATCACTCGGAACTGAATCGTTCATCTCGGCAGCCTCCTTCCAGGAAACTACCCGAGTACTCACGGAAGCTGCGAGCGAGAGCAAGACCGATTATCTTCTCGATATCAAAGCCAACCTCATTATGGGTCATATGATTCCAGGTGGAACCGGTTATGAATATCATAAGAGAGTGAACAAGTTTATCGAGAGCCAGCATATCGAAGAGCTCAAGATCGACTTTGAAACCGAAGCGGCTCTAGCCTAATTCTTTCCTAAACTCCCTTGCCATCTTGGCAAGGGAGTTCTCTTTTTTTGATCCATTTAATTTTTTAGGTGATCTATGTCAGTTCAAGGAATGACAGGTTGCGATCCTCTGTTCTTTACAAATTCGTCTCAAAAAGAGGGAAGGGTGAAAGACATTACAGGAGGTTTTCCTCGTGTTGCGGAGCTTTTCAAAAAGGCCAGCAAACAGACCGAAACCTTGCACCCTATTGATGCGAAACCAGCAGAGTGGTATGAAAAATCCAATTCCATTCGGAGAATAATAGTAGATAGGAATGGTTACTCGATTAAATAATTTGCGGGGGGATGACTTCAAGAACAGCTTTTGGATTTCTCGTAAGGAAGGTATAGGTGCGATTTGTATTGAGTTGCATCTCTTTTTTTGATGGGTCCCATTTAAAAGTTAGCCCTTCTTCTCTCTCTTTGTGAAGAGAGGCTTCGCAAGAAACCCATTGCTCTGAATTCCAGGGGTCCATTCCATCGACGAAAAGTACATCTAATTCAGCAGATTCTTCATATCCCTTAGCAGGAGGCGGACAATCTTTAAATGAAAAAACAGCTTTAAGTGGTTGAAGATAATCTCCAATGATTCTTAAGAGCGCGAAAGGAAAGGTGATCAGAAGTCGGGAGAGACGTTTGCTGATTTGCTTAGAAATGGGAGGAAAAGAGATGCAAAACTTAAGCTCCGCTCCCCCACGGATTGTATGAAGATAATTGAATTTTTGGTCTGGAACGGGAAGATCCGAGTTTAGCAACTTAATATACTGTTCTATATTTGGGTAGGAAATGAGAGCGAGTCTTCGATTTGAACCGAAGGGGACTAAGTAATTTTTCGAACCGATTTTTTTCTGGCCGCAACGATCTAAAAAGTCATCGAAAGATTTTCTTCTTTCAATGAGCGTAGCCATAATTTCCTCAAAAAAAAGATTTTAACAATTTTTCAAGTTTGACAATGTCTTTGCCGAAATTGCGGATCCCCTCGGAAAGTTTTTCTGTCGCCATCGCGTCTTCGTTGAGCAGGTAACGGAACTTTTTTTCATCGAGGGTTATTTTTTCGATAGGCAAATGTTTGGCTTTTTCCGGGTCGAGTTTTTGGCTGATTGGAGCCGAGCTTTCTTTTAACTCTTCTAACAATTGAGGGGAGATCGTCAAAAGATCGCAGCCGGCCAATTCTAAAATTTCCTCTTTGTTACGGAATGAGGCGCCCATGATTTGGGTCTTATAGCCAAATTTTTTATAATAATGATAGATCTGGGTGACTGATTTAACTCCGGGATCTTCTGCGGGAGCGTAGCCGGAAACCCCTTCGCTTTTTTTAAACCAATCGAGGATTCGTCCGACAAAAGGGGAGATCAGGGTAGCCTTGGCTTCAGCGCAGGCGATGGCTTGAGGAAGGCTGAACAGGAGGGTCATGTTGCAGTGGATTCCCTCTTTTTCCAGCTTTTGGGCAGCTACTGTCCCTTCCCATGTAGAGGCGAGTTTGATGAGAATCCTCTTTCGGTCGATGCCAGCAGCTTCATAAAGGGAAATCAAATGCCGGGCTTTTTGAACGCTTCCTTCTACATCGAAAGAGAGTCGGGCGTCCACTTCCGTGGAAACGCGTCCCGGAACGATTTTCAAAATTTCAAGGCCGAAATTGACAAATACTTTATCGAGGGTTTGTTCGATCGAATTGCCGTGTTTTTTCCCGAAGCGGACAGCCTCTTCAATGAGGGGACGGTATTGGGGTTGTTGGCTTGCGGAATAGATCAAGGAGGGGTTGGTTGTCGAGTCGGTCGGGCTGTATTGTCGGAGCGATTCAAAATCCCCTGTGTCAGCAACTACTGTTGTTAATTTTTTTAATTGGTCCAATTGATTTGTTGAATGGTTGGCTGCTTTCACTCGATGTATCCTTTAAATAGATTTTTTTCATTGGACCTGTTCCCCAGAAAGCGGCGGAAAGCGTCAGAGAAATGGCCCGATGTTAAATTCTCTTCAAAACCGTCAATTAAGATACCTACATTTTTCTCTTCTTGCAAGGCTTGCGTCAAACGGCCGGCCATTTCCAGTGAGAGCCGGACCCTCATCCCTCCTTCTCTAAAGGGGATTTCCTCCTCATATTCCTCGCCGTCGATCCGGAACACGGCCCGTACGGATTGGGAGTCGGAAGGGGAGAGGGCGCTTCGGCTCAAACTTAAAAAAGCTTCCATCTGGTCGCCGATGCGAAGCAGCTCAAAAGAGAGGGGCGATATCCCCTCGGGATTGACATAGCGCAGGCGGCTCGAATCGTAGAGGCGGTCTCCTGCTGCGATTTCATCTAATTGCCACCCATTCGGGCTGCTGCAGCCGGCGGCCAAAAAAAGAACTGAAATAAGAAAGGGTATGATTTTCCAATTCAATGTTGGTGGGCTCCCGGATCCCAAGAAACAAGAAGGATTCCTGCTGTGGCTGAAAGCACGGCGCCTGCTGCAAAAATCCAATTTTGTAGTTCGCTGGTCGAGGTCTTTCGCGCAAGAGCTGCTACAGAGCCGGGAGCCACAGTATCTTGAGCCTGCGCTTTGCCCCAAGGGCCCAAAACGATAAGAAAGAGAGAGAGTCCGATCAATGATTGCTTCATGCAGATCTCCTGTAAATTTTGGGGTAAATTTTTTATTTTAGCACTTATTTAGGACTGCCTTCGGCATGCATTTGGCTTAGGACTAAAAAGCGCCAATGCGGTCCCAGGTCTGGAAAACGTTCGGCAAGGGTTTTTTCCAGGCTTGAAAGCCGTTTGATCCGCGCCTCTTGCGATAGTTCGCCGTCATTGAGGTTTGCACAAAGCTGGCCTAAATCTTTTTTTTGCAGTTCGGAAAGGGGGGAAAAAAGATCCGGGACTAGCTGAAGCGATTTAAGCGATTGAATGAGTTCTGCCTGAAGTTTCGGGAGCGCTTCTTTCGAAGCTGCCGCAGTGAGAATGTAGGCAGTCTGGTCTTTTACGAAAATGGCTTGGAACTGTTTCAGCTCGCCATGCGCAGATGAGCTGCTCATTTCAAGGAGCCGCCCTTCTCCAGCCTGCATGGGGAACTTCCCGAGATCCCTACATTGGGTGCCGGGTTCCGAGAGATGGATTTCTTTGACCGCTTTTACATATTCCTTAAGGTCCACATCGATTTCTTCGAAAGCGAGATTCATCGAGGGTCTGAACGAAGAGGAGCTTTTTCCAACGAATCCAATTTGGATATAGGGCGAAGGAGTGAGTAATTTTGCGATTTCCCAACCTTGAGGGGGGATGAAGTAACAGATAGGTTGGGGAGAAGGGGAAGCTCCGCGCAAGGGGCTGCTGAACGCGAGGCACAAAGAAAAGAGAAAAAAGGCAAAACGCATGGGTGTCTTTAATGGAAAGTTGTCGAGCCTGTGTTGTTATCTATAAGGGCGCAAATCGCCCCGATGCCGACTGCGATTGCGATGCCCCAGCCCATCATCGATAAAACGGTGGCGTTCCGGCTGCTGTACCCAGCAGCTTCTCCGCGGCTTTTACGTCTGGCAGAACCTGTTTCTTGAGAAAACCCAGAAGAGCAAACTGCAAGAGACGCGAGAAGAAGGACAATTTTTCTCATTCGAATCCTCTAGAGACGGCCTCCGGTCATTGATTCGACCGCTGCGCCTCTTAAATCCCAGTTATCTCATAAACAGTGACTTTTAGACAATCGCGAGGAGCGTCCCGGCGCAATCGCCGGGACAGAATCGAAACTTAGTGAGTGAAAGAGTTGGAAGCACTTTGGGAAGAAGTTCCTCCAGCTACTGCCAATCCTACGACTACGCCGATAACGGCAAGTCCGCCCAAGCCGATACCCCAGGCCCAGTTGTTGGACGTTGTGTTGCGCGAGGCTTGTGCGCCTCTGCCCGTTGTTTGGGCGTGTCCGGCAGTACCCGCTAATGTAGCGAGAACGGCCAAAAGAACTGTCATTTTTTTCATTTGCATCTCCATGGTTAGATACAGGCTAGTGATTACCGAGCCTCATGACCCGGAATAATCGCTTATATATTTTTTTACTAATTTTTTCTAGTAAATCAAAAAAAAATGTTTTTCCGGGTGGGTTCTCTAAAAAGTTTCAAACGATAAAAGATATGCAGCGAAAAATCGGGGCCTGTGTAAAATCTAAAGATTGATGATATTGGGAATAGACGTTCTCATATAGAATAAGGATTTTCGGATGAAAGGGTTAGAGACAGGAAAAGATAAAATCCAAAAGATCTGCGACTCGTTGCGGAAAGAAACTCTCGAACCTGCAAAGCAAGAGGCTCGGGAAATTTTAGAAAACGCCCATTTGCAAGCCGCAGAGGTCGTCAACGAGGCGCAAAAAAAAGCGGCGGCCCTCATTCAAGCGGCTGAGCATGAGATCGATGAGAAAAAAAAAGTGTTTCAGTCGTCGCTCAATCTCGCTTGCCGCCAAGGGATTGAACAGCTTAAGCAGAAAATCGAGAAGGAATTGTTCGACCAGGAGCTGGCGAACCTGATCGGGAAAGAGATGGCCGATCCCAAGATGATCGCCAATTTATTAAACGCCTTTATGCGCTCAATGGAAGAGAAGGGGGTCGAAGAGGATTTTGTCGCTGTCATCCCTAAGGGGATTTCCCCGAGGTCGATCAATGACCTTCTTGGTTCCAAGATTTTAGAGAGACTTAAAAATCATTCTGTCTCCGTCGGCGATTTTTCCGGGGGAGTCCAAATCCAACTGAAGGGACGCCAAATCACGATCGATATTTCCGATGCGGTTGTGAGAGAGCTGATCGCCCAATACATTCGGCGCGATTTCCGCGATTTGGTTTTTAACGTATAGAAGGGGCGATGGCGAGTTATTATTTCCTCATCACAGCCTTGCCGCCCCTCGCCCTTGGAAAAAAACCGGAAATTTCTTTCCAAGAGCTGATGGAGATGCTCGAGCTCAATTTGACAGAGGCCGACCGGAAAAAGGTAAGAACCCTTTTACGCCCGATCGATCTTTATAACATCCGCGCCCTATGGCTGGGGTTCCCTCTCGATGAGCGAGGCAATTATACGGCGAAAGAGGTGGAAGAGGCCCTTCTTGTCAAGGACCCGATTCCTTCTTATCTTGTCGAATACTTAGACCGTTATGAGTCGACGGCCGACCGGCTCCGCTATTTTTCCTCTCTCTATGCCTCCCTTTTCCGCGAGGAGGATTTAAGCGGTTTCCTTTTAAAATATTACCGATTTGAACGAGAGGTGCGGCTTGTCCTCACGGCGCTCCGCTCGAAAAAAATGGGACGGGACTTAATCCGCGAGCTTCAATTTGAAGACCCTTACGATCCTTTCATCGCCGATCTCCTAGCGCAAAAAGATGCGGCTGATTACACCCCCCCAAAGGAATACGAAGATTTAAAAACCCTATTTATGGAAAATAGTAAAGACCCTCAAAAGCTGAACCAGGCCATTTTGAAATACCGGTTCGAAAAAATTGAAGAAATGGAAGAGAATCAGGATTTTACGATTGATCGAGTTTTGAACTACATCGCCCGTTTACTGATCGTCGAATCGCTCGAGGCGCTCGATCCGGAGAAAGGGATGAATGCAGTGGAGCAATTGAGTCAATGAATATAAAGCACTACGGGATACGCTCAGATGAATACTAAACACAAAAATGCGGTAGGCACTGTCGTTCAAGCTTTCGGAAACCTGTTGCATGTCCGCTTTGAAGGGGCGATCCGGCAGGGGGAAATGGCCCGCGTCAATTTGCCTGGAGAATCCCTCTTGGCGGAGGTGATTGAAATCGCCGGAAACGAGGCGAAAATCCAAGTTTTCGAAGACACCCGGGGCATCAAACTCAATACGCCCGTCCATTTTCAGGGTCATTTGCTCGAAGCGGAGCTCGGGCCCGGCCTGCTCACCTCTATTTTCGATGGACTCCAAAATCCTTTGGAAAAAGTGGCCAATGCGACAGGCGTTTATCTCTCTCGAGGCGTTTATCTTCCTCCGCTCGATAGGGAAAAAATTTGGGACTTCGTTCCGCTCGCAAAAGTGGGCGACGTCCTGGGCCGAGGCGACGCCCTTGGGTCTGTTCAGGAGGGGCGTTTTCAGCACTTCATTATGGTCCCTTTCTCTCAGTTCGGAAAAGTCAAAATAACCCATGTCGCAAAGGCGGGTCCTTACACAATCGATGACCTGATCGCGAAAGGGGAAGATGAGAAGGGAAATCCTGTCGAATTCACGATGGTGCAGCGTTGGCCGGTAAAAAATGCGCTCCTGGAAGGGAAGAAAATCCGTGCGACCCGAATGATGGATACGGGATTGCGCATCCTCGATACTCAGTTTCCGGTCCTTAAAGGGGGGACGTTTTGTTCTCCGGGCCCTTTTGGAGCTGGGAAAACAGTGATGCAGCATCACCTATCGAAATACTCGGCGGTCGATATCGTCATCATTGTCGCTTGCGGGGAAAGGGCGGGAGAGGTTGTCGAAGTTTTGCGGACTTTCCCTCAATTGATCGATCCTCACGCAAACGAGTCTCTCATGAAACGGACCGCTATGATCTGCAATACTTCGTCGATGCCTGTAGCGGCTCGGGAAGCGTCGGTCTACATGGGAGCTGCGATTGCTGAGTATTACCGGCAGATGGGATTGGATGTCCTTCTTTTAGCAGATTCAACTTCCCGCTGGGCCCAAGCGATGAGGGAAATGTCGGGCAGGCTGGAAGAAATTCCAGGCGACGAAGCCTTCCCTGCTTATCTCGCATCCCGGATCTCCTCTTTCTATGAAAGGGCTGGCGTGATCCAGATGAAACATGGCCGGATGGGATCTTTGACGATTGGGGGCAGCGTGTCCCCCGCCGGAGGGAATTTTGAAGAGCCCGTCACCCAAGCCTCTTTGGCGGTAGTTGGAGCGTTCCATGGACTTTCCCGGGCTCGTTCGGACGCCCGCCGTTATCCCGCGATCGATCCGCTCATTTCATGGACAAAATACCTCAATGAGGTCGGCCATGAACTCAATGCCCGCCTGCCGGGATGGGCGGACAAGGTAAAGGCCTCTGCCCAAATCTTGAGAAAAGGGGACGAAATCGGCAAGCGGATGGAGGTCGTCGGAGAAGAGGGGGTCGCTCTTGAAGATATGATCCTTTATCTGAAATCGGAACTTTACGAATTTTGCTACCTGCAGCAAAACGCTTTCGATAAAGAGGATTGCTATTGTCCTTTAGAGCGGCAAATTGAACTTTTTCGCTTAATTCAGAAGATTTTTGAAACTCGTTTCGAATTCGATGTCCACGATGCGGCCCGAAGTTTCTTTTTAAATCTGCAAAACGAAATTAAAAACATGAATTTCCTTCCGTACCATTCGCAAAAATACCTCGATACGATGGCGGCGGTAGAACAAAAGATCAAAACCTTGTAGGACCACGACAACATGAGAAAAGTCTACGATCGGATCATCGATATGAGAGGCAACCTGATTACCGTTGCCGCCGAAGGGGTTTGTTTGGGGGAAGTGGCCCAAATTCATAAAGCCAACGGAACTTCGACTTATGCCTCCGTCCTCCGTTTCGACGAAGATCTCGTGACCTTGCAGGTTTTTGAAAGCACCCGAGGCATCTCGACCGGCGACCGAGTGATGTTTTTAAATAAACAGATCCAAGCTGCGTTTACTGACTCTCTTCTTGGCCGCCGTCTGAGCGGCGCCGGCACCCCCATTGACGATGGGCCTGAAATCATCGGGGAAGAGGTTGATATTGGAAAGCCCTCTTTCAACCCCACCCGCCGCGTAGTCCCTCATCAACTCGTTCGGACGAACATTCCGATGATCGATGTTTTCAATTGCCTCGTCAAATCGCAGAAAATTCCCATTTTCTCGGTTGCTGGAGAACCTTACAACGCGCTTTTGATGCGGATTGCCAATCAAACCGACGCCCAAGTGGTCATTATTGCGGGAATGGGGCTCCGCTTCGACGATTACCAGGCCTTTATCGACAATGCGGAAAAAGCGGGATCGATTGAAAAAACGGTCATGTTCATCCACAAAGCGACCGATCCTGCAGTCGAGTGCCTCCTCGTTCCCGACATGGCCTTATCTGTCGCTGAAAAATTCGCTCTCGAAGGAAAGGATGTCCTCGTATTGATGACGGACATGACCGCGTTTGCCGATGCAATCAAGGAAATTGCGATTACGATGGACCAGATCCCTTCGAACCGCGGGTATCCAGGTTCTCTCTATTCCGATCTCGCGGCCCGCTATGAAAAGGCTGTCGACATCGATGGGAGCGGATCGATTACGATCATCTCCGTCACCACCATGCCAGGAGGCGACGTCACCCATCCGATTCCAGACAATACCGGATACATCACAGAGGGGCAGTTTTATCTTCACGGCGGCTCAATCGATCCCTTTGGATCTCTTTCCCGCTTAAAACAGCAAGTGATTGGAAAGGGGACTCGCGAAGATCATGGAGACCTTGCCAATACCATGATCCGTCTCTATGCCGATTCTAAAAAGGCCCGTGAAAGGCAAGGCATGGGTTTTAGGCTTTCCAGATGGGATGAAAAATTGCTTCGCTATTCGATCCTTTTCGAAGAGAGAATGATGAACCTGCAAGTCAATTTGCGTTTAGAAGAGGCCCTTGATTTGGGTTGGCAGACTCTTGCCGAATGTTTTGAATTACAAGAGGTCGGGATCAAAAAACAAATCGCCGATAAATACTGGTCTAAGGAGCTGCCGCCGGAACGATGACTGTTAAACTGACGAAAAATGAGCTGCGGACGCAACAGACGCGGCTTTCTCAGTTTCAAAAATACCTCCCTACCCTGCAGCTTAAAAAAGCGATGCTGCAGTTTGAGGTCACATTGGCGGTACTCGAGATCGACCGTTTGAAAGAGCAATTTTCCGCCATCCGGCAAAGCGTCGAGTCCTTTTCGCCGCTGCTTATAGAAAGAGTCGATTGCGACCCGATTCATTACGCCGATGTGCTCCACGTTAAAAAACACTATGAAAATATAGCCGGCGTCGAAATCCCTCTCTTTGACAAAGTCGTTTTTAGAGAACCTGATTATTTTCTATTCGATACGCCTGTTTGGATCGACCGGGCGACTGAAATTTTACGAGAATTCGTGATTGCAAGGGAAAAGATCCACATTGCGGAAGAAAAAAAGCGGGCCTTAGAAAAAGAGTTGCGCGATGTCTCGATCCGAGTGAACCTTTTTGAAAAAATTTTGATTCCCCGCTCTTTAGAGAACATCAAAAAAATCCGGGTCTTTTTGGGAGACCAACAACTGGCTGCTGTAGCTCAAGCAAAGGTTGCAAAAAGAAAAATCGCGCTCCGCAAACAACAGCAGGCTCCCTCATGATCATCAATATGCACAAATACCTGATCTACGGAAGCCGCGAAGAGATGGGCCGCTTTTTCTCTTTAGCTCAGAAAGCAGGGTTCATCGAGTTCATTGGGATGTCCCATAAAAAAGCGCTCGAGCTTCCCGAAGAGGCCAAAACAATCCTCGCTGCGATCAAGATCGCCCGCCAACACATCGCACCTCAGAACGAACAGGCTTCTTTCGAGGCCGCTCCTTTGAAATTGGCTGAAGAAATCATCGCTGTCCATGCCTCTCACGAAAAACTTTTGGAGGAACAAAGGACTTTAAGCGCAGAAATTGCCCGGATTTCTGTTTTCGGAAATTTTTCCCGCACCGAATTAGACCAAATCGAAAGAGAAGGGAAGCGGGCTGTCCAATTTTTTTGTATGAAGTCGGGACTTGCGCGGGAACTCACCCTCCCTTCAGAGGTGATTTATGTGGGCACCGAATACGACCTCGATTATTTCGTCGCCATCAATCGAGAGCGGACCCAATATCCGAAGATGATTGAGATTTTGATTGAAAGACCCGTCGGTGAATTGCGCGAACGGCTTCGCGAAACGGTCGAAGAGATCTCCCGCGCTGAAAAAGAGCTTCAAGGTTCAGCGAAAGCCCTTCCTTACTTGCAAGATGGACTCAATGATTTTTTGAATGAATACCATCTCCAATTGGCAAAGCACGCCGTCGCAACCCCTCTTGAATCTCTTTTTGCCATCGAAGCATGGATCCCTGAGACAAAAATCAAAGCCCTTTACGGACTCCTCAGCGGCTTGGACATCGAGTGCGAGCCGATTGCAATCGAACCGCGCGATTCGATCCCCACTTACATCGAAAATAAGGGTTCAGCCCGGATCGGCGAAGATCTTGTTGAACTTTACGACACCCCTTCTTGGACCGACAAAGATCCCTCCCTTTGGGTCTTGATCTTTTTTTCCATTTTCTTCGCGATGATTGTTTCCGACGCGGGCTACGGATTAATCTATCTGCTCTTCGGCCTCTTCTTAAAATGGAAATTTAAAAAAGCCGCAGGCATGGGAAAGCGGCTCATCAAACTGATCATCATCTTAGGAAGCAGTTGTATTGTTTGGGGCGTTCTTACCAGCTCCTATTTCGGGATCGAAGTCGGTCCGGAAAATCCCTTGCGAAAAGTGTCTTTCATCCATTACCTCGCCGTTAAAAAAGCGGAGTACGTAATGTCAGGTCAAGGAACAGCCTATCAGGAAATCATCGAAGACTATCCGGCTGCAGCAACGGCCACAACCGGCAAGGAGCTCCTTTTAAAAGCCTCTACGACGGACGCTCACGGAATCAAATACCCTGTTCTCGAGGAATATTACGATAATATTTTCCTCGAATTTTCCCTCATGATCGGCATTTTCCACCTCTCGCTTTCCCTCCTTCGCTACCTGACCCGCAATTGGGCCAATATCGGCTGGATCGTTTTCATGATTGGCGGCTATCTGTATTTCCCCTCGATCCTCCACGCCACTTCGATCGTCAACTTCATGGGATGGTTCGATAAACCTCTCGCCTACGCAATAGGCAAGCAGATGGTTTTCGCAGGCCCTGCGATCGTCCTCGTCTTGGCCCTCATTCAAAGAAGGAGTTTGAAAGCGGTTGCCGAATTAACCCACGTCCTTCAGCTTTTTGCAGACGTCCTCTCGTACCTTCGCCTTTATGCCCTGGCCCTCGCCGGCATGATTATGGCCAGCACTTTTAACGACATGGGGATCAAACTCGGCCTCTTCGGCGGATTTTTCGTCATCCTCGTCGGACACTTTGTGAATATGAATCTTACGATCATGGTAGGCGTGATCCACGGCCTTCGCCTCAACTTCCTCGAATGGTACCGGTACTGTTTCAAGGGGGATGGCCGCTCTTTTAACCCGCTTCGCCTACGGAAAGCTAAATAGGAGTTTTTTTATATGGATATCAACATGATTGGACCCGCGATCGTTTTGGGTCTCGGATGTATCGGCAGCGCGATCGGCTGCGGAATCGCAGGCATGGCCTCCCACGGCGTTATGTCCCGCGTCGATGAAGGGCACGGAACCTTCATTGCTCTTTCGGCTGTCCCTTCTTCCCAGTCGATTTTCGGATTCATCCTGATGATCGTCATGAAAAACTCGATCGCCGCAGGCACCCTATCCGCCGTCAGCGCCATCGGGATCGCCCTCTCTGTCGGCCTTGCCATCATGACCTCTTCGATCCTCCAGGGCAGATGCGCTGTAACCGCCATCCAGGCCTCAGCAAAAAAACCAGGCATTTCAGGAAAAACGATCATCGCCCTCGGTATCGTCGAATCCTTCGCCCTCTTCGCCTTCGTTTTCGCGCTTCTGTTAATGTAACCCTACTTCTAATCCTATCCGGTAATAAAACTGGATAGGATTTTTTTAATCATTCTAATTAATAAAACGATAAGATATGATTAAAATAAAAAAATGACCATTTCAAAAATTTCTTTATTTAATTGTTTCGCCCGGCCAGAAAAGACCACCCCGAATGCCTCTTGCCCCACCTCCCAGTTTCTCAAAGAGAACCCGATCTCAAAAACCTGTTTCAATATCGCCGACAGAGTTTGGCATTCGCTCACAGGCAGAATCCAACGCCTCGATCCCCGCCAATGCCCCCTCATCAGAACTTGCTTGTCAAAGAAACCAGCGCATTCATTGAGCACGGCTTGCTCAACAGGCCAAATCGAAATGGTTCAGAGGTTTCTCAAAGCTGGTGCAAATGTCAATTTAGTGGAAAATGGGTGTGGCGGTTGGACTCCACTTCATTGGGCTTGTCTCAAGGGGCATACTGAAATCGCTCGCTTGCTTGTCGATGCTGGAGCAAACATCGATTTGGTTAACGCAAACGGTAAGACTGCGCTTTATTTGGCTTGCGATAAAGGGCATGTTGGAATTGTCCGTCTCCTTCTTGAGGCTGGCGCGAATGCAAATCTAGCGAACGAGAATGGCTGGACTCCTCTCCATTGTGCTTGCGCCAAAGGATCTGTCGGAATCGCCAAGTTACTCATTGAAAAAAAGGTCTCCTTATTTGACAGAACTTTAAAGGGATTTACCCCTTTAAATTTCATAAAAGATGTACAACTATTGAGAGTTTTAACAGGAACAGAGGCAATAAAAGTCTTTGATGCATGCAAAGACATACATGATTTTTGTGCTCTCTTATTTCCACCATCGAAAGAAGTGCCGCCTCCAAATTGGGAAAGCTTGGTCGGTAAGTTTCCAAAAGATCCAAAACTTTTAGAACTAGAGAAAGAAAAGACCCGCCTGCAACAAGTCTCGATTAGACCTTCATTTGATGCTATTGACAATCGATTGAATGCAACTTCAAATCAAAAAAAGAAAAAATGCTATTCGATTTTCCCTTTTACCTTTAAAAACCAAAGTCCGGCAATCCTGCCAATAAAGACGATCCTTGAAATTTTGTTGAAAATGCATCCCCTCTTCGCCAAAGCCTGGGAGTTAGCCGATTATCCCGATCTAGAAGAAGTCGCCGAACATTCAAATACAAACGTAAATCCCAAAGGCATTCGCGGCTCATATTTATATACGTTACATAAAATCTCGATCGAAGAGTCATCGAATCAGTTAAAACTGTTAGTTCTGATCTTTGAAACGATGAATGCCCTTCAAAGAGCCTCTGTAGAAAATATCCAAAAGTTGAATGAATTAACTCGCGAAGAATATGCATTTTTAGTCGAAAATTTAGAAAAAAATTCCGCAGATTGGTTCAGAGTCCTAATAGATAGTCCAAACGCAGTGTCGGCAGATCCTATAATGAATTGGAAATCTGTAAATACGCCTTTTGCTGAGGGGTTCGTTTCTCATACAGAAGCTATCCGAAGACAATGGGATGGACTCTATTTTCCCCGATGGTTGGAAACCCACCCCGTTGAATTCAAACAGCGATTGGCTGAGTTAGAGAAATCTTAATGAGTAAATAGATAGGCGATTTGCGGAGATTCATTTGAGACGCTCTGTCCGCCGATTTTTAATTCATGCTGGACTCTGCCTGTAAAAAGAGGGGAGCGGGCCATCATCTCTTTTAACCACGCTTTTTTCTTTTTCAGTTCGACGACTTGGTAAGATTCCTTTTTCAAGCCGCAGGCTTCGGCGAGAGCCTTGAGGGCGGCCGGGTAGTCGCTCTCCCCATCGTCGATGAATCCTAAATGGGCTGATTCTGGAGCGGAGTAGATTTGCGCTCCAATTTCATGGATCAATTTTTCTTGGGTAAGTTTAGGCCTTTCTTTGGAAACGAGATCGACAAACCGGCTGTAGGCGTGGGAAAGAAGGTTTTTTAAATCGGAATCTTCCCCCGGATGCCAGGGACGGAACGGATTGAGGTGGTCTTTGTGCTTCCCCTTAGAGAAAGTTTTGACGTCGATCTCCCATTTTTCTAAAACTTTATGGACATTGAAAAAAGGGAGCATCCACATCACGCCTACGCTTCCTACAATGCTGGTGGGAGAGGCGAAAATTTTGTCAGCAGCGCAGGCGGCCAAAAAGCTGCCGGAAGCGCAAATCCCCTCTACATAAGCGTAGATGGGAATGCCATGCTTTGCTTTGTAGGCTTTTAGCCTGCGGTAGATCGCGTCCGAATCGGTTGCAGCGCCGCCAGGCGAGTCGATTTTTAAAAGGATCCCCTTGACCCGGTCTTTTCTTAAATCGCCCATCTGCGATTCAGCCAATTGCGTTTCGATTTGCTCCAGGCTCAAATCCTCTTTCCCAATCGTTCCAGCAATGGATATTTGAAGAAGGACGGGTGCAGATTTCGAAAGCCATTCTTTATTTCCTTCGGCGTCTGGAAGGATTAAGAGGGAATTTTGGGGTTTGATCTTTGCAAACCGCCCGAACAAGTTCGATAGGAATGCAAAAAGAGCAAAAATGAGGGCAAATCCGAGGATTGTGCCGCTCATTTGAATCAGTGAATGAAAAAAAGTCGAATGAACTTCACCCATTCTCTCTTGTTAAGCGTTTTGAAGATTTTTCGCATCTATCGAAATGCTTTATTTTTTGCGGAATTCCCCTTTTTCGTATCGGTGGGTGATTCTTTGGATGATTTGGGTGGTTGAAATTCCTGGGGTGTAGGGGACGGTTCGGAAAATGCCGAGATCCAATGAGATCCCATATTGGTCTTCAAGTAAAGCCGGATTGAAATCGTCCCCATGGACGACATAATCGATTTCCAGATCTCGGACCCTCTCTTCCGTTAAGCGGAGAGGAGGGGCTACAATTACTTCGTCCACATAACGGCAAGCTTCGATCACTTTGACTCGGTCTTCGAGAGAGAGGATCGGTTCCCTTTTATATTCTTCGACGGTATCATCAGCAAGTACGCCGACGATTAAATAGTCTCCGAAAGCTCTTGCCTTCTTGAGGAAGGCCACGTGCCCTGCGTGAAAAAGATCCCCCACGATATCGACGTAAACGCGGACAGGTTTTTTTTCTTCTTCTGCAAAGGTGCAAGAAGTAAATGCAATTAATAGAGAGGCTAAAAAAATTCTCACCGATAACTCCGTTTTTAAAAAAGGAGCGCGAGGATAGAGAGTTAGAGAATTTCCTTCAAGATTTAGAACCCATTTATTTTTTGCGGAATTCCCCTTTTTCGTATCGGTTGATGATTTTTTGGATGGTTGAAATTCCGGGGTGTGTAGGGACGGTCCGAAAAATGCCGAGATCTAAAGAGATCCCATACTAGTTTTCAAGTACAGCTGGATTGAAATTATCCCCATGGAGGACAGCCTCGATTTCCAGATTCTCCGTATTTCAGAAAGATAGTGGAGACGACTTTTAGCCGGATAACGGCTCTAATGCCTAGGAGAGTACATGCTGTGACTGAGAAAGGGTTCAAAATAAAAGCGATGGGATTTGTTACTGCCATTTCTTTTATACTTGCAATTAGTTAGTTATAATAAACTTGTGTGGTAAGTTATTCTGTGTATTTATTGTTAAATTTTAATTGACTTTTTTGTATATTTATATAATATATATATGTTTAATATAGGGAACTATATGACGGCTTTATCGGAATTAACAAATGAGAATAAATGCGGGATATGCTTATATAATTATATCGAAGAAGACATTAAGACGAATAATATAATCGAACATCGCTCCGAAAGTGGGAAGCATCAATTTCACAAAGATCCCTGTTTAAGAAACTGGGCGCTGATAAAGGATGAATGTCCGTTCAGATGCGGGATCGGCATTTTATCTGCCGTTCCTTTTCGTCAAAGAATGCTTCGCACTTGCTCCGAATTTTTCAAAACAAGGCCGGCTGTCCAAATCTTGGCTATAGGCGTACCTCTTCTCGCAATAAATACAGCAGCAATAGCGGCAGTAGGAAGAGTAGCAGCAGCAGCAGCAGCAGCAGCAGCGACAATAGGAGTAGTATCATTTATAGCAGGAGGAGGAGTAGCAACAATAGCGGCAGCAGCAGCCGGAGGAGGAGCAACAGCCGGAGGAGCGTTAGCAGGGCTGGCAGCAGTAGTAGAAGCCGAAGCAGTAGTAGTAATAATAGGAGAAGGCGCCGGACTAGTGGCAACAGCAGTAGGAGGAGCAGCAGCGGGAATACTAGCAGCGATTCAAGGAAGAGATTTCTTTTCAGTTGGGACGGCAACTGCTGGAATCGCTTTTCTTTCTGCCCTCATAAATGGTGGTGGATTACCTCTTGCGATGAAGCTTGCAGCTATTTCTTCCACGGCAAGTTATCTTGAAGCTATTTCTCCTGAGGCAAGTTAGATGGTTGCCTGACAGATGCTTTAAGATACTTTCAAGATTTAGAACCCATAGCCAAGAGTGATTCCAGGCCAGACGCGAAATGTACCTACAGGTTCTCGAAAGGGGGCGATTAAATTCAGTTCGAAAAATGTGGGGGCCGTATCGGGATTCGTCGATTGATATCCAATGACTCCTTCTAACGATCCGCTGGGGTTCTTCAAAGACCCTGGCTCATTCAAAAAACCGAGTCCGCTTCCGCAGTAGAATCCCGTCTTTGTTGGGTAGAAGAGATAGGCTGCTTTGACGTGGTAAATAAACGGGGAGAAACGGTTCCAAGGCATGATTTGCACGGAGAGGTCGATCGCATGGACATTTTGGGTGCGCACTCCGAAACCCAGCATCGGTTGACTTCCCATCGTGCTCAAATCCCCATAGCTGAAATAAGGTTTTTCTTTTGCGTGGGCAAACGAAGCAGAGGCTAATAAGAGGGTGAAAAGAATTTTTTTCATAAGTTGAATATCTCGCAAAATTCAATTTTAGAATATTGAAAAATTGACAGAATTGATCAAACGCGTTACGCAGAGGAGAAAACGGAGTTCTTATGCTTTACTGGGCTGTCATTTTTTTCATCATTGCCATTGTAGCCGCTCTTTTCGGCTTCGGCGGAATCGCTGCGGGAGCGCAGACGATCGCGATGTGGTTATTTTGGATTTTCTTGATCATCTTCTTGGTTTCTTTGATCTTGGGATTGATCCGAAGAGGTAGATAGGTTCTTCCATCCTTGCTTTAATAAGGCCAAGGCGTATCCGAGAAAGGAGAGGGGATCGGGATATTGCGAACGGAGGACATCGTTTCGCAATTGGAGCAATTCCGCATTGCCTTTGAAGAGGAAGCCGAGAAGCTGCTTGAGTTTATTGACTCGGGCCCGCTCGTGGATTTCCTCGGGTGTTTCCGCAACGTAAACCGATAGATAGTGCTCGAGGTCTTCCCATCGAGGAAGAAACGGTTTCTTTGAAAAATGGGCTTTGATTTGCTGGAAGAGGAACGGATTGACGATAGAGCCGCGGCCGATCATCAATCCATCGCATCCGGTCGTCTTCCACATTCTCAATGCGTCTTCAACCGTTAAAATATCCCCATTTCCAATGAGAGGAATTCTCAGGATTGATTTGGCCTCCGCGATGAGATCCCATCTTGCGGGCGGGCCGTACCCATCGACTTTTGTCCGCGGGTGGAGGGTGATGTAGCGAACCCCGCTTTCTTGAGCGGCAAGAAGATTCTCTTTAAAAAGTGAAATGTCGTCGAAGCCCGATCTCATCTTAAGGGTGACGGGGATCGAGACGGATTGGACGACGGTTTTAGCCACTTGGTTGAGGAAATCGGGTTCTTTGAGCAAGCTGGAGCCTGCGCCTCTGCCTGTTACCGTATTGGAAGGGCAGCCGCAATTGATGTCGATCCGATGGGCGCCTTTTTCTTCAATCGCTTGCGCAGTGAGGGCCATCAGTTCCGGATCGGAACCCATGAGCTGGGCCGCAAGGGGAATGGGGGCAAGTTCTTCGGGGTCGTACTGGGCGGCCAAACTTTGAATGTGCGCATTTTTAGGAACGCGGATGAAATCTCTCACCGCCTCATCGAATCCGCCGATGGAAGCCATGGCCTTGCGGAAGGAACGGTCGCCGACCCCTTCCATGGGGGCCAGTTGCAAATAGGGGCATCCGTAGGGGTCTTTCGGAATCAATCGCGTCTTCCTGAGGCGCAATAGGCCAGAGAAATCGCCGCAAAGGCCACGGATAGAAGGGCCCAATTTGGGATTGCGTTTTCGCAATAGGAGCGGTCGGGGGCAGTCAGCGGTAAACAGGGATTTGATTGGGAAATTTTTTCATAAAGAGAAGGGGAGCAGCGCAGTGTATTTTCAATGGCTTTGAGGCTCGTGTAGAGGCTGCAAGAAACAAGAAGAGAAATTCCAGCTATTTTAGAGGTCATAGGCGGGGAATATTACAAGTTTTACGTATTAATTGCCCAGCCTAGACGTGCTAAAAGAAACCGAATTACAAGAAGAGGGTGGTAAATAAAATTTTTAATCAAATTGAAATAGGTCACGGAAGTAAGGGCTTTCAAGACAGGCGGGCGCTGGAGCCGGGCATCCTCGATCCATTCCCGAAAGGGAGGGGGAATTAGTTTGGGAAGGGCTTCCAGAGGATAAAAACAGACGTTTTTAGTCTCCTCAGAAAGCAGAGGTTTCCCGTTAAGGATAGAGCACTCATAGAGGTGGGTGTGCTTAGAGAGGCGGTTGATGGGGGTGTAAGCTCCAACCAGACGAACTGCTTTGACAGTAAAGCCTGTTTCTTCCAAAATTTCCCGTACCACTGCATCTTCTGCCGATTCATGAGGATCGATTCCTCCTCCAGGTAAGACCCAGACGGGAACGTCCCGTCTTTGGATGAGCAAAACGGAAGTTCGGTCCGGAGAAAAAACGATGCCAGCAATGCTTTCGGGATTCACAAAAGCGATCATAATCCCTTCTCTTTTTTTTCTGCTCGTTCTTTCAGGTTGTTATCAGAACAATCTCTATGTGCAGCAAGAGTGGGTCGATCGCAATTTTCTCGCAAGCACCCATGTGGGGACGCCCGACCCAAGGCAGGCTGATCCGCCTGAAGGGCAACGGCTTCTCATCGCATGGGATTTGCCTCGGAGTTTGTTTCTCAAAGAACCTCATTTAGTCGTGACTGCGCGGCTGTGGGATGATACCCAAAAAGTGTTTCAAATGCCGATCGAGCGGAAACGGGATACGGCCTTCCTTTTTTTCCCGAACTTAGGAAAGGAACGGGGTTTATTGACTTACCGGGTCCAAGTCGTTTCTCGTGAAGGAGAAATTCTAAAGGAATGGGACCATCAACTTTGGACCGAATTGATTGAAATCAATTGTTCGGAGGCCCAAAGCAAAAGAGATTCGGTCTCTTCCCAGCCGGAGCACGAGTCGGTGACTGAGACGCCGTAGCGAAGCTGTGAGCGATCGGGGCCGAGAGATTGATTTCCCCTATGAATGTGGCTTTCAAACATGAAGCCCGAAATCGCTTGATTTCCTCCGCGGATTTGCGCGATGACGGATTCAAGCGCGACCCTCTGTTTTTTTGGGTCTTTCTGCGAATTCCCATGAGAGCAATCAATGATGAGGCTTAAGGGAAGATCGTATTTTTGAAGAAGAGAAAGGGCTTCCCCGACCGAATCCGCATCGAAGTTAGCTTTGTTTTCTGACCCGCGTAAAATGAGGTGGGCGAGAGGATTTCCCTGTGTTTTAATGCTTGCGATGCGCCCTTCTGAATTCATCCCAATTTGAGAGTGGGGCGCCCGGGAAGTAAAAATACCCGAGATGGCCACATCGAGATTTCCATGAATGTCGTTTTTGAATCCGACAGGGAACGGTAGGCCCGAGGCCATTTGCCGATGAGGCTGCGAGGCTGAGGTTCTCGCCCCGATCAACCCCCAAACGATCAGGTCGTCGAAGTAAGGAACGGCAAGCGGTTCCAACAGTTCGGCTGCGCAAGGAACGCCTTTTGCCGTAATTTGCAAAAGGAGCTTGCGAGAGGCCCTGATTCCAGCCGCAATATCATCGGAGCCATCGAGATGAGGGTCGTATAACATTCCCTTCCAACCCAGGCGGGTTCTCGATTTCTCGATAAAAAAACGCATAACGGGGAAAAAACTGCGGTTGAGTTCTGAAGTGAGTTTTTTGATTCTTTCGGCAAATTCAAGGGCTGATTGGGGTTCATGGATGGAGCAAGGGCCGACGACCGCTGCAAGCCGTTCATCGGTTCGTTCGATAATCCTTGCTGCCGTCAAACGGGATTCTTCAACGAATCTTCGGATCTCCTCTGAAAGAGGAGATTCCCTTTTGATCTGTGAAGGAGACGGCAGTTCCGTATCCAAAGTAAAAGGTGTCAAATCAATCCCATGATGACGATCACAAAAGAAAAAATCAAAAGGACCGCAAGGGAAATTTTTCCCCCTTTCACAAATTGATGCGAAAGAGAACGCCCTTTAATGTAGCGCCCGGCCCAGATATAAAGGGTGGGCAAAACGCCGAAGAGAACAGTGACCCCGACGCCTCCCGCTAAATGCAATGCCCCCAAGAAAATGCCCGGGTTCACAAAAACAATGAGCAGAGGGATCAGAAAGACAAGCGCACAGATTCCGAGTTTTTTGGCTCCTTTCTTTTCCCATTTTAGGCCGTCGGCCCAAAAGTCGAAAAACCCGATCGCCAAGCAAATGAAGGAAGTTGTCATCGCAAAGAATGCAAACACTTCTCCAATCACGCCGAGGGCGCTCTTTTGAAGGTGGTCTTGAAGCGGAGACACAGCGTTTTGCCCCTTTTGAAGAGCCTCGCTCAGGGCATCGATCGGAATGATCCCGATGATCAAAAACTCCCAAAGCAAATAAAGGACGAGAGGGATCGATGTGCCGAGCCAAATCGCCAGACGGACCTTCTTGTAATCGCGTTCCATGTAAGTGACAATCGTCGGAATCAAGTTTTGGAATCCAAACGCTGTGAATACGGTGGGAATCGCAAGCCAGCCTTGCGTCCAATTCATTCGGCCGAGAAGAGAAAAGTCAACATAGCCGAGGGAGGTGAACACAAACATAAGGAAGGTCAGAATTAAGCCGCTCATCATGATCTTATTGAACCGGTCGACCCAAAGGGTTCCAAGATAGACGACGGGAGCGAAAATGACGACGTAAATTGTAGACGCCAGCCAGCCGGGGAGGGAAGGGATGACCCCTTGGGCGGCAGAGCCTCCGATCGCAGTGTGGGCGACCATCAAACAGTAGAAGAGGAAAAGATAAGTGAACCAGCAAACTGCGGCGCCTTTGGGGCCAAGCAAAGTCCGGGTGATCGTGATCAAATTCGAGTCATTCGGACACCAAAGACAGGCCTCTAAGATCAAAAGGCCAGTCAAAATCATGTACAGCCAGCAGACCAGATAGACGAAGATAGAAGGAACAAATCCTCCCGCCGCTGTAACGACAGGAAGTGCGAGCATGCCAACGCCGATGCTAGTTCCGGCGACCAATAAAGTGCCGCCGACGAGATGATGGGAATGGATTCTTTGGAAAAGGTTCATGCGTGTGGATGTTAGCAGCGAGGATAAAAATTTCCTAGCAGAAAAAATGAGTGTGGTTTAAGGACGTGTTTTAGATCGAGGTTTAGGACTGGGAGTTTTTCGTTTTCTTATTTTCTTGAGAATACCAGATGGGGCGCGAGCGCCTCTCAACAACCCTTCCATATTTAAATCCTCATCAATATCAGGCCAATGGATACCATAACCACCCCCACAAATTTCCCATAATGCTCTTTGCTTAGAAGTGGCTTTCAAAAGCCTGGGATACCAGGTTAGGGGGACAGAGATAGATCTGCCATCTCTCAAATCGACAACCAATGAATCTCTAGTAAAATAAACAGCTTCTATTCGTTCATCTATTTTATGTGCCAAAGTACTCATTCCATCGATCCAGTAAATGTTGTTGATGCTGATTTACCATTTGGTGTAGCTCATTGTTCATTACTAGAGAATTTGAAGATAAGTAAAAAGGAAAAATAAGAGATAGGTCCAGAAAGCCAATCCGCTTATCATCAGCATGTAACATAAAGTGTAAACCCACCAAGAAAATTGTCGCATAGGCAGTACTTTGATGATCTTAGCCATGCCTTCATCATGAGAAATTTCCCCATGAATAGTATAGGGGAAGTTTGGAGGGTAAAGATAGGCGATAGTAATTTGTTGGGATTGAGCTAAGTTTGGAAAAATAAGAGCTTTTGCTCCGTAATTTAGCTCCTTTATATTCCATTCAATAGCAGGGAAGACAGTAAAATCATCAGGTAAGTTTACATGGATGACGTTGACATTTTTAGCAAGCTTCTTTCCTTCATTTCGGATTACAAGTTGATGTGTGGAAATTTCTGCTTCTGGCGAATTTTCTCTCTCTTTTAATTTAAAAGTCCCTGTTTGTCCAATATAGGCTATTACCTTTGTTTTTTTTTCAAACCATCGATTAAAGGCTGCGTAAATGAATGCTCCAAGGACAACAAGTACGACTTCTTTGGTATTTTGAAAATTAAGAAAAGGTGTGGATGAGTCCGGCGAATCCATAGCAGCTCAGATTTACCAAGAGTGGAGTTTGAGTGCGATTTCGGAGAGTTGTTTTTCTGTTTGGAGGAGGGCGTTTTCCAGCTTCTCGACAACCTCTCGAGGGGCGCGGGAACGGAACTCGTCATTGCCGAGTTTCGACTGGGTGCTTTCGCGCAATTTTTCGAGTTTTTCTTTCTCTTTTTCAAGCCGTGCTTTTTCTTTTGCGCGGAGCGATTCGGGGATGGGAATCATGAGCTTGAGGGGGCCGACGAGGGCGCTGGCGCCAAATGCGGCGGGCTCTTCCTGGAGGAAAGAGAGGGAAGAGGTGGGCGTGAGCGCAGTGAGGATCGCCTGGTGCTTTTGGGCCATTTTCCATTCGGGAGAAAGGGAGGGGCCGAAAAGGAGCAGCTCAGTTTTCTCGGAGGGAGCAAGCTGCATTTCTGCGCGGATGTTTCTCACGGCGCGGACGAGTTCGTTCATGAGGGCAAAGGTCTTCTCGCTTTCTTCGTCAATATCGGATTCGTTGACGACTTGGGGGTAGGGCGCTGAGATGCAAGCGGGGGAGAGAAGAGCGGTGATCGCTTCGCGAGTGTACGCATCGCAATTTTTTGAAAGGCGGAGATGAGGGAACTGGGCGCGGAGAAGCGAGAAGATCTCTTCGGTGATAAAGGGAGAAATCGGGTGCATCAGGCGGATTGCGCTGCAAAGGAGAATCGTGAGAAGCCGCTGTTTATTCGCTTTGAGGGCGGCATCGCCCATCTTGCCGAAAAGGACCGGTTTTGCCAGCTCGACGTAAGTTGCGCAAAAATCGTTCCAGAAAAATTCGTAGGCGCGGGTGGCTGCCCGGTCAAAGGTGTAATCGGAAAGGCAGCGGTTGATTTCCCCAATCGTTCGGTTAAGCAGAGAGAGGATCCATTTGTCATCTAAAGTGAGAAGATTGAGATCGAGGCCTTCTGCAAGCGATTCCGAAGAAAATCCTTCGAGATTGAGGAAGACGAAGCGGGATCCGTTCCAAATTTTATTCGCGAAATTCTTAAATTCTTCAAATCGGCGAAGGTCGAGATCGATCTGCCTTGCATGAGTGACGCTTGAGCAAAGGGCGAAGCGGAGAGCATCGGTCCCGTAAGAGTCGATGATTTCGAGAGGGTCGATGATGTTTCCCTTCGATTTGGACATTTTTTCCCACTTGCTCTCGACGTCTTTAGGGATGGGTTCCCCGAGATCGTATTTCTTTTTTTCGGCAAGAGGCACGTAAGCGATGGACCCATCGGCGGAATTGCGCCAATACGATTTACCGTAGATCAGTCCGTGAAGAAATGTTTCATGGAAGGGAACTTCGTGCATGCAGTATTCGCCCATTAAAATCATCCGGGCGACCCAAAAAAAGAGGATGTCGTGGCCGGTAATGAGAACCGATGTCGGATAGAATTTCTTGAGGTCGGCCGATTGTTCAGGCCATCCTAACACACTAAAGGGCCAGAGAGCGGAAGAGAACCAGGTGTCGAGCACGTCTGGATCTTGAACCCAATCGCCGGGGTTTTGTTCCACTTCAGGAGGCAGTCCCTCTCTGGCATAGCAGATCCTTTTTTTCGGGTTGTGCTTGGAGTGCCAGATGGGAATCCGATGACCCCACCAGATTTGGCGGGAAATGCACCAATCGCGCAAATTTTCGATCCAGTGATAATAGGTCTGTTCCCAGTGAGGGGGGATGAGTTTAACCCGTTTTTCGCGGACTGCGGAAATGAGTTTTTCCTTGAAATGGCTCATCTTGACGAACCACTGTTTGGAAAGATAAGGCTGAACGATGGCTTTAGACCGGTAGGAAAGTCCGACCCGCAATTTATGGGGCTCCTCTTTGACGAGCAACCCCAATTTTTTAAGTTCTTTCAGGACAGCTTTGCGGGCCTCTTCGACGGTCATGCCTGCAAAAGGGCCTCCTTTTTCATTGATCCGCGCATCGGGAGTCAGGAGGTTGATCATCGGAAGGCGCTGTCTTTGGGCTACCTCAAAGTCGTTAAAATCGTGGGCAGGGGTGATCTTCACCGCGCCGGTCCCAAAGGTCGGATCGACAAATGGGTCGGCAATGACGGGAATGGTCCTGTCCGTCAGGGGGAGTTGGATCTGTTCGCCAATGAAAGAGGCGTAACGCTCATCCGATGGGTGTACTGCGACAGCGACATCCCCCAGCATGGTTTCCGGACGGGTTGTTGCGACTGTAATGAATTTTCCGCCTGTAAGTGGATAACGGATGTGCCAGAGGAACGAGTCCCTTTCTTCATGCTCTACCTCGTCGTCCGAAAGGGCCGTTTGCGTGACCGGGTCCCAGTTGACGAGATAATCGCCCTGATAAATCCAGCCCTCGTCATACATTTTTTTAAAACAAGTCCGGACGGCAAGATTGCACCCTTCGTCCATCGTGAACCGGAGCCGCGACCAATCGCAGGAACACCCTAATTTTTTCAACTGGCCTAAGATTTGCCCTTCGCTCAGCTCTTTCCACTCCCAGACGTGCTTTAAAAACTCCTCTCGGGAGAACTCTTTTCGCCGCTTGCCGAACTTTGCGAAGAGATGCCGTTCGACGACTGTCTGGGTCGCAATACCTGCGTGGTCTGTCCCAGGAACCCAAAGAGCTTCAAATCCCTGCATCCGCTTCCAGCGGACCAAAATGTCTTGCAGTGTATCGACCAGAGCGTGTCCCATATGGAGCACGCCAGTCACATTGGGGGGAGGGATCACGATGCAAAACGGCTTTTTACTAGAGTGAGGATCGGCCTTGAAATAGTTTCCCTTTTCCCAAAAGGAATACCATTTTTCTTCAACGAGCGCTGGATCGTAAGCTTTGGGTAAATGACTCATAGGGAAAAGTATAGATCACTTAACAATATGTGAAAAGGAGTTTGGGTTTGAGAAACTGAATCCGTTAACAGTCTCTGAGGGTTTTCAAACAGATTGCACATGTGGCGCCAGAAGGGTAAGCAGCCCAGAAATCCCGAAAGCGGTTCCTGTTGCCGCACCTATAATATCGGGTCGAGCCTTCGCAAGCAGGCCATTGCCAAAAAAAAGAGAGGATGCCAGAGCGTGAATCGGCCTTGCATACCGGTAACTGACCGGTTGATCGGGATCTTGAGAAGTTTGGATGGTGGCGAAAAAGGAGCTGGCTCCTGCCGCAACTCCAAGTATCAGGGGGAGTGGATTAAACCCATTTTCTGAGAGAGGGGCGACCGCGGTTCCTAGCCCTGAAACCATAAAGCCTGCGAAAAGAGGGAGTGCTACAGAGTTAACATCTCGACATGTATCCCGGAAAAATTTACTGCAGGATAAAATTGAGCAAACCGCTAAAATAACAATCGTTAATTTCGGGTCGGCTAACGCATTCAGTCCGCTAGCAGATGCTCCAGAAGCAGCAAGAACGACGACCGGATTTTTGATCGCTTTTTTCAAAAAGACGCAGGCTTTATTTTTCCAAGTCAATCCAGGGGAAAAATCATAATTGCAGTTTTCAGGACAAAAGGTGCTTTCTCCATTGCTTATTTTTGATGCAAGCCATCTTTCAACGCAAGGGTCGCAGGCGACGTGTTGGACATTTCCTTCCATTCGATGGGCGTGGTGGTTTTCTGGGGGCGGATTGAAACATACAAAGCATTTGGCAGGATTGAAAACAGAATTTTCAATTTGAATTTCCATGGGGGCCTATCTTTTTTTGAGTTCTTTATACCAGAGGGCGGAACAAAGGATTCCGTCGATGAGGGAATGGGGATCGCTGATTTGTTTTCGCAGTTGCTCTTCCGTGAGCAGTTCGGTTTGGATGAATTCGAACGGATCGAGCGACGGATCTGCTTTTTTGTAGGCGTTTTTAGCGAGGAGAAAATAGATTTTTTGGTTGCAGATGCCCGCGAACGGGTAGGCAACTCCGAGAAGCTCAATTTCATCAGACCAATAACCGGTCTCTTCAAAAAATTCGCGAAGTCCCCCTTCTATCGGATCCTCGCCTGGTTCGAGGCGCCCTCCCGGACAGCCTAGAATTTGGGCTCCTATCGGGTGGCGGTATTCTCGGTTTAAGATCCAGCGCCCTTCGCGGTCTTGCCCCAAAATGGCGGCGGCGTCCGTGGATAAGACAACTGAGGTGTAAGGGTGCATCAGCCCGTCGGATCTACGAAGCAAGTCTTGGCGCACTTGAAAAAAACCTGAATAGACGATTTGGCTCTCTTGCACTTGGGGCGGGGTCATGATTTGCCTACGCAGCGGTAAAAAAGGTCGATTTGACGATGAAGTTCTTTTTTCTCCCACCAAAAGCCCCGGTCCATCCATCCATCGAGCCGGTTTGTGAGAAAATGGCTGGGCAAGGCGGTCGTAGGGGGATAAGGAGTTTCGAGCAGCAAGGAAAAATGCCGCGTCGCGGCCTCGGGACTCTCTGAAAGATAAATCCATGCTCCGTAGACGAAATGAAGAGGGGAGGTTTCTTGATTTAAAGCCGCTACTGAATGCTTATTGAAGACGGTTTCCGCATCGGCGAGCCGGTGCTGCAAGAGCGCGCACCAAGCTTCCAAGGAATCAAAATAGGCCCGTTCTTCTTTTGGCATTTTGCATTTTTTGAGTTTTGCAGCAGCCCGGAGAAAGAGGTCGAGGCGGGATTCTTTTAACGCTTGCCGCATCAGGTAATAGAGAGTCCGGATTTTCTGTTTATCGAGAGTAGCTGGAAAAGGTTTTTCTAAAGAAGTAAACGAGAGGGGCGAGCGCGGAGCGAAGGAGGCGAGCGAATCAGTTGCATCGAGTTCCAAAAGCGCGAATAAAACGTTTCCTACGAGCTTCTCGTCTACAGGCGATTCTTTGGTTAAGTTTTGAGCGATTTCGACCAAAATAGGCACTTTTGCAAGCCAAAAAGCCAAATGGACCGCCAATCGCCCCATCCTGTTTTCACTCGGTTCCATAAACGGGAGCGGCTCCCAATTTTTTTCGAGGCTCTCGATCAAAAGACGGGTGTCAGGATTTTCCAAAAGGTCGGGGATATGGCGAATGGCGAGGAGGATGATTCGGTAGGCCGCATCTCGGTTATTGAGAGAGCTCTCATGCATGCGGTATACAATGTGCTCTTTTAAAATAGGAATGAGAGGATGGTTGGGGAATTTCCTCAAGACCAATTCAAAACATTTCGCCTCTTCTTCGAAATCGCCCAGCGCTTCATAAACCAGCGATTTCCCCAAATATTCAAGAGGAGCTCCTGGAGTGTGGTAGAGCTTTTCAAATTCTTTAAGAGCCAAATGAAACAGTTTTTCCTGCGCCGTTTTATTTTTTTCCGCACGCCCTTTTTCAATGAGGGCAAGCCCTGCCCGGAAAAGCGCCTCGCGCCCTTCCATTCTCCCAGGAAAACACTGGCCGATCCGGCGGTATTCTTGGAGCGCGGGGTCGTAGAGTTTTTGCATTAAAAATGCATTAGGGACAGCCAAACAGCCGACCATTACATTGTGGCTTGCGTCGTAGATTTTTAATTGCTTTAACTCAAAATCGCCGTCTTTATGAAGGATGCCTACATGCCCTCCTGCCAGAGGCAGATAGCTTGCCAAACTCAGTTTCAACTTTCCATCAAGAAAAAATTTCAGGTGGTCGTCGACTTTTTCAATCGCGATCTGGTGCCAGGTTTCTGGTTGCAGAAAGAGAGATTTTGCCTCGACGACTTGGACATTGTTTCGGAAAATTTTGCAAGAGGGACGGTTTTCGGATCCGATCCAGAGGCAATAACCTTCTTCTAAATTTAGTTTTTGTTTGGCTCCGGGAAGTCCCAAAAGCAGTCCTAAGCCTTGCCCTTCTTTGCCCAAGCGCACTTGCGCCTCTAACCGCATGTTATTAGGGAAATCTCGACGGGAAATCGTCAACTCTGCCCAATCGGTGACGTCGAGACTCCGCGTAATCGCAATGTTTTTGGCCAGGAGGATATTCTCTTGGAACTGCCAATCTTCTGGTTTGTCCCGATCGAGCTCTGCGCTTAAGATCCATTCCGCTTTTCCTTCGATAAAGCTTTTCAGTCCGCCGATCAGCTCTTCAACGCTCCGATAGCGGTCTTTTTCCGAACGGGCTAGGCATTTGCGTCCAACATGGGCAAGCTGATGAGGGATGTCCCTGTAGGGAGACATCTCGATCGGATCGATGAGCTCTTCCGAATGGAGCTGTTTTCGGAAGGCTGCAATTGTTTTTCTTTGAAAAGGGAGTTGGAGTGTGAGCATTTGATAGAGGATGACCCCTAATGCGTAAATGTCTGTTTGGACGGAAGAGGATTTCCCAGTGAGCCTTTCCGGGGCCATGTAGGCAAGCGTGCCGGTGATTTTTCCGGGGCGCGTTAGGTCGGCGTCTTCTTTAGACGAGGGGTTCCGTTTGATCGAGATAGGCTCGTCTTTTTCAATTTGGTCGAGAAAGTCGGCAATGCCCCAATCGAGGATCATGACCTCGCCATATTTTCCGACAATGATGTTTTCCGGTTTCAGGTCGCGGTGGATGATCCCTTTCGAATGGGTATAGGCGACCGCCTCGCAAACTTGGAGAAAAATCCGGGCCAAAGCGGGGATGGAAGATCCAATCGCATGGGAGATCTCCCCTTTTTTTTCTTGTTCGCGGGTCGAGCGGAGGATCTGCCGGAGCGTTTCCCCTTCGACGAAGGGCATGGTATAGTAAATGTCCGGGGATCCCGATTGAATGGAAAAAATAGGGACGATCGAAGGATGGCTCAGGGCGCTTGCGACTTTCGCCTCGCGGAGAAAACGGCTTCGGATGATTTTGTTTTTCTCCAATTCCGGGCGGATTCGTTTCAAAGCGACGCACCGTCCGCAAGAGGGGTCTTTGGCTAAATAGACCTCTCCCATCCCCCCCCTTCCGAGACTTTGCAAAATCTCATAGGGGCCGATCGCATTCGGTAAAACGGCATTTTCTTCTGTTTTTTCCATTACGGCTCTCTCGAGCAAAGTTCATCCCATAATGGAATTAATGAAGCAAGAAGATTTTTCTGAAAAGAAGGTTTTTACCGATAGCCAAAAGGATGGCGAGTTACGGACCAGACTTGACCTTTGAGGTCGAGTGTATAATCGCGATTGGGCAGGCGGGGATTTCCGAGATCCCCAAGCTCGATTGTATGACGATTATTTTGGTGGATCAAGAATGTGGCAATGCCCTTTATGATGAGATAGGGGATGCCGCCAATCAGCCAGGCAAGGGCTTTGGAGGGAAAAAACGGAATTCCTGCGGGGTCGCAAGATTGACAGCAAATCAAACCCGTCAACCACTGAGTCGAGGCGCTTTCGATTTTTTCATGAAGGCGATTCGCGTAGTGAATGCACCAGTCTGTGCGGCTCATGGAATTGTGATTGTTATTAGAATGTAATAAACTTGTCATTTTGTGATCCTTATTAAAATTAAGGATCTATTTTAATTAGTCTTTTATTTTATTTCAATCGAATATATTAAGAAGATAGAAAACCCATTCAGGAGGAGATTGAATGGGTTTTCAAGGAAATTATTGAGAGGATGGATTAGTTTCAATTTGAAAGTTTGCCGTACCGTCATTTTGAGCGGCAGAAATTTGGCTTTCGTCGTTTTGTTGAGCTAAGAAATCATCCATAATCTGCGTTGCGTCATTATCCGACGCCATCTGCATTTGAGCGAGCATGTCAGTGACAGCGCTGCTTGACCCTACTGAAGATACCATTTTTACACCTTTTTTAGTTTTTGTTATTAATTAACGATGGTTTTTATCCTTCGCTATTACAATTATAAACTTTATTTAATAAGTTAATGTTAAGATTTTTGAATTAATTGTTAAGTTGCTTGATTTTATATACTTATGTAGAGGTTACGCCTTTTTGTAGTTTGCGAAGGCCATCCCAAATATGCCAACCACAAAACCCCAGAAACTAACCCATAGCATGATTTTCATTGCAGGGCTAGGACGCCTGCCTGCGCTCGTTTCAGGACCGTGAGCTGGGATTAAGATAGAGATATTTTCCCTTGAAATCGGGGATGGGATGGCGCGAGAAGGGATGTCTATTCTCGTAGCCTCCAATTTGTTTTTGATTTCTTGTAGGTTCTCTGGATCAAGTTCAGAAATTACCCAAGAGGACACCTGACGATTATTAATCTCTGGTTGCGAATAGTAGGAGGGATATTGTTCGGATCCCTTATTTAATAAGGCTCGTTCTTCTGGGTCGAGTTTCTGCAACAAGTGCGGGTATTGAGAAACCAATTGATGAACATTCTCAGAGACTGTTTTTTCATGTAGGGAGAAATGAGGGGCGGAGGAGGATCTAGATATTCCAGTCATAAAACACTTATAAAATCTTTTCCTGAAAGAAGTTATACAGTTTAAAGCGGAAGATCAAGGAAAGAAATTTGTAGTCCTTTGAAGGGGAAGCGGTGTATGATTTTTTTGTTTTAAAGAGGTTTTTCCCATGCATCGGTCTGAAAAGAAAGTCATTCTCACAGGCGACCGGCCGACAGGCAAGCTCCATTTGGGACATTATGTTGGATCGTTAGCGGCCCGTGTCAAATTACAAGAAGAGCATCGCCAATTCGTCATGATCGCGGACGCTCAAGCGCTGACCGACCATGCGCATGAACCGGAAAAAATCCGCGAGCATATTTTAGAAGTGGCCCTTGATTATTTAGCGGTGGGAATCGACCCGAACCAAACCACGATTTTCATCCAATCGATGGTCCCTGCCTTGCACGAGCTGACGATGTATTATCTAAATCTCGTCACATGGAACCGCCTCAAGCACAACCCGACCGTTAAAACAGAGATCCAACAAAAAGGATACGGCGAAGAAGTTCCTGCCGGGTTCATGATCTATCCGATTTCTCAAGCGGCCGACATCACTGCGTTTAAAGCGGACTTGGTTCCCGTTGGAGACGACCAAATCCCAATGATTGAGCAAACGGTGGAGGTCGTGAGGAAGTTCAACCGCCTCTATAAGACCGATGTATTGGTCGAGCCGCGTGCAGTCACATCGATGGTTGCCCGGCTTCCTGGAATCGATGGCAAGGCGAAAATGGGAAAGAGTTTGGGAAATGCGATTTTTCTCGCAGACTCTCCTGACGAGGTGGCGAAAAAAGTGAAGGGGATGTACACCGATCCAGGCCATTTGAAAGTGGAAGATCCGGGAAAGGTCGAAGGAAATCCTGTCTTCACCTATCTCGATGCGTTTGACAAAGACAAGATCAAGGTCGAAGAACTAAAAGCCCACTATTTAAAAGGCGGCCTGGGCGATTCGGTTGTGAAAAAATATCTTCTCGAGGTTTTGCAAGCCTTTTTAGAGCCGATCCGGAAGCGGCGCGAACACTATGCGAAAGACCGGCATCAGGTCATTCAATATCTCTTCCAAGGGACGGAAATTGCGTCCGGCGTCGCGAACCAGACACTCGAAGAAGTGAGGAAGGCGATGGGGATCAACTACAGAACTTCTCTTAAATAAAAGAGAAACGGCTTGAATCAAAAAGCCCTTTGTCGCTCATTTTCAGGCTCGGGATCACGAGAAGGGCCATGAAAGAGAGGGTCATAAAAGGGGAGGAAAGAGGAGAGCCGAGCGCTTTCGCTTTGTTCTCGAGTTTTTGAAGTTGGTTTGCAGTCCACAGCCCTTCTTTATCCGACATAAGGCCCGCAATGGGCAAGGGGAGACATTCCTCTGTAGAATCGTCAGCGATGGCGATTCCGCCTTTGTGTCCAATTACAGCGTTGATGGCTTTGCAGAGCATCTCGTCGGAGGTCCCAACCGCGATCAGGTTATGGGAGTCGTGGGCGATAGAGGAGGCGATGGCGCCTTTTTTAAGGCCGAAATTTTTAATGAAACCGATTGCGGGCAGGGCCTTCTTTTCGTAGCGGTTGAGAACGGCAATTTTCAGGATATCATTTGAAAGGTCTGGTAAAAGCAGGCCATTTTTTATGGGCAGATGGGCCTCGATTTGACGGGTGGTAAGCAACCCATCGAAGGCTTCGATGATCTTGACCGGATTTCCAGAATCTCGGATTTGAAAGTCAGCAGGACTCCTTTTATGTGCTTCGAATCGGTTGATGATTTGAGGAAGGATCCGGGCAAATTGGGGCTTTCCGTGCTGAGCCACGCAGGTTCCATTCACATAAGCTCTCAAAACGTTTAAATTTTTAAGGTTGTCAACCTCGATGAAATCGGCCTGATCGCCGACGCGGAGAAGCCCGACCTCGAGTCCGTAATGTTCGATTCCGTTTTTGGACCCGCACCGAAGAGCTTGGATCGGATCGATCCCTTTTGCGATCGCCCGTTTCACGAGAAGATTGATGCTTCCTTGCGAAAGCGAATGGGGATCGAGATCATCGCTGCAAAACATGCATTTTTCAGGGTGGTCTTTTAGAAGGGGGAAAAGGGCATCGAAATCGCGCGCCGCCGAACCTTCCCGGATTAGAATTTTCAGCCCCTTGGCCATTTTTTCCCGGGCCTCATCGAGAGTTGTGCATTCATGATCGGTTTCAATGCCTGCTGCGATGTAGCGGTTTAAATCCTCTCCTCTCACACCTGGCGCATGGCCATCGATCCGTTTGTGCAGCTCCCGGGCAATTGCGATTTTGGCCATCATTTCCGGATCTTTGTGGATCACTCCTGGGAAATTCATCACCTCGCTTAAAAATTTGATCTCTTTTTTATTCAAAAGATAGCGGATCTCTTCCGGTCCAATGCGAGCTCCTGCAGTCTCGAAAACCGTTGCAGGAACGCAGGGAGGAGCTCCGAAGAAAAACTTAAAAGGAACGGTGGCGCCGTTTTCGATCATGTACTCGATCCCTTCGACGCCAAGGACGTTGCCGATTTCATGAGGATCGCTCACGGTGGCGAGAATTCCATGAGGCAGAGCGAGTCGGGCAAATTCGGACGGAGGGAGCATCGAACTTTCGATGTGAATGTGGGAGTCGACAAAGCCGGGCAACACATAGGTCGCCTCCGACCGTTCTTTTCTGTGAACGGACGTAATGATCCCGCGCTCGATTTCAATTGTTGCGGGATAAATCGTTCCGTGGAAGAGGTCGACGTAATTTCCAGAAATTTTCTGCGGGGCCATAAACTCTCTATATAGAAATTTCTATATATGATACAGTTCCGATAAAAAATGTTCGACCGCTATTTTGACCTATCAGCACGGCATACGACTTTTTCCCGCGAAGTTAAGGCGGGGATCGCTACCTTTTTGACTCTCTCCTACATTCTTTTTGTGCAGCCCGCAGTGCTCTCCGGCCGTTTTTTCGGCATCGAGACGGGGATGGATTTTGGAGCTCTGCTGACAGGGACTTGTTTGGCCGCGGCTTTCGGAACTTTCCTCATGGCCCTTTACGCCCGTCTGCCTATTTCTCAAGCTCCTGGAATGGGGGAGAACTTTTTCTTTACGACCTCGCTTCTTCCTGCAGCGGCAGCCGTCGGTCTTGTTAGTGGAGTTAATGGGTGGCAAATTGCGTTGGGGGCCGTCTTTTTCTCAAGCTTGATTTTTCTTGCCCTTTCTCTTTTGGGCGTGGCCTCTCGAATGGTTCAAGCGTTGAGTCCGAGTATGAGAGACGGGCTTGTCGTTGGAATCGGGCTTTTCATCACTTTAATCGGCTTGGAAAATTCTGGATTGATTGAAAAAAGCCAAGCTTCGGGACTCTCGCTTACCTCCCATTTTACTACGCCCGCTACGCTTGTATTTTTTACGGGGCTTTTTACCGGGGTGGCCCTCCACGCGAGGAAGGTGAGCAGTTACATTCTTTGGGCAATCATCGGATCGTTCCTTATGGCAACGCTGCTCCATTTTATTGTCCCAGCAAAAATGACCTTTCAACTTCCGACAGAGATCGTCTCTTTGCCTCCTTCGATCGCACCTCTTTGGTTCAAGCTCGATTTGGCCCATGCTTTTTCAATCGAAATGATTCCGCTGATTTTGATTCTTCTCGTTTTAAGCCTTTTCGATGCGACGGGAACTTTAATTGCTGTGACCAAGGAAGCGGGACTTGTTCGAGAGGAGAAAATTCCTCGCGCAAAGGCAGCTTTGGTTTCCAATTCCCTAGCTGCGATGGCAGGCTCGTTTGTCGGAATGAGCACAATCACTAGTTTTATGGAAAGTCTGGCGGGCGTTGAGCAAGGAGGCCGGACAGGCGTGACGAGTTTAACGGTAGGGTTTCTTTTCCTTTTATCGCTCTTCTTTTATCCCTTGATCGCCATGGTCGCAAACTACCCTCCCATCACGGCTCCGGCATTAGTGTTGGTGGGGACGATCATGTTAAAGAGGGTCAAAGAAATCGATTGGACCGATTACACAGAGACGCTGCCCTCTGTCTTGATTGCGGTCTGCATTCCCTTTTTCTTTTCAATCGCAAATGGAATCGGAATGGGACTGGCTGCTTATCCGGTCGTAAAAATTTTGACAGGCCGATTCAAAGATTTAAATGTCTTCAACATTTTCCTCGGCCTTTTCTTCCTTCTCTACTTTCTCTTTTTAGTCCGTTGATTATTTCTTCTTTTCTTCGATTTCGTGCTGGACGTCTTCATCTTTTTCCTCTTCTGTCACAGGATCGTCTCCGATGAACTCGCGGAAAAGGATATAGAGCGCCCCCAGAGTGAAGAGAATGGGAAGGAGAATACGCCAGGAAATGTCGAATTGGACCGTGACAAAGGCCCCAACAAAGATGAAAAGGGAAATCATCATGTCGTAGGTGCGTCCGAGAAGAAACTGGCGCACTGCAAGGGGAATGCCGACGACGATCAAAATGCCTGGCCACCAACTTTCAGTTATGATCAAAACGGCAAGCCCAATGAGAAAAAGGGCTGTTGAGCCGGCGTGGGCTTTTTTCTTAGAGACGAAGGGATGGGCCATAATTCAGTTACCTCTTTTAGAGGGTGTCTACAAATTAAGGTTCAGTCGATTTTTAGGTTCTTTTGAATCGAAAATCAGCCAAAATAATCCAAAAAAGCGACGAACCCTTAATTTATAGACACCCTTTTAGCTTTCACAATACGCATCGGAGGAAAATAGCGATACATCGAAGGGGAAATTTCGACCTCTTTCGCTCCCATTTGATGGAGAAAATAGGCATATTTCGGGATGTTTCGGAAATCGACAAGGACTATCCTGCCGCCGGGTTTCAAGACGCGGTAAAGCTCAGTTAAGGCCGTTTTTCTGTCCTCTTCCGCCTCGATGTTGTGGATTGCCAAACTTGAAAGGACGAGATCGAACGAACCTTCCGAATAGGGAAGCGAGCGGAGATCCCCTGTCTCGATTTCAACTTTTTCAAGGACCCCTTCGATTTTTGCATTGCTGAGCGCGCTCTCAGGGCCGTTGCCCGACTGGTCTTTTGTATGCCAGAGATCGATTCCGAAAACTTTTCCCTGGCTGATTCGCTTGGCGGCCTCGATCATAAAAAGACCTCTCCCACACCCTGCGTCCAAGATCTTTTCATCTCCCTTCAAATGGAGTTTGTCCAGGGTATCCGACAAGATTTTTTGCTTCCCCTTCTGCGTCCCATAAAGCATCCAGGCAGCGGGGACGAGGAACGCTAAGGCGGTGAGGCAAAAATAACCGCAAAAGAGGAGGGCGAAAAGAGGGTTTTTCTCTACAGAAAGAGAATAGGAAAAATAGGCGGCAAGGAAACTTACGCCGGCAAACACAAAAAGCCACCGGATTACATTCGGGGCATCGAATCCATAGTTGGGTTTCATCATATTTCCCGATTCTATCATAAAAAAGATTCATCGGGTATAGGGAAGGAATGGTTAGAAAATATTTCCATCTCGCCCACCATAAAACGACGGTTCAAGGCGAGGTTCGCGCAGGAATCACGATTTTCTTGACTCTCTCCTACATTCTGTTTTTGCAGCCATCGATTTTATCGGGCCAGTTTGCAAACCATCCGACGGGAATGGATTTTGGGGCCTTGTTAACCGCTACCTGCTTGGCCTCCGCTATAGCCACTTTCATTATGGCCCTCTATGTCAAGCTACCGATTGCCCAGGCGCCTGGAATGGGGGAGAACTTTTTTTTCACGAATTCTCTGCTCCCTGCGGGAGCCGCGATCGCCGCGGCAAACGATTGGCAAGTGGCGCTTGGCGCGGTCTTTTTCACAGGCCTTCTTTTTTTTCTTCTGGTCATTACAGGGATTGCCCACCGGGTTATCCATGCGTTTAGCGAAAGCATGAGGGATGCCCTTGTTGGAGGGATCGGACTTTTTATTACTCTGATCGGTTTTGAAAATGCAGGTGTGATTGTGAAAGAGGCTGGCCTTCAGCTCAATCCTAACTTAGTTTCTTCTCCGCAAACGCTCGTCTTTTTTTTCGGGATTGTTTTAGGTGCGATTTTGCAGGTCAGGAAAGTGAAAAGCTTCATTCTCTGGTCGATTGTGGGATCGTTTCTGATGACAATCGCGCTTCATTTTATTTTCCCTGTTAAACTCGATTTCTCCTTTCCAGAAGCTGTCGTCTCTCTGCCTCCCTCGATCGCTCCCCTTTTCTGGAAACTTGATTTTGTCCATGCGTTTTCTTTGAAAATGCTCCCCTTAATCCTAGTCCTTCTCGTCTTATCGCTGTTCGATGCGACGGGGAGCCTCATGGCGGTAGCCCAGGAAGCGGGCTACATGCGAAAAGGGGAGCATTTGGCCAAAGCGAGGCCTGCCCTTTTGGCCAATTCGCTTTCAGCCATGATCGGAGCTATCTTTGGAATGAGTACCGTAATCAGTTACACCGAGAGCTTGGCTGGAGTGGAACAAGGGGGGAGGACAGGGCTTACCAGCTTCACGGTCGCGTGCCTCTTCCTTCTAGCCCTCTTTCTTTATCCGGTCATCCAAATGATCGCAAGCTATCCCTATATTACGGCCTCGGCGCTTGTTTTGGTGGGCGCTGTTATGATTAAAAGGATCAAAGAGATCGAATGGATGGACTATACGGAAATGCTGCCCTCGATCCTGGTCATTTTCTGCATTCCGTTTTTCTTCTCGATTGCCGATGGAGTGGGGATCGGTTTGGTTGCCTATCCCTTGATTAAGCTCGCTACGGGAAAATGGAAGCAAGTCAACGTCTTAAGCGTCTCTCTCGGCCTTTTTTTCCTTCTCTATTTCCTATTCTTGTATTAAAATAATAAAATGCTATATAACTGTTTGTTATGAATATTAATAATTTAATATTTCGTCCTGATTATTTAGAGGAATCTGCGGATCTGCTTGAAGACACCCAGTTATTCAGAGCAGAAGAGGAAACCTTCTCGCCTAGTTCGCTCTTGTCCTCACACGGACCCTTGAGAAAAAGAAAAATAAGCGATGAATTTCCAAATTTCTCATTAGACTCAGTTCCTAGGCCATCGACTCCTTTTCGACCACATCAAGAAGATTTAAAGGGTCGGAAAATCACTTTGGAAAAATCTCCTGTTTTCCCCCCTATTGCGAACGATTTAGGCAGAGTCCAACAAGAATCCAGATTCTCTTCTTCAATCCAAGGGAAAGCTGTGCCTCCTCCTTTTACGATCTATCTTCCTCCTACGAATGACAGTGCCTTAAATAAAATTCTGAACGGAATGACGGTTTCTCAGGCTTTAGACTGTGTAGATCGGCTGATAAAACTAATCTCCGATACTCCTACTGCTGCACCTGTTAACCCTTCTTCTGCGTCCCTCTCCGGCCCTTCTGGATTTTTAATTCCAGAAGAAGAGCCTGACCCTTTCCAAGAACCGACGGTCTTTCACGAACTAACTCCAAATTCAACACGGAAGCACGATGGAGACGATGGGAAGAGCCCGATTTTAGAAGGATCTCTCTTATTTCAGGACATATTGGAAGAGGCCGCCCACTGTGGAAATATGGCTAGAGTTTATCGAAACTATGAAGGCCGATTGCCTTTTAAGTTAAGTGCTTTCGAAAAGAGGGTTAATAAACTAAAATCCCAGAGGCCGGAGAATTTAGGGTCCATGCAACTTGCGATGGGAAATGCAAAAGCTGATAGCATGAGCCCGATTTTAGAAGGATCTCCCTTATTTCAGGACATATTGGAAGAGGCCCTTAGTCGTGATAAGAATATAAAACCGACTTATGAAAAATACGAACACTTATTGCCTTTTAAATACACTACTTTTTCTCTCAGGGTTCGTAAATTTAAAAGCGAGATGGCGGAGAATTTTGAGTCTATACAACTAGCAGCGGAAAGCGCATCAGAATTGAATAGGGAATCTTCTGCTTCGGATGCACAGAATCCGACCCTCCCTCTTGAGGACTCGGATAGGATGGCCCTTTTAGAAAGGCAGGCCATATTGGGAAGCATTCACGATGTCTACAAAAGACATAAAAAAGACCTAGACATCTCCACTGAAGCTGGTTTTCGAAAAAGAGTAATCAAAAGAAAAATCATTGAATATCCTGATTTAATAGATGAAAATTCTTTTCCCAAAGGCTTGTTTTTTTCCCAAGATGATTTGAATCGGATGGATCCCAAATTCAAACCACTGGCCATCAAAGAAAGTCAAAAAGCAATAGACCGCGTTCGTGAAAGCAGGAAAAAAAGAGCAAAATCAGTCAGCGCATAGAAAAATCTGAAAAAAAACTCCACGAAAATTCTAACTATATAGTTTGAAATATGAGTGTTAATAATTTACAGTATCAAGATTTTTTAAGGAATTGGGAAATCAATCTGGAAAATCCTTCGGGTTTTTCTACCCATTTCAGTAATTTAGGCATAGCCCAACAAGAATTAGGATTCTCTTCAATCCAAGAGGAGGCTGTGCCCGTGCCCCCTCTTTTTAGGATCTACCTTCCTTCTACGAATGACAGAGCCTTAAATAAAATTCTGAACGGCATGACGGTTTCCAATGCTTTAGGATATGTAGATCTGCTGATAAAACAAAGGGTAGATTCAATATTTCCGACCGTTATTTCTACAGCCCCAAATAGGAATCTTTCTTTTGAGCATCTTTCTGTTCCCCCCGTGTTTTTACTTCCGCTAGAAGAACCTGAATCTTCTAAAGAACCGACGGTTTTTCACGAACCAACTCTAAACTCTACGGGAGAGCCCACTGAAAATGGGCATGCTGACCCAGTGGCAAACCTTAACACTCATGCGATCAGCAACGGAAAAACCGGTCGAATCTAATTTCGAATTTTTCTCTTCTTCTACTCATTCTAGTGAGGATTCAGATCTAGCTAAAATTTTGGTAGTGCTAAACAAGTAAGGCTCGCAAGCGCGCATTGTAGTCCGCGATGAAGTAGGCGATCATTCCGACATGATTGATAAGTTTCTTGGAAAATGACAGGGTTTTTCTCACGAGTCT